>Ga0101941_1001795_pt1 | contig 12721 bp, 13 predicted proteins | sample DewCreD2012metaG_3_FD_75242 | JGI IMG/M metagenome (GOLD analysis project Ga0101941, IMG submission 75242) | Hot spring sediment bacterial and archeal communities from British Columbia, Canada, to study Microbial Dark Matter (Phase II) - Dewar... ...
GTACAGCTGGTGCGCCGGTATGGGCTGATGCCCGCACTCCGCTATGCAGAGCGACTTGCTGTCGACCCGACACTGCGCCCGGCCGTGCAGCGGGCCAACCGGCTTATCGCCCAGGCAGTACGGGAGCGGCTTCGCGAGATCGAAGGTCTCGAGGAGCGGGAACTTCTGTCGGTGCTCGGCTTCGTCGCCTGGCATCTGCAGTTCATGAGCGCTCGTCGCCCCGCCGTTTCGGTACAAGACACGAAGAACAGGTCGTGAGTCGGTTCTTGTTCGATACCTCGGTGCTCATCGACTACATCCATGAGCAAGGCGTCGGCCCTGATGTCCTTGCTCTGGCAGCAGAACATGGGCAGGGATATGTAAGCGAGATTAGCATCATGGAGTTATGGCTGCCGCGACACTCTACCGCCAAGCGTCGTCGCGGGATGCCAGTTCGACATCCGAGCGACGAGGAAATCCGACAGGAGATCGAACGTGTCCTTGAGGCATGCGGGAGGTTTGGCTTCACCTTACTGAGATGCTGCTCAGCGACGGTGCAGTACGCCCTAACGGTGTTGCAATACTGTCATTCTCCACTGGGAAAGAATGCGATAGCTGACAGTCTTCTGATCGCCAGCGGGATTCGCGTCGGAGCCATTCTAATTACCCACGACCGCACATGGGCGGGGGCAATCCAAGAGTTACAAAGGCGCAAGATACTCGACCCAGAAATGTTGGTTCTAGATCCCGTACAATTCGTCCAGACATATGCGGGGTTAAAGTCATGAAGGTGCTGTCATTTCTCGGCACAACGATATACAAACCTATAACTTATGTCTGGACATCGGACGGCCATGAACAAGCCTATACGACCGAGCTCTTTCCCGAGGCAGTCGCCCACTTCTTCCAACCTGAGCATCTCATCATTTTCGTCACGCCGCAGGTGCGACAGCATGCCAACTTACGGGAGCTCCGGAGTCGGCTAGGTGACCTAGTCAAAGCAGTTGACATACCAGAAGGAAAATCAGAGTCGGAACTTTGGCAAATGTTCGACATCGTGACGTCGACAGTAGGAGAGGGGGAGGCGATTGTACTTGATGTGACCCACGCCTTTCGCTCTATCCCGCTGTCCGCGCTGGTTATTGCCGCCTACATGCGGCGCACAAAAGACGTTGACGTAAAGCGCATCGTGTACGGCGCCTATGAAGCGCGGCAGCCTCCCAGAAAAAACCCCAAACCAAGTGATCGTGCGCCTGTCTTTGATGTCACGCCTTTGCTGGATCTGCTCGACTGGCTTTCAGGCGCTCAAGAGTTGCTCGGCCGAGGAGACGGCCGCTCGTTAGCCCAACGCATGGAGGATGCTCACAATTTCTTACACAGACAGCCGAACAGCGACCTGAAACCAAAGACGCTACGAGAGGTTGCACGGAAACTCTCATCCCTCTCCCGATCTCTTCACCTCGCTCGCCCACTAGAGGTGATGAAGGACGCACAACAGCTGCTACCGATGCTTGATGCTGCGAAAGACGAGCTCCACGCTTGGGCAAAACCGTTCGGTCTAATAGTTGAGCGAGTGAGGGCCGAAGTCGCTGCTTTGGCTTATGAAAGCCCTGAGCGCTTGGACATTGAAAACCTGCACCATCAACTTGATCTCATTGAGTATTACCTAAATAAAGGATTGACCGTTCAAGCCATTACCCTCGCCCGAGAATGGGTCGTCAGCTGGGCCTGCCTTCAGCAAGGCCACGGCGACTGGCTCAGCCGCGTTCATCGCGAAGGGGTCGAAGAGGCTCTCAACTCAATAGCTCGCCAAGCTCGCCCCTCGCGAACTCGCACCGAGCTGACGGCAGCGCCAGAATGGTTACAGCGAGTGGCGGAAGAATTTCCGATAAAAGACGTTTGGGATCGGATCGTCGGATTAAGGAACGACGTCGCTCATTGCGGGATGAGTGCAGAATCCGATAGTGCTAGCAATATTGAGCAAAAAGCTCGAGAGCTGCCTGAGCGTTTGGCTTCTCTGCTTGCCCCTACGCTGCGTACCTCAATTTGGGGCCGCCGTGTGGTCATAGACTTGAAGCAACTCTATGGCGATGTCGCCAAGCTCGAAGACCTCGGGCTTTACCTCCAGTCGGCGCTGGAGATGGCAGGTGAAGGCAACGACGTGGTATTAACCGGCCAGGCACCGGTCTGGTTGTACCTCGCAGTAGCCCATGCCCTTCATGGCAAGGCCCGCCGGCTGATCTACTCCTCCCCAGTCACAGGTGAAATCGTGGTCTTCGATCATGCGGCGAGGTGAGGTGTGTCTCAGGTCCTGTTTTGGCCCCTAAGAAACGACCCGTGGCTGGACAACGGCCTGGAGCGGTGGGGACGCCTGCTGGAGTACGTCTCCCAACAGCACCCCCATCTCCTGGGCATCGAGTGGCGCAGCGATGGCCTTGTGGTCCATGTCCATGATCTCGCCGCCCTCGTCCCAGTGCTGGACGATGCCCTAACACAGCAGGTAATACCCAACCTGTTCTACACCTACACTAACAGGCAAGGAGAGCGCCGACAGCGTCTTTTGGACTTCGTAGGCTTCAACCAGCAGCCCCCCAAGCAGTGGCCCCAGTTATACCTGGACGACCCTTCCAAGAGACGGCAACTGCTGCAGGCTGCCTTGCAAGACGACAATCAGGCGTCTCGGCTCTGTCCCCTTTGCGGCTCGTCCATCGGGCGCGCCCCTCCCACCCTTACCTTGTCGGTGTACCCACTGGTCACCAAGAACAAGGCCTTCTCCGGTGCCCGCACTCGCTGGACCGGCGAAGGCTTCGAAGGGAGGCCCACCAACGTCTCCGTGTGCCCTCGCTGCTACCTGCTGGGCGCCCTGACGTGGGCCGACGATGCCATCCTCTACCTGTGTGGCCTGGGACGGGACCCCAATAACAGCTCGGCTGTGGCCGTCCTCCCTGCTCCTTCCGACCCCGACCTGATAAGGCTGCACCGCCAGAAGGCCCAGTACAAGGGCCAACTCAGACACGAGCGCTCATGGCGTACCAACGTCTACTTTCGCACCGATGCCCCCAGGACCACAGATGGCCAACGGGAGGAGAGCGACGAGGAGGCGACCACCACCTCCACCGAGCACCCCGTTCGAGAGGGGCGCTTTTCCCTGCTGCTGGCCTTCCTGGAGAGATGTCTACATGAGGTGGCCGAAAGGAGTTCCCAAACGCTATTTCAGTTCGATGACGTTAGTCGCCAGATCCCGAACGGGTGGCTCTTCATTACTCTACCTCAGGGCCGCATGAAGAACGTCACGGTCCATGACCTGGTGCTGGACGACCCCATTCTGCAACTGCTGGCGCGACTGGTAGAAACAGGCATCCAGCCGTACGCCCACATTCTAAAAGGGATGGGGTTGAGCAATGATAGAGGCGAGCCACTAACGAATGAAGAGCACGAGATGCGGGAGGCTATGGCCCAGGGCCTGCTCACCGATAACTTCGCCATCTTCGCGCGAGCCTTTCTGCCGCGTCCCCGCCAGCGACTGCGCCTATTCGGGGCGATAGAAGACCCCATGCTGGTCCTGCTGAAGGAATGGAGGTGGAAGGACATGGAAGAGCATCTCGAAACAGTACGGAAGGCTGGCTATGCCCTGGCCGAGATCGCCGCCAGCCGTCGCCAGCCGGTGGTGCTCTACAACCTGGAGCGGGTGCGCACCCGCTCCGACCTGCTCTCCGTGCTCAAGGAGGCCACCCACCGCCTCATCGGCCTCGACGCCGACGAGATGCGCTATATCTCGGTGGCAGCTATCGAAGACCTGCTCCAGCTCGTCCACAGGGACACCGTGCCCTTCGAGGACTTGAAGAATACGCTCTTCGTCTTCGCGGGTGTGGCCTACGCCCGCAAAGTCATAGCTCAGGCCAGAAGCCAACAAGGAGGTGAGGGCGATGCGTGACGATGTGAAAGCCATACAGGTGGTCTGGCTCAGCCGTACAGGCCTGACGAACCTGAACAGTGGCGAGGGCGGCAGCAACCTGGTGGACATCAAGAAATACCGCTTCGCCGGTCAGGAATACCCCTACGTCAGCGGGCAGGCCATGCGCTTCTATCTGAAGGAGGCGCTGCGGCGCCACCTCCAGCCCCAGGAGGCCTGCGTGGCCGACGACCAGGGAGAGACCTGCGGTCGTATTGCCGCCTGCGTCCTTTGCGACCTCTTCGGATTCATGACCACTCTTCCCGAAGTAGGCGCAGTGACTAGGGTCTCGCCGGTGAAGGTTTCGCCGGCCATGGGGTTAGTGCCCCTAGACGGTAGCCTCACCCTCGACTTCCTGACCCGCCGTCATCGCGGCGCCAGGGAGGAAGGGGAAATGACGGGCGACATCGTGAACGTCGAGCTGGCCGTCAATGTCTACAAAGGTGGCGTCTGCGTGGACGTGCAGCGAGTGGGGCGGGAGGAAGAGCGTTACGTTCTTGGCGAGACATCCGGCCGGCGCCCGAAGCCTTACTTCTCCGTCCGCATGCGCGACCACATCGACGAGGGCGAGCGAGGCAGGCGGGTGGGGCTCCTGCTGGACGCCCTGCAGGACTTTAGCGACTACTCCAAGCAGGCCCGCTTGCTCACCGATTTCACGCCGGACGTAGTCCTGATCTCGCTCCAGCACAACTACAGTCACCGTCTGCAGAAGGCCCTCGAGACCGACAGTTCGGGGAATGTCAACGTGGGCCGACTGGTGCAGGTCCTCGACGAGGTCAAGCCCGACTGCCTGACCGCTGACGGTCGTCCGGCTATATGGGCAGGCGTCCTGGACGGCTCCGTGAGCAACGTCGACGCTGTCAGCGCCGCTCTCCAGCAGGCAGGAGTACCGGTAAGCACGCCGCGGCAGGCCATCCAGGCTGCAAAGGCCGCCCTGGCAGTGTGAGAAGGCAATGCGGGGGATCGCAGTAGACCTGGAGCTGCCCTATTTCGCCTCGTTCAGGCGGCCCACCAGCACCAGTGTTGTCCTGACCTATCCTGTGCCCCCCTTCACCACCCTGGTGGGCCTGCTGGCCAACGCCCTCGGCGTACACTGGGCCGACTACGACGAGGCGATGCAGCATTTCCGGGCAACACTCCTCGTGAACATGCGCCCCCTGCGCCTGGAGAGGCCGTCGCGAGAGCTAGCCAAATTGCTGAAGCTGGTGGGGGAGGAGCGCGAGGTGCGGCGACCGGCCTCTTTCCCCTCCTCGCCCGTCTTCCGCTACTTCCTGGTCCGACCGGCTTTTCGCGTCTTCGTGGCGAGCGAGGACGGGACGATGGTGGACGAGATTGCCGCAGCGCTGGCCGACCCGGCCAGGCCCCTATATCTTGGGCGCTCTGACGACCCGGTGGTGGTCCAGGTGGTCTGGCAGGGAGAGGTGGGCCGGGTAGAGGCCCAAGATGCCTGGGCCTTGGTACCCAGCACCGAGGTCGAAGCTGGCGAGGGCGAACTCCTGCGTCTGCCTCTCGCTTTCGGGAATGGCCGCGATCTGGTGCGCTCACCCCTCCTGCTCCTTCCCCGGTCATTCCCCCTGCGCCTGCCGAGGCCTCAGACCCTCTGGCAATTCGAGCGAGAGACGGTGCACCTTCTGCGACTCTCGGAAGAAGAAACATGACGGGCGGCCATACAGTCCTGGCCAAGCTCGTAACCACCAGCGATGGCCTGCGCTACCAGTCCCTGCCGGGCCATAGCCAGGACACGGTAACGGCTCTCGGGTACCTGTTAAAAGATCCGGGCGTCGCCGCCTTCTGCCGTCGCTGGGGCATCCCAGCCCGCGACCTGGAGCTGCTGTCCTCCCTGGTCTGCCTGTTGCACGACTGGGGCAAGGCGACCCGCCCCTTCCAGCAGGCCATCGCCCAGGGGCGCCACTCTCCTGACTTTCCCCATGCTCTCGTTGCCCTTCCTCTCATTGTGGACGTCTGGCAGCGGCTGCGGCTGCCCACCCTGTGGCCCGACGGCCCTCTGCTGGAGGCACTGGCAGTCGTCAGCCATCACAGCGGCCTCTACTCGGGCCTCTACAAGGGGCTGCCCAGGCCCAACGAGCGACTGCGCTACCTGCCCCAGACCGCCCCCCTGCTGGATGAAGCCCTCGCTTGGCTGGGCAACAGGTTGGGCGACTCCCGCCTGCGCCCAGTCGGAGACTGGCCGGTGGACCGCTGGGGGAGCTATAACCTCGATCAATGTGTAAACTTCCTCCACTACCGGCTGGGGGGTACGGCGGCCGGGGTGACGGCGAGCGGGGACGATGCCGCCACCGTGCGCCTCAAGTGCCTCTATTCCTTCCTCCTCTCTCTGCTCAAGCGGGCCGACCAGTGGGCCAGCCAACACTTCGAAAGCGCCGCAACGGGCCTGGCCGTGAGCGTTGGGGAGTCCCTAACGCCCCCACCGATGCCGTGGCGACTGCCTCAGGACGCTCGCCAGCGAGTTAAGGCGTCTCTGCCTTCCCTGTACCCCTATCAGCAGAAGCTGGCCGAAATGGACTCCCCCCAGGTGGTGCTCATGGCCCCGTGCGGCCGCGGGAAGACAGAGGCAGCTCTCCTATGGGCCCTGCGCCTTTGGGAAGAAGGCCAGATAGGCCGTATCGTGCTGGCCATGCCCACCCAGGTCACCTCCAACGCCATGCGGCAGCGCCTCGCCGAGCTGTTGGGCAGTGACGCGGTGGGCCTCTATCACGGACGCAGCTACATGGAGCACCGCGAACTGCAGCGCCTGTCCCTCTCGCAGGAGCGGGAGGCCGACGACCTGGACCCCGCTGAGGAGAGGGAGGCTGCCAAGAGCGAGAACTACATCGGCGAGCATTTCCTGCGTCCCGTCACCGTCACCACCGTCGACCATTTGCTATACACGTTCGTTCACGGCTATCGCCAGGCAGACATGGCCCTGGGCATCCTCCAGACGGCGGCCATAGTCTTCGACGAGGTCCATTACTACGACCGCCGCATGCTGGCCGAGCTACGGGAGCTGTTCCGCATCCTGCGTCTGATGCGGGTGCCCCATTTGCTGATGAGCGGCACCCTCCCGTCTTTCCTCATCTCGGAGGCCCGCCTGGGCGACTACGAGCATGTCAGCGACGAGGAAGGCCTCGGCCGGCGCCCCTTCTACCTCCATACCCGTGACGAGCCGCTGCTGCAGAAGGCCGAAGGAGGCGATGGCGGTCCGTGGGCTCCCTCACCCCGGGCTCTCGCCGAACTCGTCCACGGGTACAGGGAGGGGCTGGTGCAGTTTGTGGTGGTCAATACAGTGGGACGCGCCCAGGCGCTCTATCGTGCTCTGAAGGGACAACTGGGCCGGGAGGAGCGTCTCTTATGCCTCCATTCGCGCTTCGCCTACCAGCACCGCCGCGAGAAAGAGAAGAGACTGCTGGAGTGGCTGGAGCGAGGCGAGCGTCCCCTCCTCCTGGTAGCCACCCAGATCATAGAGGTGAGCCTGAACATCTCCTGCGACCGCATGTTCAGCGAGCTGTGCCCCATCGATGCCCTCGCCCAGCGGGCGGGCCGTCTCCACCGCGGCGCCGCCAAGCCAGACGGCCACCGGCTGGACATCTTCCCCGTTGCCGGCCCTGAACCCTACGTCGAGGGTCGCAACCAGCCCCTTCCCTACATGGAGCGCACATGGCAGTTGCTGCAGAACGGGCTACCCGTGTCCTACGGCTGGGTGCGGGAAGCATGCGACCGGGTCTACCACGACGCTACCTTGGGCCTGGCCGACCTGCCCCGCCTGTTCCGGGAGTGCACCCTATTCGGCCCCAACCATGATGAAGTGCGCTTCTCCGAAGACCAAGGCAAGCTCTACCGTCCGCGCCAGATCGTCATGCCCACCATAGACGTCATTCCCGAGGCCGTTCTGGAAGAGCGGGGTGATGAGGGCCTGGACCCCATCTACCTGGCGCCTGTGCCCGTGTGGTGGGTAGGCAAGTCCAACCGGGAGGGGTTGGGCCTGTTCTATCCCCACAGCCGCGGCAGCCGCACCTGGTTGGTCTGCCGCCTGCCCTATGACCCGGAGGTCGGCTTCCACGAGGAAGCCCTCGGGCAGCCGTTGCCAGGCTATGTGCTGGACTGAGGCCCGACATGGACGCCCGCCCCGATGCCCCGCATACCCACCTGCTCAGCGACGAGGAGTTCGCCGCCCTGAGGACCAACGGCATCAAGGTCAACTACTGGGCCTTTTGCCCTCGCAAGCTCTGGCTCTTCGCCAAGGGCCTGCGACTGGAAGCCACGTCCGACCGGGTCCTGCTGGGACGTCTCCTGCACGAGAACACCTACGCCAACCTGCCGCGCCGCGAGGTGATGCTGGACGAGTTGGTGCGGGTGGATGTCCTGGAGGGACGGGAGCGAGTGCTGGAGGTCAAGCACTCGCGCCGCCTCCTCCAGGCCGCCCGCCTCCAGGTAGCCTACTACCTTCTGTACCTGCGACACCTAGGCGCTGGCGAGCTGGTAGGCGAGCTGCGCTTTCCCAAGGAGCGCCGGCGCGAGGAGGTCCACCTCACCCCCGAACTGGAGGCCAAGGTGGCCGAGGCCCTGAGGGGCGTCGCCCAGGTGGAGGCCTTGCCCTCTCCTCCTCAGGTCGACTACATGCCCATCTGCCGCCATTGCGCCTATGCCGAGCTGTGCTGGGGGTGACCATTGGCCCGGAGCTATTACCTGTTCCGCAACGGGCGTCTCCGTCGTCGCCAGAACACCCTGTATCTAGAAGGCAGCGGGGGAGAGGAACGCCGCGCCATTCCCATCGAGGACGTCCGTGAACTCTACCTGTTCGGCGAGATAGACCTCAACACCAAGCTGCTCAACTTCCTGGGGCGCCACGGCGTGCTGGTGCACTGTTTCAATTACTACGGCTTCTACACCGGCAGCTTCTATCCGCGCGAGAGCAACGTCAGCGGGCACCTGCTGGTGCGACAGGTGGAGCACTACCTGGACCCTGCAAAGCGGCTGTATCTCGCTGGCCAGTTCGTGGAAGGCTCCCTTTTCCATTTGCGCCGCAACCTGACCTATTACCAGCGCCGCGGCCGGCAACTGGAGGCCAGCATTGCCACCATCGACCGCTGCCTATCGGAGGTCCCTTCCTGTCCCGATGTGGCCAGCCTCATGGGCCTCGAGGGGCGCGCCCGAGACGCCTACTACGCGGCCTTCAACAGCATCATGGACCTGGAGGAGCCTTTCCAGCAGCGGGTGCGGCGTCCGCCCGACAACTTGATCAACGCGCTCCTGTCCTTCGGCAACACGCTGCTCTACACGGCCGCGCTGGCCGAGATCTACGTGACCCAGCTCAACCCCACCATCAGCTATCTCCATGAGCCGTCCCAGCGCCGCTTTTCCCTGGCCCTGGACATCGCAGAGGTCTTTCGCCCCCTCATCGTGGATCGTGCCATCTTCCGCGTGGTCAACCGCAACATGGTGGACGAAGACGACCTGGAGCCCCTGGGCGAAAGCCGTGGCGTCTACCTGAGCGAGAGGGGACGCAAGACCTTTATTCGCGCGCTGGAGGAGACGCTGGCCACCACCGTGTACCACCGCGCGCTGAAGCGCAACGTCTCCTACCGGCAGCTCCTGCGGCTGGAGGCCTACAAGCTCGTGCGGCACCTCATAGACATGGAGCCTTACAGGCCTCTGCGGGCTTGGTGGTGAGACAGGGAGGCGAGAGCAGTGAGGCTGAAGCTCACCCTGGAAGCACCGGCCCCCTTCTTTCTGCCCTGGCGGTACCCGGAGCTGCTGCGCGGCGCCGTCTACGCCGCCCTGCGCCGCTGGGATCCCGAACTGGCCCAGGCCATGCACAGCCACGGCCTGACCGTAGCAGGCCGCCGCTACAAGCCCTTCACTTACTCCTGGTTGCGCCCCAAAGCGGCCCGTCGCCAGGACGGCGGCCTGCTCATGGAACCCCCTGCCTACTGGTGGATATCCTCCCCGCTGCCCCGGGTGCTGGAGGCGGTGGCAGGTCCCTTCCTCACTTCCGGGAATTTGGTGCTGGGGGACGTCCATCTGGCCGTGGCCCTGGTCGAAGTAGAGCCGCAGCTGGACATCTCCACCCCCTGCGAGATCGAGACCCTGTCCCCCATCGTCGTCTCCACGGCAGCCCAAAAGGGCGGCAAGCTGACCCACATCTTCCTCGCCCCCTGGGATCAGGACTTCCAGCGGGTCCTGACCCAGAACCTCGTCAACAAAGCGCGGGCACTGGGCCAGCCGGTGGCCGAAGACGCCTGGGTCCGGCTGGAGCCTCTGGGCGACGTCCGTTCGCGCCTGGTGGAAATCAATGACACCAAGGTGCGGGGCTACTACGGCCGCTTTCGTGCCAGCGGCGATCCGACCCTGCTCGCTCTCGGCTACGACATGGGCCTCGGCGAGCGCAATGCCCAGGGCTTCGGAATGATAGCGCTGCGAAGGAGGTAGAGGCATGTACGTCGTCATCGTATATGACGTCGAACAGGCTCGTGTCAGCAAAGTGTGTCAGTTCCTGCGGCAGCACCTGTTCTGGGTGCAGAGATCGGTATTCGAGGGAGACATCAGCGAAGGCAGGTTGGAGAAGGTGAAAGCGGGGCTTCGGCGCATCATCAACCCCCGATACGACTCGATATACATCTACAAAGCGAGGGAGCGTCGTTGGCTGGACAGAGAGGTGCTGGGTGTAGAAGCGGTGCCTCTGGACCAGGTCATCTGACGGTGCTGTCGACCCAAGGCCAATTGACAACTACCGGAGGTGGACGGCAGAATTGGTGAGCCGGCAGGCCAGCCGAAGCAACAAAAGAGAATTCAGGTCGCCTCCAAATGCCCCCGGTCTGCGGGGGGTCCCAATCGCACCACAGTGGGATTGAAAGCCGGCCCGTAACGCCGCAGGACACGCAGGTAATAGCGTCCCAATCGCACCACAGTGGGATTGAAAGAGCTAAGGCAGGCCATCGAGGACGGGCGCAACCGGGTCCCAATCGCACCACAGTGGGATTGAAAGTCTGGTGCTGAGGCACCGGCCAGACGTCATGGTCTGGGTCCCAATCGCACCACAGTGGGATTGAAAGCACACCAGGCGCAGCTGGGCGATCCCGTCCCGGTGGGTCCCAATCGCACCACAGTGGGATTGAAAGGGTGGTGGACGGCGACACCATCGACGTGTCCATCGGCGGGTCCCAATCGCACCACAGTGGGATTGAAAGCTTCGGTCTTCAACGCGCTGTCCATCATGGAGACGGTGTCCCAATCGCACCACAGTGGGATTGAAAGACGGCCCAGCCCGTGACCACCTCGGCCACGAGCACCGTCCCAATCGCACCACAGTGGGATTGAAAGCTTCGATACGGGCTGGCGGGCCTCGGAGGCCTTGCAGGTCCCAATCGCACCACAGTGGGATTGAAAGCCGCACGGGCACGGGTGCATGGACGGATGTAGCTAAGTCCCAATCGCACCACAGTGGGATTGAAAGGCAGGGGCGTGCCGGGGTCGAGGATGCCCGTGTCGCGGGTCCCAATCGCACCACAGTGGGATTGAAAGTATGTCCTGCGGGCGCACCTGCACGGCCGCTCACTCACCGGTCCCAATCGCACCACAGTGGGATTGAAAGGTGGCCATCGTGGTGCACGTGGCGGGCGGCTCCTGGTCCCAATCGCACCACAGTGGGATTGAAAGGGGCAAGGCCGATGCTGAGGTGCGCCTCGCTGCTGCGTCCCAATCGCACCACAGTGGGATTGAAAGCTCATCTACGAGTGGTGGCGCTACGGCAAGAACCCCGTCCCAATCGCACCACAGTGGGATTGAAAGCCCTACCTGTTCTCAGCGAGCCGCAGGACGGCGTCTCGTCCCAATCGCACCACAGTGGGATTGAAAGCTGGGTTGGCGAGCACCGTCTCGTAATCGGCGGCATGAGTCCCAATCGCACCACAGTGGGATTGAAAGGCTCTACAGGCGTCAGGGGGCGGGCTACTGGCAGGTTGTCCCAATCGCACCACAGTGGGATTGAAAGGCGTTGAGGGCGGCCTCCGACTTCAGCGCCCCGAAGAGTCCCAATCGCACCACAGTGGGATTGAAAGATCTGGCCCGGGTCGGCTGAAGGAGGGACGGGAGATGAGTCCCAATCGCACCACAGTGGGATTGAAAGCCCGGCTCTGTAATGACCAGCTCTATGCCCAGCCGGGTCCCAATCGCACCACAGTGGGATTGAAAGCTCGTAGCGGCGCCCCGACTCGTGCTGGGAGGGCGGGTCCCAATCGCACCACAGTGGGATTGAAAGTCGCTGGGCCGCTGGGCGACAGTGGCCAAGCTGGTCGTCCCAATCGCACCACAGTGGGATTGAAAGGCGCCTTCACCGCAGTGCCCTCCGCAGTCTGTCCAGGTCCCAATCGCACCACAGTGGGATTGAAAGGCAGTCTCCGCCGCTCGCGCTGGTAGTCAAGAGAGTGTCCCAATCGCACCACAGTGGGATTGAAAGGGCGCAGCATGAAACGCCCGGGCACGAACGCCCCGCGTCCCAATCGCACCACAGTGGGATTGAAAGCTGGCGCTGTGGCAGAGGACGCCCGAGGGCGAGCTGGTCCCAATCGCACCACAGTGGGATTGAAAGCCAGCGGCGGGTAGTCGCTGTAGTCATACATTAGCAGTCCCAATCGCACCACAGTGGGATTGAAAGTGCCTGCCCCAGCACGTGGATAACCATGCCCGGCCGGTGTCCCAATCGCACCACAGTGGGATTGAAAGCCAGCCAGGCGGTCTCCAGGTAGCGGGCCACGTCCTCGGCGTCCCAATCGCACCACAGTGGGATTGAAAGAG
>Ga0101941_1001796_pt1 | contig 12713 bp, 11 predicted proteins | sample DewCreD2012metaG_3_FD_75242 | JGI IMG/M metagenome (GOLD analysis project Ga0101941, IMG submission 75242) | Hot spring sediment bacterial and archeal communities from British Columbia, Canada, to study Microbial Dark Matter (Phase II) - Dewar... ...
CGCGCAGGAACGGTTCGCAGAGATTACCTGTAGAGTAGTCACCTGTACCGGAGTGCGAAAAAACCTGCGGCAGCGTGTGCACTCCGGCGAAGCGTTCGCCTGTGCGTTTGCAGATGCGCGGGGGCGGTTCCGCCTGCCGGTGCGGGCGGGCGACTGGCGTTTGCGCGCACACCCTGTCCACCTGCCCAACGAGCCTGCGCCCATGTCGCCGCCGCCTCTGCCCTGCGAGATACCCTCCGTGAGCGTAGGTACCCAGTGGACGGCGACACGGGTGGGCGTCGGTCAAACGGCAAAGGTGCAGCTGTCGCTCAGCACGGACATGCCCGTTCGTCCGATACGTGTTTAGGGTGTATAGGGGCAGACACAGAGGTCTGCCCCTATACGACCGTTATCCATACTGCCCGTATTTGCGCACCAGGTCTATGGTGCGACAGTACTGTTCGAAGCTCACGCTGGGCGGCACGGAATGGTCGCTGTGATACAGGTAGCCGCCCCCTTTCATAGCCACTTCGAACTTGCTGCGTATCTCCTCTTCGATCACGCTGGGGTCGGGGTCTGCCATTTTGCGCGTGTCGATGTTGCCCATGAAGGCGAGGCGGTCGCCGTATTGCTTCTTCAGCTCACGCACGTCCATGTTTGCTTTCGCCTCCAGAGGCTGCAGGCAGTCGATGCCTGCTTCGATCAGCCCGGGAATAAGCAGGCGCACGTCGCCGTCGGTGTGGTAGATAACCGGCATACCCCGGCTGTGGAAGAAGTCGCACAGCATCTTGTCCGAATCCATGATGCACTCGCGATACATCTTCGGCGAGAAGAGCGGTCCGTTGCGATAACCCATGTCGTTGAACAGGAAGGCGGCGTCGCACGGGTAGCCTGAATCGAGAATCATCCGCGCCATCTCCAGCACCAGCAGAGCATGGGTTTGCACCATATCGCGGAACCAGTCGGGGTCGTCGTGCATGATGACCAGCAGCTCTTCGCTTTTCACGTAGGACTGCAGGTGGTCGTACCCGACAGCCGCGGTCAGCACAATGCACTTGTTCTCCGAGCGAGCTTGCTGGTAGCGCTGGCGCAGAGACACCCAGTCCACGCGGGTATAGTCCGGACGCAGGCGCTCCTTGATGCGTAGCCAGTCCTCTTTGCTTTTCACCGCCCAGTCGATAATCTCGGGCGTGCTGGCGTAGGTACGGAAGTTCTTGCGCACGCCGCCGTAGGGGGTGGTCTGTACAATCACATGGTCGTCCTTGTACAGCGTTTTGACCTCGAACATGGGTGAGGGGTCAAAGCCGATGCCCACTATCTCGTAGCCGAAATAATCTTCTGCGGGGATTTCGGCGGGCAACCCCTCGCGCTGCCATCGGCGAACAGTCTCCGCCCATAAGCCGTCGTGGATGGGTACGCGGTCCGGCTCCTCGCGGCGCAGTGCTTTCAGCACACGTTCTCGCGGCGTCATCGCAGCAACACCTCCCGTGTGGTGCTACTCTACGGTTTCGCCAATGTAGCGAGGATTATCCTCTTTTGTCGCAAAAAGAGGAAGAAACGCCGTTACGCTTTCGCCGCAGACCCTGCGATATTCGGATATACCTTCTCCACCTCGCCACGTTCGATGCTCTCTGCATCCTCGCGGAACCGCTGCTCGCTAAATCGCGCTATAAACGCCAGTCCTGCCAGCACGGTGATGACAATGGGCACAGTGAATATCATCGCCCAGTTGTGGTAAAACAAAGGATCTCCTTGTGGGGTGGTGCCATACTGAATGTTCGTCTTGAAAAAGTCATGCACCCTGCCTGACAGGAAGTGCCCTATCAGCATCCCCAAGCCGTTGGTAGCGAACACCAGCAATCCCTGTGCGCTCGCCCGAACGTCTTTAGGGCTCAACCGCTCGACAGCAATCATCCCCCCTGCGAAGAAGAACGAGTAGCAGATGCCGTGCAGAGTTTGCGCAGCGACTACCAGCCATGCCGGTTGTCCAATGGCAAAAATCGCGTAACGCACCGGCCACGCCAGAATGCCCAGGAAGATGGTGGTGCGCATTCCCAGGTAGCGGATGGAGGGGTACAGCAGCAGCATGAGCAGTACCTCACCAACCTGCCCGAGCGTCATAGCAAATTGTCCCGTGCTCTCCGGTAAGCCTACTCCTCCAAGATGCAGGTTTGGATGGCGTGGCTCTGTCAGAAACAGATATGTCAGGTTGTAGTAGAACGGTAGTTCGATGGCGACCACAAACGAGATGGTCAACAGCACCATGAAGTTGCGGTTGATGCGCAGTTGCAATGCTTCCAGAAAAGCGTAAGGGTTCTTGGCTTCTTTAGCCGGAGGCGTGTTGGGCAAAAACAGGCAGTACAACCCCATCAGCACAGAGACAATGCCCGCTATCAGCAAACAGTCCCCCACGCGGCTAACACCCGGCATCCGGTGTTCCCAGAAACGCAGGTACCCAGCCATGAACCATTGTACGAAAATCCAGCCGATGGTGCCCCATACACGGATGTTACCAAACCGCTGGGCGTCACGCATATGGTGGAACGCTATCGCGTTGGTCAGAGCGATGGTGGGCATGTACAGGATCGCGTAAAGCAGGATGGAAGTCCAGAGAGGCCAGAACTCTGTCTGCCGCCATGCGATAAAGAGTAGAATCGCCCCGACGAAGTGTGAAATAGCGGTAAAAATCTGGGCAGGCAACAGGCGGTCGGCAATCCATCCCGCAATAATAGGCGAGACCAGCGACCCGAAGGCGGTTGTGCCGAATACGTAGCTAATCTGGGCGCCGGAGAAACCGAGGTTCTCCATGTGCTTGGCAATAACCACAGCCCATGCGCCCCACACGGCGAATTGTAAAAACATCATCAGCGAGAGACGCAGATACAGTATGCCGTTACCCGTGCTTCGTTCCATCACTCCTCCTCCAGATGTTTTTCTCTCCTATTTCGCACAACCAGAACGATTCACCTGCCTGGGTTGTTTTTCATCTCCTCAATGCGCTGCTGGTAGCGCTCCAGCAGCCCCTGTGCCGCCTCGGGGCTTTCTGCTTCTGCGTACAGGTGGAACAGCGGCTCGGAGGCGTCGGGTAGAATCAGCGCCCATCGCCCGTTCTGGTATATCTTGATGCCGTCAATGAGCTCCACCTTCCCGTCGTCGCGACACTCTCTGGTCATCACCCGCATCACTGTGCCCTTCAGCTCCCAGGGGCACTGCACGCTCCGGCGCACGAGGAAGAAGGGCGGTATCTGTGTTGCTAAATCGTGCAGGGTGGTCTTTGCTCGCGAAAGCAGCTCCAGCAGTTTGACAAACGCATACAATGCGTCAAACGAGGGCTGGAACTGAGGCAGAATAAATCCGCCTTCGCCATCGCCCGCCATGAACACCGGTTCGCTCTCAGAAGCGGCGATTCCCATCAGAGTGCGCACGTCGGTTTTGGTGCGAATGACCGTTCCCCCGTGTTGTGTGACCAGCGGTTCTATCACACTGGACGCGGTAACCGGCACGGCAATTCGCGCTCGTCGGTAAGCGCGCGCCGCCGCCAGCGCGTATAAGATGAGCAGACGCTGGTCGGAGAGAACGTTGCCGTGTGCATCCACGATGCGCATCCGCTCGCCGTCGCTTTCGAACAGCACGCCCACATCCGCCCGCAGACTCTGCACAATCTGCTGCAGGTTGCGCAGGTGCTCCTGAACCTGCTCCTCCGTGTGGGGGGCGCGTTCGGGGTCGGCGTAGGCGTTCAGCGCAATCACCTCGCAGTTCATCTTGCCCAGAATGGTGGGGAAAATAGCCGCCATGCGATGGAACGCGAAGTCCAGCACCACGCGGTAGCGCGCCTCTCCCAGACAGCGCGAGTCCACATGCTGGAAGAAGTCAGACTGGTACTGTTCAATGGCGCGTGAGGCGAACTCGATTTCCCCTACCTCTTCGATGTCGGTGCGCACGATGTCCTCGCGGAAGAAAACGCTCTCTATTTTGCGCTCCATGCTCTTGGAGACGTAGATGCCGTTTTTGTCGAAGAACTCGATCAGCGTGAGGCGCGGGTTGTAAGGGGCGATGCGCACGTTCATACCGCCTGCCGCACCGCTGGCTCGAATATGATGGCGGGCAATGGGCACGGGCATTGAACGCAGGTCGAACACGTTCACCCCTACCGACAGCAATCCGCTCATCACCGCGTGCTTGATGGCGCGTGAGGATTTGTGCGAGTCGCGCGAGAGCAGTACCGCCGCCCCTTTGCGCAGTAACACGCCGTACGCAGCCGCCAGCTTGGTGGCGAACTCAGGGGTGATCTCCACGTTAACAATGCCCGCTACGCCCAGATTGCGGAACAGCGACCCCTGCCACTTCTTACCCCATACCAGGCTCATCGTCACCACAGAGCCGGGCTCGATGAACTTGTCGGGCCAGATTTTGAGGTTCGGGCGGATAGTGCTCCCTTCGCCGATACTCACCCGGTCGCCGATCACCGCGCCTTCCATCACGTTGACATCACGCTTCACGGTGCTGTGGCTGCCTACCACGGCGGAGGCGATGTGACTATCGGTGCCCACGTACACCGAGTCCCATAGCACACTGCGCTCTACGACCGCTCCCTCTTCGATGATGGAGTTATCGCCGATGACACTGTATGGACCGACTCGGGCGAATCGCTTAATCGTCACATGCCTGCCGATATAGGCGGGCTGATGTATCTCCGCTTCGGGGCTTATTTGTGCGCCCGGCTCAACCCAGATGCCCGGCGCGTATTCTATCGCGGGCAGTTGCAGGTGTACCTTACGCTCCAGAACCTGCTCGTGCGCTTCACGATACTGATCGATGGTGCCCACGTCGCACCAGTACTCGTCCGGTGCCATAATATAGCCGTACAGAGGCTTGCCGTCGCGCAGTAACTGGGGAAAGATGTCCTGGCTCCAGTCGTAGACCCGCCTGGGTTCCATCAGGTCAAAAATCTCCGGTTCAATCACGTACATGCCCGTGTTCACCGTGTCAGAGAACACATTGCTCCAGTCGGGCTTTTCGAGAAAACGCTGGATGCGCCCGTCTTCGTCGGTGATGACCACGCCGAACTCACGGGGATTGGGCACGTGCGCCAGCGCAAGAGTGACCACTGCACCCTTCGACCGGTGGTAGCGAACCAGCTTGCCCAAATCAATATCGGTCAACGCATCCCCGGAGACGATAAGGAACGGTTCACTGCGCAGTATATCCGCTGCCTGGCGCACAGCCCCCGCCGTGCCCAGGGGTGTCTCCTCAATAACGTACTCGATATTCACTCCCCAATCTGCCCCTGTGCCGAAGTACCCGGAAATCTCATCGGCGAGGTAGTACAGGGTGACCACGATGTCGGTAATACCATGCTGTTTGAGCAGCAGGATAATGTGCTCCATAATCGGGCGGTTCATAATCGGCACCAACGGTTTGGGGCGACGAGATGTCAGAGGGCGCAACCGGGTTCCCTCTCCACCTGCCATCACGACGGCTTTCATCGCTATGCCTCCTTCCGTTAACAATTCTTATTTCCTCATGTGCTGTGCCTTTACCTGCAGTAACCGCTTGCATGGAAGAGGGTCTTCAAGGTATAGTCAAGCACAAAGAGGTATGGAGAGATGATTCGGCGGGTCATTCTGGTTATTATGGACGGCTGTGGTGTGGGTGCCGCGCCGGATGCCGCACAGTATGGCGACTCTGGCGTCAACGAGCCCAACACGTTAGCACATCTGGCAGAAGCGGTTGGCGGTTTACACCTGCCCAACCTGCAGCGGCTGGGGCTGGGAAACATCCTGTCGCTAAGGGGTGTACCGCCAGTGTCTCAGCCTCTTGCCGCCTTTGGCAGGATGCAGGAACGCTCGGCGGGCAAGGATACGGTCACCGGACACTGGGAGATGATGGGTGTTATCACCGAACAGCCTTTTCCTACCTACCCTCAGGGCTTCCCGCCAGAGGTTATCGAGCCTTTTGAGCGCGCTATCGGTACAAAGATACTGGGCAATTACCCCGCTTCCGGCACCGAAATCATCAAGCAGCTGGGTGAGGAACACCTGCGCACCGGCTATCCCATTGTGTACACCTCGGCGGACAGCGTCTTCCAGATAGCGGCGCACGAGGAGGTCATCCCACTGGAACGACTGTACGAGATGTGCCGAATCGCCAGAGAGATTCTGCAACCGCCGCATCACGTGCAGAGGGTTATTGCGCGACCTTTCGTCGGCACGGATGCCTCGTCGTTTAAGCGTACAGAGAACCGCCGTGACTTTCCTCTGCCTCCGCCCTATAATTTGATAGACCAGCTCGCCGAGGCAGGGAGGAAGGTTTACGGTATCGGCGTGATTGGCCAGGTTTTCGCCGAGCGAGGGTTTGCCCACTCGGTGCGCACAGGCAATAATGCAGAGCACCTGCAAGCTACGCTGGAAGCGATGGAACAACCTGCGGATTTTATTTTCGCCAACTTCGAGGACTTCGATATGCTCTACGGGCATCGCAATGACCCGCAGGGCTTCGCGAAGGCGATGGAGGCGTTCGATGCGGGGTTGGAACAGATATTCCGGCACATGCGCTCCGATGACCTGCTCATCCTCACCGCCGATCACGGCAACGACCCCACCACCCCCAGCACCGACCATTCGCGGGAGTATGTACCGTTGCTGTGTTATAGCCCTGCTCTGAAAAGCGGTGTGAATCTGAGCACACGCTCCACCTTCGCCGACCTCGCCGCCACGATTGCCGATATATTCGGTCTGGAACCGAAGTGGGGCGAGGGGAGTTTTTACGGGTTGATGCGGTAGCTACTGGTGCGTCAAGTTTGCTGTCATCCTGAGCGGAGCGAAGAATCTCATTCCGTCGCTACACTGAGATGCTTCGCTTGCGTTCAACATGACAAAAGTATCGTGTTCCCTGTCATGCTGAGCGAAGCGAAGAATCTCGGAGATGCTTCACTGCGTTCAGCATGACAAAAGGAAGAGATGCTTCGCTGACGCTCAGCATGACAAGGGTACGAAACCACTTTGCCAGCATCTAAACGATCACGCTTGACAGACTACTGGGCGCAGCGGGCGAGGGCATCGTGTTGCGTTCGTTAGCTTGCGGAGGGCGAGTTGTTGTCACGTGCGGGCAGCACGGAGGTAGTGCAATACGTCTACGACGCGGCGTATCGGGTGATTGGTGTGCGCGACGGCAAGGACAACCTCACCTCGTTTACATACAACACACGCGGTGACCTGACGCAGATTACCTATCCGGGCAGGGACACTTTGCGCTTCGTCAGTTACGACAGCGCGGGCAGATTGGAACAGCGGATAGACGGTCGCGGCATCACCACCAACTACACCTACAACGACCCGGAGGGGTTGTTAACGGACATTCAGTATGTGCAGAACGGGATGACCGCTTATGGTAACGTGCTCACCGCCGGCTACACCGGGGACGGCTTGCGGGCGTGGAAGCAGACGGCGACGGGTAGAAGGTATTACCTGTACGACGGCGAGGAGTTAGTTTGCGAGCTGGACGCGGCGGGCAATGTGGCGGCGCCTGTGCTCTTCGGGGCGAACGGGTTGATAGCGTATGGCAGCTTCATCTACCAGTTTGACCCACAGGGCAACGCCGTTCACATCATGGATAACAGTCGTAACGTGCTGGCGAACCTCGCGTATGACGCCTGGGGTCAGCTGATGTCCGGCTCCAACCCAGCTCCCTACGGCTACAAAGGTCAGTGGGGTTACTACGCCGACGTGGAAAGTGGTATACTCTTACTGACTCACCGTTACCTGGACCCCGCGACGGGGAGGTTCTTGACCAGAGACCCGATAGGGGCAGAGGGGGGCGTGAACCTGTATGCGTATGTGGGCAATGGGGTAGTGCTGTGGAACGATCCGCGCGGCCGTGCGAAGTGGTGTTGGGCTGACCTTGTCACCATTGTGCCTTCGCATGTGTTCATCGAGTTTGAGCACATAACCTGCTTGGGGGCGAAATCAATAGGGTTTTACCCCAACACCCCTTGCCAAAACCAGCCGCGGGTCAATCCGGGCTGCACAGAGGCGCGTAATCCGTTCAAATCGCATGTAGGGCATTGGGAAGCACCCGACCCAGCAGAATGCCGATATGTTATGGACCAAGACAGTCGGAGAGAATTCGAAAAGGCGCTTTGCGAATGTATCAAGGCTAGCGTGGGAAGGGACCGAGTTTATCAATTCCCATTCGATGCCTGCAACGCTTGGGTCTGCGATGTTTGGCAGTGCGCGCGTCAAAAGGTTCCACGACTACCTGGCCCCGGACAGGGAGGGCTGTGTCCGAGAGGTACCATAAGTACGCCTTTTCCCGTAATATAGGAGGAGCGCTTTCTGGATGATGCGACGTGTCGTACCGCGGTTGGTGGGTAAAATGAATAAACGTTTTTTCAGATTTTTGGTAATTATTGGGGCTGCTACCATGCTTATCTATCTACTTTTTCATCGCTACAGTGCTCCTGCTCACGCCCAGCGCCCCATAGTACTTGTGGAATATCGTGGGCTGTACATCACCCACGATGGTAGAAACGCCGCTTATCTCGGTAGTCCGCGTGATAAGAGGGGACAAGCGGTACTCCGTCCCGAGTTTGTAGAGTGGCAGGGAAATTTGGTTTACTGGTCGGATACGGACAAATCCATAGCAATCGTGCATAAAGACGGGTCAGTTCGCTGGATAGAGGTGGGGAAACACTTGCCACCGCAGGTGGAACAGGTGGCGATTGCGGCGCGTGGAGACGAGATCTGGTTGAACCTCTACTCCCGCACTTTCATTCGCCATTATGTTGGAGTGCTTAAGGTGCTTCCCAATTCAGGGCAAGTGTTTCCTTTGCCTGGAGTGCTGGAGGTCCGAGCGTCACCAGGAGGCGATTATCTTGCCTTGCTCAATGAGGATGCCCGTGTCAAGATTCTACTACCGTCTGGGGTGCGAAACCGCGACGCTAACTTTGATATAATTGACTGGGACTACGATGCCCGCAGCGATTGCCTTCTCGTATTAACAGAACATGGTGTGCAAATCTGTCGGGCAGATTCTACCCAGTTTGCACGTCTGCCGATGTTTTATCTCTACCGGAGGGTCTACGCAAGACCCCTAACGCGCGAATACTGGGTTCTGTGCCATAAGCCATTCCACTTCGGTACTGTGGTGTTAGCGTACGACTATTCTGGTAGGTTTAGGAGGAAGGTGCTGGAAGCGGGCTACGAATGTGTTGGGATCATTGAACCATCTCCTCAAATGTTACAAACAATAGCTAAGTTGCAGGGTGCATGGCGTTCTCCATAATAGGGTGAGCTGGCAGAGTATACTGAAGGTGAGCAAACTTCAGAGAGGCGCCGATGTCAACGTGACGGGAGACACTTCATCGAGCAGAGTTGCTCCTCGTCGCAGTGGTTGCGTGAACGTATGATTTCCACGGGCACAGAGTAAACATTGCGACATGTATTTACTGGACGGCGGTCAGCAGATAACGGTGAATCGCAGCTACGGTGCCACGAGTCCATTGATGTCCGGCAGCAACCCCACCCCCTACGGCTACGAAGGTCAGTGGGGCTACTATACCGACGCGGAAAGTGGTATACTCTTACTGACGCACCGTTACCTGGACCCTGCGACGGGGAGGTTCCTGACCAGAGACCCGATAGGGATTGAAGGGGGCGTGAACCTGTATGCGTACTGCCGCAACCGCGTGGTCATGCTCAATGACCGGTCCGGCACGATTGGCATCTTTCCCATTGTCTGCTCGGCTTGCGCGGTCTGTCTGGCAGGGTTTGCATTATCTTGCTACGACTGCGGTCTGGATGTCTCCTGCTGGAAGAACTGTGTGAGCAACATCTGGCAAAACCTGCCCACATGGGTTAAAATACTATGTGGAGGGGCGTGCATCTGGTGTGGGGCACATATAATCCTGCCGGGGACTGGCAATCCTGACCCGTCACCCGAACCGGATTGCCCTGATCCTAAACCTGGCGGGCCTAATCCGGGGCGTTCAAGGGAAGAGTGCGAAAGAGAGTGTGCCTACGTCTGTGAGCACTACCTCAAGTTGCCGCAAGACCCATTCTGGTGGCGCTTTCATCAATGCATGGATAGTTGCGTTTGGCATTGCATGACATTTGGTATTCCAAGTGACCCATCTCGCAACTGAAGCAAAAGGGGGCAGGTTGCGATGCTGTATGATGACCAAACGATGGACAGGTTTCTGCGAATACGAGCGCATATGTCTTACCTCAAGGAGAGGCGTGAGTACCAGCAAGCTGTGGACGAATGTGAAAAGTTCCTGTCTGAACAGAAAGACTTCCCAGAGAAGCTTCGCCGGGTCCTGGAGTACGAATGCAAAGTGCTGAAACGGCTCACCGACCCCAACTACTCCCCCCCGGCTCACCTTCCACCAGAGGAGTACGAACCGTTACGTCTGCTCATGATGGACGCTCTAAGACATGAGGATTATGAGCAGGCTTTCCTGAAAGCATGGGACTATATGCAGTATCTTTCAGCCGGATCATACTCCTTACAGCTCACGCTAGGGCATGTGGCAGAGTGCGCCCTGAAGGTGGGTGAGGAGCAGCTGGCGAAGGAAGCTGCCCACCTCTTTGTGGCTCACCTGCGGTTCTTGGAAGTCGCTTCACGTAACCCCAAGACGCCGATTGAGCCCGGTATTCCGCGCGAGGAATGGACGCCGATGGAGAAGCCGATTGCCGAGACAGTATTTGCTATTCCCGATGAGACCGCGTTGCGGTTTATCCTGGAGGAAGACCATCCCGACTGGCCTGCGATACTGGAGCTGGCAGTGGATGCGACAGCACGTTTAGCGCCTTCAGGATGGCGCTCATCTCCACGTTTCCTGCGCGCGATAGAGGCTTTGGTGCAGCACTATCAGAAGTTCGGTAAGCAAGAGGCGTTGCAAGCACTGTTGCAGAAGTACCCCGAGGCACGTCGGTTCTTGCAGGAAGAAGAGCGATAGCGCATCGGTTGCGCCAACATTTCACCTGCACTTGACACCCTTGTATCGGAGAGGTATGCTACTGCTACCAGAAGGAGCGAGGTTAGCGAGAGCCAATGAAAACTCTGTCCATACAACGCATCGGTAACCAGGCAAGCATCATCCTGCCGGAGGAACTGTTAACCCACCTGGGCGGCGAGCAGGTGATTGCCATAGAGACGCCTTACGGGGTGGAGCTGCTTCCCTACGACTCCGACCTTGCTGCACAGCTGCATGAGGCGGAGTTGGTGATGGCGGAGGATGCTGAAGTGCTTCGTCGGTTAGCAGGGTGATGGAACCGGTCTGGGTGCGCAAGGAGCTGGTGCTGGTCGTGCATCGCAGGCAGGTGTTACAGCACGGAGGCCTACCGGGAATACGCGATGAGGGACTACTGGAATCTGCTCTGGTGCGTCCTCGTCAGATACTTGCCTACGAGCCGGGAACGGATATATCTCGTTTGGCTGCGGCGTATGCATGGAGCATGGTGCGCAATCATCCTTTCGTGGATGGCAACAAACGCACCGCTTTGGTAATATGCCGGGTTTTCCTGCGCTTGAACGGCTATGACCTGGTGGCTTCTGCGGAGGAGAAGTACGCGGTGTTTATGGGTATTGCTTCTGGATTAGTTTCTGAGGAAGAGTTCGCGCAGTGGCTACGGGAGCATACCGTTTCCACCGGCACAGGGTAATCACTGCAACACGTATCTACTGGGTAGTGGTCGGTAGATGGCGGTGAACTCCGACCGCCACGCTTGGGGTCAGCTGATGTCCGGCTCCAACCCCACCCCCTACGGCTACAAAGGCCAGTGGGGCTACTACACCGATGCGGAAAGTGGTATACTGTCACTGACGCATCGTTACCTTGACCCCGCGACGGGGAGGTTTCTCACCAGAGACCCGATAGGGATGGAAGGGGGCGTGAACCTGTATGCGTATGTGGGGAATGACGTACCTAATAATATAGACCCGTTTGGCACAAAAGTTGTTTTACCTGGGGATCCTCGGTGGGCTAAGCCTCCTTCATACTCTCCATGGGATAGGATATGGAGGTCTGGTGTAGTTGCTCGTCACCTGCAATGTATTCAAAACGCTGCTAGAAGTGCGTATGCAGCGGTACGGAAGCACTTCCCAAAGATAACGAAGGGCGAATATAATGGTCCTCAAGATGCCTTCCGTCACTGTGTTTGGGCATGCCTAGTACGAAAGACCTGCGGAGCCGACGCTTATAATTGCGGAGTGATTGACCATGAGAACCCGGCAGCGCCCTGGGCAAAAGGCAAATGGGACAGGATTGGCAGTCCCATGGATCTTGCAAACGATGAGATGGGGCGGAAATGTTCTACCAACCAAAACCAAAGCTGCGAGGACTGCTGTCTTCAGCAGTTAAAATCTGGTAACCTGTACGTACTACCCCCAAGATACTGGAGATAAGGGATGACAAACCGCCAAAGGATGTTAAGAATAATCGTGCTCTTCGTTGCTGTCGGATTAGCAATATCGGGTTGGTTCAGGTGGTGGTGGGAACGATACCACTACGAATACTGGCCCCCTTGGTATGGAAGAGGGCAAAATCTCCAACCTATCCCATATATGGTACTCGTGGGGCCCGTGAAGCCAGATAGCGGTCTACCCGGTATTGTAGGAGTTACGCAGTTGGCTGAATAATGTAGAGAGGATGCCGCAAATAAGCACGGATCGCCTCCCGAACGATGCGCTGCTTCGCCTCATACCAACTCAACCCACTGCGTAAACGATACGCC
>Ga0101941_1001806_pt1 | contig 12629 bp, 12 predicted proteins | sample DewCreD2012metaG_3_FD_75242 | JGI IMG/M metagenome (GOLD analysis project Ga0101941, IMG submission 75242) | Hot spring sediment bacterial and archeal communities from British Columbia, Canada, to study Microbial Dark Matter (Phase II) - Dewar... ...
GGTCTCCATGCTTCACCGCCAAGGGGTCAGGGAGAAGAAGGCGGCCTTGGAGGCCTTCTCCTTCAACCCCCTCTCCGCCCTGCGCTTCCTGAGGCTCTATGCGGTATAGCGGTCAAGTCTGTCCCAAGGGGCCGTGGGTTGAAGCGGCCTGCCACCCAAAAGTAAACTGAGGCCGCCTCCGAGCCCGGATAGACCCCATGGGCCTTCCGGGCCGGGCTTATGGCCCCGGGGTGGTGGGGGCAACCCCGCCGCCTGCCGCGGTTGCAAAGGAGGTGGCAAGGTGAAGATTTTCCCGCTCGCAGTTCTATCGGTGTGGGCAGTCCTATGGGGGGCTGGCCTGGCCCAGGCCCAGGTACGGGTGGTGGCCGCTGCGGATCTACAGTACGCCCTGACGGAGATCGCCCGAGCCTTTGAGGCCAAAAACCCAGGAATCAAGGTTTCCTTGAGCTTCGGCTCCTCGGGAAAGTTTTATACCCAGCTGGTCCAGGGCCTCGAGGCGGACCTGTACTTCTCCGCGGAAAGGCTCTACCCCGAGCTCCTGGAAAAAAAAGGCCTGGCGGAGGCCGGAACCCGCAGGCCCTACGCCATCGGGCGCATGGTCATCTGGCTGGACCGGAAGTTGGGCCTTGAGCCTAGCCCCGAGGCCCTCAAGGACCCCAGGATCACCCGGCTGGCCATCGCCAACCCGGTGCATGCTCCTTACGGCCGGGCCGCCGTCACCCTCTTGGAACATTACGGCCTTCTAAGGCGCCGGGCCGATGCCCCGCTTCCCGGCTTGAAGAAACCCTTTCCCAACCTCTCCTGGGAGGAGATTCCCTGGGAACGCCTCTCCCAGGGGGTGGAGGCCTACTGGGATGCCACGCCCCTCCGCCAGGGCAAGCCCCGCTTTGAGTTCGTGTACGGGGAGAACATCTCCCACACCGCCCAGCTGGCCCTAAGCGCCACCCAGGCCGGCATCCTGGCCCTCTCCCTGGCGGTGCACGAAAGCCTTTCCCGCCCCGGGGTGTACTGGCTCGCCCCCTTGGGAAGCCACCTCGCCTTGGAGCAGGACTACGTGATCCTGAAAGGGAGGAAGCGGCCCGAGGTGATGGCCTTCTACACCTTCGTGGGAAGCCCTGAGGCCCGGCGTATCTTCCAGCGATACGGTTTCCTCCTACCCGGGGAGTAGCATGGACCCCTCCTTCTGGATTGCCCTTCGCCTTTCCTTAGAGGTGGCCCTTCTCGCCTCCTTCCTCCTCCTCCTCGTGGGCGTTCCCCTGGCCTGGCTTCTGGCCTTTCGCCGCTTCCCAGGCAAATCCATCCTGGAGGCCATCTTCCTCCTACCCCTGGTCCTGCCCCCCACGGTGCTGGGCTTTTATGTCCTACTCTTTCTGGGCCCCGAGGGACCCTGGGTCCGAATCACCGGCCTCTCCTGGGCCTTCCGCTTTGAAGGCCTGGTCTTCGCCAGCGTCCTTTTCAGCCTGCCCTTTGCCCTCACCGCCTACCGGGAGGCTTTTTTGGCCTTGGACCGCAATCTTCTGGACGTAGCCCGCACCTTGGGAAGCCCCTGGTGGAAGGTCTGGAGCAAGGTGGTGTTCCCTCTCGTGTGGCCCGGGCTGCTATCCGGCACGCTTCTGGCCTTTGCCCACACCCTGGGGGAGTTCGGGGTGGTTCTCATGGTGGGTGGTTCCATCCCCGGGAAAACCCAGATGGTGAGCATCTACATCTACGATCTGGTACAGGCCCTGCGCTTTGAGGAAGCGGCCCGGGCCTCCTTGGTCCTCCTGGGCCTCAGCCTGGCCCTCCTGGTGCTGGTACGGCTATTGGAAGCTAAGGGGCGGGCATGGAAGTCCACTACCGCATAAGGAAACCCATCGCCCTCGAGGCCCGGTTCCACATCCAGGGCTTCACGGTGCTCCTGGGGGAAAGCGGGGTGGGCAAGACCACGCTCCTCAAGGCCCTTGCCGGCCTGGTGCCGGCGGAAGGCAGGCCCTATGGGGGCCTACCCCCAGAAAGGCGGCCCGTAGGCTACCTGCCCCAGGACCTGGCCCTCTTCCCCCACATGACCGCCTGGGAGAACGTGGCCTTTCCCCTGGCGGGAGGAAACCGCAAGGCTAGGGCCCTGGCCCTCCTGGAGCGGGTTGGCCTCGAGGAGCACGTCCACAAGCGCCCGAACCAGCTTTCCGGCGGCCAGAAACAACGGGTGGCCCTCGCCCGGGCTTTGGCCAGGAACCCGGAGATCCTCCTTCTGGACGAGCCCACCAGCGCCTTGGATCCCCTCACCAAGGACCAGGTTCTGGGGGAGCTGGTGGAACTCATCCGCCGGGAAGGAATCCCCACCCTGGCGGTGAGCCACGACCCTATCCTGGCCCGCATGGCCGACTGGCTTGTGGTGATGGGGTCAGGAACCATCCTGCAAGAAGGCCCGCCCGAGGAAGTGTACTCCGCCCCAAGCCAGCTTCTGGTGGCCAGGCTGCTGGGCTACGAAAACCTATTCCCGGCCTGCATAGAACCTGGGGGCGTGGAGGTCAACAGGGTTCATCTCCGCCTTTCCCTCCCCCCCTGGGCCCAGCCCGGGGATACCGCCTGGGTGGGCATCCGGGCCGAGGAGGTCATCGTGGTGCGCCAGGACCCGCCTCCACCCCTGGAAAACATCCTAGAGGGCGTGCTGGTAAGCCTTCATCCCGAAGGCCTCGCCTACCGGGGCGTGTTCCAGGGATCCATCCGCTTGCAGATCCTGCTTCCCAGGCACGTCCAGGCCCGGTTGAACCTGCACCCCGGGCAGAGACTCCAGGTGGTCCTTAAGCCCCATTACCTTCACCTGATGCCGGGCCAGATGGACTAACCCTTCCTCCCCGAGGCCAAACTTGTTGATGACTCCCTTCAGGAAAAAGCGGGCCCGGTCCCGGGAAAACCCCAGGGCCTGGGCCAAGGCCCCCACCCTCGGGGGAATCCCGTTTCCCACCGCCCACAACACTGCCTTTTCCCCTGGAAGGAGCCGCAGGCCCACCCGTCCCTCAAGGCCTGAAGCCAAGGTCCTGGGATCGTCCCGACGGGTGAGGAAGATCATGCCCCAAGGGTCATAGGCCCTAAGCCCCCAAGGGGTAGTCCAAAGAAGCACCTCGCCCTTTTCCATCTGGTCCAGCCCCGCCAGGGCCAGGCCACGGCCTTCCTTCCAGTACACCTTCCAACCCGCTGGGCCAAGCGCCCCGTGCACCAGGGCATAAAGCTGCAAACTTTCCGTGTACACCACTGCTTCCAAGATTCTCCCCTCCTCTTGCCCAAAGAGCCTTTGCCCAACTCAAGCGACGATCTTCAGGGCAAAAGGAGGGGAGCGGGGAGAAAAAGCCCTTCCCTGGGGTTCCGGATAGCCGGGCACGGGGGCAACCCTGGCCCGGAGCTCCCGCACCAGCGCAGGAGGCGCCACCTCCCCTATGGGGGGCAGACCTGGAGAGACCTGCAGGCCACAGAAGAGGGAGTGGTCCACCTCCCTCTCCTCCCCAGGGGCCTGGCAGAGATCCGTCCGGAGGCCGGGGTTTTGCACCTGCATGAGGTACATCTGCAGGGCCACCCCGGTGGAGGCGGTGAGGGTGAGGAGGAGGTAGAGGAATACCAGAAACCCCCGTACAGAACCCCTCGAGGGCATGGCTGCAGTATAGCCTTCGCCCTCGGGTAAAGTGAAGGGGTATGGCCGTGCGCGGCACCAAGGACCTTTTCGGCAAAGAGCTAAGGCTCCACCAGCACATCGTGGCCACCGCCCGCCGGGTGCTGGAGGCGGCGGGGGCCCTGGAACTCATCACCCCGGTGTTTGAGGAAACCCAGGTCTTCGAGAAGGGGGTGGGGATCTCCACCGACATCGTCAGGAAGGAGATGTTCACCTTCCAGGACCGGGGTGGGCGTTCCCTCACCCTACGCCCCGAGGGCACCGCAGCCATGGTGCGGGCCTATCTAGAACACGGGATGAAGGTCTGGCCCCAGCCCGTGAGGCTCTGGATGGCGGGGCCCATGTTCCGGGCGGAGCGCCCCCAGAAGGGGCGCTACCGCCAGTTCCACCAGGTAAACTACGAGGCACTGGGCTCGGAAAGCCCCATCCTGGATGCGGAGGCCGTGGTGCTCTTGTATGAAAGCCTTAAGGAGCTCGGCTTGAGGCGCCTCACCGTCAAGCTCTCCTCCGTGGGGGACCCCGAGGACCGGGCCCGCTACAACGCCTATCTACGGGAGGTCCTCTCCCCCCACCGGGAGGCCCTCTCCCAGGATTCCCAGGAGCGCCTGGAGCTCAACCCCATGCGCATCCTGGACTCCAAGAGCGAGCAAGACCAGGCCCTCCTTAAGGAGCTCAACATCCGGCCCATGCTGGACTTCCTGGGGGAGGAAGCGAAGGCCCATCTGAAGGCGGTGGAACGCCATCTGGAAAGGCTTTCCGTGCCCTACGAACTGGACCCAACCCTGGTGCGGGGCCTGGATTACTACGTGCGTACCGCCTTCGAGGTGCACCATGCGGAGATCGGGGCGCAGAGCGCCCTGGGGGGTGGGGGAAGGTACGACGGGCTTTCCGAGCTCCTGGGGGGGCCGAGGGTACCCGGGGTGGGTTTCGCCTTCGGGGTGGAGAGGGTGGCCCTGGCCCTCGAGGCGGAGGGATTCTGCCTTCCCGAAGAGAAAGGGCCCGACGTCTACCTGATCCCCCTGGTGGAGGAAGCCGTGGCCGAGGCCTTTTATCTGGCGGAGGCCTTGAGGCCCCGCATCCGGGCGGAGTACGCCCTTAGTCCCAAGAAGCCCGGCAAAGGCGTGGAGGAAGCCCTGAAGCGGAATGCAGCCTTCGTGGGCTTCTTGGGGGAGGATGAGTTAAAGACCGGTGAGGTCACCTTGAAGCGCCTCGCCACTGGGGAACAGGTGCGCCTTCCCCAAAGGGAGGCCCTGGGCTTCCTCCTTTCCGCCCTGGCGTGAGAATCCGTTAAGATTTGGGGGATTATGCGCCGTACCCACTTCGCCGGAAGCCTAAGGGAAGAACACGTGGGGGAGGAGGTGGTCCTCGAGGGGTGGATAAACCGCCGCCGGGACCTGGGGGGGCTCATCTTCCTGGACCTCCGGGACCGCGAGGGCTTGGTCCAGCTGGTGGCCCACCCGGAAAGCCCCGCCTACAAGGAAGCGGAACGGGTCCGCTCGGAGTGGGTGGTGCGGGCCAGGGGCACCGTGCGCCTACGCCCGGAGCCTAACCCCCGCCTGCCCACCGGAGCGGTGGAGGTGGCCCTTACCTCCCTCGAGGTCCTCTCCGAGGCCAGAACACCCCCCTTCCCCGTGGACGCCGGCTGGCGGGGAGAGGAGGAAAAGGAGGTTTCCGAAGACCTCAGGCTCAGGTACCGCTACCTGGACCTGCGCCGGAGGAAAATGCAGGAAAACCTGCGCCTCCGCCATCGGGTCATCAAGGCCATCTGGGACTTCCTGGACCGGGAGGGCTTCATCCAGGTGGAAACCCCCTTCCTGACCAAAAGCACCCCGGAAGGGGCCCGGGATTTCCTGGTGCCCTACCGCCAGCAACCCGGCCTTTTCTACGCCCTTCCCCAGTCGCCCCAGCTTTTCAAGCAAATGCTCATGGTGGCGGGTTTTGACCGCTACTTCCAGATCGCCCGCTGCTTCCGCGACGAGGACCTACGGGCCGACCGCCAGCCCGACTTCACCCAGATGGACCTGGAGATGAGCTTCGTGGAGGTGGAGGATATCCTGGAGCTTAACGAAAGGCTCATGGCCCACGTGTTCCAGGAAGCCCTGGGGGTGGAGCTTCCCCTCCCCTTCCCCCGCCTCACTTACCAGGAGGCCATGGAGCGCTTCGGCTCGGACAAACCCGACACCCGCTTCGGCCTGGAGCTCAAGGAGGTGGGGCACCTCTTCCGGGAAAGCGAGTTTCAGGTTTTCCGGGAGGCGGAAAGGGTAAAGGCCCTGGCGGTGCCCGAGGCCCTATCCCGCAAGGAGATCGCCGACTTGGAGGAGCTGGCCAAGCGCCACGGGGCCAAGGGCTTGGCCTTTGCCCGGGTGGAGGAGGGAGGCTTCGCAGGCGGGGCCGCCAGGTTTCTGGAGCCCGTGCGGCAAAGCCTTCTGGAGGCCACGGAAGCCACTCCGGGGGACACCCTTCTCTTCGTGGCCGGGCCGGCCAAGGTGGCGGCCACCGCCTTGGGGCAGGTGCGGCTTAAGCTGGCGGAGGTCTTAGACCTCCCCAGGGAGGGCTTCCGGTTCCTATGGGTGGTGGACTTCCCCCTTCTGGAGTGGGACGAGGAAAGGGGCCAGTACACCTACATGCACCATCCCTTTACCAGCCCTCATCCCGAGGACCTACCCCTTTTGGACACCGATCCTGGCAGGGTGCGGGCCCTGGCCTACGACCTGGTGCTGAACGGCACCGAGGTAGGGGGTGGATCCATCCGCATCCACGATCCAAAGCTGCAGGCCAAGATGTTCCGCATCCTGGGCATTGCGGAGGAGGAGCAGCGGGAAAAGTTCGGGTTCTTTCTGGAGGCCCTGGAGTACGGAGCCCCACCCCACGGCGGCATCGCCTGGGGCCTAGACCGCCTCCTGGCCCTCATGACGGCCAGCCCCTCCATCCGCGAGGTCATCGCCTTCCCCAAGAACAAGGAGGGCAAAGACCCCCTTACCGGGGCCCCAAGCCCGGTGTCCGAGGAGCAGCTTCGGGAACTCGGCCTCATGGTGATCGCCCATGGCTAGGATTCCCTATGTGATCGTGGACGCCTTCGCCTCCACCCCGGGAGCCGGGAACCGGGTAGCCATCGTGCTGGACGCCCGGGGCATGGACCTGGAGGAGATGCGAAGCCTAGCCCGGCGCCTGGGCGAACCGGAAACCGCCTTCGTAACGGAAAGGCAAGGGACCCTGTTCGCCGTGCGCTTCTTCACCCCTTCGGGAGAAGTGGAGTTCTCCGGCCACGCCGCCATAGCCCTGGGCCTCACCCTGGTGCGCCTGGGCCTGGCTCCCGAGGGCAGCAAGCGGCTTTTCCTGCACACCCCCACGGAGGCCCTGCCGGTGGAGATCCTGTACGAGGCCGGAGAACCCCGCAAGGCCCTGGTGAGGGGTCCCGCCCCGAGGTTCCGGGACCTGCCCCCTTACCAGGTGCTTAAGGAGGTCCTCGAGGCCCTGGGCTCAGACGAACGTTACCTGCACCGCGGCCTGCCTTACGGCATCGCCTACACCGGGCTTTGGAGCCTCTTCGTCCCCCTTGTTGCGCCCGGGGTGGTGGATGCCCTGGAGCCAGAGATGAAGACCCTGGCCGAACTTTCCCACCAGCTGGAGGTGGCCACCGTCCATGCCTACGCCCCCATGGGCCCGAGGAGCTTCTACGCCCGGGACTTTGCCCCCATCCTGGGCATTCCCGAAGACCCGGTGACGGGCTCCGCCAACGCCGCCTTGGGCGCCCTCCTGGCCCGGGCAGGGGTGGTGCCCAGGCGGGAAGGCCGGGTAGCCCTCACCATCTACCAGGGCCACCGCCTGGGCAACCCAGGGGTGGTGGAGGTGGTGGTGGAGTACAGCCCCACGGGCCAGCCCTACGGGGTGCAGATCGGGGGGGAGGCGGTACAGGTTCTTGCCGGGGAACTCTGATGGTGCAGCTGGTCTTCGTGGACGTGGATGGCACCCTGGTGGGCAAGGAGGGGGTGCCGGCGTGCGTATGGCCGGCGGTGGAGGCCCTTCAGAGCCAGGGCGTGCGGCTTAGCCTCATCACCGGCAGGCCGGGCCGGGGGCACGCCCTGGCCTACGCCCGCAGGCTGGACCCCATGGGCCTCCACGTGTTCGAGTCGGGGGCGGTGGTCCTGGCGTTTTCCCGGGATCCCCACTCCCCTCCCGCCCACCCCCTCCTGGTGGAAGCCCTGCCCCAAGAGGCGGCCCGGGAAGCCATCCGCCTGGCCCGCAGGCTCGGGCTTCCCCTCGAGGGCTACACCGCCGATGGGGGCTTCTTCATAGAGGGGGATAGCCCTCTCCTAAAGGCCCACCAGGAACTCCTGGGCGTGGTGGCCGAGGAAGCGGACCTGCTAAGGCTTCCTGCCCCTTTGGTCCGCCTCCAGGTACTGGCCGAGGCCCAAGCTCCCCTGGGCGCCCTCATGGACCCCTTGCCCCAGGAACTCCAGGCCCACGTGGCGGAAAGCCCCAGGATGCCCGGGGTGCGCTTCGTCTCCCTGACCAAGCGGGGGGTGAGCAAGCTCTCGGCCGCCCGGTTTGTGGCGGAAAGCTACGGCCTGACCCTGGCCCAATGCGCCATGGTGGGGGATGGGGAAAACGACCTGGAACTCATCCAAGGAGTGGGCCTAGGCATCGCCATGGGGAACGCTTCGCCCCAGGTCAAGAAGGTGGCCCAACGGGTGGTGGCTCCCGTGGAGGCATGCGGTTTGGCGGAGGCTCTTGCCAGCCTATTACCGGCAATACGAGAAGCGCGCCGGGGCCACAATGCGTAACTCCAGGAGGCGAAACCCCGCTCCCTCCCAACTTCCCTCCACCTCCACCGCCATCCCGGGAACCAGAAGGGCCATCCAGGGGGAGGAGCCAAGGAGGGGAACACCGCCCACCAAGAGCGCCTGCCCATCGCTGAAGGTGACCTGACCGTAGAAGCGTTGCAAGCCCTGGTCGGAAGGAGAAAAGACCAGAAGCTCCCTTTGGACCGTTGCCTCAGCGGCGCGCAACAAAACCCATTACCCCAGGCCCAGCTGGGCCAGGGCGGAGATCCCCACCGCTACCCCCACCCCGAGGAGCAGCCTATTCCGGAAGCCCCAGGCCATACCCTCCTGCCCCCGCTGACGCTCACGTCCACCAAGGTGCTCCCCGCATGGTGGACCTGCAGGGTTCGCTCCTGGCCGTTCAGGATCAGGGTCACCTGGGTTGCCCCCTCGGCGGACACCCAGGCGTTAGGGTTCACCTCCACCAGGCCCACCACCCGGCCCTCCTTCCAGAAGACGGCCAGCTCCTTCTTGCCCCCCAGGGCCATGCGAAGCTCCGTGGCCACTTGGGACAAAGCCGTTGGACTCTAGACACCGAAGGCCACCGCCAACAACCTAACCAGCCACTGCTTGCTCATACCTTCACCTCCCATGCCCAGGGTAGGGAACAGAGGTAAATGCCAGGCAAACACCTCAAGGCCCCTTTAGGATAGAAGGGTATGCGGGTCTTTATTGATGAGATCGCCAAATACGAGGGCCAGGAGGTGGAGCTAAGGGGCTGGCTCTACCAAAAACGCTCCAAGGGCAAGATCCACTTCCTCATCCTCCGGGACGGCACGGGGTTCCTGCAGGCCACCCTCTTCAAAGGGGAGGTACCGGAGGAGATCTTTGAGAAGGCGGACCACCTACCCCAGGAGACCGCCCTCAAGGTCCATGGCCTGGTGCGGCGGGACGAACGGGCTCCCGGGGGCTTTGAACTTTCCGTGAGGAACCTCGAGGTGGTGAGCCTTCCCCAGGGGGAGTATCCCATCGGTCCTAAGGAGCACGGCATCGACTTCCTCATGGACCACCGCCATCTGTGGCTCCGCCACCGCCGTCCCTTCGCGGTGATGCGGATCCGGGACGAGCTGGAAAGGGCCATCCACGACTTCTTCGCCGAGCGGGGGTTCCTAAGGTTTGACGCCCCCATCCTCACCCCCAGCGCCGTGGAGGGCACCACCGACCTCTTCGAGGTGGACCTCTTTGACGGGGAAAAGGCCTACCTCTCCCAGTCGGGCCAGCTTTACGCCGAAGCCGGGGCCTTGGCCTTCGGCAAGGTCTACACCTTCGGCCCCACCTTTCGGGCGGAAAGGAGCAAAACCCGCCGCCACCTCCTGGAGTTCTGGATGATCGAGCCCGAGGTGGCCTTCATGACCCACGAGGAGAACATGGCCCTGCAGGAGGAGTTGGTGAGCCACCTGGTGGGCCGGGTTCTCACGCGAAGGGCCAGGGAGCTGGAGATGCTGGAGCGGGATCCCAAAGCCCTCGAGCCCGCCGCGGAAGGCAACTACTCCCGGCTCACCTACCGGGAGGCGGTGGCCCTGGTGAACCAGCTTGCGGAGAAGGACCCCGAAATCCCACCCCTTCCCTACGGGGAAGACTTCGGCGCTCCCCACGAGGCCGCCCTCAGCCGCCAGTTTGACCGCCCGGTCTTCATCGAGCGCTACCCTGCCCGGATCAAGGCCTTTTACATGGAACCCGACCCCGAGGACCCGGAGCTGGTCCTAAACAACGACCTCCTGGCCCCCGAGGGCTACGGGGAGATCATCGGGGGTAGCCAGAGAATCCACGACCTGGAACTTCTACGCAGGAAAATCCAGGAGTTCGGCCTCCCGGAGGAGGTCTACGACTGGTATCTGGACCTGAGGCGCTTTGGCAGCGTGCCCCACTCGGGTTTCGGATTGGGCCTCGAGCGCACCGTGGCCTGGATCTGTGGCCTTAACCACGTGCGGGAGGCCATCCCCTTCCCCAGGATGTACACCCGGATGCGGCCCTAGAGGCCTGCCAGCTCCAGGAAGTAGCGGTGAAGCCTGGGGTCCTGGGTGAGCTCGGGGTGGAAGGCGCTGGCGAGGATCTTGCCCTGGCGTACCAGGACGGGAAGACCATTCAGCTCCGCCAGCACCTCCACTCCTTCCCCCAATTTGCGGAAGGCTGGGGCTCTAATGAAAACCCCGTGGAAGGGACCCAAACCCCGGACCTCGAGGTCCTCCTCAAAGCTTTCCACCTGCCTGCCAAAGGCGTTGCGTTCCACCCATGCCTCCAACACCCCCAAACGGGGTTGCTCGGGGTAGCCCACGATCTCCTTGGCCAACCAGATGGCCCCGGCGCAGGTGCCGAAGAGGGCCAGGGAACCCTCTTCCACCCGCTTGCGCACCTCGTCCTCGATTCCGTATTCCCGGGCCAGCTTGCCGATGGTGGTGGACTCCCCGCCAGGCACGATGAGGGCCTTGAGCCCCTCCAGGTGCTCCTTCTTCCGCACCTCCTTTGCCTCTATCCCCAGGCGCTTAAGCGCCTCCTTGTGCTCGCGGAAATCCCCCTGTAAGGCCAAAACGCCAACCACGCCCCTCATCCTGGACTTAGGCTCCCGCCCTGTCAAGGGAAGCCCCCCGCCAGAAGGGAAGCGGAGGGCACCCCCACCTTGGCCTCACTCGCAAGGAACTGCTCCAGAAGCCTGGGATACCTGCGCCTGGGCATGGGTCAACTATACCCTGCTCCTCAGGAGGCGCAAGCTGTTCGCCGTCACCAACACGAGTGCTCCACTGTCCGCCAGCACTGCGGTCCAAAGCCCCGTGTAACCCATGAGGGTGGTGAAGAGGAAAAGCCCCTTGAGCCCCACCGCAAAGGCCACGTTCTGGCGGACCACGCCCAGGGTCAGGCGGCTTAGCCGGAAGGCCCGGGGCAAGGCGGCAAGGCTCAGAAGCCCCACGTCTGCACTCTGCAGGGCCACTTCCGTGCCCTCGGCCACGGCAAGCCCTACCGTGGCCTTGGCCAGGGCTGGGGCGTCGTTCACCCCATCCCCCACCATGGCCACGCCACCCCTACCTGCCAACTCCTCCACCAGGCGGAGCTTGTCCACGGGAGAAAGGCCAGCCCGGATTTCCTCAGGAAAAAGCCCTATGGCCGTGCCCAAAGCCAAAGCAGAGGTCTCCCGGTCGCCGGTAAGCAGGAGGGGCTTAAGGCCCAGTCGGCGCAGTTCGGCCAAGACTTCCCGGGCCTCGAGGCGGGGGGTATCCTGGAAGGCCAAGAGGGCCAAGGGAACCCCCTCCCTAACCAAGAGGGAAAGGCTGAAGCCTTCCTCCGTCAAGGCCTTCACCTGGGCCTCTACTTCCGGGGGCAGGTCCCAGGCCTCGGGCCGCACCAAACCCACCTCCTTCCCCTCCACCCGAGCGAAGGCCCCGAGGCCCGGCACCGCCCGATGCTCCTCCGAGGGCAAGGCCTTGGGGCCCGAAGCCTCCCGCACCGCCCGGGCTAAGGGGTGGGAGGAACCCTCCGCCACCCCCTTCGCCAGGGCCAAGGCCTCCTCCGTCGAAACCCCAAAGGTAACCACCCGCACCAGCGTGGGCTTTCCCAGGGTCAGGGTTCCCGTCTTGTCCAAAGCCACGTAGCGAACCCCAGCCAAGCGCTCCAGGGCCGCCCCGCTCTTAAAGAGCACCCCCGCCCTGGCTCCCCGGCCCACCCCTGCGGCGATGGCCGCAGGCACCGACACCACCAGAGCGCAGGGACAGGCGATGAGGATAAGGCCCAAGGCCTTGTAGACATGCCCCAGGAAATCCCCCCGGAAAAGGGGAAGGACCAGGGCCACGAAGCCTGCCAGGGCCAGGACCGCCGGGGTGTAGCGGCGGCTAAAGGCATCCACCACCCGCTCCGCCTGGCTCTTCTTAAGCAAGGCCTCCTCCGCCAGGCGTTCCATCTCCGCCAGGAAGCCCTCCTCGGGAAGGCGCTCCACCTTTACCACCAAGCTCCCCTCCTGCACCAGACTGCCCCCGTAAACCCGGTCCCCTATCCCCTTGGGCCTAGGCAAGGGCTCCCCGGTGAAGGCGGCCTCCTCCACGGAAGCCTGTCCAGACACCACCACCCCGTCGGCCGGTACCCGCTCCCCCGGGGGCACCCTCACCAGGTCCCCCACCCTCAAGGCCTTAAGGGGCACCTCCTCCACCCCACCCTCCTTCAGGCGGTAGGCCCGC
>Ga0101941_1001810_pt1 | contig 12580 bp, 9 predicted proteins | sample DewCreD2012metaG_3_FD_75242 | JGI IMG/M metagenome (GOLD analysis project Ga0101941, IMG submission 75242) | Hot spring sediment bacterial and archeal communities from British Columbia, Canada, to study Microbial Dark Matter (Phase II) - Dewar... ...
AAGGACGCGAGCACGTTCAGCCCGGCGAACCACCCGCGCGTGATCGCGGTCTCGGCCGTGGCCGATTTCGATGGCAAGGCTGGTGGAAAAGCAACGCCGACGTGCCGGAGCGATGGCGGCGCGGACGACACGTTCGCCACCTTCAGCAACTACGGCTCCGTCGTCGATCTCGCGGCTCCTGGAGTCTGTATCCTCTCGACTGTTCCAGGTGGGTACGCCGTCTACAGCGGGACGTCGATGGCGAGCCCCCATGGCGCCGGTGCCGCGGCGTTGTACATCGTCGAGAAGGGCATCGCTCGGAGCAGCACCCGCTGGTCTACCGTGCGGGAGGGCCTGACCACGCAGTGGTCGGTGCCGCAGGACCACGCCTGTGGATTCTCAGGAGAGGACTTTAAAGGGCCGTTCCTGTTGCTTGCCGCGTGCTAGGTCGCTCCGTAGTTCTCTGACCGTCGTGGACGCACAGCCACGATCGCTCGTGCCCGCGGGGGCCGGGCTGAGCCCTGCCCCGGCCCCCGGCTGCGCATGCTGCTCCCCAGCCGCGTCTCGCTCCCCCGGAACCACGCCCCGGTGGGATCGGCCCTGGACCGGGATATCCGGCTCACGGCACCCTGTCACTGGAGACGAGCGGCGATGTCGAGCCGTCATGCCGTTCAGGCGCGTGAGACGCGTATCCTGCAATCGCTCTTCTGGCGCGCCCTCGCTCGCGCTCCGCGGGGGATCGCCTGCGCTGCGCATCCCGCACCTGCGGGACTGGACTGTGCCCGGCCGAACCACGCCCAAGACCTCGCCCGGCTGTGGCAAGGTCGCTGTTGCGCGGCAACGACGGCGCGTGCTATACTCCTGCACTGGAGCACGCGCCGTACGGCGCGACAATGAAGGACGCGCGCCCGTAGCTCAGAGGATAGAGCGTTTGGTTGCGGACCAAAAGGTCGGGGGTTCGAGTCCCTCCGGGCGTACCGGGCAGATGCAGGGCAGAGGCCCTGCATTGCTATAATAGGCGCGGAGGGGTGTCCGAGTGGTTTATGGTGCCGCTCTCGAAAAGCGGTAGGGCGATGAGCCCTCGTGGGTTCGAATCCCACCCCCTCCGCCAGCAACACGGAAGGGTCGCATAGTTGGCCGAGTGCGCGCGACTGGAAATCGCGTGGGCGTGATGAGCGCCTCGTGGGTTCGAATCCCACCCCTTCCGCCCAGCAGCTTCAGCTCAACTCCGTTGGCCGTCACCCTCTAGGTGACGGTTTTCCTCGTAGGGAGGGGCACGCCGGGTAACCGCTTGCAAGATTCGAGCGGTCGAGCGGTATCGCGAGGTACGTCGGTCAGCGTTCCCTCTCAGCGGCCGTCGCCATAACGATGCGGGTTCGACCGGGTGGTCAAAGCTCGGTCGCCGGAAAAAATCCGGGTGGAGGGCTAGCCCTCCACCCGCTCGTTCAGTCGGCAATCGCACGTTGTGCCAGGCGCTAGGCCCTGGCGCCGCCGGCCACCGCGCGGTAAATGGCCAGCAGGATGATGGCTCCGATGATCGCCACGATCAACGTGCCCAGGTTAAACCCCGCAGCCCAGTCAGCGCCGGTGAGCAACGCGTAGATGAACCCGCCCACGATGGCGCCCAGAATGCCAACGATGATGTTGGCGAGCCAGCCCATCCGAGCGTTCGTGCCCATGATCATGCTGGCGATCCAGCCAGCCAAGGCCCCGATGACGATCCAGCCGATAATACTCATCGCCCTTGTCCTTTCGCTCTACCACTCGCACGGCACGGTGCCTTGCTGCGAGATTGACAGAAGTATACACACTTCCGCGAACTTTGCCATCCCCCTTTTCCATCTCGCAGACCGAGTTCGAAACGGCCCCACGCTGGACACTGTGACGATCTCCCGCTCACCTCGAGATGACCGCCCGTTTGCCGGCACCGAAGACTGTTGAGACATGGCGTTTCAGCGTGATTCGCCCGGAAGCAGGTGGTGATGTGGGCTCGTCATCGGTGTCGCGGCTGGACCAGCCGCACTGGGATTTCGCCCCACCCTCGTGCCACGCGGGTCTGGACGGCACAGATCGATCGCGTCGAGGGCTCTCGCTCTAAGACCGGCGTGCGCCGGCATGCGGGAGAAGTATCGCGGCGATCGAGTCCCGAGGACCGGGCACACGGACGGGCTTCACAAAGCGGCGGGCTCGGACCCACCAGAGGGTGGCACTGGTGGCACCAGGCGCTCGGCCACAGGGCCAATCAGCAGGTACTGAAACGGCCGGCCCTGAAAGCAGCGCACTGACCCATACACGGCGTATCCGATCGCCGCTAGAGACAAGAGGAGCGCCATCATGACGATGCCGATCGTAATGACAAGCACGAAGACGAAGGTAAAGATCCGAACCGCGGTGAAGACCTCGCCTTCAGGACTGACATCCGGCACCGGCGGGCCAACCCAGATGAACGGGAGCCAGACCACGGCGATGGCCGCGAATGCGAGCAGGATGCTGAGGACGTATACGGCGAACTGGTAGAGCATCGCCTGAGCTGCTTGAAACGCGACGTAGCGCGAGCGCTCTCGCTCGCGCCACCAGATGACTATGCTGAGCAAAACGCCGTAGATCGAGGCGAGAATGAGAAGATGCGCGATCCCGGCGAGCGTCCGCTCTTGATCACTCGGCTGCTGGTTCAAAACGTCCACTTAATACGCCCGCGCCCAAATCACTCGATAACGCCCGGCCTCGCCGCAGACCAAGCATGCACCGATACGCTCCGGCTGGTCGAACGGGATACAGCGAATCGTCGCCCGTGTCTCAGCCTTGACCCGCGCCTCGCACTCGGCACTCCCGCACCAGAACGCGCGGGAGAAACCGGCATTCGCTGCCACGCGCTCCTTGAGACGGTCGTAACTGGTCACATCTTCAGTATGCTCGTCGAGCATTCGCTTAGCAGAGGCGAACAGGCTGCGCTGCACGTCTTCGAGCGTCTCGGCGATGGCAACTCCCACCCCGCTGACCGGCACAGCCTGGCGCTGGCCGAGCACGTCGCGCCGTACCAGCGTCACCTGCTCCTGCGCGACGTCCCGCGGGCCGATCTCCAATCGTACCGGCACCCCCTTGAGATCCCAATCGTTGAACTTCCATCCCGGCGTCTTGTCGTCGCGCAGATCCGCATGAACACGCACGCGATCGCGGAGCAGCCCGCGCACGCGCTCGACCGCCTCCTCGACCTTCGCGCGCTCCTCGTCGGTCCGCCAGATCGGCACGATGACGACCTGGATCGGCGCGACCCGTGGCGGCAGCTTCAATCCGCGGTCGTCGCCGTGCACCATGACCATGGCTCCGACCGTTCGATGAGAGAGCCCCCAGCTCGTGTTGAAGGCATACCGCCGCTTGCCCTCGGCGTCCAGGAACTGGATCTCGAAGACTCGCCCGAAGTGGTCCCCCAGATTGTGCGAGGTCGCCGATTGGAGCGCCCAGTGCTTGCCGCCCATCATCGCCTCGATGGTGTAGGTGCGGAGCGCGCCTGCGAACTTTTCGGATTCAGTCTTCTGACCCGGGATCACCGGCAGAGCCAGCTCGGTTTCGACGAAGTCGCGATACACCTCGAGCATCAGGCGAGCGCGCTCTTCTGCCTCCTCCAGGGTGGCGTGAACCGTGTGCCCTTCCTGCCACAGGAACTCGAGCGTGCGCAGGAACGCTCGCGGGCGCTCCTCCCACCGCACCACGCTGCACCACTGGTTGATCAAAATCGGAAGGTCGCGATACGACTGTACCCAGCGGGCGAACATGGGGCAGATGATCGCTTCGGACGTCGGGCGTACCGCCCACGGCTCCTCCAACTCCTTGTCCCCGCCGCGGGTGACCCAGGCAACCTCAGGCGCGAAGCCTTCGATGTGTTCGGCCTCTCGCTCGAACATGCTCTTGGGGATGAAGAGCGGGAAATAGGCGTTCTGGACCCCGGTCTCCTTGATCCGCCGATCGAGCTCCGCCTGCATGTGCTCCCAGAGCGCGAACCCGTAGGGCCGGATGACCTTGGTGCCGCGTACCGGAGAATCGTCAGCCAGCTCTGCTTTGCGAACGACTTCGACGTACCAGCGATCGAAGTCGTCCTCCTGCTCGATCAGCTCCTCGACGAACTTCCGTTCCGTGGTCATCGCCTTTGTCCTCCCACCAGGGTCCGTTTGCGCGCTAGCTTCACCTTGTTACCGTGGCTGCGTGCTCGGCGCTGACTGTGCCTGGGCGAAACGAAACGGGACGATTGCCTGTGTACAATGCAGTGGAACCGAAGCCATCGCGCGATGCGCCTCGGTGCGATTATACCGTGCCTGCGTGGTTCCGCGGATCTCGCGGCGAAGAGCGGAGTGCCGATGGGGACGATGATCCGGCGCATCGGCGTGCTGACCGCGGGAGGCGATGCGCCCGGGCTCAACGCCGCCGTCCGAGCCGTCACGAAGGCTGCCATCCTCGCTCACGGATGGTCGGTCATCGGGTTCGAGGACGGCTTCGAGGGTCTTTTAACCGGCCGTAGCCGCCCGCTCACGCTCGACTCGGTGCGCGGGCTACTGTCCGTTGGCGGTACCCTGCTCGGCACGTCCAACCGCACGAACCCTTTCTGGTGCGCGTTGCCCGAATTCGGCGACCGGGAGCCGAGAGACCACAGCGAGACGCTCATCCGCTCGCTCCAACGTCACGAGGTCGATGCCCTCATCGTGATCGGGGGCGACGGTAGCCTGTCGATCGCCTACCGGCTGTGGCAACTGGGTGTCCCGATCGTCGGTATCCCGAAGACGATCGACAACGACGTTCGAGGCACCGAAGTGACGATCGGGTTCGACACCGCGGTCGCAGTCGCGACGGAGGCGATCGACCGGCTCCACACCACGGCAGAGAGCCACCACAGGGTAATGCTGGTGGAACTGATGGGCAGAACGGCTGGCTGGATCGCGCTCTTCGCCGGGTTAGCCGGCGGCGCTGATGCCATCCTGATACCCGAGATCCCGTTTAGCCTGGAGGCGATCGTGGAGGTCATCGGGCGGCGGGAGCGTGCCGGGCGGCCATTCACGATCGTTGCTGTAGCCGAAGGGGCACAGTCGCGGGAGGGCCAGGCTGTTTACGAGATCACCGGCCCTCAGCCCTACCAGCGGAAGTATGGCGGGATCTGCCGAGTGCTCGAAGAGCAACTAGCCAGCCGGGTTCGACTGGAGGTGCGCTCCATGGCCCTGGCCTATCTCCAGCGCGGTGGATCACCCACCGCTCGCGACCGGACGCTGGCCACTACCCTGGGTAGCGCTGCTGTCCACGCCGTCTCGGCCGGCCATTACGGCCAGATGGTGGCGGTGCGCGGCGATCCTCACGGCCGCGCCATGACGTCTGTCGTGACGGTGCCACTCGCCGAGGCTGCGCGCGGCCCCCGCCTGGTACCGGCAAGCCACCCGCTGCTGGATGCGGCCCGGCGGCTGGGTATCAGCTTGGGCGAGAGCCTAGACTAAACGGACACGATCAGTGAGAGGCCATAGCGTGGGGAAGCACCTTCCTGTAGGTAAGCTGCCGATGGAGCTGCTGTCCGAACTGCTAGGCAAGCTACCGGCGGACGAGTCGGTCGTGCTCGGGCCCGGCGTCGGTCGCGACGCGGCAGCCGTTCGGCTCGGCGAGCAGCTCGTCGTCCTCAAGAGCGATCCCATCACCTTCGCTACCGACGAGATCGGCTGGTACGCGGTGCACGTCAATGCGAACGATGTCGCGTGTCTCGGAGCGACTCCGCGCTGGTTCCTCTCCACCCTTCTCTTGCCAGAGAGCGGCACGACTCCGGAACTGGTACGGCGCATCGCTGCGAGCCTGCGCGCCGCGTGCGCCCACCTCGGCATCAGCCTCATCGGCGGCCATACCGAGATTACGACCGGGTTGGATCGCCCGATCATCGCTGGGACAATGGTCGGCACGGTCGAGCCGGAGCGGCTGATTCGGCCGGACCGCGTTGAACCGGGTGACGAGATCTTGGTAGCTCGCGGCATCGCGATCGAGGGCACCGCGATCCTGGCTCGCGAGTGCCAGGACAGGCTGGCGGCCTACTTCGACGAGGGATTCTTGAATCGCTGTCGCGCATTCCTCCACCAGCCGGGGATCAGCGTGGTTCAAGCCGCGCGGCTCCTGCACGACCACCTGGGTGAGCGACTGCATGCGCTGCACGATCCGACTGAAGGCGGGCTGGCCACCGGCTTGCGCGAGCTGGCATTGGCAAGCGGCTACGGTGTCACTGTCGACGCGCGGGCGATCCCGATCTATCCGGAGACACGAGCCCTCTGCGATGCGCTGGGGCTAGACCCATTGGGTTTGATCGCCTCGGGTGCGCTGCTGGCCGCGGTCGAGCCGGGCACGTCAGGCGAGGCGCTCGCGCTCCTGCAGCAGGCCGGTATCCCGGCCGCCGCCATCGGCCGCGTCGAAGCGGACCCAGCTCGGCTCGATCTGGTGACCGATGCCGGCGTCGTGCCGCTCCCATCGTTCCCAGTCGACGAGCTGGCTCGCCTCTTCGCCGAGGGAGGCTGCTGATCCGGACGCGCCTGGGGCAGCACCGAGCGGTGCTACCCCGCCTGATCCATGGGCTGCACTAGGACTTCGGCATCTGCTCGAGCGCCTCGTAGGCGGGGCGCGGGCTCCAGTCGGCATTCACCACTGACCACGGCGCCTTCTCGTCCTCCGGCCCGACGATGGTCGAGAAGTTGAGGTTCCAGACGAACATGCCAGTGACCCAGGGCCACTGCGTGCGAGCGATCTCGAAGGCCCGCACCAGATATTGTGCCTGCTCCTCCTCGCTCACGTTCGCTCCGTACTCGTAACCAGGGGCCTGGTTCGCAGTCGTCCAGCCGAACTCAGTGATCCAGACTGGCCGAGTATCGCCGTGCGCCTCCATGACGGCCCGCAGTTGCTCCGCGCGCCGGAAGTAGAAGCTGGGATGATCCTGCCAGCCAGGGCCCGGGCCAGGGTTATCGGGCCACATCGTGTCAGGCGGATTATGCGTCGCGTTTGCATGGACGCCGAGCACGTCGAAGTACTCAGCGCAGTTCCCACCTTCCAGAGCGTAGAAGTCCTCCAAGTACTTCACGTCGTCGATCGCGATGGCGGGATCGTTCACGCCGGTCGGCGTGAGGCCACCGAAGACGACCAGGATGTCGGGATCAGCCTTGTTTACCCCCTCGTAACCAGCTTGGAGCAGCCGGCAGTATGGCTCGAGCTTCACCTGCCCGCCGTAGGCGTACGAGAGATTCTGCTCGTTCCAGATCTCCCAGGCCTGGATCTGCCCGCGGTAGCGCCTGGCCAGCCGGCGCATCGCCTCCTCGAACGTGCCGTAGTCGCTCAGCAGTTCCTGGCCCGAGGGGTCGCGAGCCCACTCTGGCGGCTCGACGATCGTCGCCAGGATCTTGATGTCGAGCGGGGCATAGGCCGAGACGACGCGGTCGAGCGGCCGGTAGTCCCATTGGCCCGGCTGCGGCTCGAGCGCTTTCCACTCGACCTGGATTCTCACCCAGCCGAAGCCCGCCTGCTGCACCAGCTCGGCTGCCTGCCGATTGTACGGGTCCCCCTGGTCGTCACCGCGCCAGGCGACATTGAACCCGTAGGCGAACTCCCCCTGCACTGGCACCGGTGAAGCCCCTTCCGGCGTGTTTTCAGGGGCGGGCGTGCCGGCAGTTGCCGTCGGAGACGGCGCGGACGCAGCCGGAGAGGCAGTGGGACTGGACTGTAGCTGGGGGGACGGCGTCGCCGGCGAGCTCCGGCAGGCAGCGGCACTGAGGAACAGGATCAGACAGCCGAACCAGACAAGCAATACTCTTCGGTTCACGATACGGCACCCTTCCTTTCCACATTCAGATTAAACGCGCCAGCCTGCGGGCGGTCGCCGGCAGTTGCCTTCAGTAAACGATTTGCCTCCCGCAACGCACTGGAGTGGTGGACGAGTTCGAGGCCGGAGTAACAGACCGCTGGGGCAACGATGGGTGGCGAATGCGAGTTCACGTTCGTTCCCCCAACAGGTATATAGAGTGTCGAGCGAGGAAGCGACACCGGAAGGAGCGAGCCCCACGCCACCGCCTTCGCGGGTTAGCCGGCGCACCGCAGCCAGGCTATCACTGCGGGTAATCGGCACCCGGCTCACTGGCGAGCACAGGGACTAAACCGCGACGCCCCGCACAAAACCCCGGGCATCGTGCTAGGCGCTGCAGGCTACCGGTAGCCCTGCCCAGCCAGGCACGGTGCCCGGGGCAGTGCGGCCAGTCGCGATACTCAGCCGGTTTGCTCAGTCTCCTCGTACTGCCGCTTGATCTCTTCCAGCACCGCCGGATCGGTCAGCGTCGTGGTGTCGCCGAGCACCCGGCCCTCAGCGATATCGCGCAGCAGCCGTCGCATAATCTTCGCCGAGCGCGTCTTGGGCAGGTCCGCGGTGAAGAAGATATCGGACGGCCGCGCGATCGGGCTGATTTTGTCGGCCACCCACTCCCGCAGCTCATCCCGTAGCTGCTCGCTCGGCCTGAAGCCGGCCTTGAGCACGACGAACGCCGAGATGGCCTGCCCCTTGACCGGGTCGCTCCGCCCGATGACCGCAGCCTCCGCCACGGCCGGATGCGCCACCAGCGTGCTCTCGATCTCGATGTTCGAGAGCCGGTGCCCGGCAACGTTGACCACGTCGTCGACCCGCCCGGTGATCCAGAAGTAACCGTCCTCGTCTTTGCGCGCACCATCGCCGGTGAAGTAGCGGCCCGGGAAGCGCGACCAGTAGGTCTGCACGTACCGGTCAGGGTCTCCCCAGAACGTCCGGAGCATTGCCGGCCAGGGCCGGGTCAGGACCAGGAAGCCGCCAGCGTTCGGCGGGCAGGGATTCCCCTCTTCGTCCACGACCTCTGCCTGCACGCCGGGGAACGGAATGGTGGCCGAGCCCGGCTTCGTCGTGACCACGCCTGGCAGCGGCGTAATCATGATCATGCCGGTCTCGGTCTGCCACCAGGTGTCGACGATGGGGCAGCGCCCATGCCCGATGTGCTCGTGGTACCACATCCACGCTTCGGGGTTGATCGGCTCGCCCACAGTGCCGAGCAGCCGCAGGCTAGAGAGATCGTGCTTGGCCGGCCACTCTGTGCCCCACTTCATCGCCGTGCGGATAAACGTCGGCGAGGTGTAGAGCACGTTGATGCGGTACTTCTCGACGATCTGCCAGTAGCGATCCTTTTCCGGCCAGTCCGGCGCTCCCTCGTACATGACCGAGGTCGCACCGTTGGAGAGCGGGCCGTAGACGATGTAGCTGTGGCCGGTGACCCAACCGATGTCGGCGGTGCACCAGTAGTAGTCCTCGTCCTTGAGGTCGAACACCCACTTGCTCGTCAGGTGAACGCCGAGGAGGTAGCCGCCGGTAGTATGGAGAATTCCCTTGGGCTTACCGGTCGTCCCGGAGGTGTACAGGATGTAGAGCGGGTGCTCGCTGTCCAGCGCCTCGGCCGGGCACGTCGGGGCCGCGTCGGCCATCAGCTCGTCCCACCAGAAGTCTCTCCCCTCGACCATCTGCGCGCCAGCCGCCTGGCCGACTCGGCGCACCACGACCACCTTCTCGACCGTCGGGCACTCGGTGAGCGCCTTATCCGCCATCTGCTTGAGCGGCACGATGCTGCCGCGCCGCCAGGCGCCATCCTGCGTGATCAACAGCTTCGCGCCGGCATCCTGGATCCGGTCGCGCAGCGCGTCCGAGCTGAATCCACCGAAGACCACGCTATGCGGCGCGCCGATTCGCGCACAGGCCAGCATGGCGATCGGCAATTCGGGCACCATACCCATGTAGATGGAGACCCGATCACCGCGCTGCACGCCCAGGCTCTTCAGCACATTGGCGAATCTCTGCACCTCCCGGTGCAGGTCCTGGTACGTCAGGACGCGCGAGTCCCCGGGCTCGCCTTCCCAAACGATGGCAGCCTTTGTTCGTCGCCAGCTCTGGGCATGTCGGTCGACGCAGTTGTAGCAGACGTTGAGTTGCCCACCGATGAACCACTTGGCCCAGGGGGCATTCCACTCCAGCACCTGATCCCACTTGCGGAACCAGTGCAGCTCCGCCTCGGCATGTTTAGCCCAGAAGGCCTGAAAATCTCGTTCCGCCTCCTCCCAGGGAGTCCGATCTTTCACTCTCGCCTGCTCGCGGAACTCGGGTGGAGGTGGAAACCGCCGCTGCTCGACCAGCAACGCCTCGATCGCTCCGGTCCGGGCGACGTGATCACCATTCGCCATCGATGCCCTCCCTTCTACACCGATCGCTGCGCAGACCCACTTCGATAGAACAGACTGTAGGGACCGTTCCCCTCAGGTATCCCTGAATCCGGCGTCGCACCAATCCCAGCGTTCGGAAGGGACCGCCGCACAGAAGCTTCCCGGTGTACCCCTTTTGGGCATACACTCCAGGAATGCTGCGGTGCGATGTTGTCCGAACCCACGCATCGGCAGCCCAGACGCTGTGATCTCAGGGCGTAGAAGTAGTGTCGATGTCATTGTAACCCATCTTGCCGAGCTGAGCTGTCGTTTCGCCTCGAGACGGGTCCGCAAGTGCGGCGGATAACCAGCTCTGCCTGGAAACAGATATGAGCTGGGTCGTACTGGCTTTGTTCCAGCGCGTTCAGCAGCAGCTCCGCCCCGCGGCGTCCCATCTCGCGCATCGGCACGCGCATCGTCGTCAGGCCCACGTAGCGCGCGACCTCGACATCGTTGTAGCCGACGACTGCCAGGTCGCCGGGTATACGCAGACCGGCTTCCCGCGCTGCTTCCAATACCCCGAGCGCCTGGGTGTCGCTCCCGACGAAGACCGCCGTTGGAGGCTCGGGACGCGCCAGGAGCGAGCGCAGCCCCGTCTGTCCTCCCTCGGGCGTGAAATCCGCGATCACCTCGTAGTCAGCGCGCCATGGTATCCCCGCTTCCGACAAGGCCTGCCGGTAACCGGGAGCTCGTCCAGAAGTCGACTCCAGGCGAACGGGATCTTCCTGGTGGTCGATAAGCGCGATGTGACGATGTCCGAGCCGGATGAGATGACGTGTCGCGTCAGCAGCGGCCCGCTCGTGATCGACGAGCACGCTGGGTAGGGCTGGGTGAGCGCTGTCGATGAGCACGGCCGGCAGGTTGAGCGACTGGAGCGACTCGATCTGGGACGAATCCGGGGTGAGGGAGACCACCAGTGCCCCATCGGCACGCCGCGACTCCACTAGATCCTTGAACGCGCGATCGCGATCCGCGGCCCGCTCGATGGAATAGATTACGAGCGCGTACGCGCTCGCGGCCAGCGCCTGCTCGATCCCGCGCAGCACCTCAACATAGAAATAGCGCGTGAAGAGCGGCACGACAACGGCGATCGCGTTCGTGCGCCGGCGAGAGAGTGCCTGCGCCGCGCGGCTGGGGCGATAGCCGAGCTTGCGCATCGCCGCCTCGACGCGCGCCCGGGTCGCCGGGGCTACCGGGGCGTGGCCGCTCAGGACTCGCGAGACGGTACCGATACCGACGCCAGCCTCGCGGGCGACGTCTCGGATCGTCGCTCGTTTGGCTGTTGAGACGGGCCAACGGGTGGCCGGCTCTTGCTGCACGGCCTCGTCCTGCTTTCGCACCATCGCGCTGTGACTCCGGGTCGTGTCGAGCAGCCAGAGTGCACGCCGCCATCTTGCTGTTTGGAACCGGTTCCAGTATACTCTGGGGCAGAGTTCATGTGCAATCTCTCGACGACCACCAGCACCGAACGCGCTCTCCGAGGCGGCTGTTTCGAAGGTACATCGTCCAGGTTTTGAGAGATTGCGCGAGACGAGCTGGATTGCTGTATTTGTGATCAAAGCCGTCACTCGTTGCCCTGCATAGGGCTGGTGGAGATTGCGCGGAGCTTCCGGGCAGCGCTCGGGAACTACTCGAATGGCAGCGCGCCTGCTAGAAGCTGCAGAACCGCACACGACAATGCGCAGGTGCCCACTTCGGCGACGATGGTTGACCCTCCTCCCTCCGTCGGAACCCGATCACCGAGCCCGCCCCACAAGTCGCCAGGGCACCTGCGCGCCTTCCATGCTGCTACCACCTCGCCGATCTTAGGCCCGAGCACCGCGCTCGGGCTAATAGGCCATGCGCACCGTGCCGTCCCGCGGCGAACGCTGTAGTATTGTTGGACGTGGGAGGAACCCTCGCGCCGTGAAGGCACGGAGGCATGCCAGCGCATCGCCACGAATACGACCAGTTGACGGTCCTGGAAGCTGAAGCTATCGGGCAACCCGGGCAGCGCCGGTTCAGGTTGATCGCTGGCACCGGTGGTGACGTCATCTCCCTGTGGATGGAGAAAGAGCAGCTCCAGGCGCTGGGGCTGAGCGTCACCGTCCAGGAGCAGCCCCACAGTTCTGCGGCGCCGGGGACGGTGATTGCCCAGCAGCCGGAGAGCGGCGTGCGGGTGACTCCTGGGAGCACGGTGCTGTTGACGGTGAGCAAGGGGCCGCCGATGGTCACTGTGCCGGACGTCGTGGGGCTGCCGGAAAAGGAGGCCCGGGACATCCTGACCCGCGTGGGGCTGACCGTGTCGCCCTGGACGAACTACCAGGACCTGGGGAGCCTTCCGCCGGTGCTGCGGCGGCCT
>Ga0101941_1001815_pt1 | contig 12500 bp, 13 predicted proteins | sample DewCreD2012metaG_3_FD_75242 | JGI IMG/M metagenome (GOLD analysis project Ga0101941, IMG submission 75242) | Hot spring sediment bacterial and archeal communities from British Columbia, Canada, to study Microbial Dark Matter (Phase II) - Dewar... ...
GCAACCGCGCCGCGTCCAGTGGCACTGCCTTCAGGTGTGCCACCAGTTCGTTTGTGCGAAGGGGCACGGGTGGCCCCTCCATGAACGCTTGTAGAATCTGTCCCAGTAAATAGTCCATCGCCACCCGATCTCGGGGGTCCTGTACCATCGTTTCGATCATCGTTATCTCCCTCGGTTTCTGCTGGATGAGTCGGTCCTGCCGGACGAGTTAGGTGAGCCGGACAGGTGTGCCCTATATTATGGCACATCGAGGCGCATGGCGTGGTGCCGGCATGAAATTAAACCGAGTAGAAGACCTGCCAGAAGCCAGCCGATGCCAGCGCCGACGAGCATCGCCAACGGTTCTAAAGATCCCGGGGTAGTAAACGCGGTGCTTCGGTAAAGCTCCTCGAGAAAGCACCACAAGGGCAGGGGGAACCAGAGCCATTGGACGGGCGTGAGGGCATCGAAGCGGGTGGGAAATTCCTCATAGAGCAGAACCTGGGCGAAGGGTGGCAGGATAATCAGGGCAACGGTCAGCGTGATAGCCAGCCAGCGTGCCACTCCCAGTCCCCAGTGCCCCGCGATGCGTGAGCTGAGCCGCGAGACCCCCCACAACAACACCCAGATACCGTAGAAATAGAACACGACGGCGAAGTATGCTTGCTGCTGAAACAGATTAAGCCGTGCCCACATGCCGGCGCTGCCCAGCAGTACTGCCCCCACACTCACCAGCCATAACAGCGTGATGTAAGGCAGTGCGCCCGCTGCCGACGGTTGAAACATGCGCCACGGCTTGAACAGTCCGTCGTCCACCATCGGATGCTCATCGCGCTTGCCGATGGGACTGATGAGTAGCACCATCGCCGCCATCGGGAAGGTGATCATCATCGTGAAAGTGGAAATCATATCGAGTCCCATTCCGCTGCCCATGCCACCGAGGGCGACGGTGAGTCCAGCGGTTGTGAGATAGACATAAATGCCTGCCACGAGCAGCAGCTGGCGCCGGAACGAGGGCAGCACCTCTTTATCGTACAGTCCCACGCGCCGTGCCGCTCCGGTCATCACCAGTCGCACGAACAGCAGGCACACCACCGCACTGACCACCCATGCGGGTATCTCCCAACGGCCGATCTTCAGCACAAGTCCGGCGAGTGCGGGCGCGCTGAAGGGGTTCAGCACTGCCAGCGGCATCAACAGCTCGCGCCCGGTTAGCCCTACAGCACCGCCACCCAACAGGGCGAAGCTGAGCAGGGTGAACGGCAGCGTGCCACCGAGATACAGAAAGCAGAGCAGATAGCCTCCGAAGACCGCCCACATCGAGCTGCGCGAGTAGGCGGAGGTGAACAGCGCGACCGCGCTAAGGGTCAGCCCGCTCAGTGCCAGCATCAGGTAGCTCTCCAGCATCTCGCCAAAGGTGGCTCCACCAAGCAGCACACACACCGCGCTTGCCGGCAGCGTGAGCGCAAGCAGCAGCACCATAAAGGCAAACGAGCCGACCAGCTTGCCCGTGAGCAGCTCGCGCGCAGTGAGCGGCGTCGCCAGCAGCAGGTCGAGGGTGCGCCGTTCCCGTTCCAGGGTAATTGCGCTGGCGGTCAAGCCGGGCGCAATCAGCACGATGAGCGAGGTGAGCGTGCCAAATATCACCCAGTAGAACTGTTGCAGATACTGCTGGGCGCGATAGGGGTCCATCGCGATTTGGGTGCCGAGCGTGCCTGCGTAGGCGATGCCCACAATTAGAATCAGGAACAGCAGATAGAGCGCTTGCAGCCAGTAGGCACGCGCAAACCGCACGCGCACCCGCAGCTCGCGCCCGATGACGGGATTCCCCAGAAACTGCGTCAAAATCCCGACCAGATACTTGCGCCAATCCAGAAGCGCCGCACGAACGAGTGCCATCCCCATCACCTTGCAATATTGATTCGCTTCCAATCGCGATTGATCGGCTTCCAATTGCGATTGATTCGCACCCAATCACGATTGATTCACGCGCAACTCGAATCCCTCGGCGTGGGATAAAGGATTCTGGGTGTGGAGCAGCGATTCCTGCTCCCCCGATCGCGGTCCATCGGCTCCGGATTGCGATCCATTCGCTCCGAATTGCGATCCGTCGGCTCCGGATTGCGATCCGTTCGCTCCGGATTGCAATCCGTTGGCTCCGGATTGCGATTCATTGGCGTGGGAGAGCAAACGGTTCATCGTGCCCGCCACAGATAGGGTATAAACACATTTTGGGGTTTGCCCCGTCCTGCGCTGTGGTCGCGGAGCAGATTGCCGAGCCGTTCGCCAATCGCCTCGGGCTGTTCCTGGATTAGCAGGTCGCAGTGTCCGTGCAGGAACCACTGTTCCGCCTCCTTGCGCCAGCTGAACATGCCCAGTCGTGCGGGGCGCGGTTTGCCTTCCAGCGCTTGCAGCACCTGCGCGGCGACCTCCGCACCCATCAAGAAGATGCCTTGCACGGCTGGGTTGCCCTGCACCTGTTGAAAAGCGTTCCATGCCTGGCGGCTATCGCTGAGCGAGATGAGCTGGGCGCACACGCGTCGATTGAACAGCAGTCCGTGTCGGAAGCCTTCCCAGAACTCGCTGGCGGCGCGCGGCACGGGATGCCCTGTCATCACCACGATGACCCCCTGGGGGACGCGACGCGCGTACCAGGCACCTACCTTGCGCCCCGCGTCGTAATAGTAAGTCCCCACAAAGCCTGCCCGCACTGAATCGGGCGCGTCGGTCGCCAGACAGAGCAGTGGGATGCCGTTGCCCATCACCTGCTGAATGGTCTGGTTGGTCCATTCATCGGGCGGGGCGCAGAGTGCGACAGCACGCCAATCACCCTCGCGCAGCACGCGGGCAACGCGCTCACGCTCATTCTGGCGAAAATAGCGCACTGTCAGCGTCACCCCAGGCAGGTGGAGCCGCTTGCGCAGCCCTGTCTCCACTGCCAGCCAGAAGTCGTTAGGAGTGGACTGGATATAGACCCCGATGGGATAGTGGAACTGCTCGGGATGCGGACGCCGCGATTCGCTGCACCCTGCAAGCAGGCAAAGCGAGAGAAGCAACCCTTGTTGAGCGGACGCTTTCATCTGCCGTGCGCCCTCCTGCTTCGTGAGGCGGTTGCCTCGGGGCCCCGGCTACTCCTGCTCCACCAGCTTCCCCTGCTTGTACAACTCCCAGACACGGAAAACAGTGTTCCGATGCGGACGAATCTTGCAATGCTCGTCCTCGTTCCGCTGTTCATCGCAACAACCCAACGGCACACACTTCGGTACCAACAACTTGCCAAAATAAGGCTCCACTTGCATCAACTCCTTGCGAATCAACTTGAACAGCTGACGAATCTCCCACTGGGCAAGCGTACATAGACGCAAACCTGCCATATGCATCAACTGACGCAAATTCACCGTCATAATCAGATTGGTCGCCACCGCGTTCGGAAACACAAAGCGAGCATCCTCCGCCGGGATGCCCAGCTGCAAAAAGCGATGATAGACCTCCTCACTCAGGTCGCGCAACCGCTCAAACTCACACAAGGCGTCGGGCTCATTCTCAATAGAGGGTGGCGTCACATAGAGCGGCTCCTTGTATTTCACATAACGCTGGCTCTGCTGGTCAAAAGCCACCCCAATTCGGTGGCGAACCAACTGATGCGATAACGCACGACTCACCCCGGCAATAGCGAAGGTGAAGCTGATATGCTCGATGGTGCTGTGGTGCCCCGATTCGATCACATGGGTGAGCAAACTGTGCACCCGTTCAGGGGGCACTTTGTCTGAGAGAAATTCGTCCCAAATCTGCTGGGGTGTCTTTTCGCTATAACAAGTCCGTGCCGCCAGATAGATCAGCCCCTTATAGTACCGCTGAACAATCTCGGCGGGCGGAAAAATCAGTGAGACCTCCATCACGCCACGCTTTGCCATGGTGCTTTTTCGGTTCGCGCAGTTCGCCGAAACTCCTGCTCGAAACAGCAGAACAGACCCTGCGCAGCGGGTATCCTTTTATCGAAGGGTTCATTGTCTGGAGGCGAAAGCGGTTCAGAGGTGGGGCGCGATGAGTGATGAGATGTCTCTTGTGCAGGCGAAGCGGGCCGCGTTGCGATGGCTGCGTGCGCGTGACTATTCGCAACAGGAGATGGCGGCACGCTTGCGAGCCAAAGGCTTTGCGGAACCGATTGTGCAGCGCACGCTTGAATGGCTGATTGAGCAGCGCTGGCTTTCCGACGAGCGCGTTGCTCAGCGTTTAGTTGAGCGGCTGGAACAGGAGCAACCCTCGGGCTGGCGGCGCATTGAGCGGGAGTTTGAACGGCGCGGCTTGACCCCACCTCTGTTGGAGAGCGACGAGGAGAGCCGCGCGGTGAGGGCGTTGCAGGCACGGTTTGGCGAGGCGAAGCCACCACCCAATGAGCGCACCGTTGCCCGCTGGTTCCGCTTCCTGCTGAACCGTGGGTTTGAGCCGGAGGTCGCCCGCAGCGCACTCCACCGCTGGAACCCTTTCCTGAGCGAAGCGAGTATTGAAGAGTAGCACTAGGAAGCCATATTCAGCATGCGGACCTGTTGGACAGGTTCACCGTGTCCAACCCTTGATAGGAGGAAAACACAGATGGAAACCATTTTCTGGATCGGGGCTATTGTGATTGCGGCTGGTTTCTCCGCGGGCATCACTTATGCATTGGCGGCGAGGCAGTTCAGACAACGCCTTGCGGGACAGGCAGACGAATGGATTCAGCAGGTACAACACCAGCTGCAGGAGGCACAACAGCAGAAGGCGGCAGTTGAACAGGAACGCGCTCAGTTTGAGCGCGAGCGTGAGACCCTGATGCGTGAAATCACACTTAAGGCGCGCGAGGAGGCACATCGCATCATCGAGCAGGCGGAACAGGAAGCCCGTGAGAAACGCGGCGAGGTGCTGCGCCTCGAACAGCGATTGCTCCAGCGCGAGGAACTGCTCGAACACCGCTTCGAACTGCTGGAACAGAAAGAGCAGGCGTTGATGGAGCGCGAAGCTCTGCTGACCAAGAAGCAAAGTGAGCTGCGCGAGTTAGCGGCGCAACGCCGATTCGAACTGGAGCGTATCAGTGGCATGACGGCGGAGCAGGCACGGGAGCTGCTGCTGCGCGAGGTGCGCGATGAGCTGGAGCACGAAGCTACCATTCTTGCCCGCCAGATCGAGGAGGAGACCCGCCGTGACACCGAGCGGCGTGCCCGCCAGATTATTCTCGATGTTATCCAGCGCTGTGTGGTGAAGCATGTTGGCGCGAACACGATCACGGTGGTGCACCTGCCCAGCGACGAGATGAAGGGACGCATCATCGGGCGCGAGGGGCGCAATGTACGCCACTTCGAGCATGTCACGGGCGTCGATGTGATTATCGATGACACGCCCGAAGCGGTCGTGCTTTCCTCTTTTGACCCCGTGCGGCGCGAAATCGCTCGGATGACCCTGGTGAACCTTATTCAGGATGGGCGCATTCATCCGGCGCGTATCGAGGAGGAGTACGAGCGCGCTCGCGTCGAGATCGAACGGCGTATCTGGCAGGCGGGCGAGGAAGCGGTGCTGCAGGTAGGGCTGACGGGCATGCACCCCGAAATCGTGCGTACGCTGGGTAAACTGCGCTATCGCACCAGCTACGCGCAGAATGTGCTGGACCACTCCATCGAGGTAGCGCAACTGGCAGGCTTGCTTGCGGCGGAGCTGAAGCTGGATACGCGCATTGTCAAACGCGCTGCGCTGCTACACGACATTGGCAAAGCGATCGAGAACGCTTCCGAAGGTCCCCACGCGCTGGTCGGCATGGAGTTCCTGCAGCGATACGGTGAATCGGAGATTGTGTGCAACGCAGTCGGAGCGCATCACTATGATATTGAACCTGCCAGCTTGGAAGCGCATGTGGTGATTATCGCCGACTCAATCTCCGCGGCGCGTCCGTGCGCACGGCGCGAGTCGCTGCAGCAGTATCTGCGCCGTATGCAGGATTTGGAGCGTATCGCGCTGAGCTTCGAAGGCGTGGAGAAGGTTTACGCCATTCAGGCGGGGCGTGAGGTGCGCGTGCTGGTCAAGCCAAATGAGGTGGACGACCTGCGTGCCCATCAACTTGCCCGCGAAATCGCCCACAAGATCCAATCGGAGCTGGAGTACCCCGGGCAGGTGAAAGTGACGGTCATCCGGGAAGTGCGTGCACATCATATCGCACACTGAGGAGCCCCCAGGCTGGTATAATCCCCTATATGAAGCGGGCAAGCGACTGGATGGATGCTACGGAGAGGGTGCGTGAGCAGCTCCCGTTGGCGTTGACTGGGTTGTCGTATGCGGAAGACCATATAGAAGATTGGGACTATGCGACAGCAGATACCAAGTCGCATACGCATTGCTATCATATCTACCCGGCGATGATGATTCCGCAGGTCGCCCGACGATTGATACGGCTTTATGGTCGACCGGAAGGAACCCTCTTAGATCCGTTTTGCGGCTCTGGCACCTCATTAGTAGAGGCGCGCTTGGCGGGCATGCATGCGGTCGGCATCGATCTTAATCCATTTGCGGTATTTCTCGCACGGGCAAAAACGACCTGCTTCGACTTAGGAGCGGTCGTGCAGGATGCCAACGCGCTCAGGCAAGGCGTGGAGCATTTGCTGAAACAGGGCGTTTCCATCGAGCCGCCACGATTTTTCAATATCGATTACTGGTTCAAACCTGAAGCACGAACCGATTTAGCGCTGCTAAAACATGCGATCTACACCTACACCGCTCCATCGACACGCGATTTTTTCCTTGTGGCGTTCGCGGCTACGGTGCGTGAGAGTTCCAACACCCGGCGGGACGAGTATAAGCTATACCGTATCCCCACCTCGGAACTGCTCCACTATCGCCCGCAAGTCTTTCCGACTTTCTGGGAAAGGGTTGGACGCAATCTGCGCGGCTTAGCTGAGTTCCTTGCCGAGTGTGTCCAGCGGACCTGGGTGCATGTCATCGAGGGGGACACACGCCTCAAAATTCCGCTGGAGGACAACACGGTTGATCTGATTGTCACTTCGCCACCCTATGGCGATTCGCAAACGACAGTGGCTTACGGACAGTTCTCGCGTCTGCTGCTGCAGTGGCTGGGCTTTGAGGACAAGATTGCGAAGTCCATCGATCGACGCACCTTAGGCGGGCAGAAACGCGCCGCCCGAGTGGTGTATCATTCGCCCACCTTGAACCAGACGCTGGACACGATCCATGCGCATCATCCGAACCGAGCCGCCCAAGTAAAGCAGTTCTACGATGACTTCTCCGAATGTTTCCTTGAGATCACGCGCGTAGCCAAGCCAGAAAGCTATGCTTGTTTCGTGGTCGGCAATCGCACGGTCAAAGGGGTGCGCATCCCGACCGATTTAATCCTTATTGAGATTGCCTCTTGCTTTGGCTGGAAGCATTTCACAACCTATCATCGCCGCATTCCCAACAAACGAATGCCCCTACGCAACAGCCCTTCCAACAAACTAGGCGAGTTGTGCGAGACGATGACCCAGGAACATATTGTCATCCTGCGGAGGGAGTAGCACAATGCAATCGCTACGCAAGGAGAGATATGACATTTGCCGCGTCTGAAGATGGTCTGGACCGATTAGGGCGCGGGGGTTGCTTCTTAATGGTAGGGGTGTGTCTATGGCGGAAACGGGTTCCTCTACACCACCATTATACCCTATACCCGGTGTGGTATACTCTATTAGTTCTAAGCCTCTATGCCTTTATTGGGATTGGCTGGGGCGTCTAAGGATGGGTCTTTGTTTAGGACTGCTGTATTGCCTCTCTGGATGTTGGCTGCAGCAGTCCTTTTATGGTATCATGGGGGTAGTGCAGGGCAGGACTGCCCTCGTGCCTTAGAGTGTACTTGGCTGGCTCCTATGGGGGCTGTGCCTGAAACAGGTGTAGGTTTGGGGTAGTCTGGATGCCTTTAGAGGAACTTGGTCGCCTTCGGGTGTACCTATGTCGGGTGTAGGTGTCCTGCATGAACGCCGTGCGCCTTATTGAGGCGCTCTGCACGCTTCGCGATCCGCCTTTTTCGTTGCGGGCTTGACTTCTTCTGCTTTTGGGTATAATAGGACGGGTACTTGTTGCGTGTCCTATGCCTGTAAGAGAACTTGGGCGCAGCTTTCTGTGGGGGTCTTGGCTGTGTCCCTTTATCAGGGTTGTTGGCTCTCTTTTTTGGCACCTTTGAGGCGCTTTGCACGCTTCGCGATCCGCCTTTTCCATGTCAGCGAGCCGACTTGCCCCCAGCCCCGCGCCCGATGCATAGGCGCGCGGGGCTGCCCCCAAGTCGAACGAGCGCAGACCACGCACTCAGGTGGCGTCGGCGCAGGATGCCCTTTTGCACGCGCGAGCATGGCCTAAACGCACGCAGCTTCCGTATGGCACGCAGCTCTTGCTTTCCTGCGCCGCGCCACGCAGGACCCGCACGGCCTAAACGCACGCAGCTCTATCAAGGGTTCTCTTAGTCCCTAACGGATAGAGGGGTACTATCAGGGTTCTCTTAGTCCCTTCCCGGATAAGGAAGCCTTGAGGGCGCGGAGGCACGCGCCAGCGTGCCTCGCGCCTCTCGGGCTTGTATTAATGGTGCATATTTGGTCGCTGGCACTCTCTGAAGATTTCATTGAGGATATAGGTGGCGATCCGAATCAGGGCTTGATGGTGCTTTTTGCCCTCTTTTCGTAGGCGTTTATAGAGGCGGTTCCAGCGGTTGAATGGGCTTACGGCTCGTTCATCCTCCTCTGTCGGGTACACTCTCAGTGGAGGTGAACAGGGATGAGAAGTGGAGTGCTGATTGTGTGCACGGTGCTGCTTAGTGCCGCGTGGATAATCGCTGAAGAATCGAAGCCCTACAAGCCCAAAGCGGGCGAGACCGTTGTCAAAATGACCATAAAGGGCAAGGGCGATATCTATATTCGCCTCAATACGAAGGAGGCGCCGAAAACCAGCGAGAATTTTCTGAAGCTGGTCAAGCAGAAGTTCTATGATGGTATTCGGTTCCATCGGGTGGTGCCTCGCTTCGTGGTGCAGGCGGGCGATCCGCTGACGAAGGATCCGAAGGTGTCGTTGGATGACCCGCGTGTGGGCACGGGAGGTCCGGGCTACACCATTAAGTTCGAGCCGAACAATCTTAAACACAAGCGCGGCGCGATTGGCATGGCGCGCACGCCTGATCCCGATAATGCGGGCAGCCAGTTTTATATCTGTCTGGAGCCGCAACCGCAGCTGGATGGTAAGTATGTGGTTTTTGGCGAGGTCGTGCAGGGCATGGAGATTGTTGACCGCATCCAGCGTGGCGATGTGATCGAGAAGGCGGTTGTACTGCAGGAAGCCAAACCCAGCCAAGACGACAGGTCCGAAAGTTCTGGCAAGTCGGACCGAGCTAACCCCAAAAAGAGCAAGCCATGATAACCTCTCAACAGGCGCAGCCACTCTTGCGGGAAGCCGAGTTGATTCTGCGGGGTGATGAGCCGTTGGAGACGCGCTTGCAGCGGCTGATGCGCTGCCTGCATGACCGTTTGCCCTGCTATCACTGGGTCGGCATCTACTGGCTGGAGGGGGATACGCTCGTGCTGGGTCCTTATGTGGGGCCGCCGACTGAGCATGTGCGCATTCCTGTTGGGCGAGGTGTCTGTGGCACTGCGGTCGCCGAGAATGCCAATCAGATTGTTTACGATGTGCGCGAGCGCGAGAACTACCTCGCCTGTAATTTGGAGACGCGCTCGGAGATTGTGGTGCTGATTCGGCATCCCGAGACGGGCGCGATTATTGGGCAGATCGATGTGGACGGGATAGAGGTGGGCGCGTTCGACGAAAGTGATGAAGCGTTTTTAGAGGCGATTGCCCGTTTGATTGCCCACGCGGTTCATTCATGGCGCATTGCTCGCTGAATCATCGCCACGATTTCGGGGTCGCCGCCGCGCTGGGCGGCATCCAGCACGGTTTCGCCCAGCGTGCTGCGGGCATTCGGGTCCGCCCCACGCGCAAGCAGCAGACGCACCGTGTCCCGATGCCTGTTTTCGGCGGCGAGCATTAGCAGTGTGCGCCCGTTGCGGTCGCGTTGATTGGGCGAGATGCCTCGGTCCAGCATCGCTTGTAGCACGCGCGTGCGTCCGTACACTGCTGCGTAGTAGGCGGGCGAGTTGCCTGGGTTCATCTCGCGGAGGTAGCCCGTGCGGTCGCGGGCGTATAGGCTTGCGCCGTGGGCGATTAGTAGCAGGGCAATCTCATCCTGCCCGCGCGTGAGAGCCACTGTGAGCGCGGTCAAGCCCGAACGGGTGCTGGCATTCACCGATGCACCCTGACGCAGCAGTGCTTGCACTCGCGCCAGGTCGCCTTGCTCCACCGCTGTGAGCAGCTGTTCGTTGAGCAGGCGGTGATGCTCGCGCAAATGGCGAAAAGCGGGTGTGAGCATTACCGCCAATGTTAGCACAATCGGCAGGACAAAAAAGCCAAGGATGAGCAGTTTTTGTGCCTGCATCCGCCTGTCGGTGCCCCTTGGAGACATCGACATGATTGTACACGATTTCTAAAGACCGAGCATTTTCAGCCAGTGGGCGAGGAATCGGGTGGAGAGGTCGGTCATGCGCAGGCTGATGCTGACCAGTGGGGGGAGGCTTGCTCCCAGGGCTACCAAACCGATTGCCACCTTTGCCGGCATTCCGACGAGCCAGATGGGCACTTGCGACACGGCACGCGAGACGGCTGCCATTGCGGCGTCGACAATAAGCAGCACTCCACCTGCTGGCGCGGCGATCTGGATGCACAGTCCCATCATCTCGCCTGTTAGCCAGACCATCCCGTGCATGCCGTGGGTGGCGAGTGTGGTCAAATCGCCGCCCGCACTCAGCTCAAAACTGCGTGCCAGGGCGAGCAGCAGCAGGTGATGCCCGTCCACCAGCGCGAACAGCACCATTGCCAGCAGATAGTGAAACTGCGCCAGCAGCGAAGTGGGGAAGCTACTTATGGGGTTCAGCAGTTGCATTAGCCCAAAGCCCATTTTCATATCGAGCAGTTCGCCTGCCATTGCCGCCGCGCCGATGATTAGGCTTACACCGTAGCCCATCACCAGCCCGATGAGTGCTTCTGACACCAGGCGCACCATCAGGGGGATCCAGTCGGCGGGCGGTGCCCCAACCGATGCTTGAACGAGGGGCGCGAGTCCCAGTGCCAGCACCGCTGATAGCCATACACGGATGGGCACTGGCACCAGCCGGCTGCCGAACACAGGCGCTTGCAGGCATAACGCGGATGCCCGCACAAACACCACCAGAAATGCCCAGAACAACTGGATATCCAGAGTCATTGGCAGGGGTTTCCGGGTAGGTCGCGCTCAGCGTGGTGGTAGATTTGACAGCACGCGCGCGGTGAAATCGACGAGTTGGATTAGCATCCAGCCGCCCGCGAACAGGAACACCAGTCCGACCGCCAGAATCTTGGGCACGAACTGCAGCGTCATCTCTTGAATCTGGGTCACTGCTTGAAACACGCTGACCAGCAAGCCGACAATTAGTCCGGCGAGCAGCACTGGCAGGGCGACTTGTAGTCCGACCCACATTGCCTGTCGACCCAGTTCGATCACTTCCGACTGGCTCATCTTGTTTCGATTGTCGGCACAGCCCCCCATAAATTTCAGCAGGAGAGCGTCGCTTGCGTGCGAATCGAATTGTGGCATGCTGTGTCAGGTGGTAGTTGCCGAACGGGAATCGCTTTTTGTGCGGGTGGCGCAGGCATTTGTTCAGGCGCTGCAGCAGACTCTTGCGGAGCGGGAGCGCGCGATGGTGGCGCTGTCGGGTGGTCAGACGCCCCAACCCCTCTATCGGCTTTTAGCTGGTGAGGCTTATCGTCATGCGCTTGATTGGCAGCGCGTCTGCTTTTTCTGGACGGACGAGCGTTATGTGCCCCCGACCGATCTGATGAGCAATTTTCGCATGGTTTATGAGTTGTGGTTGCGCGACTGGGGATTGCCCCCGCGTTGTCTGCACCCGATGCCAACGCATCTTGCCACCCCCGAGGAGGCTGCTCGGCGGTATGAAGCGCATTTGCGTCAGCTGTTCGGGGAACGCACCCGCTTTCCGCAGTTTGATCTTATTTTGCTGGGGATGGGTGAGGATGGGCACACCGCCTCGCTCTTTGCGGGCGATTCGGCGTTGAAGGAACGCATGCGCTGGGTTGTGCCTGCGCAGGCGCCTGCCCCGCCCCACCAGCGGTTAACACTTACTCTGCCTGTGCTAAATGCTGCACGGCGTGTTTGGGTGCTGGTCACGGGGGAATCCAAGCGCGAGGCGCTGAGGCGGGTGTTTCAGCCGTCTCGCACGGAGTCATCCCTGCCCATCGCGCGTGTGAAACCTCGTCGGGGTGAACTCATCTGGTGGGTGGAGGAAAGCCTGCGAGATGCGGTTCCGTCCCGCTATTTGAGCGTGGCAGAAACTGGTAGCTGAGCTGGCTTGGAGGATGTTTGAGCGTCCTCCAAGTGCATCAAGGTAGTCGTCAGAAGCCCTCTTGTTGCCCACTTGAAGGCT
>Ga0101941_1001816_pt1 | contig 12486 bp, 6 predicted proteins | sample DewCreD2012metaG_3_FD_75242 | JGI IMG/M metagenome (GOLD analysis project Ga0101941, IMG submission 75242) | Hot spring sediment bacterial and archeal communities from British Columbia, Canada, to study Microbial Dark Matter (Phase II) - Dewar... ...
GGTAATAGCGAAAGTTTCGTCATCCATTGGAGGCCCTCCTGATCCGTTAGTAATCTGGCAGGTCTTATGGATAGACGAATCCCGCGATCTTGTCAACCCCGATCGAATTCGCAGCACGAGTATGCAAAGCCCTTCGGGCTATGGTTAGCCCCCGAGGGGGCTTTGCAAATTGAGCCCGACGGCCACACCGCGAGCAGTTCTCCGCGTGGCGGTTCACCGTCGGGCAAAGTGGCCGTAACAAACACAGTTGGTATAACAACAAAATCCTCCGCGCACCGGATGCAGAGGGAGGGCACGCCTCGCCCCATGTGCATCAAGGTGAGGCTCGCTCGGATGGGTTGGTGCTCTTTCAGCCCGACGCTCAAGCATCGGGCTTATGCTGCGAAGCCCCTTCGGGGCTCAAAAACACAGCCCGCAGGGCTTTGCTGAATAAGCCCGACGGTTTACCGTCGGGCTTAAGTTGATGCCAATAGGGGAAGGCATGCCTCGCCCCTATCGCGCCTTGCATGTACGGGCGAGGCATACCCTGTCCCTACCGTGCCCTGTGCCCTGCTCCCTGCGGCATACGACCTGCGACCTGCGACATGCGACCTGCTCCCTGCTCTCTGCGACCTGTTCTCCTCGCCCTCATTCTGGGCCTGATCGCCGCGCTGGCAACCATCACCGCAGCGGCCGCGCGGCCATCCCCTCAACTGGCCATTACCGGAGTGGAGCCCCGGACGATGCTCAGCACGACCGGAGGGACGCTGAGTATCTACGGCACCGGCTTCACCACGGCGACCGTGGCCCGGCTGGTGGGATACGGCCTGCTGGATACCACTTTGGTCAACGCCAATGCCCTGCGGGCCGTGGTGCCGCCGGGGGTCCCGGCGGGTGTCTATGCGCTGGAGGTCAGCGAGCCGGGCTACTCGGCGACGCTTCCCTCCGCGCTCACCATCGTCGCCCCCACGGCAGCTCCCACCCCCACACCCATCCCCGCGCCGCCGCCCACTCCCGTCCCCGGCCGCCCCATCCTCACTATCCGCAACTTCTCCGTCCAGCCCGCGCGGGTGTTCGCCGGAACCGAGTTCGTGGTGAGGGTGGAAATCTACAACAACGGCAGTCGCGGGGCCGAGAACACCCTGGTCACCTTCCCCGGCGGGACGTTCGTGCCCGTGGGGCAGGCCGGGCACCTGGTCGGCTTTATGCACATCAATGCCACGGTGGTGGTTACCCAGACCATGCGGGCCCCGGCCAACCTGGCCTCCGGCACCTACAACCTCCAGGTCAACCTCAGCGCCAACGACTTTGAGGGCAACCACTACGAGTACCCGCAGACGGTCTCGGTGGAGGTGGTGGGCGGCGGGGCCGGACGGCCCCAACTGGTGGTGGAGTCGGCCTGGACGGAGCCGCCGGTCCTGAGGCCGGGGGACCGGTTCACCCTGACCCTGCAGATTGCCAACCGGGGTGAGCGGACGGCGACACGCGTGGTCGTGGGGCCGGCGTCCGCCGAACTGGTCGTGCCGGCGGAGGGGAGCAATCTGGCGGTGGCGGACCGGATCGCTCCGGGCCGCGCCGTGACGGTGACCCTGCCGCTGGTGCTGGGAACGGTCAAACAGGGCGGGCGTATCGGGCTGGAACTGGCCCTCTCCTACGGCGACGCGGGCGGCGGCACCTACAGCGACCGCCAGAGTGTGGGGCTGGAGGTGAGCAGTTCCCTGGCCGACCGGCCCCAACTCCTGGTCGCGGCCGTCCACACCGATCCGCCCGTGGTGGCCCCCGGCGATTTCCTCACCCTGACGCTGGAGGTCCAGAACGTCGGCGGCGGCGACGCCCACCGTCTCCTCCTGACCCTGGGCGGAGAGGGCGGGAAGGAACTGGGGCCCTTCGTCCCCCGGGAGACCGGCAACGTCCTCTTCGTCCCCCGGGTCCCCGCCGGGGAGCGGGTCCGGGTGACGGTGCCCCTGGTGGTGGACGGCTCGGCGGACGCCAAAGCGTACGGCGTCCCGGCCCTTCTATCCTACGAGGACGCGCGCGGCACCAGCCGAAGCGACGTCCAGCGCATCAGTCTGGTCGTCCAGCGCCGCCCCATTTTCCGGATTGACTTCTACCGCCCGGTGGAGGGGGCCATGGTCGGGATGCCGTTCCCCCTGCCGGTGGAGGTCATCAATCTGGGGAAGGCAACGGTCAACGTCACCATGATGGAGGTGACCGGGGAGGGGCTGGAGATTCAGAACGGTTCCCTCTACGTGGGCCCGCTGGACGGGGGGACTTCGGCCTCGCTGGAGGCGACGGCGGTCGCTCAGCAGGCAGGGACGGTGGAGGTGGTGGTCAACGTCCACTACCTGGACGATTTCAACCGCCCGCAGACCGTCAGCCAGACGCTGACGGTGGAGGTGGCGGGGCCGCCGGAGCCCGCGCCGCAGGATTCGGCCCCGTCCCCTGAGAGGGGCGGTTTCTGGGAGAAGATTCTGCGCTTCCTGCGGGGTCTACTGGGGCTGGGGAGTTAAAGTGTGGGGTGACTCAGGCTCCTTACCCCTCCCCCGCCGCCTGCGGCGGGAGGGGGTAGCGGCGAAGCCGCTGGGGGTGGGGTGAAGCCGAACAGTTCCATGTGGGGTTTTTGCGGCGGCCTTTGGCCGCCGCAAAAACCCCACATCCCCCCTCAGGGGGCAGAGACGCGGATGGAAACCGGGGCGCTCCGGAGGGGGCGCCCCTCTTCGTCCCGCCCCACGGCCAGAAAGGTATGCTCCCCCGGTTCCAGCGTCCAGAGGACCTCGTAGGGCGGGGCAGTGAATGTGGCCAGCAGATGATCGTCCACGTACAGGGTCACCTCCGCCACCCGGACGCCGTCCGCCGGGCGAACCGAGACGCGGATGGCCTGGTAGGCCCCCGGCACGACGGGGGAGAGGCGGTAAATTGTGCCGTTGTCGGGGTAGGTGATCACCAGAGGCAGGCTTGTGAGTCCCCCCGAGGTTGAGGACGCGGTAGAGCGGAGGGCCGTCTCCGGTGGGATGGGCCAGCCGTTAGCCCGCGCCCACTCCCAGACCTCCGCCGGAGGGACGATGTAAACCCGCTCCTCCACCCGCTCCGGCGGCGTGTCGGGCCCCGCTGGGAGGCCCGTGGCGCGGTCTATCGGGAAACGCTGGTACCAGTGGTCGGGCTCCGTCGGGGCGGTGCCGGCGATGAAAACTTCCTCGCGCGTGCGCGGGCAGAGGTCCGTCGGCAGAAGCCCGGAGGGGACGCAGACCCGCACCCGCTCCAGCCCCGGCGGCTCCGCAAAGGGGATGACCGGCTGACCCCGCAGCGCCCGTTCCATAAAGTCGTGCCAGATGGGGCCGGCCCCCTCCACCCCGGAAACGTCCCGCATCGGCCGCCCGTCGGCATTCCCCACCCAGACCCCGGTCACCAACTGCGGCACGTACCCCACCGTCCAGTTGTCTCGCCAGTCCGACGAAGTGCCGGTCTTGGCTGCCGCCGGGCGGGAGAGATTGAGGACGCTGCCCGTGCCGAAGGCCGGCGCGCGGGCCTGCTCGTCGGAGAGGATGTCGGTGATGAGGTAGGCGACGCGGGGGTCCAGCACCTGCGGGCCGGGGGCCATCGGGGCCTGGTAGCGCAGATGCCCCCGGGCGTCCCGCACCTCCAGCACGCCGAAGGGCTCCACCCGTCGGCCGCCGTTGGCAAAGGCCGCGTAGGCGGCGGTCAGTTCCAGCAGGCGCACCTCGCCCCCGCCCAGCGTCAGCGCCAGCCCGAACCGCTCCCCCGTCCCGAAGGAGGTCATCCCCAGGTCGCTGGCCAGCGCCACCAGCCGGTCCACCCCCACCATCTGGAGCACCCGGACGACGGGGACATTGAGAGACTGGGCCAGCGCCTCCCGCGCGGAGACCGGCCCGTGGAACCGATGGTCGTAGTTCACAGGCACGTACGGGAGCCCCTCACGGGTAGGAAAGGCGGTGCGGACGTCCATGATCACGGAGGCAGGGGTCAGTAGGGGCAGGGCTTGCCCCTGCCCTGGGGCGACCGCAAGGGTCGCCCCTACATCCGCCTGACCGTCGACGCGGGGGGTGAAGGCGGCGGCGTAGGTGAGGGGCTTGATGGCGGAGCCGGGCTGTCGGAGAGCCAGCGCCGCGTTCACCGCGCCGTCTATGGCCGGGTTGAAGTAGTCGGGGCTGCCGACCATGGCCAGAATCGCGCCCGTCTGCGGGTCCAGGGCGACCAGCGCGGCATTGTTCACGTCCCGCAGGCCGCTCTCCTCGCTGGCCTGGGCCAGCCGCGCCAGATGCCGCCGGATGACCTCCTCGGCGGTCCGCTGGAGGTCCAGGTCCAGCGTGGTGGTGACGACCAGCCCTTCGGTGTAGAGGGCCTCGGCGCCAAAGCGCTGCTCCAGCCAGCCCCAGACGTACATCACGAAATGGGGCGCCTGGATGGGGAAGGGCGTCGCAGCGAAGTGGAGCCGCTCCTGTGCCGCCAGTTCCGCCTGCTCGGGGGTGATGTACCCCTGCTCCACCATCAGGCCCAGGACCACCCGCTGCCGCTTCCGGGCCCGTTCCGGGTCGGCCAGGGGGTCATAGAGGGCGGGGGACTGGGGGAGGCCGGCCAGGAGCGCGCATTCCGCCAGGCTCAGTTCCCGGACGCTTTTGCCGAAGTACGTCCGTGCGGCGGCCTCCAGGCCGTAGGCCAGGTTGCCGTAGTAGACCTCGTTCAGGTAGAGGGCCAGCACCTCGTCTTTGGAGAACGTCCGGGCGATGCGCCAGGCCAGGATGGACTCCCGCAGTTTCCGCAGGAGGGTGCGCTGGGTTCGCTCCTGGGGGGAGAGGAGCAGGTTGCGGGCCACCTGCTGGGTGATGGTGGAGCCGCCCGCCAGCACCTCACCGCCCCGCAGGTTGATCCAGACCGCGCGCAGGATGCCCCGGAGGTCCACGCCGGGGTTGGTGTAGAAATCGGCGTCCTCGGTAGCGACGGTGGCCTGGCGGCAGTAGAGGGGAATCTCTTCCAGCGGGACCGGGACGTGGCGCCCGGCGTGGGGGTCGGCAATTTCGTAGAGCAGACGGCCGTTCCGGTCCAGGATACGGGAGGAGACGCCAGTCTGGTGCTCGTAGAGGGTATCGGGGGAGGGCAGGTCGGCCAGGAGGAGATGGGCGCCCACGGCCCCGACCCCCGCCAGCAGGGCCAGGAAGGCAAGCAGGAACTTCCAAAGGTGACGTTTCATCGCTTCTATAGACGCAAACTGAACACCTTCGGTTCCGTCGCCCGTTGGGGATCAGCGCGCTTTCAAAAGAGTGCAACCGGGTAACTACTACTCACCCTCACCACACCCCCAGCGGCTTCACCGCCGCCCCCAAACCCCCATGATCTCCCCCTCCCCTCTCCTGGTCTTTGGCCAGGAGAGGGGAGGGGGCCGGGGGGAGGGGTGAGGTGGGTAGTTGCCTCATTCCAGGAATATCGTCTCCATCGCGTCGTCGTAGGCGATGACTTCGGCGTACCGGCCCCAGTTGACGATGGTCTCCAGTTGCTTCTCGGCCTCTTCGGGCGGGAACTCCAGTTCCAGCGCCCGCAGGACGATGTCCCGCTTCAACCGGCGGTTTTCGGCGACATTCAGCAGGGAGAAAAGCCAGCGGAACATCGGCAATCGCCGGATACGGGTGGCGAAAATCTCCTTGCGGGCCAGGATGCTGGCCTCCGCGAAGGTCTCCCCCAGGGGGGTCAGGACAATGTCGCCCTTGCCGATGGTGGCGAAGCCCAGCAACTCCGCCACCTCCGTCAACTGCAGCAGGTGGTCGGAGTCCACGCGCAACTCTTCCGCCAGGCGGTAGAGGTCATGCCGGTGGTCGGGCATCTCGGAGACGTGCTCCAGAAGCCCCGCCAGGTCGTTGATGGTGATGGGGGGCAGGGCCCGGATGCGGCCCGGCTCGCCCGGCGCCACGCCCAGTTCCACGTGCTCCGGTTGCGTCTGCCCGGCCAGCAGGCCGTAGACCTCGTCCACCCGCTCCAGGAACTCCGGCGACCGCCGCTGCCGGGGGTGGGGGAGGTCCACCGTCATCTCCGCCACTACCCGCCCCGGGTCCTTCTCCATCACCACGATTCGGTCGGCCATGAAGACCGCTTCTTCAATATTATGGGTCACCATCAGGATGGCGCGGGTGGGGATTTTCCCCTCCGTCCAGAGTTCCAGCAGTTCGCCCCGCAGCGCCTCGGCGCTGAGCACATCCAGCGCGGAGAACGGCTCATCCAGGCACAGCAGTTCCGGCTCCACCGCCATCGCGCGGGCAAACCCCACCTTCTGACGCATCCCGCCGGAGAGTTCGCGCGGGTAGGCAATCTCAAACCCGTCCAGCCCGACCCGGTCCAGCAGGTCCATCGCGCGGGCGACGCGCAATTTCGGGGGAACGCCGCGCGCTTTCAGCGCCACCTCCACGTTCTCTATAACGGTGAGCCAGGGGAAGAGTGCGAACGTCTGGAAGACGATGGTGGCATGGGGGTTGACGCCCCGGAGCGGCTGGCTGCGGTAGAGGACGACCCCTTCCGTCGGCCGCTGCAGGCCAGTGATGATGCGCAGGAGGGTGCTCTTCCCGCAGCCCGACGGCCCCAGCAGGCAGAGAAACTCCCCCTCTTTGACTGCCAGATTCACGTCCTGCAGGGCGATAAACTGGCGGGAGCCGCTGCGGTAAATCTGTTGGACGTGGCGAACTTCCAGCAGGTAGCCGTTGGTGGACATGGGCAGGCTCCTTTACAGGATAAATCCTGTGCTACTCCATCCGGTATCGTTCTTCCGCCAGGCGATAGAGCCGGCGCCAGAGGGTGCGGTTGATGAGGACGACGGTCAGCACCATGGCCAGCGTGGCGGCCAGCAGGAGGGGGTAGTCGCCCGTGCCGGTGGCGCGGGTAATGAGCGCGCCGATGCCGGTGGTAAAGAGCGTCTGGCCGCCGAACTCCACGTGCTCGGCGACGATGCTGGCATTCCACGCCCCGCCGCTGGCGGTGATGGCCCCGGTGATGATGTAGGGGAACAGGCCGGGCAGAATGAGCGTCCGCCAGCGCTCCCAGCGGCTCAGCCCGATGAGGGCGGAGGTGTACTTCAGGTCCTGCGGGATGGCCGAGGCGCCCGCGATGACGTTGAAGAGCAGGTACCACTGGGTGCCCATCAGCATCAGCACGACCGCGGCGATGTTCAGCCCGCCTGGCAGGCCAATGATGAGGAGCAGGAAGACCGGGAAGAGCGCCGTCGCCGGAACGGAGGCCACCACCTGGACAACGGGTTGCAGGTAGGTCGCCGCACGCGGGTTGGTGCCGATGGCCACGCCCACAGGAATGGTCCATGCCAGCGCGATGAGCAGGGAAGCGGAGACCCGCAGGAGGGTCGCCAGGACGCCCAGTCCGATTTCTCCCCACTGGCTTTCGGGGACTGTCACCAGCATCAGCGCGGCACGGACGGCGCCGTAGGCCAGTCCCAGGCCCAGCAGCAAGGCCAGCAGGTAGAGAAGCCAGGGCCGGCCCCGCCGTTCGGCCTCCGGGCCTGGGGCTCCGGCGCGGCGGATAAACCAGGCATCCAGCCGCTCGCTCAGTGGTCGCCAGACCCCTTGCGAGAGCCGTTCCAGAATGTGCGCGCTCCGCAGGAGATCGTAGAACCAGGAAGTGGGCGGGTTTTCCCCCTCCACCGTCTCCAGTTTGAACCGGTCGGCCCAGGCCAGCAGGGGCCGCCAGACCAGTTGGTCCAGCGCGACGATGACCAGCACCAGCGCGCCGATCCCCCAGAAAATGGCGCGGGTGTCGCCCTGATTGGCGGCCTCCTGCAGGTAGGCCCCCAGGCCGGGGAGGCGGAAGTCCCGCTGTCCCACGGTGAAAATCTCCGCCGCCATCAGGAAGAACCAGCCCCCGGCCCAACTCATCATGCTGTTCCAGAGCAGGCTGATGGCCGCAAAGGGGAGTTCCAGTACCTTGAAGCGGAGCCAGCCGTTGAAACGGAAAATGGCGCTGGCCTCCCGCAGTTCTTTCGGGATGGTCGTCAGGGACTGATACCAGGCGAAGGTCATGTTCCAGGCCTGGCTGGTGAAGATGAGGACAATGGAGGCCAGTTCGGCCGCGGTCCGCTCCGGCAGAATTGCGCTGAGACTGAGCAGGACGACCGGGAGGAAGGAGAGGATGGGCACGCTCTGGAGGACGTCCAGCAGGGGCATCAGGACCTGCTCGGCGCGGCGGTTGTAGGCCGCCAGGCGGCCATAGACCAGGGTGAAAGCCAGGGAGAGGAGGTACGCGGCGGCCATGCGACCGACGGAGCGAAGCGCGTAGTAGGGCAGCGCGCTGGGGGTAAGGGAGATGGTGGGCCCTTCCACCGTCTCCGGGGCGCGCAGGGCCAGCCGCACGCCCGCGTAGATGAGGACGGCGATGCCGATCAGGACGACGACGTCGCCCACGGAGAAGCCGCGCCCGAAGGGCTGCTCAATCCGGAAAATCAGTCTCCGTCGGGAGGCCTTCTCTTCCGGTCGGGGCTTCTCAGGGCCTACGAAGGAGTCTCTCAGCGCCAAAGTCTCCCTCCAACTGGCGATGCAGGGAATTCCCCACCACAAAGTTATGGCCGCTCTTTGCCCGACGGTAAACCGTCGGGCTCAATCTGCAAAGCCCCCTTCGGGGGCTCAAAATCGCCCGAAGGGATTCGTATGATGAGCCCGGGCGTTTCCGTCCGGGCGATGGGCAGGCTGAAACAAGCGCAAAAAGCATCGGGCTGATGTTGCAAAGCCCCTTCGGGGCTCAAGTTAGCCCGCAGGGCTTCGCTGAATCAGCCCGAAGGTTTACCATCGGGCTGAAATACTATTGCTCAATCCCCGCCCGCGCCGGAACTCCGGCCTGGTAGTAATGCTTGACCTCCCGCATCTCCGTTACCAGGTCGGCCCGGTCTATCAGTTCCTGCGGCGCGCGGCGGCCCGTCAGCACGACCTCCACCCCATCGGGGCGCTGGTCCAGGAAAGCCAGCACTTCCTCCACAGTGAGCAGGCCAAACCAGATAGCGACGTTCACCTCATCCAGCACCACGATGTCGTACTGACCGGAGAGCATGGCCTCCCGGGCCCGCTTCAGCCCCCGGCGGGCCCGGGCAATCGGTTCAGGAGAAATCTGGTCGCGCCGAACCCAGCAGTTGGGGTCACCGTACTGCTCAATCGTGATGAGGGGGTGACCCCGTAGTGCCTCCAGTTCGCCGTAGGGCTGGCCCTTCAGAAACTGACCGATGTAGGTCCGCAGACCGTGCCCGGCGGCCCGCAGGGCCAGCCCCAGCGCCGCCGTCGTCTTCCCCTTACCGTCGCCGGTATAGACCTGGATGTAGCCTTTTTCCATATGTTATCTCCAATTTTGCCACGAATGGCACGAATTTACACGAATCAATATAAAATTCGTGCCAATTCGTGAAATTCGTGGCCAACTCCCTGCGTGGATTTATTCGTACCGGAGCGCCGAGATGGGGTTCAGCGACGCAGCGCGGGTTGCCGGGTAAACGCCGGATAGAACGCCCACCCCAGTGGCAAAGAGAATGGCGAAGACGGGCAACCAGAATGGCGTGTGGACGAAGGAGAGTACCGTCTCCGAAAGGGTGCCGCTCTGGGCCGCCTGGGCCATCAGATACGTCCGGGCGACCACGTTGATGATGCCACTCAGCAGGACACCCAGCAGGACTCCGCCCACCCCGCCCAACAGGCCGATGCTTCCCGACTCAGCCAGAAAAACAGACATCACATCCCGATTCGTCGCGCCGACGGCCTTCATCAGGCCAATTTCCTTCGTGCGCTCGTAGATGGACATCAGCATCGTATTGGCGATGCCGAAGGCCGCCACCAGCAGGGCAATCGCGCCGATGCCCCCCAGAATCCCCTGGACGACCAGGAAGAACGAGTTGATCTGCTGGAGAATGCTGTGAGCGGAGTAGGCGTAGAAGCCCTTGCGCAGAATCTCCCGCTCCACCGCGGCCACCTGGTCGGGGCGGGCGACCTTGACCAGCGCCTGGCTGTAACCGTCGCGGGCCGGATTGACCCGGCGGCCCGCGTACCACCCGTTCAGTTCCAGCACTTCCTGCAGGCTCATAAAGATGGTGTAGTCATCGGCGCCCCCCGTTTTTTCCAGAACGCCCGCGACCCGCAGTCTCACCGTCCGTTCCACCTGCTGCCCGTCCTCCGTGAAGCGGGTGAGCACCAGTTGGAGTGTCTGACCCAGCAGGTCGGGGGCCTGAGAGACGCGGCGGCCCTGGGGATCAAAGAAGTTCTCCGCTACCCGCGCCCCCACGATGACCTGTCCGCTCCCCAGCCGGGCCGCGCCGCTGGCCATGGAGAAGTCCAGGCGGTCTATCTGGTTCGGCTCAATCCCCAGAATCTGGGAGCCCCCCATCAGCCGCCCATACCGCAGCAGCGCCTGAGCATTCAGCGGCTCCTTCGGGGTAACAGCGACCACACCGGGGAGTTTGCGGAATTCCGCCAGCGTGCGGTCATCCAGCATCCCTTCCCGGCTGGTAGTGGGGGCGCCGAAGGCCGCCAGCGCCGGATAGACATTGATGTCGGTCAGAGGGCCGATAGCGGAAAGGTCGCGGAGGGCGCTCTGCTGAAGGCCGGCGGCCAGAGAGATGAGCACCACCACCGCCGTCGTGCCAATGACGACGCCGATGGCGGTCATCGCCACGCGGCCCTTCATCCGGCTCAGATTGCTCACCACCAGTCGCAGCAGGTCCCGAGCACTCATCCTGCACTTTCCCCCAGCCAGGTGGGCTCCGTGGATACGCCCCGGTTAGAGGCAATTGTACATCAACCCAGGGTTTCTGCAAGGAGGAGTCATTGCGAGCGACGAATTCCTCATCTATGGCGGGGATGCACCACTGCCACCGGACCCAGGGCTTGATTATGGGTCCCTTCCCGGGGCATCTCCTGCAAGGTTTGCTGCTCTTCTTCGGTCAGTTGGACCGTCCATTTCTTCACTCGCGTTGTTCATCCCTCCTCGCCAATTTCTGGAGGGATGATAATAAAAGAACAATTAGACAAAGCACTATCCATACTTGCCAGTGCTTCAAGGTCGGCCCACCCGTAGCCCACCTCGGGAAGCGAGACCCCTCCAATCTCAATTTCTCGCTCCCGCACCAGTTGCCCTCCGAGCCTCTCGTAGAATTGCCGGGAAGGGTTGGCAGAAAGCACCCAGACCAGCAGATTACCTGTGCCAGCCTGAAGAAGTCTTCGGGCGGATGCCCCTACCAGCCTCCGGCCAATTCCCCGTCTCTGATAGGCAGGTGAGACGTAAAGGGCGTATATCTCTCCGCGATATACCTCGTCTCCACTGCGCTCCGGCCCACCGCTGGAAAAACCCACAATCTCCCCCTCCATCTCTGCCACCAGGAGAAAGCGTTCGGGCTCCATGTTTTGAAGATATTCTTGTAAACGATGAGCGCTCTCTTCCCAGGAAAGTCTGGCCAGATATTCGGAGGGAATGATGCCCGCATAGGCGCTTTTCCAGGTATTAACGTGTACTTTCGCAATCCCTATTGCATCCTCAACGGTTGCGTCTCGTATCAAGCACATCCTTTCCTCCCCTTGCAGGTTGAGTATAACTGCGGCCACCGCACGCTGGAAGAGAGGCGTCCGGGCCGGGTTGGTGTACGGAGCGAGCGGATTTCGTTCAGGCTGTTGCAGGCGACGGAATGGTCGCGGGCCAGGACAGTCACTACGAAGCCGGGTGGGGCGGACATCCAGCCTGGAGCAGGGCCCGGGTTGGCTTCCTTGCTACAGGCTGCGCTGAGGCTCTCGCGACCGGGATGGTGAAGCGGGAGGACCAGTGGGAGCGCATGGAGTTATCATAGTGTCGGCTTCAGTTGCTACGCAGGCGCGCGGTATTGGGTGCATATGGCGCGGGAGGCACTGCTGCCCTTTCAACTTGACATGCGCGGCAGATGACGGACGGGCTCATCGGGCCCTGCCCGGCTTCTGGACCAGAGGCCGAAACAGAAAGTGCTTCACCTGCACATTGTACATCGGAAATAGCCTCTGCACAATCAGTTCGCGGTTCACTCGTCGTGATGTTGTGATGTTGTGCTGGTTGCTAATCCCTCACCGTTTGCCGGGAAGTGCCGGGGCCCGGGTTGGGGAAGAGGTTGTCCCCCTTCACAGCGGCTTGTTCAACGCAGAGACTTCTGCATGATGTAGAATCCCAATTCGGGTAGATATTTTACCGTTTGATACCCCAATCTCTCGTAAAGAAGTTTTGCTTTGGCGTTTGACTGGTGAACGCCCAGTTCTATCGCTGTCATCCGAGACCGATAGTCATGCTCCAGCATCTCTAAGACTTGAGTGCCTATTCCTCTCCCCTGAAACTCTTCTCGGAGCACCAGGCCGTGAAGGTGCAGAATTTCATCTCTTTCTTCAATCCAATCTGATGTCCCTCGTCAATTGACACAATATTTTCGGGAGCCCGGGGTGGTACCCGATACGTCAGCAACTCTTGCAGAGTCCATGCGTGATCCGTCACTCCCGCCGCCATCATCGGGGTGAC
>Ga0101941_1001818_pt1 | contig 12474 bp, 13 predicted proteins | sample DewCreD2012metaG_3_FD_75242 | JGI IMG/M metagenome (GOLD analysis project Ga0101941, IMG submission 75242) | Hot spring sediment bacterial and archeal communities from British Columbia, Canada, to study Microbial Dark Matter (Phase II) - Dewar... ...
TCTCGGCGTTCCGGGCGGACCAGATGCCCTACGGGGGGTCGAAGGAGTCCGGGTTCGGCAGGGAGGGGCTCCGCTACGCGATGGAGGAGATGACCGAACCCCGGATCATGGTCATCTCCCACGTGCCGCTGTAGGTGGGCGCCCGCATCGCGGTCCTCGGGGCCGGCGCGATGGGGAGCGCCGCGGCGGTGCTCCTCGCGCGCCACCGGGGCGAGGTCGACCTCCTCGTGCTGGACGCCGCGGCCGAGCGGGCCGAGGCGGCGGTGCGGCGGGCCGGCCACGGCGAGGCGCGGGCCGTGGACGCCGCCGGCGGCGGGCTGGTCGAGGCGCTCCACGGGGTCACGGCCGTCGCCGCCTGCGTCCCCTACCGGCTGAACCTCGCGGTGATGGAGGCGGCCCTCGCCGCGGGCTGCCACTACGCCGACCTGGGCGGGCTGTTCCACACCACGAGGCGGCAGCTCGGGCTCGACGGGCGGTTCCGCGACGCGGGGCTCGCCGCCGTGCTCGGGATCGGCTCCGCGCCGGGGCTCACGAACGAGCTGGCTCGGCTGGGAGCCGACCGGCTCGACCGCGCGGTCTCCATCGACATGGCGGACGGCTCGGTGGACGTGGGCGGCGACCGGTTCTCCGTGCCCTACTCGGCCGAGACGCTCCTCGACGAGTTCACGCTGCCCGCGATGGTGTTCGAGGAAGGCCAGCTCCGGGAGGTCCCGGCGGGCTCGGGGGTCGTGGACTGGGCCTTCCCCGAGCCCGTCGGGGTGCAGCCCGCGATGTACACGCTCCACTCCGAGCTGGCCACGCTCCCTTCGACGATCCCCGGGGTCCGGGACGTCCGCTGGCGCCTCGCGCTGCCCCGGGCGGTCCACGACGGGTTCCGGCTGTTCGTCGACGTGGGGCTGGCCTCGCGGGACGCGGTCGAGACCCCCCACGGCCCGGCGGTGCCGCGGGAGGTGCTGGTGGCCGTGTTGGAGCGGATGCCGGCGCCCGAGGAGCCGCCGGCGGACGTCGAGTACCTCGACGTCCGGGTGGCCGGGGAGAAGGACGGCCGGCGGATCACCCACGTCGCGCTGGCCCGGTTCGACCCGAGCCCCGAGGGACTCTCGGCGGGAGCCTTCGGGACCGCGCTCCCGATCGCGATCGCCGCCCGGTGGATGTCCGAGGGTCGGGTCGAGCCCGGCGTCCATCCCCCCGAGACCGCCTTCGATCCCGTGGCGTTCGTCGCGGAGTGCGAGCGGGAGGGCGTGCGCATCTCCACCGAGCTCCGCCAGGGAGGCTGAGCCGGACCCGCGGCCCGCCTCCCCGCGCTACCCTGGGGCCGTGGATACCGCGACGCTCCTCCTGATCCTGGTGCCGTTCCTCGCGTTCGTGGCGGTGTCGATCGCCGCGTTCTGGTTCATGGGCCGGCAGGTCGAGGCCGCCGCGCGGCGGATCGAACGGGCGGGCGGTCCCTGGCCCCCCGAGGAGGAGGCCGAGGAGGAGGTCGTGGCCTTCGAGCGGCCCTGGTGGGGGAACCCGATGTTCTGGCTGCTGGTGGCGGCCGTCCTCGTGATCCTCGGCCTGTTCGTCTTCCCCAAGCTGTTCGGCTTCGTCTTCCTGTTCCTGCCGTTCGTGTGGATCGGCGGGTTCCGCCGGCGGCGGCGCCCGCGGTCCGAGGGCTCCTGACCCGGCTCAGGGGCCCGCGGCCCGGGGCGCGACCTCGAGGTGCATCCGCCGGGCCGCCCGGTCCAGGGCCGCGAGCGCCGGCCGGCCGAGGGCCAGGACGAGCGCGGCGTTCCCGACGGCGCGGAACGTGTCCCAGGCGAACGACGTGAGCGCGTAGAAGCGGACGTACCGGAGGAGGTTCCCCCAGGCTCCCGCCCCCGGGGACCAGGCCGTCGGCCCCCCGCCCGTGGCGAACGGCCAGAACCACAGGTTCATCACCGCCCCGAACGCGTACCCGGCGAGGGCGCCGTAGGCGGCGAGGAGCAGGATCCGACCCCGTCCCCGGGGGAGCAACCCGGCCCCGGCGCCCACCCAACCCACCGCGACCATCTGGAACGGGAGCCAGGGCCCGAGGCCCCCCACGAACAGGCCCGAGGCGAACGTGCCGACCGCGCCCAGCGTGAAGCCGAAGGCAGGTCCGAACGCGTTCCCCGCCACGAGCACCGGGAGGAACATCGCCGAGAACCCCGCCACGAAGCCAGGCAGCCGGAGGGCCACCATGGCGGCACCGAGCACCCCGAGGAGCGCGACGGTCTTGGGCCCCAGCCCGGCCCGGCCGAGCTCCCCCAGGACCACGAGGAGCAGGCAGCCGAGGATGGCCGCGGTGAGGAACGGCGCCTCCCGGGCGTGGGGTTCCGCTCCGGGGGCCGGGACCAGGAACGGCCAGAGGAACGCCGCCGCCCCCAGCAGGTTGGCCGCGAGGAGCGCACCGCGCCGCATCTAGGCCCCCAACGCCCGGGCCACCTGCTCGGGCGTGAGCCAGCCGGGGCCGAAGACCCTCGTCATCTCCGGGGAGAACACCGGGGAGTCGGCGAGCACCTCGGCGGGCGGTCCGTCGGCGATCACCTCGCCCCCGGCGAGCAGCACGGCCCTGGTGGCGAGGGCCGCGGCGAGCTCGACGTCGTGGGTGGCCACGATGACCGCCCCGCCGCGAGCCGCGAACCGGCGGAGCAGCTCGGAGAGCCGGCCCTTGACCTCGGGGTCGAGCCCGCGGGTGGGCTCGTCGAGGAGGAGCACGGGCGCCCCGGTGGCCACCACCGCCGCCACGGCGACGAGGAGCCGCTGGCCCGCCGAGACCTCCCTGGGGTGGCGCGGGGCGAGCGGGCCGATCCCGAGCTCCTCGAGGAGGGCCTGGGCCTCCGCGCCGTCCCGGCCCCGGGCCCGGAGCGTCACCGCCACCTCCTCCACGACCCGGCTCCGGTACAGGAGGTGCTCGGGGACCTGCGGGCAGAGCGCGGCGTCCCTGCCGGGTTCCGGCGCGCGGCCGCTCGCCGCCGCGACCCGTCCGGCGGCCGGCCGGTGGAGGCCGACCAGGCAGCGGAGGAGGGTCGTCTTCCCGGCCCCGTTCCGGCCCATGAGCGCCACCACCTCGCCCCGGCGGAGCTCCAGGTCGACGCCGCGGAGGACGGACCCCCGACCGTGGTCGGCGTGGAGGCCCTGGGCCCGCAGGAGCGGCTCGCCGGGGGCGGGGAGGCCGGCGGCGGGGCGCGGCGGGGGGCCGGGGAGGCGGCCCAGCGACCCGGCCGCCCGCCGGGCCTCGCGGACCGTGAGGGGCACGGGGCGCCAGCCGAGGATCCGTCCGAGGCGCGCGACGGGCGGTCCGGCGCCGAGCCAGGCCAGGATCTCGGCCGGCGGGCCCAGGCGCGGGGGCTCCCCCGCCTTGCAGCCGACGGCCAGGTCCACCGTTCCCACCACCCGCTCGAGCCGGTGCTCGGCCATGAGCACGGTGGTCCCCAGCTCGTGGACCAGCCGCGCCAGCGCCGCCAGGACGTCCTCCGCGCCCTGGGGATCGAGCTGGCTCGTCGGCTCGTCGAGCACGAGGACCCGAGGCCCGGCGGTGAGCGCCGCCGCGATCGCCACCCGCTGGCGCTCCCCGCCCGAGAGCTGGCGCACGCTCCGGTCCCGGAGCGGTTCGATCCGCATGAGGTCGAGCACCTCCTCGACCCGTCGGCGCATCGCACCGCGGGGGACCCCCAGGTTCTCCATCGCGTAGGCGAGCTCGTCCTCCACCCGGTCCAGGACGAACGACGCGCCGGGATCCTGGGGGACGAACCCCACGGTGGTGGCCAACGTGCGGGGACGGTGCTCGAGGGTGTCCCGCCCGCCGATTCGCACCCGGCCCTCGAACCTGCCCCCGGTGAAGTGGGGGACGAGGCCGTTGCAGCACCGCAGGAGCGTGGACTTCCCCGCCCCGGTCGGCCCGGCGACCAGGGCGAAGGCCCCCTCGGGGAGGGAGAAGGTCGCTCCCCGCAGGGCCGGGTCCTCGGCCCCGGGGTAGGAGAACCCGACGCCCGCGAAGCTCAGCGCCTCGGCCATGGCCAGAGGGGGGAGGTGAGGAGCCCGAGGGCGCCGAGGAGCGCGAAGGAGACGTGGCCGGCGCCGGTGGCGTCGATCCCTCCCCCTCCCAGGAGCTCGGCGGCGAGGAAGCCGGCGCCGCCCGCGGCGCAGGCCGCCGCGACCAGGGCGTCGCGCGGCCCCCACGGCTCCGGTCGGTAGCGCGTGCGGGGTCCGGAGCCGTGGCCGCGGGCGTCCATCGACTCGGCGAGCGTCACGGCCTCCTCCATCCCGGTCTCGAGGACCGGGACGGCGAGCGCGGGGAGCGCCCGCCAGCCGGACGTCGGGAGGCCGCGGAGCCGCTGGGCCTCGCGGACCCGGGCGGCCGCCTCGGCGGTCCGGGGGGCGATCGAGAGCGCCAGCGAGACGGCGAGCGCCAGCTCGTGCCAACGGCCGGGCGCGAGACGGAGGAGCGCGCCCGGGTCGCTCGCGGCGTTGAAGGCCCCCACGACGAGGAGCACGACGGCGAGCCGCGCGCCCTCGAGGGCGGCGGCCGCGAGGCTCCCCCTGGAGACCGGCCCGAGGAGCGCGAGGGCGGTGCGGAGCGCGACCGCGAGGGCCGCGGCGAGCGCGAAGCTCCGGAGCGGTCCCCGGTCGCGGGCCAGGCTGCTCCCCACGGCCAGGGCGGCGGCCCCGAGCGGCGCGAGGTAGAAGGGGTTCGTGGTGAGCGCCGCGGCGAGCCCCGCCGCCATCGCCCAGGAGAGCAGCGCCACCTGGTGCATCAGGCAGACCTCCGAGCCCGCCGGGCCGCGAGCAGCAGGAGCCCGGAGCTCATGACGAGGGACGCCCAGGCGCCGGCCGGCCAGGTCCCCCAGGAGCCGTCCCCGCCCGCCGCTGCCCGGATCCCGGTGCGGGGTCGGACCCCGCCCTCGTCGGTCGGGCCGCTCCCTCGGGCCCGCCCGCCCCGGGCCCCGGGAGCGGCGGGGACGGGGCCGCGGGGATCCGGTGGGGAGGCCGCCTCCCCTCGGCCGGCGACGGCCTCGCGCGAGGGCCTGGCCGGGGGAGCCACCCGGATGGCCCCCGGCTCCCGCGGGGCCGCCGGTTCCCCGCCGCCCGCCGGGGAGCTGGACCCTCCCCCCGAGGCCCGGCCGCTCTCTCCGCCCGGGGTCCGAGCCTGCCCCTCCTCGCCGCACACGTCGGCGAAGGGCCGCAGCGGCGGGCGGGGGTGGGAGGACGCCCCGCCGGCTCCCCAGGCCCACCCCTCCACGTCCCCGTCCTCCACGAAGGTGGAGCCCGCCCCGACCGGCGAGTACGTCCACCGGCCCCCCTCGAGCCGGAAGTAGGCCCAGTAGAACGGGTCGTCCTCCTCGAAGCAGGTCTCGCTCGCCGTCCCGACCCCGTCGAGGCGGCACACGGCCTGCCCGCCGTAGCCGAAGGCGTGGTCCAACCCGTGCTGCTCGCCGGCGAGCTCGATCAGGTGGAGCCCCGTGACCCGCTCGGCGTCGAGCGCCACGCACAGCGCGAGCGTCCGGCCGTCGTGCGAGACGACCAGGGCCGCGTGGGGCCCGTCCCCGGCGCAGGCCGCCGACGCCGGCCCCGCGACGGGCGCGAGCAGGCCAGCGGCGACCGCGAGCGCGGCGAGGGTCCTCCGGAGCACGGATCCCTCGTTCAGCAGGCCGGCGCCTCGGGCGGCGCGCGGAGGGGGCCGGCCTCGGGGACCGGGAACGGGACCCCGGCGAGGCCCGGCAGGGCCCCCACCGTCGCGCCGATCACCGTCACCCCGCCGCTCCGAGCCTCCGCCCGGGCCTCGGCCCGGCTGGGGCTCCGCACCCACCGGCCGTCCCGCTGCACCCAGGTGTAGGCGAAGGCCCCCGCCACCCGGCCGCACGGCCGGTACTGGAGCGCGGCGAGCGCCCGCCGCGCCCGGGGCGGCGGGTCCTCCCCGGCCGCGGCGTAGGCCTGGAGCACGAGCCCCGTGGAGTTCGCGTCCGTCACCGCGAGGGAGCCGAACGGCCGCCGCCGGAAGTCGTACCGCCAGCCGCCCTTGATGCCGTCGCGGGCCAGGTCGAAGTAGCGGAACGGGTCGCGGCGGAGCCGGACCGGCGGGGCCACCTCCAGCGCCATCACCGCGTAGGCCGTCGTGTTGGTGTCGCTCATGCTGAAGTCGTCCTCGCCCGACGAGCAGTGCCGGTCGTCGACGGCCGGGTCGTAGGGCGCGTCGAACTGCCACCCGCCGTCGGGGCACTGGGCCTCGGCCAACCAGCGGGCGGCGCGCCGGGGGACCTCGGCCCCCGCGGCGGCGAGGCCGAGGATGGCGAGGGCCTGGTCGACCACCCCCACGCCCTGGTCCGTGCCGTAGCGACCGGTCTCGGGGTCGTAGGCGCCCTGGATCCGTGCCACCACGTCGACCCCGCCGAAGGCCCGGGGGTCGCCGCCGCCGGCCACGGCCGCCATCGCGACCTTCCCGAGCTGGCCCACGGACGTGATCCCGGCGGCCTCCCCCTCGAGGAACGCGAGGGCGTCGGCGACCGCCTCGGGGCCACGTCGGGCGGCGGCGAGCGCCAGGACGGCGTCGGCGGTGCCGCCGACCGCGGAGAACCCCGGGACCGAGCCGTCGGCGGCCTGCCGGCTCGCGATGTAGCGGGCGCCGAGCGCGATCCGCTCGCGCCGCGTGACGGCTCCCGACGGGAGCCCCGAGACGACGACGGCGCCGGCCAGCATCCCGACCAGCGCCCTGCGCAGCTGCTTCCCCATGGCACCTCCCTCGCCCGACCCTCGCCGGGCGCGCCTGGCCCACCGAGGTCGGGTGTCGGGCGGCACCGGGAGCCGCCTGGCCCTCCACCCCGCACCTCGAGGGCGACCGGGCCCTGCGTCCTCGCGGGCGACCTGGCTCGTCCGCCGGAGCGGACCTACAGTTGCGGGGCAGCGCCGGACTTGGACCGGACTTCGCCGCGAGCGACGCGCGACTATCCGCTTGTCGCGCCCATCCTAGGCGGGGGTGGCGGCCTCGGCAAGGGCGGCCGGGATGGATCGCCGGGGCCCGCGGGAGCTCGCCCTCGAGCGAGACCCCGTCCTCGGTGGTGGAGCGCAGCGGTCCCACGGCGTGGGACCATGGCAAGCCGTGGACCGCATCGCCCCCGCCGTGGGCTTCGCGCTCCGCGACCCGCTCCCGTGGCGGGACGTCGTCGAGATCGTGCAGACCGGCGAGGACGCGGGCTACGCGGCGCTGTTCCTCCCCGAGACCCGCGGGCGGGAGCCCTTCGCCACGCTCGCGGCGCTGACCCCGGTGACGGAGGGCCTCCGGCTCGGGACCGGCGTGGTGCCGATGGGGGCGCGCTCCCCGGTCACCACCGCGATGGCGGCGGCGACCGTGCACGAGGTCTCGGGCGAGCGGCTCGTGCTGGGGATCGGCACCGGGGATGCGGGACCGGGCGCCCTGGAGCGGCTGCGGGCCTACGTGGGGACGGTCCGGCTCCTCCTCGCGGGCGAGCGCGCCGAGGTCGCGGGGCGGCCGGAGCGGCTGTGGCTCGAGCTCCCCTCGCCGCCCCCGATCTGGATCTCGGCCCTCGGGCCGCGGGCCATGCGGCTCGCGGGCGAGATCGCCGACGGCGTGCTGCTCAACTGGTGCCCGCCGGAGCGGGTGGCCTTCGCCCGGGAGCGCGTCCGCGAGGGGGCGGAGGCCGCCGGGCGGGACCCCGCGGCCGTGACCGTGGCCGTCTACGTCCGGGCATGCGTCGGCCCCGACGAGGAGGCCGCCCTGGCGGCGCTCCGGGCCCAGGCCGGGACGTACGCCTCCTACCCGGCCTACCGACGGCAGTTCCACCAGGTGGGCCTGGGCGAGCTGGCCGAGCGGGCGGCCGCCGCCCACGGCGCCGGGAGGCCGGAGGAGGTCCCGGAGGCCCTGGTCCGGGCGGTCTGCCTGCTGGGCGACGCCGTGGCGGCGGCGGGGCGGTTCGCGGCCTACCGGGACGCCGGCGCCGACCTCCCCGTCGTCTACCCCGTCCCCTGCCTCGACCCTCGCTCCACGGTCGTCGGCACGCTCCTCGCCCTCGCTCCCCGGCCCGTGGGCGGGGATCCCCGGCCCGGCGGGGGCCCCCGGTCCGGAGGGCACGCCCGTCCCCGTGGGCACCCCGGGTCCAGAGGGCATCCGCGGCCCGGCTAGCGTCCTGGCCCCCGCGGCGCGGCGGGATGGGGTAGACTGCCGATTGACACGGTGGGCACCGTGCAAATCGAGGAAACGAGGCAGGGGAAGGGAGGACCGAGCCGATGACCTACGTGATCTGCGAACCCTGCATCGACGTGAAGGACAAGGCCTGCGTCGACGAGTGCCCCGTGGACTGCATCTACGAGGGGCCCCGGATGCTCTACATCCACCCCGACGAGTGTGTCGACTGCGGGGCGTGCGAGCCGGTCTGCCCGGTCACCGCGATCTTCTACGAGGACGACGTGCCGGCGGAGTGGAAGCAGTTCACGAAGATCAACGCCGAGTTCTTCGACGAGTCGGTGACGGGGCTCGGGTCCCCGGGCGGCGCGGCCCAGGTGGGGCCGGCCCAGGTCGACCACCCGGTGGTCGCGAGCTGGGCCTCCGCCGGCTGAGGCCCGGCGCCGGGCGCCCCGCCCTCGCGGGCGCGCTCGGAGCACGCACCGTCGGCACCCCGAGGGGGGACCGGAGCCCATCCGCCTCGTCCGTCAGGCGGGGTCCGGGAGGAGCGCCGGGCGGCGGTGGGGCTCGGGGAGCTCGCCCGTGGGCCACCGGGCCCGCTGACGGGCCGCGAGCCTGAACATCAGCTCGATCGCCTTGGGATCCTCCGAGCCCGGGCGGGCCTCGACCACGCCATCGGCCACGGCCCGGTCCCAGATGTCCTGGCCCCGCTCGGTGCGGACGATCGTGAGGGTCCAGCCCTCGCCCTGCCCGAGCCCGCCGAAGGAGATGTCGGCGTGCTCGGCGGCGAAGTCGGGGCACCGGAGGCACCCCGGCCGGGTGAACGCGTGGGCCTCCTTGAGGGGGTAGGAGAGCTCGCGGCCGTCCTTCGTGTAGAAGAGGAGCTTCCCCTTCACGTTCACCCGGACCAGCTCGTCGAGCGAGAGCCCCAGCCGGCGCTGCGCGATCTCGACCATGAGCCCGTCGTAGGTGAAGGTCTTCGAGCAGAGCAGCCCGAAGGTCCAGGCGATCTTCCGTCGCCACTTGTTCACCCTGCGGGCCTCGAGCGATCCGGTGACGCTGGCCTGGCAGGACATCCCGACCAGCGCGACCTTCGAGAGCCCGAGCTCCGCGGCCTTGACGAGCGCGAGGGGGTTCGCCGAGTACGTGTAGCGGGAGCCGGCGGTGGCCAGGACGCCCTCGCGGTCGGTGACGACCGCGGGCTCGGCGTCCCAGGGCCGCTCGTCGGAGAGCTTCGAGGTGCAAGCCCCGTCGATCTCGCCGCGCTCGAGCCCCCAGATCAGGAGCGCGGAGACGACGCCCCCGTCCTGGCCGTGGGCGAGCACCTCGGGGTCGGTGGCGCGGGCCAGGACGATATCCCGGGAGCGGCCGATCACCTCCTCGGGCCGGCGGACCTCGCCGAACAGGAGGCGGTCGATCTCGGGCTCCCACTCCCGGAAGCGCGGGCAGGCCCGGGTGCAGATGTCGCAGCCCCGGTCCCCGTGGGAGCAGACGTCGGGCCCGTCCTCCTGGAGCTGCACGGGCACGTTGTCCTCGTAGCCCAGGACGTGGAACGGGCAGGCCACGATGCACGCCGTGCACCCGGTGCAGAGGCCGGTCAGCACCACCTCGTGGTAGAGGTCCCGCCACTGCGTCTTGTCGGCGGAGGTGGGCATCGGCCCCAAGCATACACCCCACGGTCGATATCTCCACGTCGAAACATCTTCGTCAGCCGGCCGCCCGTACACCCCGCGGAGATGGTCGCGTCGTGGGAGGAGGTCGGGATGTCGGAGGTCCGTCGGATCGTTGCGGCCGGGCTCCTGGGCCTCGCGCTGGTCGCGGTGGCCTGCGGCGGCGGGGGGGGCGTCGACGGGGGGCGCCGCCTCGCCCACCGAGGCGGGGGGCGGCACGCGTCAGATCGCCGGTGAACAGGCGAACGACCACGGATCGAAGGACGTCTCCGGCGAGCAGGAGGTGAGCCTCGAGGCCGACGATTTCTACTTCGAGCCGACCGTCCTCATCGGCTCGCCCGGCCAGCAGCTCACGATCGACGTGGAGAACGAGGGGAACGCCGCCCACACGTTCACCATCGACGAGCAGGGGATCGACGAGGAGCTCTCGCCGGGGGGCTCGGCGACGGTGACCGTCACCTTCCCGGACTCCGGCCAGGTGGTGTTCTACTGCCGGTTCCACCGGAGCCAGGGCATGCTGGGGGCGCTGCAGGTCGGGTAGCCACGGGTCGGGATCAGATCGCGAAGGACTCCCCGCAGGCGCACTCGTGCTTCGCCCGGGGGTTGCGGACCCGGAGCCCCCCGCCGAGGAGCGCGTCGTCGAAGTCGAGGGTGGAGCCCGCGAGGACCTCGGCGCTCCTGGGGTCCACGAGGACCGTGAGCCCGTGGGCCCGGACCACGTGGTCGTCGGCCGCCGGCCCGTCGGCGAAGCCGAGCTCGTAGGTGAGGCCCGAGCAGCCCCCCGCCACGACCCGCACGCGGAGCGCGGCGTCCGAGCGCCCCTCGCGCTCGGCGAGCTGGCGCACCTTCCGGGCGGCCTTCTCGGTCACCTCGAGCAGGGGACGGACCTCGATCTCCATGCGCACCAGGATACCGGCCTCAGGCCTCGAGCGCCTCCGCGAGCTGGATCGCCGCCCACCGGACGGACTCCGAGAGCGTGGGGTACGCGTGGATCGCGTCGGCCAAGACCCGGACCGGCAGGCGCCCCGCCATGGCCACCACGACCTCGTGGATCATCGCGCCCGCCTCCTCGGCGACGATGTGTCCGCCCAGGAGCTCCCCGGTGCTCCGGTCGGCCACGAGCTTCACGAGCCCGCGGCTCCGCCCGTCGATGTGGGCCCGCTCGTTGTCCTCGATCCGGGCGGTGGCGGCCGCGACCTCGTGGCCGGCGGCCCGGGCGGCGGCCTCCGTGAGCCCGACGCTCGCCACCTCGGGGTCGGTGAACGTGACCCGAGGCACGACCCGGTAGTCCCGGGGTCTGGGCGTCCCCAGGATGTCCAGGGCGACGAGCTCGGCCTCGTAGCTCCCGACGTGGGTGAAGAGGAGCTCCCCGGTGGCGTCGCCCGCGACCCAGATGTGCGGCGCCGTGGTCCGGAGCGTGTCCGTGAGGACGGGTCGACCCGCCGCGTCGAGCTCGACCCCGGCCGCCGCCAGGTCGTGCCCGTCGAACGCCGGCCGCCGCCCCGTCGCCACGAGGAGCCGCTCCGCGCGGACCTCGCCGCCGCCCGCGAGGGAGAGGACGAACCCGCCGCCCTCGTCGCGGCCGACGCGCTCGACCCGCGCCCCCACCTCGACCCGGACCCCTTCCTCCTCGAGGGCCCGCGTGAGCTCGCCCGCGGCGTCGGCGTCCTCGCTGGGGAGCACCTGGGGGAGGAGCTCGACGAGGGTCACCCGGGAGCCGAACCGCGCGTAGAGCTGGGCGAACTCGGCCCCGATCGCCCCGGCCCCGAGGATCGGGAGCGAGCCCGGCACGCGCACCGGCTCCCAGACCGCCTCCCGGTTCGTCCACACCGGGAGCTCGCGGAGCCCGGGCACCGGCGGGATGACGGGCTCGGTGCCCGTGGCGAGCACGATCCTCGCGGCCTCCACCTGGGTCCCGTCCGCGCGCTCGATCCGGTGGGGGCCGACGAGCCGCGCCTCCTGGAGGAAGACCCGGACGCCCATGCGCTCGAAGGGCGCGGCCCCCTCGCCCGACTGGGCGTCGATCACCCGGCGGACCCGCTCCCGGACCGCCGCCAGGTCGACCTCGACGCGAGGGACCCGCACGCCGAACCTCCCCGCGTCGCGGGCCAGCGCGGCGATCCTCGCGCTCCGAAGCATGGCCTTGGTCGGGACGCAGCCGTGGTGGTTGCACTCCCCGCCGAGCCGGTCCCGCTCGGCGATCGCCACGCGGAGGTCGCTCCGGCGCGCGAGCTGGAACGCGACCTCCGAGCCCGTGCCGCCGCCGCCGATCACGAAGACGTCGAAACGTTCCACGCCCTGGCTAACCACGGCGGGCCCCGATCCCATCCCGGCGGACCGCCTCGCGGGCCGGCCGAGGGGGAGCTCGGCCCAACCGCCGCAGCCTCTACCATGCGTCCGATGCCGTCCCCCGACCTCGCGGCCCGCCTCCGCGCCGTCCTGGACCCGGACCCCCGGCCCGAGCCCGGGCCGGGCGACCGCCTGGCCGCGGTGCTGCTCCCGCTGGTCCGCCGGGGCGAGGTGCGGGCGGTGTTCACCCGGCGGACCGAGCACCTCCCGCGGCACGCGGGGGAGATCTCGTTCCCCGGGGGGCTCGTGGACGACGCGGACCCCGACCTCGCCGCCACCGCCCTCCGCGAGCTCGAGGAGGAGCTGGGGGTGCCCCCG
>Ga0101941_1001826_pt1 | contig 12380 bp, 11 predicted proteins | sample DewCreD2012metaG_3_FD_75242 | JGI IMG/M metagenome (GOLD analysis project Ga0101941, IMG submission 75242) | Hot spring sediment bacterial and archeal communities from British Columbia, Canada, to study Microbial Dark Matter (Phase II) - Dewar... ...
TATGGTTCTGCGCCAGCTTCTCCGCATCGCGAACAGAAAGCCCCTTTTGGGCGATCGTCTTGGCAAGAACCACGGGATCGGGAGTGGAAACAAGCGCACGCGCATGACCTGCCGAGAGGCTGCCGTCAGCGAGCATGTCACGAACCGGATCGGGGAGCTTCAACAGTCGAAGACTGTTGGCGACATGGCTGCGGCTCTTGCCGATGATTTCCCCGAGATCGTTCTGGGTATAACCATGTTCGGCAATGAGCTGCTCATAGCCAAGCGCTTCTTCGAGGGGATTGAGATCGGCACGCTGGACGTTTTCGACGATGGCGAGCTCAAGGGCTGTACGGTCATCGACATCGCGAACGATGACGGGGATCTCGACGAGGCCGGCGAGCTGCGCCGCGCGCCAACGTCGCTCCCCAGCGATGATTTCATAGCGATCGCTGCTCGTGGTACGCACGACGACAGGCTGCACGATCCCGTGCTGCCGAATGGATCCGGCAAGATCCTGAAGTTCAGCTTCGTCGAAATACCGACGAGGGTTCTTGGGGCTACGCGCCACGAATTCGATCGGAACGGTCCGGTCCGCGCTAACGGTCGGGCGCGTCTCGCCGACGGGAACTGGCTGATCCATCTCGCCGATCAGCGCTGCAAGTCCACGCCCAAGGCGCCGTTTCGATACGTCTTCGCTCATACTCACACCCTTGTACGAAGATTAGGCAGCTTTGCGCTGCCGTTCGCGCTGAATGACTTCAGAAGCCAGCTGGAGATAGGCTTGGCTGCCGGCGCATTTGAGATCATAAAGGATAGCCGGCTTACCATATGATGGCGCTTCGGAAACCCGAACATTCCGCGGAATAAGCGTCGCGTAAACCTTCTCACCGAGATGCTCACGGACATCGCTCACGACCTGCTGCGCCAGATTGTTTCGAGAATCGAACATCGTCAGCACAATACCCTGGATATCCAGGGTCGGATTCACAGTCTGCCGCACCTGGTTGATGGTGTCGAGCAACTGGCTGAGACCTTCGAGCGCAAAGAATTCGCACTGCAACGGCACCAGGACTGAATGGGCTGCGGCCATCGCATTCATCGTCAGAAGATTGAATGAAGGCGGGCAGTCGAGCAGCACATAGCTATAAGCGCGCGCATCATCCTGATTGAGGGCTCTCTTCAGACGAAAGACCCGATCGGCCTGCTGCGAGATTTCCATCTCGAAACCAAGCAGATCCATCGTCGAAGGGACGATGGAGAGGTTGGGCACCGCCGTTTCCAGAACCGCCTCGCTGACCGAATGCGTCCCGATCAACACGTCATACGAAGACAAGCGACGGTCACGGCGGTCGATGCCGAGGCCGGTGCTGGCATTTCCCTGCGGATCCAGGTCAACGATAAGGACCCGCTCCCCGATCGCCGCCAAAGCGGTCGCCAGGTTGATGGCGGTCGTTGTCTTGCCGACGCCACCCTTTTGGTTGGCGATAGTGATGATGCGGTTTTTCTCGAGACTCATTTGGCACCCGGAGCGTTAAACCTTGCGCGTCAGAGAGGTGATCTCCAGAATGACCGAGTCCGCCTCGACAACGCTTTGATGTTTTAACAGATCGAAGTCCCAGCGACCACGCGCTTTATCGACCTCTGACTGGTAATCCCGCCCTTTGTGGAGGACGAGTTTAAGATTAGGATTGTCTTTCGCCCAGGCTTGGGCATAGGCGAACAGTAGATCGAGGTCCGCCAGGGCCCGCGCCGAGATGAAGTCCGGGGCAGGGAGAGACTTGGATGCATCTTCGATGCGCACCGGATGCACCGATCCACGACCACCGGTCTCAGCCAGGGCAATGCGCAGAAAGCTGCATTTCTTGTTGTTACTCTCAACAAGATCAACCCAACCGGTACCATGCTCAGCGAGTACGATCGACGTAATGATCCCTGGAAAACCACCACCACTGCCCAGGTCAATCCAACGCCCAGCAGTGGGAACAATGTTTCGGAGTTGCAACGAGTCCGCTATGTGCCGTTCCCACAACTGGTCTTTTGTGGACGGCGCGATCAGATTGATTCTGGCCGCCCACTTGATGAAAAGGTCGGCGAAACGTTCGAGCCGTTCCTGCGTTTCACGTGAAACATCGATTCCAAATTTGACAGGCAGCATTTCACGAAGCCATTCTTTGTGTAGTATTTTTTCGAAGATGGGCGACAAGCAAAGCGACGGCTGCAGGGGTCATCCCCTCTATGCGGCTCGCTTGAGCCACGTTTTGGGGTCGTTGAGCACCCAGTTTCAGCTTCAGCTCGTTCGACAGACCCGAAAGCGAGTCGTAATCGAAGTCCAGTGGAATCGCCCTGTTTTCCTCCGAGCGCACGCTCTCGACATCCGCAGACTGCCGCTCCAGGTAGACATGATAGAGGCAATCGATCGCCACAGCTTCTGCAATCTTGGCATCGACCGCGCGTAATTCAGGCCAGACACGCGCAATATCGCTCCAATTCCGCTCCGGATAGGACAGAAGCTCGCGAGCGCTTCGGCGACGACCGTCTTGGTTTATAGGCACCTCTGCGCTCGCCATCTCATTCGGCGATGCCGTCAATTCACCCAACAACGCGTAGACCGAGTCACGCTGTTCTCTATAGTCCGTAAACTTGCGAGCGCGCTGCTCGCCAACGCAACCGAGGGTAATACCAAACGGAGTCAACCGCATATCGGCATTGTCGGAGCGCAGTGATAGGCGGTATTCCGCCCGGGAGGTAAACATCCGATAAGGCTCGGCAACCCCTCTAGACGTCAGATCATCGACCATAACGCCGATATAGGAATCCGTGCGGCTGAACGAGATCCCATCCTGCCCACTGGCGAGACGCGCGGCGTTGATCCCCGCCAGCAAGCCTTGTGCCCCGGCTTCTTCATACCCCGTTGTGCCGTTGATCTGACCTGCCAGGAACAAACCAGTAACACCCTTGACGGCCAAAGACAGATCCAGTTGCTGCGGATCAACGAAATCATATTCAATCGCATAACCAGGCTGAAGGATTCGAACCTTCTCCAATCCAGGGATTGACCGAATGAATTGCTCCTGAACCTCTTCTGGCAGGGAGGTCGAAATCCCGTTCGGATAAACTGTGTCGTCGTCCAACCCTTCCGGCTCCAGGAAGATCTGGTGCCCATCGCGATCACCGAACCGATTGATCTTGTCCTCGATCGAGGGACAATAACGAGGTCCGACTCCTTCAATCTGCCCGGAATACATCGCGGAGCGATGGATATTTGCCCTGATGATCCTGTGGGTTTCCGAGGTGGTTCGCGTTATCCCACAGGCAATCTGGGGCGTAACGATCGCATCCGTCATGAACGAGAACGGAATGGGGTCAGCGTCGGCGTCTTGAACCTCGAGAGCAGCCCAGTCGATGGTCTTTCGGTCTAGACGCGCTGGCGTGCCGGTTTTGAGACGTCCGAGTTTCAGACCGAAGGAAGCGAGATCAGCGCTCAAGCCCAAGGCTGGCTCCTCGCCAACTCTGCCCGCTGGGATTTTTCGATCGCCGATATGAATTAAACCGTTCAAGAAAGTGCCGGTCGTCAGAACCACCGCAGGCGCAAAGAGTTCTTCGCCACTCTCCAGCGATACGCCTTTTATTACGGAGGAGTTACGGATAAGGCCTACTACGCCGCCTTCGACGACCTCGAGGTCCGGTATATCGGACAACAAGCGTTGAACGCCGAGCCGATAGAGCTTTCGATCCGCTTGCGTCCTGGGACCCCAAACCGCCGGGCCTTTTTTACGGTTGAGCATGCGAAATTGAATGCCACCTTCGTCTGCAGCACGCCCCATGATGCCGTCAAGAGCGTCGATCTCCCTGACCAGGTGGCCTTTGCCAAGACCGCCGATAGCGGGATTGCATGACATGACACCGATGGTGGATGCCTTATGCGTGACAAGCGCGGTCTTTGCACCCATACGCGCGGCCGCAGCCGCGGCCTCGGTGCCGGCATGACCGCCGCCCACAACGATTACATCAAAATGTCTGGCAGACATGGTTCAAATCCAGCCTGTTTCACGTGAATCATTTTCCGACGCAGAATTCGGAGAAGATTTTGCCAAGAAGCGTTTCGGTATCGATTCGACCTGTAACGCGCGCTAGCTCCACTGTCGCAAGTCTCAGGTCTTCAGCTCTGATTTCGAGGGGCATAGCGTGGCCCTCCAGCGCTGAGCCCAGATGGAGCGAAGCCGAGCGCAGGCGCTCTGCATGCCTCAAGCGGCTAGGAATTGCAAGGCTCTCAACCTGCGTCCCTTGACGCACAGCATCAAGAAGCCGCTCCCGCAAGACCTCCAAACCGGCCCCACTCACCGCAGAGAGTGTCATGTCAAGTTCCGGCCCGGCAGGATCACCACTGATGGCAAGGTCTGACTTGGTCCCAATCCGGAGCGTCGCACGTGCTCCAACCTCAACGTCATCTGCATGCGGATTTGATAGGTCAATCAAGTGTAGGACAAGGTCCGCATCACCGATCGTTCGAAGAGCGCGCTTAATGCCTTCCTGTTCGACGACATCAACGGTCCCCCTGATACCTGCCGTGTCGAAGAGCTCGAACTTGTAACCCTCAATATCGAGTTCGCACCGCACGACGTCACGCGTTGTACCGGCTATCGGAGTAACAATTGCCACGTCTCTCCGGGCGAGCGCATTCATCAAGCTTGATTTCCCGGCATTCGGGCGTCCTGCAAGCGCCACCCTGAAGCCGTCCCGAATGATCTCACCAGCCCGTAGATCGCCGATTGCCTTGTCGACCTGGCTCTTCAGCGTGGCAACCTCAGCCCATACCCGATCGGAAACAGACCCAGGGATGTCGCCCTCATCACTGAAGTCGAGCTCGGCTTCGAGCATGGACCTGATATAGATGAGTTTCTCCCGCCATTCGTCGTAGACGGCGGACAGGTGCCCGTTGGCCTGTTCGTTCGCCAGACGGCGCTGCATTTCGGTCTCGGCCGCCAGAAGGTCGGCAAGGCCTTCGACCTCGACGAGATCCATTTTTCCGTTTTCGAGAGCGCGTTTGGAAAACTCGCCCGGTTCGGCAAATCTCACGCCATTGAATCCGGCTAATGATCTAAGGATCGCATTCACGACGGCGCGACCACCATGAACCTGCAGTTCGGCACAGTCTTCGCCTGTAAAGGAATTCGGGCCCGGGAACGTCAATACCAAGCCGCGGTCCAAGATGTCTCCGGCGGACGACTTCAGCGTACGGAGCGAGGCGTGGCGTGGCCGCGGGAGGGGGCCAATCAAGGCGCTCACTGCATCGAAGGCAGCAGGTCCGCTGATCCTGATAACGGCAACGCCCGATGGCAAGCCACCGGACGCCAATGCACAGATCGTGTCTTTTCGCGTGGTCACGAGATCACCCAGTGCCACCAAGAAGCATTACCGGCCGAAACCGGCAACACGTCAGGTGTTCATCGAGTCGAAGAAGTCGCCGTTGTTCTTCGTCTGCTTGAGTTTATCGATGAGGAATTCGATTGCATCAGTTGTCCCCATCGGCGCCAGAATGCGGCGCAGAACGAAGATCTTTTGGAGATCCTGGCGCGGCACCAGCAGATCTTCCTTACGCGTACCGGACTTGAGGATGTCCATGGCCGGGAAGATGCGCTTGTCCGCGACCTTGCGATCGAGAACGATTTCCGAGTTACCAGTGCCCTTGAATTCTTCGAAGATGACTTCGTCCATACGGCTGCCGGTATCGATCAGCGCCGTTGCGATAATCGTCAGCGAACCGCCTTCTTCGATGTTACGGGCAGCACCGAAGAAGCGCTTCGGGCGCTGCAACGCATTGGCGTCCACGCCACCGGTCAAGACCTTGCCGGAAGACGGCACAACGGTGTTGTAAGCGCGGCCGAGGCGCGTGATGGAATCGAGCAGGATGACGACGTCACGGCCATGTTCGACGAGACGCTTGGCCTTTTCGATGACCATTTCGGCGACCTGCACGTGGCGAACGGCCGGCTCATCAAAGGTCGAAGAAACGACTTCACCGCGGACCGAACGCTGCATGTCGGTCACTTCTTCCGGACGTTCGTCGATCAGAAGAACGATCAGATAACATTCCGGATGATTGGCAGTGATCGAGTGCGCGATGTTCTGCAGAATGACGGTTTTACCGGTTCGCGGCGGCGCAACGATCAGGCCGCGCTGGCCCTTGCCGAGCGGTGCCACGAGATCGATGACGCGGGCAGACAGATCCTTCGACGTTGGAACATCAAGCTCCATCTTGAAGCGCTCGTTCGGATAGAGCGGCGTCAGGTTGTCGAAATGAACCTTGTGGCGGATCTTTTCGGGATCCTCGAAATTGATCGTGTTGACCTTCAACAGAGCGAAATAGCGCTCGCCTTCCTTGGGTCCCCGGATCGGGCCTTCTACGGTATCACCGGTCTTCAGCGAGAAGCGGCGGATCTGCGAAGGCGAGATATAGATATCGTCCGGGCCGGGAAGATAGTTCGCATTGGCGGAACGCAGGAAACCGAAGCCATCCTGCAGAACTTCCACCACGCCTTCGCCGATGATCTCAACATCCTGGCTCGCCAGCATCTTCAGGATCGCGAACATCAGCTCCTGCTTGCGCATCGTGCTCGCGTTTTCAACTTCGAGCGATTCAGCAAAGGTCAGGAGATCGGTCGGCGATTTGCTTTTGAGTTCTTGTAGCTTCATTTCAGCCATGAAGAGGGACCACGTCAGATAGAATTTTCAAGGGGAACGGCGAGCTGGTGGAATTCGGTACGATCGCGAGAGCCGCAAATGACTGAATAGTACGCAAGCCAAAAGAAGGAAGTGGCGCGAAAATAGCGACTCGCGGATTCGACCGCAAGCGAAAAGCCGCCACCGGCAAAAATAAAGCGTGATCGGGCCGAGATCAGAACGGTTTGACGACGGCAAGCACCACAATCAGGATCATCAACAGGGTCGGCGCCTCGTTCATCATGCGCCAGTACCGCGGCGTTCCAACGTATTCGCCACGCCCGAATGATTTGACAGCTTTGGCGAAATAGCCGTGAACACCGGACAGTGCGACCACGGCTGCGATCTTCGCATGCAGCCAACCGCCTTGAAAACCAAAGACCTGCCAGGCCAGATACAGTCCGAGGATCCATGACACGATCATCGCCGGCGTCATGATCACCTTCATGAGCCTGGTTTCCATCACGGCAAATGTCTTTGCCTGCTGCGACGACGGCTGGCAGTCGGAATGGTAGATGAAAAGCCGCGGCAGATAGAGCATGCCTGCCATCCAGGAGATGATGGCGATCACATGCAGCGCCTTGATCCAGGGATAAGCCTGATCTGGTCCAGCCAGCATGATGCCGGCGCCGACGATGCCGAAGAAGACGAGAGCCGACGCGGCCTTGTGCGCTGCCCGCCTCCCGGGCTTGTCGTCGATCTGCTTCTCCATAGTCAGCCGAAACTCCGAACCTGAGCCACGAGCTCTGTTACATGCTCCGGATCAGCCTGCGGCGTAATCCCATGGCCGAGATTGAAGATCAGCGGTCCATGACCGAGCGCTTGGAGGATCGCATCGATCCCATCCTTGAGCGCTGCGCCACCTGCCACGACACGCATCGGGTCCAGATTGCCTTGAACAGGGCCATCCTTCTGCAGCTCGACAGCGAAGCTCAAGGGGACCGACCAATCGAGACCGATGGCGTCGGCGTTCGTGTCCTGGCGATAATTCTTCAGCAAGATCCCCGCGCCCTTGGCAAAGGCAATCACCTTCGCCTGAGGACGACGCGACTTGACCGAGTCGATAATCCGCCGAACCGGCCGAACGGCAAAAGCCTCGAATTCAGCCTCGCCGAGAACACCTGCCCAGGAATCGAAGATCTGGACCGCATCCGCACCGGCATCGATCTGCGCGACGAGATAATCGGCCGAAACGTCAGCGAGAAAATCGAGCAGCCGGGCAAAGACCTCGGGATGGCGATAGGCGAAGAGACGGGCAGGGGCCTGGTCGGGCGTGCCATGTCCAGCGATCATGTAGGTCGCCACGGTCCATGGAGCCCCACAGAAGCCGAGCAGGGTCGTTTCGCTGGGCAGGGCCCCGCGCAGCCGTGAGACCGTCTCCATGACCGGCTTGAGGTGATCCAGGACACCTTCTTGCGAAAGGGCCAGTATGCCGTCCGTGTCGATGGGGTCTATTTGCGGACCATGGCCTTCGGTGAAGGTCACGTTGCGATGAAGTGCATCCGGGATGACGAGGATATCCGAAAACAGAATGGCGGCGTCGAAGCCATAACGCCTTATCGGCTGAAGGGTCACCTCCGTCGCATACTCGGGCGAATAACAGAGATCGAGAAAGCTCCCGGCCTTCTTTCGGGTTTCACGATATTCCGGGAGATAACGGCCTGCCTGTCTCATGAGCCAGATGGGCGGTGGCGTGACCGTTTTCCCATTCAGAACGTCGAGGATTTTTCGGTTCGGCGTGCTCAAGGCTCAAGCCCTTTCAAAAAAGAAAAGAGATATTGAATCTTCTTCTATTTCTAAGAGTCTCTGACTATCAAGGATTAATCTAGGATCACAGCTTGTTCCCGATCCGCGATATCAGTCGAGTGGCGAGGACGCCCCTGACATTTGGGCTTTGGGATAGTGGGGATAACTGCAAATTAACCCGCGATTCCATGGATTTGCGATCCGGACAAAATCCACTTTAACAAGGGAGGAAGAGTCGAAATGGGAGGGAGGATCTTCTGTCATCACCGCAATTCACAGCCCCCCGGAATCGGAAGCCTCACGGTGGCCAATTGTGGATAAATCGGCACTTTTCCCGCCCCTCGTCCGTCCCGCTCGCCGCGGCCTCTGTTTATCCCAGGCTATCAACAGGGTGCGGTGAAGAACGTGGAGAACCGCAAAAACTTCTTTCATCTCCATCTGATTTCTGACTCAACCGGGGAGACCTTGATCTCGGCGGGGCGAGCAGCAGCGGCGCAATTTCGTGGTTCCAATGCCATCGAACATGTCTATCCCCTGATCCGCAGCAAAAAGCAGATCAAGGCACTGATCGATGCGCTCGACCGCGAACCGGGCATCGTTCTCTATACGATCGTCGACCAGGATCTCGCAGCACTTGTCGAGACGGGATGTCATGAACTCGGCTTGCCCTGCGTCAACGTGCTGGCCCCGATCATCGAGAAGTTTCAGGATTATCTGGGTGCACCGTCCCGCGGCCGAGTCGGTGCCCAACACGTTCTAAACGCCGAATATTTCGCGCGCATCGAAGCGTTGAATTTCACCATGGACCATGACGATGGCCAGGCGCCCGAAGATTACGATCAGGCCGATGTCGTGATCATCGGCATCAGCCGCACCTCCAAGACCCCGACGAGCATCTATCTCGCCAACCGCGGCATCAAGACGGCGAACCTGCCGATCGTCCCGGGAGTTCCGCTGCCCGAAGGATTGCTGAAAGCAACACGGCCTCTGATCGTTGGCCTGATCGCCACGTCGGACCGGATTTCCCAGGTTCGCGAGAACCGGGTTCTTGGCGCGACGACCGGTTATGACCGAAGCGAATATGTCGATCGCGCTTCTATCACGGAAGAGCTGAAATATGCTCGCTCGCTGTGCGCCCGCAACAACTGGCCTTTGATCGACGTGACGCGTCGATCGATCGAAGAGACGGCAGCGGCCATTGTTGCTCTGCGTCCCAAGCCGCGCTAATTCAGGACATTGCCATCACGAAGGTCTCAGCATGGGCTCACCCTTGATTCTCGCGTCGGGCAGCACGGCGCGCCAGATGCTCCTCAAAAATGCCGGCCTCGACTTTGTCGCGATGCCTGCAACGGTGGATGAAAGAGCGATCGAGGATAACCTACCGCTCGCAGGACGAGACCCCGTATCGGTTGCCCGGCATCTGGCACTGGCCAAGGCTATGAATGTGTCGGAGCGCTCTCCAGGCGCCTTCGTCATTGGCTGCGACCAGACCATGTCTCTCGGCAACCGGATCTTTCACAAGGCGGCTTCTCTTGAGGAAGCGCGGCAAACCTTGATCAGCCTGCGCGGGAAGGCCCACTTCCTGAATAGCGGAGTCTGTCTGGTTCGTGATGGCGAGTTGCTGTGGAGCGATGTAACAAAAGCCTGCATGCAGGTTCGCGATTTCTCGGATGAGTTCCTGGATGGCTATATCGAGCGGAATGGCAAGTCGATCTTGTCCAGTGTCGGCTGCTATCAGCTTGAAGGGGAGGGCGTTCAGCTCTTCGATGCGATTGCCGGTGACTATTTCACCATCCTTGGTCTACCGCTTCTGCCGCTCCTCGCGGCTCTTCGTGAGCATGAGATTAACCATGCGTGATTCACGTGAAACATTTTTGCCCCGTGCTTTTGTCGCCGGCTATCCAATCAAGCATTCTCGCTCACCAATGATCCATGGGCACTGGCTCGAAACCTATGGTCTGCCAGGTTCCTACGAGAAGATCGCGGTTGCGCCGGAGGACTTTGCAGACTTCATGCTTCGCTTGAAAGACGCGGACAGTCCCTATCGTGGTGGCAATATCACGATCCCGCACAAGGAGGCCGCGAGCAAGCTTGCCGATCGGATAGACCCGGTCGCCGAAGAGCTCGGAGCGGCCAATACGCTCTGGCGGGAAGACGGGCTTCTGCATGCGACCAACACCGACGGCATCGGCTTTGTTGCCAATCTGGATTCGCAGCACCCGGGATGGGACAAGGTCGAACGCGCTGTGGTCTTGGGAGCGGGGGGCGCCAGCCGCGCCATTCTGCAGGCTCTTCGTGATCGTGGCATACCTGAAATTCACGTGGTCAACCGAACCGTCGAGCGCGCGCAGGAACTCGTAGACCGCTTCGGGGCACCGCTCCAAGCTCACGGGATGGACGCCCTTAACTCCCTCCTGGAGGGCGCCGGGCTCTTTGTGAACACGTCATCGCTCGGGATGGATGGAACGGCAGCGCCCGTTCTTCCCTTCGACAGGATGAGGGAAGATGCCGTTGTCACCGATATCGTCTACGTGCCGCTGAAGACGCCGTTCATTCAACAGGCAGAGCAGATTGGTCTGCCGACGGTCGATGGTCTCGGCATGCTTCTGCATCAGGCTGTGCCGGGGTTTGAACGATGGTTCGGACAAAAGCCGGAAGTGACGGCCGCGTTGCGCCAGCTCGTGCTCGACGACATCGAGGCGCATGCATGATCATCGTGGGGCTCACAGGCTCGATCGGCATGGGCAAGTCCACGACTGCCGCGCTCTTTGCCGACGAGGGTGTGCCCGTCAATGACGCGGATCGCGTGGTTCACGAACTGTATCGGTCTGAAGCCGTGGCACCCATCGCGCGCCTCTTTCCCGACGCCATCGTCGGCGGCATTGTCGATCGTGCAAAGCTATCGGCGAATCTGGCAAAGAATCCGGCTAAGTTTAAGGAGCTCGAAGCCATCGTTCATCCCCTCGTGCGCGACAAGGAACGCGCTTTCCTTGATCGGCAAAGTGCACTCGGCCATGCCCTCGTCCTTCTCGACATCCCCCTGTTGTTCGAGACCGGTGGCGAAAAGCGTGTGGACCGGATCGTTGTCGTCAGTTGCGAACCTGAGCTGCAGAGAGAAAGAGTGCTGGCACGGCCGGGAATGACGGAAGAGAAATTTCAGCTGATCCTATCGAGGCAGGTTCCGGATGCACAAAAGCGTGCCCGGGCCGATTACGTCATCGACACAGGTCACGGGATTGACAGCGCGCGCGCGCAGGTCAAAACGATCGTCAGAGAACTACGCGAACAGGCGGAACGGACGGACAATGCGTGAGATCATCTTCGACACGGAAACGACCGGGCTCGACAACAAGGCTGATCGGGTCATCGAAATCGGCGGCATCGAATTGCTCAACCACTTTCCCACCGGTCGCACATTTCATGTCTATATCAATCCCGGCGACCGCAAGGTCCATCCCGATGCATTGGCGGTCCACGGCATCACCGACGAATTTCTGAAAGACAAGCCGGTCTTCGCCGAGATCGTCTCCGACCTCCAGGAATTCTTCGAAGGGGCCAAGTGGATCGCTCACAACGCCTCATTCGACATGGGCTTCATCAACGCCGAGTTCGAGCGTCTGAGCCTCGCGCCGGTCCCCTCCGACATGGTGATAGACACTCTGGCGCTCGCACGTCGCAAACATCCGATGGGGCCGAACTCGCTGGACGCTCTTTGCCGTCGATACGGTATCGACAACTCGCATCGTACGAAGCACGGCGCTCTGCTCGACTCCGAACTGCTCGCCGAAGTCTATATCGAGATGCTGGGTGGTCGGCAGGCCGCACTGGGTCTGACGACCATCGAGACGCGGCGGAACCAGTCGAACGAGATCGATGATGTGATCGAGATCAGCTATGATCGTCCGCGTGCTCTTGCGCCCCGCCTGTCCGCA
>Ga0101941_1001827_pt1 | contig 12380 bp, 10 predicted proteins | sample DewCreD2012metaG_3_FD_75242 | JGI IMG/M metagenome (GOLD analysis project Ga0101941, IMG submission 75242) | Hot spring sediment bacterial and archeal communities from British Columbia, Canada, to study Microbial Dark Matter (Phase II) - Dewar... ...
CCGGGATAACCAGCTCTAACGGTGTCGGCCCGTCGAGCAGGATCGTGTCGTAGGCCGGATCGGCGTCGAGGTACAGGCGCAGGTGAAGTGGGATCTTCTCCTCGCCGCCGACGTAGCCCCGTCCGAGCTGCTCGACGCCGCAGACATAGCCTGGCTCCACCGTAAAGTATTGCGTCGTGATCCGTCGCTCGGCGATGATCGGCTCTGTCGACTCGCGGTAGCCATCCAGCTCCCAGCCGAGCCCGGCCGCGATCAGGTAGACCGACTCCTGCAGCCCGACGTGCCGTACCGTGCCGGCGGCCACCAGCTCGCGGAACTCCTCCACCGTCTTGCCCGAGCCGATCTTGGCCTGCAGCGGGCGACGCCGGGTCGAGGCGTTCTGCACGCGCTGCACCCGGACCGCGGTGACCGCCTGCGCGACGCCGCTGAGGAACAGCGGCAACGCATCCATCACGTAGCCGGGGTTCACCCCTGTACCGAGCACGGTGACCTCGTGCTCCCGCGCCAGCCGGTCGAGCTCCCGTGCAAGGTCGGGGTGCTGCGCGGCCGGGAAGGACAGCTCCTCGCAGGTGGACACGATGTTGCAGCCGCTCCGGATGATCAGCTCGAGCTGTGGCCAGACCTGGCGCAGGTACGAGCCGGTGCTGTGCAGCACACAATCGGGCTTCGTCTCGGCCAGCAGCCGCTCGGCATCGCTGCGTACGGTCACGCCAAGCGCGCGGCCCAGCCCGATGATCTCCCCGACGTCACGCCCCACCTTTCCCGGGTCGATGTCGACGGCACCGACCAGCTCGTACGATTCCCGCTGCGCTGCTAACCGCGCCAGTTCCTGCCCGATCGGCCCCAGGCCGAACTGGACAACGCGATAGACCTTCATCTGCTGCGCTCTCCCACCCTGCTCCACCTGCACGCGGCGACTGGTCTCAGGACTTGCGCTGTTCCTTCTCCTTGAGCTGGCGGTAGTACTTCTTCGGCTTGGGCAGCGGGCGGCTCTCTTCCGCCTCCCGCGCAGCGGCGGCTTGGGCGGCGGCCTGGACGAGCTGCTCCTCCAGGACTGCCAGGTCGTCGTAGATGCCGATGTTGGCGTTCGCGGCCGGAGTGCGCATCAGGCGACGGACTAGCTCGAGTTGAGAGCGCACCTGCGCCTGCTCACCGCCCTGCCGCTCGGCTGTCTGCATCACGCTATCCACCAGCCGGATCGTCTCCGGGCGAGCGTGGTTCTCGATCAGTCGCTGGCGCACTCGCTGCAACGCCTCGATCAAATACATCGCTCATCCTTTCGCCGCTCCAGAGGAGCGTCATACGCCCGTGGAGTATCCAGCACCCGAACGTCGGGTGCAAGGGTACTGGCTGAGCATTACAGTCAATTGTAGTACTTGTGCAGTCGAAAGTCCTGCTCCTAATGGTCAGGTAGAGCGCGTCACCCCTTCTGTCGGTCACAACCCGCCGTTGCCGCCGGATATCCGCCGTGCTTTACTTCTCTGACGCTGTCGCCGTGCCGGCGCAGGTTTCCGTGGCAGGCAGATGTCGACCGGCGTTTCGCCTGAGATGACGTTCGCTGTCGCGCCGGCGCACGGCGAGGCGAGCCTCCGAGCGATACGCGGGGCGGCGTCACGGGAGGATCGAGCGTTGGAACGCTTCCGCGACGAGCGCGAGTTGCAAGAACGCTTCCTGGGCTGCCTGCTCGGCATGGCGATCGGGGACGCGCTCGGTATGCCGGTCGAAGGCTGGGCGACGGAGCGCATCCGCGAGCAGTACGGCTGGATCGATCGCTACCTGCCGCGTCTCGGCCCCGATGGCCAGGTGGAGACGCCGGCCGGGGAGTTCACCGACGACACCGAGCTAGCGCTCTGCCTCGTCGAGAGCCTGATCGGTGCCCACGGCTTCGTCGATCCCGAGGCGGCCGGCTATCGCTTCCTGCGCGTCCTCCAGAGCGACAGCGGGCACTTCCTCGATCCGACCAGCCGCCGCGCCCTCGAGCGGGCCGCTGAGTCCGACGACTTCCAGCAGGGGATCGGCGGCGAGGAGCGGCCGAACTGCTCGGCGGCCTCACGGGTCGCCCCTATCGGGCTAGTGCACGCGCTCGGCCGCTTCAACCCGGAGGTCTTCACCCGCGACGTCCTGCGCGCCTGCCTGATCACGCACAGCGACCCAGCCGCGATCAACGGGGCGCTGGCCGTTGCCTACGCGGTGCGCCTGCTGGTGGCGGCCGAAGTCCCGCCGGAGATGCTGATCGAGGACGTGCTGCACTTCATCGACGAGGACGCGGTCGCCCGTCGCCTGCGGCTGGCCGCCTCGCTGGCCGCGCACGGCGGACAGCGGGATCACGACCTCGCCAACCTCCGAGAGATCGGCACGTCGTCGTACGTCGCCGAAGCCGTGGCCGCCGCCTTCTACTGCTTCGCAGCACACCCGGACGACTTCGCCGCCGCGGTGCTCACCGCGGTCAACGCCGGCGGGGATACCGACTCGATCGCCGCGATGACCGGCGCGCTGGCGGGCGCCTACCTGGGTGCCCAGGCGATCCCGGCCGAACTGGTCGATGGCCTGGAGGGACGGATGTACCTGCTGGTCGCCGCGCCGGGGCTCTTCCAGACGGCCCAGCGCCGGGCCGGGCTCTACCTCCGGCTGCGGAGGCGCTGATGGAGCCAGCGATCGCGGTTCGGGGAGTCGTCTTCGACCTCGATGGCCTGCTGGTCGATAGCGAGCCGCTTCAGATCGCCGCGTGGCAGGCGTTCCTGGCCGGCCACGGCAAGCGGCTCGACGAGGGGCTGCTGAACGAGCTGTTCGGGCTGCGGCTGCGCGACTCGGCCCGGCTGGTGATCGAGCGGTTGGGCCTGTCGCTCACGCTGGAGCAGGTGCTTGCGGAGCGCGACGCGATCTTTCTCGACTCGCTCGCCGGTCAGCTACGAGCGATGCCGGGCGCGCGGGAACTGGTCACGGAGCTGGCCGAGCGCGGGGTGCCGCTCGGGCTGGCCACCTCCGGCCACCGGCACTACGTTGAGCGGGCGCTCGTCGAGATCGGGCTGGCCAGCGCGTTCTCCGTCGTGGTCACGGCCGAGGATGTCGAACGAGGCAAGCCGGCGCCGGACTGCTACCGGCTAGCGGTAGACCGGTTGGGCTTGCCGCCGGAAGCCTGCCTGGCGCTCGAAGACGCTCCGCTCGGCGTACGGGCAGCCCGAGCGGCCGGTCTGCGCTGCCTTGCCATCCCCAACGAGCACACGCGGTCACTACCCGGGCTGGAGGAAGCAGACGCGATCCTCCCCTCGCTGTGCGAGGTGTTGCCCTGGCTGGAGGCACAGGGCTGGATGGGGGACACCAGGCCCGAATGATCGATCGCGGTCGCTGCAGAGGCGAGTTGCGATTCGCCTCTGCTTTCGAGACGTCCCATCGGGAAGGTTTCGCGACTCGGGCGGGTTGCAGAATCACGGGGAGACGACCGCGGAAGCCAGGAGCGGGGACGAGGGAGAGCGGAGTACAGGGCGCGAGTGAGCCGATCAGGAGAGGGGAGGGAGCACGCGTGTACGACCTGCTGATCCGGGGTGGTGAGGTGCTCGACGGCAGCGGCCGTGCCGGATTCCAGGCCGATGTGGCGATCGAGCGGGATCGGATCGTGGCCATCGGGCAGCTCGGCGACGCCCCGGCCCGCCGGGTGATCCAGGCGCGCGGCAGGGTCGTCGCGCCGGGGTTCATCGACATCCACACCCACTCCGAGCTGCCGCTGCTCGTCGATGGCCGCGCCATGAGCAAGGTGATGCAGGGCGTCACGCTGGAGGTCGTGGGCAACTGCGGCACCTCGCCGGCGCCGTGGACGGCCGCGGTAGAGCAGAGACTGCGCAGGCTGGCGCCGCCCGACGACGAGCTGCAGCGCTGGCGCTGGCAGTTGACCGGCGACGTGATGGCGAAGCTGGAGGAACGCGGCGTCGCGCTGAACGTCGCGTTCCTAGTCGGGCATGGCACGCTGCGCGCGGCGGTGATGGGGTCGGAACAGCGGCCGCCGACCGGGGGCGAGCTGCGGGCGATGCAGGAGCTGCTGCGGCGGGAGCTGGAGCAGGGGGCGCTCGGGCTCTCGACCGGGCTCATCTACGCGCCGAGCATGTACGCCGACACCGACGAGATCGTGGCCCTGGCGCAGGTACTGCGCGAGTACGGGCGGCTGTATACCAGCCACGTCCGCGGCGAGGGCGACACCGTGGCTCAAGCGGTCGCCGAGGCGATCGAGGTCGGCCGGAGAGCCGGGGTGCCGGTGCAGGTTTCCCATCTGAAGGCGACCGGGCGCAACAACTGGGGACGCGGGCCGGAACTGCTCTCGCTGATCGAGCGCGCCCGCGCCGACGGCGTGGACGTGATGGCCGACCAGTATCCCTATGTCGCCAGCAGCACCACGCTGACCGCAGTGCTGCCACCCTGGGCGCTCAGCGGCGGCACCGGGGCGATGCTCGGGCGGCTCGCCGATGCCGAGCAGCGAGCGCTGATCCGGCGCCAGATCACCGAGGGCGCACCCGACTGGCCGAACCCGCTGATGCGTGGCTGCACCTTCGAGGATATCGTCGTCGCCTCCTTCGCTCCCAACCCGAGCTGGGAAGGGAGGTCGATCGCGGCGATCGCCGAGGAGCAGGGCGTCGAGCCGGAGGAAGCGGTGCTGCGGCTCCTCGGGGAGGCCAACGGTGACGTCGCGATCATCCGCTTTGCGATGAGCGAGGACGATGTGCGCGAGATCATGCGCCACCCGCTGGTGATGGTCGGCTCGGATGGCTCCTCGCTCGCAGCCGACGGGCCCCTGGCGCGCGGCAAGCCGCACCCGCGCTCCTACGGCACCTACCCGCGCGTGCTGGGCCACTACGTGCGCGAGGAGCGCGTGCTGAGTTTGCCCGAGGCCATCCGCAAGATGACCGGGCTCCCGGCCCACCGGCTGGGACTCAAAGATCGCGGCCGGATCGTGGCCGGGTTCAAGGCCGATGTCGTCGTCTTCGACCCGGCCACCGTGGCCGAGACGGCGACCTGGGCCGAGCCACACCGGTATCCGGCCGGGATCGAGTGGGTCATCGTCAACGGCGTGCCGGTGGTAGCCGAGGGACACCACACTGGCGCCCGGCCTGGCCGGGTACTGCGCTGGGGCGCGAGCGGCTGCCCGGAGTAGCGCGCTCGCGCGGAGGCATGCCACTCTCCACCCAGTGCCGGGTCTCGCCGTTCGGTCACCGGAGCGCGGCGAGGGGCAGAAGCGGGAGAGCTCGGTCAGGAGGAAACCCGCCACGCCCCCATCCCTGTCCACGTCGCGAACGACTCGGATCGGGATCCGGGCAACGGGCACGCGGCGCTCGCCCGGACATGAGAGCGCGACGATCCCGGGCGCTACGCCGTCTTGATCTCAGTCCAGAGCCGGTCGAACTTCAGCGTATCCTCGCCGACGTCCTCGATCCACTGGAGGCGCTGCCACACCTCGTCCGGCGGATAGACGCCGGGATGGTTGAGCATCGCCTCGTCGATGAGCCCCTGCTCGCGCGCCGTCTTGTTCGGGCAGCCGTACCAGATGAAGTTGGCGTTGCGGGCAGCGATGTCGGGCCGGTTCATGAAGTCGATAAACGCCATCGCCGTGTACTTGTGCGGCGCGCTCGCCGGCACGCAGAGGTTGTCCTGCCAGACCGTGCAGCCTTCCTTCGGGATCACGTAGCGCAGGCCCTCGCGCTCCTGCTCGGCCAGCAGCGCGTCACCGGTCCAGATGTGCGAGATCACCGCCTCGCCGGCTACGAGCAGGTCGTCGTTGTTCTGGCTGCTGTAGGCCAGGACGTGCGGCTTCTGGGCCAAGAGCAGCTCCTTGACCTTAGCCAGTGCCTCGTCGCTGGTCTCGTTGATCGAGTAGCCGAGATACATCAGGGCTGCGCCGATCACCTCGCGCTGGTCGTCGAGCATGACGATCTTGCCCTGCGCCTCCGCGCCCGGCTCGAAGACCTCCTTCCAGCTCTCCAGATCCTCGCCCAGGATCGCGGTATCGTAGCTATAGCCGGAGGTGCCCCACATGTAGGGGATGCTGTACGTGTTCTCCGGGTCGTAGTACGCCTTCAGGTTGTTGGGATCGATGTGCTCGATGGTCTTGATCACGTTGTAGTCGAGCGGTTCCAGCATGCCGAGGTTGATCATGATGCTCACCATGTAGTCCGAGGGCACGATCACGTCGTAGCCGGTGGCGCCACCCTGCAACTTGGCGAGCAGGTCCTCGTTGCTGGCGTAGGTGTCCTGAGTGACCTTGACGCCGTAGGTCTGCTCGAACTCGGCGATCACCTCGGGATCGTGGTACTCCGACCAGTTATAGAAGTTGAGCTCGCCCTCAAGCTTGCTGCGGTCGATATAGTCGGGGATGCCACCCGCGGCTGGCGTCTCGCCGGCAGCCGGTGTTTCGCCAGTGGCGGGCGTCGTCCCGCCTGGCGCGGTCGTCGGCGTCTCTGCCTCACCACCGCAGGCAGCGAGCAGCGCAGCGATCGCCGGCAGGCTGAACCCCATCAGGGCGAGCCGGCGGATGAGCTCGCGGCGCGAGAGCCGGCCCTGCTGCCACGTCCTGATCAGCCGCTGAACGCGGATGTCCTGTCTCACGGCGTCCTCCTCACGGATCGAGCATTACCTCTCGGTGTATCGATCGTCCGGCTCGCAGTTCCCCGGCCTGGTTCTCCAGTCGTCACCTCCACTCTATCGCCGGCGTTGCAGGAGCACCGACCCGAGCACGAGCGCGATGGAGGCGAGCAGCAGCACCGCCGAGAGCGCGTTGACTTCGGGGGTGATCCCGCGCCGGATGCGGCCGTAGATCTCGAGCGGCAGCGTCGTCGCCCCGATCCCCGCATTGAAGAAGGTAATCACGAAGTCGTCGATCGAGAGCGTGAAGGCCAGCAGCGCGCCGGCCAGGATACCGGGCATTAGCAGCGGTAGCGTCACATAGCGGAACGTCTGCCACTCGTTGGCGCCGAGATCCTGGGCAGCCTGCTCGAGCGTGCGGTCGAAGTCGGCCAGGCGGGCGCGAACGACTACCGCGACGAAGGGGAAGGAGAAGGCGATGTGCGCGATCGTGATCGTTCCCAGTCCGAACTTGAGCGTGAGGCCGAGCCAGCGGTCGAGCAGGGTGAACGTGGTGTTGAAGAAGACCAGGAGCGAGATCGCCATCACGATCTCGGGCACGATGATCGGCAGGTACATCGCGCCCTCGAAGGCGGTCTTGGCCCGGAAGCGGAAGCGATCGAGCGCCAGGGCGGTCAGCGTGCCGATGACGGTCGAGACGGCCGTCGAGACGAGCGCGATGATCAGGCTGTTCTTGGCCGCGGCGATGACTCGCTCGTCGCGCATCATCTGCCCGTACCACTCGATCGTGAAGCCGACCCAGACGGCCTGCTGGCGCGAGGCGTTGAAGCTGAAGATGACCAGGATCAGGATCGGCGCATACAGGAAGAGGAAGGTGAGCACCACGTTGCTGTTCAGCACCAGCCAGCCCGGCTTCAGCCGCCGGCGTCGCCGGGGCGCGAGCGGCGCAGTCCGCGGGGCTGTCGTCGCCGTGGTGCTCATACTCGCCGCTCCCCGCCGACCCGGAAGTAGGCCATCGTCGAGATCAGCACGATGGCCATCAACACGAAGGACACTGCCGAGCCGAACGGCCAGTGCCGAACCGTCAGGAACTGCTGCTGGATCAGGTTGCCGATCATGACCACCTTGCCGCCACCCAGGAGATCCGGCGTGACGAACGCGCCGACCGATGGGATGAAGACGAGGATAGAACCCGCCACCACGCCCGGCATGGTCAGCGGCAGCATCACCCGGGTAAAGACCTGCCAGGTGTTGGCCCCCAGATCCTGCGCCGCCTCTACCAGGGTGAAGTCGAACTTCTCGATGGAGGCATACAACGGCAGGATCATGAATGGCAAATAGCCGTAGACCAGCCCCAGTACCACGGCGAAGGTGGTGAAGAGCATGGTGACCGGCTGCTCGATGATGCCGAGCCACCGTAGCGCGCTGTTGATCAACCCCTCGTTGCGCAGCAGCAACATGATGGCATAGGTACGAACCAGGAAGTTCGTCCAGAAGGGCACCATCACCAGAACCAGCAGCGCGTTGCGCCAGCGGCGCGGCACCCGGGCCATCACGAAGGCGAACGGGTAGCCGATGACGAGGCAGATGACGGTCGTGAGCAGCGCAATCCAGACCGAGACGAGGAAGACGCGGATATAGAGCCAGTCGAAGAACCGGGTGTAGTTCTCGAGCGTGAGGCGCCAGATCACCTGGCCGTAGGCGCCGCGGCTGGCGAAGCTGTAGGCCAGCACCACGCCCAGGGGGATGAGAAAGAAGACCAGCAGCCAGAACGCTCCCGGCCCCAGCACCAGCGAGAGCTTGACTCCGGAACGCCGGCGCACCCAGTCGACTAGTCGAGTCGCCAGGTTCGCCGGCGGCGGTGATGGTGTCTCGACTCGCTCAGCTAGCGCCACGCTCAGCTCCTCCTCGCCCGCTTGACCGGATCGACGAGACGATCCCGAATCGGTGTCTTGCTGGCGCTCATGTCTTTAACACCATCGCGGTCTCGGGTAGCCAGCTCAAAAGGACTTCCTCCCCATGACCGATCGTCTCGCTGCTATCGAGCCGGTTCTGGCTGTTCTGCACCCGCACGCGCACGGTACAGCGGTCGGTCAGCCGCACCAGATAGTAGGTGTCGGTCCCGATATAGACGACCTCCTCGACGCGCCCACGGACACACCCATCGGCCCCTTCCGTCCCCAGCGAGCGCAGCCGGATCTTCTCCGGTCGGATAGCGACGGTCACCTGCTCGCCGATGGCGAGACCGTCCTGCGCGCGTGCCGGTACCGGCACGCGGTCGTCGACCACCACCGTCGCCCGCTGCCCGTTCAGCTCGACCACCCGCCCGTCCAGGAAGTTCGACTCGCCGATGAAGTCGGCCACGAACCGGCTGCTCGGCCGCTCGTAGATCTCGAGCGGCGTCCCCACCTGGAGCACGCGGCCGGCGTTCATGACCGCGATCCGATCGGACATGGTCAGCGCCTCTTCCTGGTCGTGGGTGACGTAGATGAAGGTGATACCGACCGTCATCTGGAGGTGCTTGAGCTCGAGCTGCATCTCCTTGCGCAGCTTGAGATCGAGCGCGCCCAAGGGCTCATCGAGGAGCAACACCCGGGGCCGGTTGATCAGGGCCCGGGCGAGAGCGACGCGCTGCTGCTGGCCACCGGAGAGCTGGCGCGGGTAGCGGTCTTCGAAGCCGCCCAGGCGGACGAGCTGGAGCGCCTCCCGTACCCGCCGGGCGATCTCGTCTCGCGGGATCCGCTTCATCCGCAGGCCGAACGCGACGTTCTCGGCGACGGTCATGTGCGGGAAGAGCGCGTAGTTCTGGAAGACCGTATTGACGTTGCGCCGGAAGGGCGGGGTCTCCCCCATCGGCCGGCCTTCGATCGAGATCTCGCCGGAGGTCGGCATCTCGAAGCCAGCGATCATCCGCAGCGTCGTCGTCTTGCCACACCCGGATGGCCCCAGCAGCGAGAAGAACTCTCCCTGCTCGATCTCGAGCGAGACGTTATCGACCGCGACGACGGAGTTATCGAACACCTTGCTGACGTTGCGCAGCTCGACGTCGGCAGTGCGGCTCAAGCTGCCTCCTCCCCACGCATCCCCGACCCGGGGTCATCGCTGGCGACGCTCAGAAGTGCCGATAGCTCAGTACGCTGACCGCTGCGCGATCGGCAGGCGCACTGGAACCTGCGCTATTTTACTCTGTCCGCTCGCCAGTGACCGGGTTCCCCGCCACAAGAGCCCAGGAGCTACGACGCGCGCTCACCCTGGCGTGTGGTGATCAGCGGCCAGCAGGAGCACTGGAGCACGATCTCGCTCGCCGGGTACCAGCGCTCGCGGGCCTGACCCACCAGATAGAGCGAGCCCGTCACCAGAACCTGGTCGTCCGGCTCGGCCTGCTCTAGCGCCCAGTCGACCGCTTCCAGGGGCTCGGGGATGGCGACTGCCGGGCAACCCTGGGCCTGGAAGGTCTCGACCAGCAGCTCCAGCGGCGCGTGCTCGCGCTGCACAGCAGCCGGTGCCGTCACCACCACCTGGTCGGCTGCCGCGCTGAGCTGCTGCGCCATCGCCGTCGCGTCGTGCCCCTCCAGCACCCCATAGACGACGATCCTCCGCCGTGGATGCCTTAGGCATCGCAGGCTCTCGAGCAACGCCCCGACCTTGTCGGGATTGTGCGCGCCATCCAGCACCACCTGCGGCGTCACCTGCACAACCTCGACTCTCCCCGGTATGCGGGCCTGCTCTAGCCCAGCAGCGATGGTCTCCGCGCTCACCTCGCCGCGCGGGAGATGACCGAGCTTCTCCACCGCGGCGATGGCGACGGCGGCGTTCGCGACCTGAAAGCGCCCGGGTAGGCCGATCCGATAGACCCGGCCACGGCGCAGATCGAGCATGCGGCTACCCTGCTCGTCACACTCGAGCTCGGCGTAGTCCTGGCCGGGATACAGGACGTCGAGCGGCGCGGCCTGGAGCTCGGCCTCCTGGCGGATCACGGCGAGCGGGCCGGGATCGGTCACGGTCGTCACCGCCGGCCGGCCATCCTTGATAATCCCAGCCTTGTGCCACGCGATGTCGAGCAGCGTCGGCCCCAGCGTGCGCACATGGTCGAGCCCGACCGAGGTGATCACGGCCACTTCCGGTTGGAGCACGTTGGTGAGATCGAATCGACCGCCCGCTCCCACCTCGACGACGGCCACGTCAACGCGCTCGCGAGCGAAGGCCAGGAACGTGAGCGCCACCCAGAATTCACCGTACGTGAGGCGCTGGCCGCCACGCGCGGTCCAGGAGCCGACCAGCCCATCCAGCTCGGCGACATAGCGGGCAAAACGGTCCGCTGGCAGGAGCCGGCCGCTGATCTGGAGTTTCTCGGTCTCCACCTGGAGATAGGGCGAGAGGTGCAGCCCGGTACGGTAGCCAGCCTGGGTCAGGATGCTGGCGATGAAGGTCGCCGTCGAGCCCTTTCCTGAAGTGCCGGTGACGTGAACGGAGGGATAGGCATCCTGCGGCCGGCCGATGAAGTCCAGGAATCCGGCCAGCCGCTCGAGGCGAGCTTTGGCCCGCGCGCGAATCTCCTCCGTCGTTGCTCCCGGTGGTGGCGAGGGTGGGCCCTGGATAAGGCCGAGAAGGTACTCCGCGGCCCAGCGATACTGCGCGAGCGCCTGCTCGACGGACTCGGTCATGGCTCTCTTCGCCCCTTACGTCAGCCGTCCCGCGGCGAGACAGGGTGATTCTAGCAGTGACCGGTCGTCCAGGTAGGGATACTGCGACACTCCGGGTGCGCCGGAGGGGCTCTCCCGCCCGGGCTTCGTTCGCGCTATGGTATCCCAGCAAGCACCAGCCGGTCGCTCTGCGTGCCCGGCGGGCGCAGCGCTGAGGGACGGAGCCGGCGGATGGCCGGAGCATCGAGCACAGAGATAGCCAGCAAGCCTGCCCTTCGGATCTGGCGCGCGTTCGCCGTAGCCGGGCTCGCGCTGGCGATCCTGGCTGGCTTCGCCTCGGGCACGCTCGCCGTACTCGTCCGTCTAGCGGGCGGCCCGTCACTCTGGACAGCAGCGCTGGCCCAGGCCCACGGGCACGTGCAGATCTATGGCTTCGCCGGGCTGATGACGCTCGGTGTGGCCCAGCACTTCGTCCCCCGGCTGCGCGGGGTGAGCCCGCCCGATGCGAGGCTCTGCTGGCTCGGGCTGTCGCTGTTGGGCGCTGGGCTGGGGCTTCGCATCCTCAGCCAGCCACTGCTGGCCGGCGGGATCACCATCCAGGCTGCCGCGACCGCTCTAGTCATCTCCGGGACGCTGGAGCTCGTCGGCGGCAGCCTGCTGGTCTGGGCACTCGCCGCTACCCTGCGCCGGCCCGGCGTCACCCACAAGCGGCCACTCCGCACGTTCACGACGGCCCTGGTGACCGGCCTTGCGGCGTACGAAGCGGCACTGGCAATCAACCTGCTCGGCACCTGGCACGCTGCGGCTAGCACCGAGCGCCCCGGGATCGTGCCGGCGCCGGCCAGCACCGCGCTGGCGGCGAGTGCCGCATCGACCGCGTTGCCCCCGTCCATCAGGGTGTGGAGCCCCACAGCGGTGGCCAGAGGATGCCCGCTTACCACCATGCCCCGCTGGCCGCGAACCGGCTCACGCGCATACGGCCATCGCCCGGTGCTCACTCCCGCCACCTCAGGAGGCTAACGACGCACGCACTGCTAATCGCGCACAACGGCAATAGCCTCGATCTCGACGAGCATCCCCTCGACTTTCAAACCGACGATCGCTGTCGAGCGTGCCGGAAGAGGGGCCTCGAAGTGCTTTGCGTATTCTTCGTTCATCTCCTTGGCGAGCGCG
>Ga0101941_1001829_pt1 | contig 12328 bp, 8 predicted proteins | sample DewCreD2012metaG_3_FD_75242 | JGI IMG/M metagenome (GOLD analysis project Ga0101941, IMG submission 75242) | Hot spring sediment bacterial and archeal communities from British Columbia, Canada, to study Microbial Dark Matter (Phase II) - Dewar... ...
TGCCTCCATCGAGGCGAGCTGGCTGTTGCGGTAGTTGGAGATGTTCTTGACGCGCGGCGGCATCACATCGTCGGAGATGCGTCGCCAGGAACTCACGCGCGCTTTGACGGTCTTGCCGGTGAGCAGGTGCGACGGCATCGGGCGGGTGGCGATGAACATCTGCGAATCGGAGCTGAAACCGCTGAAGCTCCGCGGCCCGGAGCCGCGGTAGGCCACCGGGTTGATGTAGGTATCTTCCCGGCACTCGTTGTCGCGCAAGAGTTGCAGGATCGCCGCAGCTAGCTCATCGATCGAGTACTTCTGCTCCAGTCGCACCAGCTTCATCGAGCGGGAGAGCCGCTCGAGATGCTCGCGCAGCCGGAACACGTAGGCCTCGCCGGACTCCTCGTTCCAGTAGGCCCGGATCCCCTCGAAGACTGCGCCGACCGTCGACCAGCCGAGCTCGGTGACGTGGACGGTCGCCTCTTCCCACCGGACTTGCCGGCCGTTCCACCACAGGTACGTCGGGTGCCCGCTGCTCACGTGACCCTCCTCGATGCGCTACCGTTCCACTGCGGCGGCTTCGCCAGCTCTTCGCGCACCGCCCTGGTGCCGTTGCCTCCCCATCGTATCACCCCGTGCGTGGCTTGAAAACAGCAGGCGCGGGGGCGATCGAGCTACCCCGCTATCCGCCCTGGCGCTCGCCGAGCCGGACGTACCACTTGAACCGGCTGAAGAGCCGGTTCGGGCCGACCGGGTCGCCCTGGCGGTTGCGCGGTATGGCGCGAACCCAAGGTTTGACGAGAAAGGCCGCCGCTGGATAGCCGACCGGTACGTAGATCCCCTGCTCCTGAAGGATGCGCTCGCACTGGCGGTAGATCGCCAGTCGACGCAGGCGATCCGTCTCCCGATCGCCGAGGCGGATCAAGGCATCGAAGTTCGGATCTGCCCAGCCCAGCCCCTGAATCTGCCGGCGCTCGCTGGCGAACAAGATGGCATAGGCTGCGCTGGGATCAGGGTAGGGGAAGTCCCAGCGGAGCCAGAGAAGCTGGAAGTCACCTCGGTCCAGTACTGTCTCCCACTCTTGGCCGGGCACCTCGCGAAGCGTCAGCGGCATGCCGAGGTTGCCAGCGAGCTGGCCGACGATGTCCTCGACCAAGATCCGCTCTGGCGCGTCCATCCCCTCACGAGCCGACAGTGTCACAGGTGGCCAGGCTGCGGGGTCTGTGTACGGTGTCGAACCCAGCAGCCGTCGCGCCGCGTCAGGGTCGAACCGCTGGCCGGCCAGGATCTCGTCGCTCTCGTCCAGGTGGCCGGCGATCCCGCGGTCGATCGCCCGTCCGAGCGCGCGGCGCACTGCGAGCTGGTCGAACGGCGGCCGCTGCGTATTCGGTACGAGGAGCCAGATGGCCGGCTCGGTCGGCCGGACAAGCTGCGGGCCGAGCACCGGGTCGAGCGCGACCGAGCTCAGCGAACCGGCAGCGACGGAGACCAGGTCGAGATCGCCGCGAAAGTAGGCAACCAATCCCTCCTGGGCAGGCAAGATCGGCGTGACGCAGCGATCGATCCGCAGGTCGCTATTCCAGTAGTTCGGGTTCCTGCTGAGCGTGAAGGCGCGGCCATGCTCCCAGCTCGCGAGCTGGAAGGGTCCGTTGGACACGCAGTGTCCGGCTTCGGTCCAGCGATCGCCCCATGTCTCGACGGACGGGCGGTGCGCTGGAAGCAGGCCAGGTAGACCGAGCAGGATCGGGAAGTAGCTCCTCGGGTGCTCGAGCTCGATCTCGAGCGTCCAGTCGTCCAGCGCGCGCACGCCGAGCGAGGCCGGGTCAGCCCCCTGCTGGTTGACGGCCCGCGCGTTGACGACGTCGAAGAGCAGCGAGGCCTGTGGAGCCCCGGTCTCCGGCGCTAGCATCCGCTGCCACGACCAGACGAAGTCCTGGGCTCGTACCGGGTCGCCGTTCGACCAGCCTGAGCGATTACGGCGCAGGGTGAACACCCAGCGCCGGCTATCGCCGCTCGATTGCCAGGACTCTGCCCAGTCCGGCATGGGTTCATAGTCCGGGGTGAGGGCAACGAGGCCGCTGAACAACTCGGGGTCGCCGCCACAGCCGGCGTTTGCGTTGAAGTCGTGGCTCAGCGGGTCTTCGAGAAATCCACCCTGGTAGAACACAACAGGTGGGGAAGGAGTAGGAGACGGCGAGGGGGTTGCCGTGGGAGATGGGGGTGGAGCAGCCGGCGTGGTGACCATCGGGGACGGCGACACGACGGGCTGCTCGGCAGCGGGCGCTGGAGAAGAAACCCGTTGCCGTTCCCGGTAGACGAGGAGAGCGCTGCCGGCGAGGGCGGCGCACGCTCCCATCCAGCCGAGCAGCCGGCGCCGGGTCAGCCGGTGGCCCGGCGCTGTCGGTGGGCGGTCAGGCATCGGCGATGGCCTCACCCGCGCCCCCTTTCGCATCTCCCGGCTGTGGTGGCCACGCCCTGAGGCCCACTTGCGACGCTCAGTCGAGCCGCACGACCCCAGGGGGAGATTCGCCGGTGACGAGGAAGGCTCGAGCTGCGGCGCCGTAGATCCCGGCATCGGTTCCGAGCGCCGACGGCAGAATGCGCACGTGATCGACGATGTACGTGATCGCGTAGTGCGGTAGCCAGCGCCGGAGGGGATCCAGGAGCAGGTCACCCGCCTGAGCCACTCCCCCGCCGATGACAATCAGCTCCGGGTTGAAGACGTTGACCAGCCCGGCTAGGCCGACCGCCAGCGCGCGACCGGCATTCTCGAAGAGACTGCGCGCTGCCGCATCACCGGCCTGGGCGACCTCCGCCACCAGCTCAGCCGTTACGGGTCCGCCCGCAGCCGCCAGGCGAATCGCCTCGGATCGCCCGGAGTGGGCCAGGGCCTCGCCATCCCGAGCAAGAGCCCAGCCACTGACGTAAGCCTCCAGGCAGCCGATGCCGCCGCAGTGGCAGCGTGGACCATCGGGGTTCACCGAGAGGTGCCCGACCTCGGCTCCCAGCCCCCGGTACCCCTCGATGAGCTGGCCGTGGGAGATGATGCCGCTCCCGAACCCGGTGCCGATCATCACGTGGATGAGATGACGGCAGCCGCGCGCCGCGCCGAACATCACCTCGCCCAGAGCTGCGCCGTTGCCGTCGTTCCCGATCACGATGCGCCGGCCCAGCCGCTCGGCGAGCATCGCCCGGAGCGGCACATTGCGCCAGCCGGGCAGATTCGGCCCGAAATAGACGATCCCTTCATCCGGATCGAGCGGGCCCGGCGCCACGACGCCGACAGGGATCTCAGGACCGGCACCGGAGGCAGTGATCACCTGCTCGGCGAGGTCGATCATTCGCTCGACGACTGCTTGGACCCCTTCCTCCACCCGGGTCAGGGTGCTGACGTGGTGCAGGAGGGAACCCTCCGCCGTAACGAGCGCCGCCCGGATGTTGGTGCCGCCGAAGTCGATCGCGATCGCGGCCGGAATCCCCATGGCGTACTCCCTGCCGGGTATCCTACCGGAAGGCTGTCAGTCCAGGAAGCGACAGCGTAGCAGGGTGACCAGCACCGTAATCCCGTCGCGCCAGGTGATCTTCTTGCCTTCCCAGTACTCGCGCCCATTGTAGGCGATCGGGACCTCGTAGATGCGGTAGCCACGCTTGAGAATCTGCGCGGTGATCTCCGGGTCGAACCCCCAGCGGTCGCTGCGCAGGCGAAGCCGGCGGGCAACTTCGGCGGTGAAGACCTTGTAGCCGGTCTCCATGTCGGTCAGGGTGGTGTCGTAGAGCAGATTGGTGACCAGCGTGAGGAAGCGATTGCCGACGGCGTGCCAGAAGTACATGGCCTTGTGCTCACCGAGGAAACGAGAACCGTAGACGACCTGCGTTCGCCCCTCGACGATCGGCCGCAGCAGCACTGGATAGTCCCGCGGGTCATACTCCAGGTCGGCATCCTGGATGATCAACACATCGCCGGTGGCCGCCGTGAGCGCGGTGCGGACGGCAGCCCCCTTGCCCCGGTTCACGGCGTGATAGATGACCTTGAGGTCCCTCGCGCCTTCCGCCTCCTGGGCCAGCGCCTCCCGGGTGCCATCGGTCGAGCCGTCATCCACGACGACGATCTCGCGCTGGTAGGGCAGCTCGACAGCCCGCACCCGCCGAATCAGCTCGAGAATCGTGCGCTCCTCGTTGTAGACCGGGATCAAGACCGAGATGCGCTCGATCGGCCTGCTCGGGTTCCCCACCCTGACCTCCCCGTCGCCGATCCGCCGTCCCCCATCGCGCAGGGCCGGCCGGAACGACCCTTTGCCTCAGGCCGCTCCGGCCGCAGTTTACAGGATGAACTTGCTTAGGTCCTCGTCCGCCACGATGTCGCCGACGCGAGACCGGACGTACTCCGCGTCGATGCGTACCGTCTGGCCAGCGAGGTCGGCCGCGTTGAAGGACACGTCCTCCAGCACTCGCTCCATGATGGTCGACAGCCGGCGAGCGCCGATGTCTTCCGTTCGAGCGTTCACTTCGGCCGCCAGCCGGGCGATCTCCCGCAGACCGTCCTCGGTGAAGGAGAGCTCCACGCCTTCGACCCGGAGCAGCTCGGCGTACTGGCGCGTGAGCGCGTTCTCAGGCACGGTGAGGATCCGGTAGAGGTCCTCTTCGCTCAGCCGCTGCAACTCAACCCGGATCGGGAAGCGCCCCTGCAGCTCCGGGATTAGGTCGGACGGGCTCGCGTTGTGGAAGGCGCCGGCCGCGATGAAGAGCATGTGGTCTGTCCGGACCGGGCCGTAGCGGGTCATCACCACCGAGCCCTCTACGATGGGCAGCAGATCGCGCTGGACGCCCTCGCCGGAGACGTCGGGGCCGTAGTCGCCGTCGCGGCTGATCAGCTTGTCGATCTCGTCGATGAAGATGATGCCGCTCTCTTCGGCTCGCTTAATCGCCGCCTCCACCACCGCATCGAAGTCGACCAAACGCTGGGCCTCCTGCTGGGTCAGGATGCGGCGTGCCTCGCGGACCGAGACCCGGCGGGTCCGGCGTCGCGAGTGGAAGCTCTCCAGGAACTCGGTGAAGGTGTCCTGCAGCTCCTCCAGGCTCAAAGCGCCATTCCCGTCGGCTGGCGTGAAGTAGACGTCGAACTCTCCCTCCAGGTCCAGTTCGATCGTCTCGTCTTCCAGGACCTCGCGGTTCAGCAGGTCGAGCAGGCGCTGGCGCTGGCGGTTCATCCGGCGCTTGAGCGCCGCCCGTCGCTTGCGCCGCTCGGTTGCCGCCTCATCAGAAGAGGCGCGCTCGTCCTCGTCCTCGTCTTCTTCAGCGATCTGACGCCGCTGGCGCTGCTCGACCAGGAGATCGGCCAGTCGCTGCAGCGCCGCTCGCGCCGCCTCGTCACGGACCGCCTCCAGCCGCTCGCCGTGCAGCATGCTGATACTGACTTCGACGAGCTCGCGGACGATCGACTCGACGTCGCGCCCGACATACCCGACCTCGGTGAACTTGGTCGCCTCCACCTTGACGAAGGGCGCATCGACCAGCTTCGCCACCCGGCGGGCGATCTCAGTCTTCCCTACGCCAGTAGGGCCGATCATCAGGATGTTTCTGGGGACGATGTCGCGTCGTACGTCCTCCGGGAGCTGCTGCCAGCGCCAGCGGTTGCGGATCGCGACCGCGACGGCTCGCTTGGCCTGCTCCTGGCCCACGATGTAGCGATCCAGCTCGGCCACGATCTGAGTCGGGGTCAACAGCGCTCGGTTGGTCGGGATACGGGTGACGTTCGTGGTCATGCTCTGTTCAGCGATCATCGGCCTCGTACTCTTGTCGTTCCGGTGGCACTGTGATGAGTGTCACCTGGTCGTTCGTGTAGATACAGAGATCCGCGGCCACCTGCATCGCCGCGCGCGCGATCTGCGGGGCAGTAAGGCCGGTGTGGCGCAGAAGCGCTCGAGCCGCCGCAGCGGCGTAAGGTCCCCCGGTCCCGATGGCCGCCACACCGTCGTCCGGTTCGATCACGTCTCCCTCGCCGGAGAGCAGCAGGAGTTGGCCGGGATCACCCACCAGGAGCTGCGCCTCTAGTCGCCGCAGGTAGCGATCGGTTCGCCACTCGCGCGCCAGTTCCACTGCCGCTCGGCGCAGGTCGCCGTCCCAGGCCTTCAGGTGCTGCTCGAACTTATCGAACAGGGTCAGCGCGTCGGCTACCGCGCCGGCAAATCCGGCAACGACGCGGCCATCGAACAGCGGGCGGATCTTGCGCGCGCGGTGCTTGAGCACGACGTCTCCGGCGGTGACCTGCCCGTCCCCGGCGACCGCCACGACGCCGTCCCGGAGCACGCCCAGGATCGTCGTCCCATGCCAGGTGGTGGCTACACCCATGCGCCCCGTGACCTCTCCGCGCGGCCACCGTGGCCGTAACCTCATAATTTTACCTCGCTGGGGCGAGCCTGGAGGTACCGGGATGACGCCTCATGCCCGCCCGGCCGCTTCCTCCTCGGCCACGATCGCGGCGATCGAGTCGGGGGCGGCCGTCTCAGCCAGGTTCACCTGGTGGCCGCAGGCCGGGCAGCGGAGCACGCTCTGCTGCCGGCGGCCACTCATGACCATGTAGCCGCCACACTGCGGGCAGCGCTCCGCGACCGGTCGCTCCCAGCTCACGAAGTCGCACTCAGGGTAACGACTGCAGCCGTAGAACGTGCGCCCCTTGCGGCTACGACGCTCGACGATCTCGCCGCTGCCGCAGGCCGGGCAGCGCACCCCGATCTTCTCCAGCAGCGGTCTGGTATTGCGGCACTCGGGGAAGCCGGTGCATGCCAGGAAGCGCCCAAAGCGCCCCAGCCTGATCACCATCGGCCGCCCGCACTTCTCGCAGACTTCGTCGGTCGGCTCGTCGGCGATGCGCACCCGGGGCATCAACTCCGCGGCCCGCTCGACCGTCTGATGAAAGGGGCCATAGAACTCCTGCAGCACTGGGACCCAGTCGCGCTCGCCGGAGGCGATCTCGTCAAGCTCTTCCTCCATCCGCGACGTGAACCCGACATCGACGATGTCCGGGAAGTGCTCGACCAGGAGGTCGTTGACCGCGCGCCCCAGCTCGGTCGGGATCAGCTTGCGGTCGTCCACGGTGACGTAGTGCCGCTGCTTGAGCGTCTCGATCGTCGGCGCATACGTGCTGGGCCGGCCGATGCCCAACTCTTCCAGGGTCTTGACCAGGCTCGCTTCGGTGTAGCGCGGTGGCGGCTGCGTGAAGTGTTGCTCGGGCCTGAGCTCGACCAGCCGTAGCGCCTCCCCCTGCTCGAGCGGAGGTAGTGGCCGCTGGTCCAGCTCGTCGTCGGTCTCTTCGTCGCGACCCTCCCGATAGACGACGAGGAAGCCGGGAAAGCGGACGATCGAGCCGGTGGCGCGCAGCAGGTAAGGCGCATCCTCCGGCCGGGCTCCGGCCGCGATGTCGACGGTGGTAGTGTCGTACACCGCGTTCCGCATCTGGCTGGCGATGAAGCGTTCCCAGATCAGCTTGTAGAGCCGGTACTGGGGCTGGCTCAGGTACGGCTTGACCGACTCGGGGTCGCGTGCCGGGTCAGTGGGGCGGATCGCCTCGTGCGCCTCCTGCGCCCCCTTGGCTTTCCGGCTGTAGACGGGCGGCTGTTCCGGAAGATACTCCTGTCCGAAGCGGGCCGCGATCACGTCGCGCGCCCGTGCCTGCGCGGCTGCTGCCACGTTCGTCGAATCGGTGCGCATGTAGGTGATCAGACCCTGGCTACCCTCGGAGCCGAGGTCGATCCCCTCGTAGAGCTCCTGGGCGATCTGCATCGTGCGTCGCACCGGCATGCGGAGCTTGCGCGAGGCCTCCTGCTGCAGCGTGCTGGTGGTAAATGGCGGGGAAGGCCGGCGCTGCTTCTGCCGCTCGGTCACGCTTCGCACCCAGAAGCTGGCTGCCTGCAGCTCGGCGACCACTGCCCGGGCTGATGTCTCGTCCTTCAGCACCGGTTTCTCGCCCCGGATGCGGATCAGCGTCGCGGTGAACGTCGGTGGCCCGCCAGCGCCGTTGCTCAGCTTGGCCAGCTCAGCCTCGATCGTCCAGTACTCCTCAGGAACAAAGGCCTCGATCTCGCGCTCGCGCTCGACGACCAGGCGGAGCGCCACCGACTGCACCCGCCCGGCCGAGAGGCCGCTCTTGACCTTGCGCCAGAGCAGCGGGCTGATCTCGTAGCCGACCAGCCGGTCGAGCACACGGCGCGCCTGCTGAGCGTTGACCAGCCGCATATCGATGTCGCGCGGGTTCTCCAGCGCTGCCTTGACCGCCTCCGGCGTAATCTCGTGGAAGACGATGCGGCGCACGGGCTTGTCCTGAGCGTTGGTCGCCTCGATCAGATGCCAGGCGATAGCCTCGCCCTCGCGGTCGGGGTCGGTTGCCAGGATCAGCGTCCGCGCCTTGCGCACGCTCTCCTTGAGCTCCTTGACGACGTTCGCCTTTTCCCGGAGGATGAGGTAGGTCGGCGCGAAGCCGTGCTCAACGTCGACCCCCAGCTTGCTCTTGGGCAGATCTCGCACATGCCCCATGGAGGCCTTGACGGTAAAGCCTCGCCCCAGGTAGCGGCTGATCGTTCTGGCCTTCGCCGGCGACTCGACAATGACGAGCGCCCCGCTGCTCCGGCCGTTGCCGGTCGTAGCCTGGCCGCCGCTCGATGGTTGTCGCCGTGCCGCCGGCTGCGTGGCCCGCTTGCTCGTCTTCTTCGTTCCGGTCGATTTCGTCGTTCGCTTTGCCATCCTACCCGTACGTTCTCTACCTCAGACTATTCGTCAGATTCGGCATGAATCTGAAGGATCGCTATTCCGCTCGGGTCTTCCTAACCGGGCCTGTCCGAGCGTGATCACCGTAGCCGCTGATTCGCGGTTTATCCATGTTTACCTGACCGGGCCTCCGCCACCCAGCCTACCATGCTCGCCAAGCGCCGGTGGCCCGTGTCGGAGCAAGGAGGATACCACGGCGGCCGCTCGGCGACCCGGGTCAGCCATCACAGGTTCAGGCTCCGGCATAGTGCTGCGCGCCGAGGTGCCGCACCAGCCCCTTGAGTTGCATCTGCATGAGCAGTGCGCTGACCTGGCTGATGCCGAGGCCGAGCTGGGCCGCCAGGTCGTCGATGTGGCAGGGGCCTGGCCTGAGGTGTGCCAGGATCTCACGCTCCTCCGGCGAGGCGGGTAACGCGGCCCGGGCTTCGAGCGTGAGCTGGCGGGCCTCCAACCGGAGATCCCGGAGGATATCTTCCGCTGAGCCGATCGGCGTCGCTCCCTCGCGCAAGAGCTGGAGCGTCCCCGCGCTCATCGGCGAGAAGATCGGGCCGGGGACGGCGTAGACCGTTCGTCCCTGATCAGCGGCGAAGTTGGCGGTGATCAGCGCCCCGCTCTTGCGCGGCGCCTCGACGACCACCACGCCCAGCGAGAGCCCGCTGATCAGCCGGTTGCGGACCGGGAAGTTCTTGGCCATCGGTTGCTCGCCCGGAGGGAACTCGGTGACGAGCGCGCCCTGTCCTGCGATCCGCTCGGCCAGCCGCGCATGCTCAGGCGGGTAGATGACATCGATACCGCTGCCGAGGACGGCGATCGTCCGGCCTCCGGCGTCGAGCGCGGCCTCGTGCGCGACGCGATCGATGCCGCGGGCGAGCCCGCTGACGATGACCACACCGCGTGAGGCGAGCTCGCCGCTGAGCTGGAGAGCGACGTCCTTGCCGTACGCCGTCGGCCGGCGGGTGCCGACGAGGGCGATGGCCTGCTCGTCCTCGGCCCGCAGCTCGCCCCGCACGAAGAGAACGAGCGGCGGGCTGGCGATCTCCTTGAGCAGGCGCGGGTAGGCGTCCTCGGCCAGCGGGATGAGTGTCGCGCCGCTGCGCCGCGCCCGCTCCAATTCCCGCCCGAGGTCGAGCTGGCGACGTTTCTCGACCAGGGCCTCGACGACTCGCTCCGGCAAGCCGGCCTGCCGCAGCGCTGCTGGGCTCGCGTGCCAGGCTGCCTCCAGGCTGCCGAACCGGGCGATCAGCGTCTCGAGCCGCCCGGCGCTGACCCCTGGAACCAGATGGAAGCCGAGCCAGTAGCCGATGTCCGGCGACGACATCCCGACCCCTTCCCGAGCCGGCGGCAATCCTAGCAGCGGCCGGGAGGTGGGGCAATTGTGGCAGTGCCGGCGACGAGAACGGGCATACCGGTACTGCGCTAGAATTGTTCGCTGGGCGTGATGAAGCTGGGGCGAGGCAATGGCGACGGTTTTCCTGGTCGAAGACGACGAGAGCCTCAGCAACGCGGTGGCCTACAACCTCCGGCGGGCCGGGTACGACGTCGTCGCGCTCGCCGATGGCGAGACCGCGCTGCGCGCGCTCGCCGCCCAGCAGCCCGACCTGATCGTCCTCGACATCATGCTCCCCACCATCGACGGCTTCGAGGTCTGCCGCCAGGTGCGGCGCACCAGCTCCGTGCCGATCCTAGTGCTCACGGCGCGGGACGACGAGGTCGACCGGGTCGTCGGGCTCGAGCTAGGGGCTGACGATTACCTCACCAAACCGTTCTCCATGCGGGAGCTGCTGGCCAGAGTCAAAGCCCTGTTGCGCCGCCGCGCGCTGCTGATCGAGGAGCTCCAGCGCGATCGGGAGATACCCCCCGAGCGGCTGACGATCGGTCCGGTGACGATCGATCTGGCGGCACGTCGTGTCTGGCGCTCGGGACAGGAAGTGGCGCTCAAACCGAAGGAGTACGACCTGCTCGTCTACCTGGCTCGCCACCAGGGCCGGGTCTGTACCTCGGACGGGCTCCTGCGCGCGGTCTGGGGCTACGATGGCTATGGCGATACGCGGACGCTGGCGGTCCATATCCACGGGCTGCGTGAGAAGCTAGAAGACGATCCGCGTCATCCGCGGCTCATCGAGACGGTGAGAGGAATCGGCTATCGCCTCTCGCCACGTGCGACCTCGTAAGCTGGCCCAAGAGACGCGCGCTGACCCGGCTGCCGGTCTCCCTGTTCATGGGCCGGCAACCTGGAAGCGGGCTCGATTCTCTACGATTGTGCTGAGGCGATGGCTGTTTAGAGGTGAACGAGTGCCTTCTTCGGTGCTGCTATCCATTCCGATCCTGCTTCCCGAGCTCTCAGCAGCGGCCGGGGGCCTCCTGACTCTGGCACTTGCCGCCGCGCTTGGTGCGGTCGTGGCAGCGCTGGTCCTGCGCTGGTGGTATCGACGCCAGCTTGTGGCCCGCGTACAAGCACTCCAGCGCCAGCTCGCCGCGCATCACGCCGAGGCGCAGGCACTGCGGGAGCCGGTTGCGCTACCCGACCCACTGGAGGGGCTACGCGCGCAGCTCGACGACGTGCTCCGAGTATCCAGCGAGCAGCGCCGTTTTGCCGAAGCGGAGCGGGAGCAGCTTCACCGGATCCTCGAGCACCTGAGCGACGGGATCGTGATCATCGACGCCCAGGGCAAGGTCAGGCTCCTCAACCGGGTGGCTCACGAGCTGCTGGGCACCGCCCGGAGCCGGGCGATCGACCGTCCGTACCCTGAGGTGCTGCGCGACTACGAGCTGGATGAGCTGGTGCGCGCGGCCGCCGCGGGGGCTGCCAGCCCGCCGAGCCGGTTCGTCGAGCTGGGCCACCCGCGCCGGACAGTGCAGGCCCTGGCCTCGTCGCTGCCCGGCCCGAGCGGCCCAATGGTCACGCTGATCCTGCGCGACATCACCGAGCTGCGGCGCACCGAGGCGATCCGGCGCGACTTCATCGCCAACGTCTCGCACGATCTAAGGACGCCGCTGGCCGGGCTGCAAGCCCTCGTCGAGACGCTGCTCGACGGCGCGCTCGAGGACCCGGCGGTGGCCCGCGATTTCCTCAACCGGATCGCGGCCGAGGTCGACCACCTCACCCGGCTGGTCACGCAGCTTCTCGAGCTGACCCGTGCCGAGGCCGGCCAGCTCCCGCTCCACCGGGTGCCGACCGACCTGGCGGCGCTCATCGCACAGGCGCTGGCCCGCTTCGAGCCCCGCGCCCGTGCCAAGGGGCTGGAGCTGGAGACCAGGCTGCCTTCCGCGCTCCCGACCATAGTCTGCGATCCGGAGCGGATCGGCCAGGTGCTGTCCAATCTCCTCGACAACGCGATCAAGTTCACCCCGCCGGGTGGACGTATCACGGTGAGGCTGGAGGCAACCGAGAATGCCGTCCGCGTCGCCGTCAGCGATACCGGGCCGGGGATCCCGTCCGACGACTTGGATCGCATCTTCGAGCGCTTCTACAAGGGCGACCGATCGCGCTCCGCCAGCGGTAGCGGGCTCGGGCTGGCCATCGTGAAGCACCTGGTACAGCTCCACGGGGGCATGGTCTGGGCCGAGAGCCCGCCGCGCTCGGGGG
>Ga0101941_1001835_pt1 | contig 12266 bp, 11 predicted proteins | sample DewCreD2012metaG_3_FD_75242 | JGI IMG/M metagenome (GOLD analysis project Ga0101941, IMG submission 75242) | Hot spring sediment bacterial and archeal communities from British Columbia, Canada, to study Microbial Dark Matter (Phase II) - Dewar... ...
TTTAATGGGGGGCAAAGCCCCCCAATGCCGAAAAATGGGCATTTTAAAGCCGAAGGCTTGAATATAGGGTGGGTGGGGAAAATAAGAAATAATCGTAATTTTAGAATTATTGGACAAGGCATAGTCAAGTTGGAATATATCTTTTAAAAATTGATTCAAATGGTAATTTAATAAGATAAAAAGTATATTATCAAGATATGGGGGCCTTATCAGGTTTAAGAATTTTTCAAAATGCTGATAAAATTATTATCCCTTATAGTAATTATTCAAGCTATTACCCATTTGGTATTTTAGTAATTGTACTTTGGGTTCAATTCTTTCAAATAAACAGCAATTTCTAATTCGTAGTAATATAACTGATGTTATAGAAATAAGCGATGGATTGTTTGCAATCGGTTATACTCTTGATAATAACGCTAGACCATTTGAAGTAAATTTCAACCTTTTAGATAAATTTGGTTTTTCCTGTAATCAAAATATCAATGTCCCTTATTTAACTTCCGATGCCTTAACAAATGTTCAAAACCTCACAAATCCAAGTGTTGATGATATTAAAAATAGCATAACAATCTCAAATTACAACATTTCAGTTAATAATAAAATAATTAACATTACATTTTCTTGTTCATCAAGCAAAAAGGAAACTTTGAAATATAAATTAAGTGGAAATACTATTAAATTCAAAACAAAGTCTAAATTCTACATTTACAAAAGTGATGGAAAAACTTACATCTCTGGCTATGGTAACAAAGTAAAATTAAAGAAACCAGGTCTATACTTTATAGAATTGGAAAATGAAGTTCTTAAAATTTTTGTTCCTTAGTTTTTTAATTTCCTACCAAAGATCTATCAAAAGAACTTAAAAGACCTAATGATGGTTTTGTGATAAAGAGGGGCGCTATACTATCCTTTAAAATTTTCATATGGTCAGAGCGATTGAAAATGTTTGGTTAAATTGCTCCTTAATTTACAGAGTTGTGCTCGTTCTTTTTTCAAGTTTAATTATTTTCATTTCTGCACAGATATCAATAAATTTACCATTTACTCCTGTTCCAATAACAGGACAAACATTTGCTATATTCCTACTTGGACTTATTCTTCCAAGAGATTGGGCTATTTATAGTGTTTTAACTTATATATTAGAAGGTGCTTTGGGTTTCCCTGTATTTGCTAATTTTAGAGGTGGTATAAGCGTTATTTTAGGTCCAACAGGTGGGTATATTCTATCTTGGGTTTTTGCCATTATAATCTTGAAATCCTTATTAAATTATATTCCAAAGTTTTTTGCCTTATTAATTTCAAGTTTTTTTGTTTTAACAATAGGAAGTTTATGGCTTGGATTTTTTGTAGGATTTGACAATGCTTTTAAAATGGGTTTTCTGCCATTTGTAATTGGAGATTTTATTAAAATTTCAATTTTATCACTTGTTCCTATTAAAAAATGAGCTTTAAAATTTCGCTATGCTTGATGTTTTAAAACCTCTAATAACGAATATTAAAAATTTCCTAAAACCACCATTAACCGCCAACTACCCAATTGAAGTAAGAGAAATTCCTACTCGTTATAGGGGTGGAACATTCGGCCTAAGTGAAGATGAAGAAGGCAATATAAATTGTATAGCATGTCTATTATGTCAAAATATATGTCCATCACAAATTATTACAATTATAAGAGCAGTTGAAGAAAAAGAGATGCCTGATGGTTCAAAAAAGAAAATTACATATCCAAAAGAATTTATATTAGATTTAAATGCTTGTATGAAATGCGAAATGTGTGTTCAAGTTTGTCCAACGGATGCAATTGTTATGCTACCAAATATTGAAGGAGGATATTTTTCAAGAGAAGAATTAATTCTTGATAAACAGAAACTTTTAGATAATTGGAGAAAATACAAAATGAGTTCTTGGGCAACTGGAGAAAGTTTAAGAGCGGAACAAGATCCTAAGAAAAGTGAGAATATTGACGTATCAAATAAGTCTTTGATTCAAACATCCTCGAAAAATAAAGAAAAATTTATAGAAATTATTAAAAGTGCCTCAAAATCAAAGAAAATTAAAAAAATTTTTGATGGAATTGGATAGAATCGTTGAATTAATTATTGAAAAGAAAGGATTTGATATTGTTATTATTGAACTTAAAGGAATAACAAGTATTGCTGATTACTTTATCTTGGCAAGTGGTTGGACAACTGAACATTTAATAGCGATTGCTGAAAACATAGAAAAAGAATTTGAACCATTTAGAGAAGATGGAAGAGGAAGTAAATGGTTATCCCTTGACTATGTGGATATAATTGTTCATTTATTTACAAAAGAAGCGAGAGAATTTTATGATCTTGAAGGGTTTTGGATTAAAGCCCCTCAAAAGAAAATTCTTTTAGAAGTGTAATAATTTGCCTTACCTAATAATTCCAACACATGCAATTAAGTCATTTTCAGATAAATCTATAAGTTTAACACCTCCAGCATTTCGTGAGTATTCTTGTAAGTTTGAGATATCTATTCTTAAAGCCATTCCATTTTTTGTAATCATTATTAAATTTTCATTTTGGGCAAAGCTATCTACAACTTCAATTAGGGAACCTATTTTTTCATTTGCTTTTAGAATATAGATCCCCTTAGCAGGTCTTTTTAAAGTAGGTATTTCACTTTCTTTAACTTTTTTACCATAACCTTTATTTGTAATTGTTATAACTTTTGAATTTGGTAAAATAACACAACCTGATATGATGTTTTTTCCACTTATTCCTTTAACACCACTACCTTTCCTACTTTGAATAGGAATATCATTCTGCTTAATTCTTAATACTTTTCCATCTTCTTTTGCTATTAATATATCTTCCTCACCAATAGTAAATAAACATTTAACTACCTCATCATTCTCTTTCAATTTTATAATATAACTTCCCATTCTACCTTTTAAAACTTCCTCTAATTTAACTCTCTTAATTCTTCCAAATCTTGTAAAAATAACAATAAATCTTGCATCTACATCTGGTAAAATATCAATAACTTTTTCATTCTCTTTCAATGTTAAAAATTGATTTATAGATCTACCCTTACTTGTTAAACTCATCTCAGGTATCTTATAAGCTTTCATCCAAAAAATTCTTCCCTTATTTGTTATAAAAAATAATTGTGAATGTGTATTACAAACGCAAATTCTATATGGAAAATCATTATCATTCATAGTTATCCCAGTCTTTCCTTTTGTTCCACGATTTTGACTTTTAAAACTTTTCAAAGACATTCTTTTAATATAACCTCCATTTGTTATTAGAACAACCACATCTTCCTTTTGTATTAAATCTTCAATTTCTAAACTAATTTCATCTTTTTCACTATCTATAATTTTTGTTCTTCTTTTATCTGCAAATTTTTCCTTAATTTTTATTAATTCTTCTTTTATGAGCTTATAAAGTTCATTTTTATCTTTCAACAACTTTTCATAAATTTTGACTTCCTCTTCAAGTTGTTTATATTCCTTCAAAATTTTTTCTCTTTCAAGTTTCGTTAAGTTTTGAAGTTTAATTTCTAAAATTGCATTTACTTGTTCAAGTGTAAAATTAAATTTACTTATAAGTTTTTCCCTTGCACTTTGAACATCTTCACTATTTCTAATTATCTCAATTATTTCATCTAAATTTTCAATTGCTTTTAAAAAACCTTCCAAAATATGTATTCTTAATTTCGCTTTATTTAATCTAAATTTAGTCCTTCTTATTATTACTTCCTCTCTGAACTTCACAAAAACTTCTATTAGTTCCTTTAAATTAAAAAGTTTAGGTTGGTTATTTAAAATAGCTATCATATTTATGCTAAATGTATCTTGAAGTTTTGTATGTTTCATCAATTGATTTAAAACAATTTGTGGTTCATAACCTCTCTTCACTTCAATAACAACTCTTAAACCTTCCTTATCTGATTCATCTCTAATGTCAGAAATTCCCTCAATAACTCCCTCCCTTACAAGTTGTGCAATTTTGCTAATTAATTCTGCTTTATTAACGAGATAAGGAATTTCTTTTATTATAATATCTTTTTCTTCAATTTCATATTTTGCCCTTAATGTTATTTTTCCTTTCCCAGTCCTATATGCATCATAAATTCCCTTCCTTCCAACAATTATTCCTCCTGTCGGAAAATCAGGACCTTTTATAAATTTCAATAGCTCTTCGATTGTAATGTCTGGATTATCAATATATGCTATTGTTCCATCAATAATTTCACCTAAGTTGTGTGGTGGAATACTTGTTCCCATACCAACTGCTATTCCAACCGCTCCATTTACTAATAAATTGGGAAAACCAGCAGGTAATAAAACTGGTTCCTTATATCTTCCATCAAAGTTATCTACAAAATCCACAACATCCTCATCTATGTTATTTAAAAGTTCTAAGGTTATTTTTTCAAGCCTTGCCTCAGTATATCGGTAAGCTGCTGGTGGATCACCATCAATTGAGCCAAAATTTCCCTGCCCCTCAATAAGAGGATATCTCATGTGAAAATCTTGTGCGAGCCTAACGAGTGCATCATAAACCGCTTGATCGCCATGAGGATGATATTTTCCTATTACTTCACCAACAACTGTTGCTGATTTTCTAAATGGTCTATTAGGTAATAAGCCCATGTCGTACATTGCATACAAAATTCTCCTTTGAACAGGTTTCAAACCATCTCTTGCATCAGGTATAGCTCTACTTATAATTACACTTAAAGCATACTTTAAATAACTTTCTTTTAATTCCTCTTCAAACTCTGAAGTTATAAGTTTTTTCATAGGCTTGAAAATTTTAAAGTTGGATGAAGCATTTAATTTGCCTTGTCCAATAATTCTAGAACTATTTATTTTATTATATTTCGCCCACTTACCCTAAAATTAAGCCTTTGGCTTTAAAATACCACTATTTCGGCTTTGGGGGCTTTGCCTCCCTTAAAAATTCCCCCAACAAATCTATAATTTCAAAGAATTTTTTATAAGTTGCCTTGCCTTATAATACTTCGCCCCCCTTAAAGTTTGCTAATAAAACCAATAAATTCAGAAAATTTTTTATAATTCGAATAATTTCATTCAATTCTAAAAAGGAATAAGAAGAAAAGCCCTGAATAGAGCTATCCCTCATAGGAACGATAAATATGATAACTTATATACACCTTAAGCTCCAGATAATCTTCCATCCCTTATAGGAACGATTTTAATTAACCACTTTACGATAATGTATATAGCAACTTATCCAGTTCCAAAATTTTAATGTATAAGTTTTTGCGTTGTTTAGTAATTTGGAATTTTACCCAACCCTATAATTAAGCCTTATTGACCCCCCTATTTATTAAAATTTCAGCTTATAAATTCCTATTTTTCGGCAAGAGGGCTTTACTATAATCACTTAACACTTATAGATATTATCTTAATAATAGTAATTCCTCTTCTTGTTCTAACAATTGAAAAAGATAATCCATTTTCTTTTACTATAATTTCATTATTTGAAATTTCCAACTTTTCCTTTGGAAAAATTTCAACAATTTCAAAAAATTTAGGAACTTTAATGGACTTTTTTATAATAATAAAATCTTTGTCATCATCTTCCTTATAAGCATCATCATGAAATAAAAAAGGAACTTTTCTATCATCAACTTCCAATAAACCAAAACATTTTTCATTACAAGTTAAATAACCATTTTCTAATTTGGCGAAACCTATAGATTTGAGAATTTTTATATTTTTTCCTTCAACTTTTATTTTATCCCCAGGCTTTCCAATAATCTCCATAACTTTTGGCTTTATAATAAAAATAACATTTTTATATCCATATATTGTATCATCTTCATAAGAAAAAAAAACTTTTGCTATGCCATAATTTAATGCCACTATTGTATCGGAAGTTATTTTAACTTTATCTGAAGAACTTGAAATTTTATAACCACTGAAAACTCTTCTTTCATCTTTTTCCATAATAATTTTATTAGGTAAAGATAAATTTACTTGCTTTTTATTTTTTTTAATAGAAAAAATTCTTATTGCTCCAAAACCTTCATCAGTCTTGACAATCAAAATTCCATTTCCCGGATTTGTTATATAAAGTTTATTATTTTTAATAAATCCTAAAAACTTTGGTTTTATTTCATATTGATAATTTCCAAAATTCAAAAATAAACTATCTCCAACATTTAAAACTAAACTATCATAAGGCAATTTAATTCTTTTAACTTTCCTTATAAAAACTGATGTCTTACCTTTTTCAGTTATTACGATAATTCTTCCTGGTGATTTTGCAATAATTTTATTTCCTAAAATATCCGCTTTATCTGATGGAATAACTTTTAGAACTTTACTATCAAACGGAATTGTATCTCCAACAAAACTTTTTATTTCAACTTGAAGAATTATCCACAACATAGAATTTTATTTCTTTCCTTTCATTATCTTTGATTATTTCTAATCTATATTCACCTTCTTTTAGTGTTTCCTCATATATATAAAAATTGTTTTCTGTTCTCGGTTCAATGAATTTTGAATTTACATAAACTTCAATTGGTTCTCTTGATATTATTGAAAATTCATCAGGTGCCAAAACTTCACCCTCTCTCGGTTCAACATAATTTAATTCATCATAATAATAGTAATAATTAATTTGTTTGCTTCTGTTATTACTTAAAATTAGAAGAAATAAAATCATTATTATTAAAAAGACAGGAGAAATTTTTAATAAATTAAATTTTCTTTTTTTTAGATATGGAATTTTATATAAGCTTTGTTTTAAATCCTCTGGAATTGGTTTCATTTTAACTTTCATAGCCAAACCTCATAATTAAACTTTTAAGTTTTTCTCTTGCTCTATGCAATTTTGATTTTATTGTTCCTTCCTTTGTTCCTAAAATTTCAGATATCTCTTTTATATTAAATCCATCTATATAGAAAAGAACCAAAACTCTTCTATAATCTTCTGGAAGTCTTGATAATAAACTTTCAATCCTTTCAGATAAGTAATAATCTTTACTTTCAAAATCACGATTTTTTTCTTCAAATAAAAATTCAAGTGATAATATTTTCTTAATTTTTTTACTTTTTAAGTAATTTTTTAAATGATTTTGGGTAATTTTAAAAACCCAAGTTTTAAGACTTGATTCATTTCTAAAATTATCAAGACCTTTCCAAATTTTATAAAAAACTTCTTGGGTTAAATCTTTTGCATCCTCTTCATCTAAGATAGTATAGTAAATCATATTATAAACATACTCCGAATAATTTTCTATTATAGAGTTAAAAAGTTTTATTTTTTCACTTTCGTTCATATTTAAATTAGACAAATTTTAAAGCTAAAAGGTTGCATATTTTAAGTTTTCATCTTTTAAATTTTATATATTATGAAAGTTTCTATTGTTGTTCCCGTTTATAATGAAGAAAAATTTATAAAAAATTGTATAGAATCCTTGTTAAATCAAGATTATGAAGGAGAATGTGAAATTATTGTTGTTGATAATGGTTCTACTGATAGGACATTGGAGATTTTAAAAAATTATCCAGTCAAAGTAATTATTGAGCCAAGAAAAGGAACCGCTTTTGCAAGACAAACGGGATTTTTAAGTGCAAGTGGAGATATTATTTTATCAACAGATGCTGATACAATAGTTCCAAGGAACTGGATAAGCAAATATGTAGAAGAATTTAAAAAAGATGAAAATCTAATTGCTTTAAATGGAGAAGTAAAATTTAAGGAAGTCTTCAATTTTACATCATTAATTTTTAAAATTTTTACACCAATTGTTCTAAAAATTGAAAGAATGATAAAGGGAAATAATAGTTTTGCTGGTTGTAATTTTGCAGTTAAAAAATCAGCATTTTTGAAAGTAGGAGGATTTAATTTAAATTTTATAACTGGCGAAGATATTGACCTTGGTAATCGCTTAAAGAAGATAGGAAAAATAAAAACCATTAACAATCCCGTTATTACATCAAGCAGAAGATTTAAAATGGGTTTTTTTAAATCATTATTTATATATATTTTACTAAATTACATCTTTTTAAATGTTTTTAAAAAACCCATTATGAACAATTTACCCCCAATTAGAGAAATAAAAAAAAGTAACATTTTAGCATTTATAGTTTTTGCTATTATATTACTTACCTTTTCATACTTTGAAGTACATGCTCAACTAAACAAAAAACTACTTAAAAAACCATATATTATATATCAATTAAATAGCAAAAATGAAGTTTTAATAACATTTGATGATGGACCAAGTCCTTGGACAAAACAAATACTTGATACCTTAGATAAGTATCAGATAAAAGCTGTTTTCTTTTTAGTTGGAAAGAATATAGAAAAATATCCAAATGAAGTTTTAGAAATTTACAAAAGAGGACACATAATTGGAAACCATTCATATTCACATTCACCTGTTTTAATTTTTAAAGATTATAAAACGATAAGAAAAGAAATTGATACTACAAATAAATTAATAGAGAAATTAACAGGTTTTAAACCATTCCTTTTTAGACCACCTTATGGAAGATATTCTTACATTATGGATTCAGTAATAAGAGACTTAAATATGAAAGTAGTTTTATGGAACGATGATTCAGAAGATTGGAAACTTCTAAGTCCAAGTGGAATTTATTTCAAAGTAATTAATCAATTAAAAGGAGGTTCAATAATTCTATTTCACGAAAGAAAAAATACGCTAAAATCACTCGGAAGTATATTAAAAGAAATAAAATCTAAAAATTTAAAATTTATTAATCTTGAAGAAGAAAAAATATAAATGCTTTAAAATTTTCGCTTAAAGGGAAGGGGAGTTTTGCTCAATTCATAATTTCCTACAACCCGTATGGCGTGATCCCCTTCCCCACTGAAAGACAATTGGATTTTTAAAGTAGAAGATTTAGAAAAAGTTATTAAAGATTAGATTATAAGAAAAAATTAGAAGAAATAGAAAAATTTAGAATTTATTCAAAACCTCAAAGAAAATTAATTTCAGATTATAAGAAAATTGAAAAAATACTTAAATTTATTAAGTTATTAGAAAGAAAAAATTTAATAAGTAAATTATTAGGTTCTCTCAATAGTGAAGAATTAAAAGAAAAAAGCTTCTTTGACATATTCCTGATTGATTGTAAAGAATTTAAGCTTAAAAAATATAAACTAGGAAAAATTTTATATTCAGTTAATAAGTACTTTTTAAAAGCAAGAATTTCAATAAGTTACATTAAATTTAAAAAGGAAAGGATAGATACTTTATGTTTCTTACCCATTATAGTTCAAAAATTAATAGCAAATAAATTATTAGAAAACAGAATTATTGAAAGTATCCCAAATAGAAGTAAAGCAATCAAAAATTTAATTAAATTTTTAAGGGAAAATTTAAATAATTTAGAAAACTTTCAAATTATTAGAGCAGATTTTAAAAGTTATACTCTTAATATAAAAAGAGAAAAAATTTTTGAAATTTTAGAAAAGAAAAATGTTCCTCAAAATATTATAAGTTTAATAAAGGATTTTATAGAGAATTCAACAGAAGAAACAAAAATTTTTAAAAATTTTAACATTGAAAAATTTTTTGAAAAAATTGATTATTTAAACGAATATGAACTTGATGGTGATTTTAAGTCAATTATAGGCTCTGAAGGTATTTTACCAGGAACACCATTAGCTAATGTATTAGGACAACTTTATTTAGAAGAATTTGATAATAAAATTAAGGAATTTATTGGGAATGAAGGATTTTATATTAGATATTTTGATGATTTAGTTTTAGTTTTTTCAAAAGAAAAAGCCAAGAAAATAACGAATGAAATTTTAAGTTATCTTAGTAAATTTTATGAAATTAAAAAGAACAAAATTAGAGAAATTTTTAAAATAGAAGAACAACAAAATTTAAATGAAGCAAAATTTGAATTTCTTGGTTATAAATTTGAAGTAAAAAACAAAAATTTTAAAATCTCTATAAGATACAAAACTATAAAAAAATTTATATATAAGTTTATTTTTGAACATAAACCAAGGGATAAAGGAAAAATCTATGATTATTTGGTTGCCAAAAATTACTATTTATTTTCTTGGTTAAACAGCTTTAAGTATATAAATGACCATAAGCTTCTTGAAAAAATTTACTTATATATAATTCTTCCAGATATTTACTTAAATTTGAAAAAAGAATCTAAACTTGAAAAAAAATTTCATTCCATCAAGAAATTTTATAGACCAAGTGCCATTTTAAGAATTGTAAGAAAAGGCAATAAAGAAAAAATTATTGAAAAATTGAATTACCTTAAAGAACAACTAAATTTTGATTGAATTTTACCATCCTTATAATAAGCAACAGGCATATATTTCGTATTATGATAAAATCCCACATTTCCATACTTATCAAGAGCAATAATACCTGCTGGCAAATTAACTTTTTGAGTTAAATAATCAATAGCACTTCTTGTAGCATTTTCAACTGAAACACCAAATTTAACCAAATAACAAACAAATGAACTTAAATTTACTCTTATTATACCCTCTCCTATACCAGTTGCACTCGCCCCACAAACATCATTAGCATATATGCCTGCACCAATTAATGGTGTATCTCCAACTCTACCCTTTAATTTTAAAATTGTCCCACCTGTTGAAGAACCACTTACAATAATTCCTTTACTATTTACAACAACTGCCCCAACTGTTCCAATGAAATAATTTGGATATTTTTCCATAAATTCTTTAATATGTTTCAAACTATTAATTTTATCAAAATTTTCTTTTGCTTTTTTATATTTTTCAATACTTTCATCTGTAATAGGATTATATTCTTCAAATCCAAAAATTTTAGCAAGTTTTTGAGCACCTTCTGAAATTATTAAAACATGTTCAGTTTCTTCCATAATTTTCCTTGCTAAACTAATTGGATTTTTGATATTTTTAATACCCGCAACTGCTCCAGCTTTTAAATTATCTCCACGCATAATACTCGCATCCATTTCAACTTCACCGAATATATTTAAAACACTTCCTGTCCCTGCATTGAAAATAGGTTCATCTTCAAGAATTTGAATAGCAGTTTCGCAAGCAGTTATAGGATCATCATTTTTTCTTAAAATTTCTAATGCTTCTTCTACTGCTTTAATTAAAATTTTTTCAGCAATTTTAAGTTTTTCTTCATTCCATTCACCAGCACCACCATGGACAATTATCATAGTTTGAAAAAAGGGGCAAAAGCCCCTTAGAACTTTCCAAGAATAGAAATACTTGGGATAAATCCTGATACAACACCTGTTAAGAAATATGGACCATTATATATTAATTCTGTTGAAACAGATGCATCAAATCTTATAAATTCAACCTCATATCCAAAACCAAGTGTTAAATTACCAACACTACCAATTTCTGTCTTCCTAACATTAGAATCTACATTTCTAAGAAAATCATAAGTAAATGAGCTTCTTAATTTGAAATTATCTCTTAATGCCTTTACTTCACCACCAATTAAAAATCCTAAAAAGAAATCAGAAGTTTTCGTTTCTTGACTACCAACAGTTCTATTTTGACTTTCAACATTAGCCGTAAAACCAATAATACCAAATCCAATATCAGAAATTGGCAAATTCACACCACCACCAGCAGAAAATGTATTAGTAGTAATTTTTATATCAGGATTAGCGTTTGTCGATAGACTATCAGAGCTTTGACTTTCATTTAAATATAAAGCATAAGCTATGAATATTGAATTGTAAAACCTTCCAAGAAAACCAAATTTATTATCTTTATAATCAAAGTTTTTAGTAGAACCTGTCTTGCTTGATCCATTAACAAATTGTAAAGGAATTCCAATATTTATTGAACTATTTTCAGATAAGTTATAAGTAAAAGATGGATTTAAACCAATTACAGATGCATTATTAACAGTTGAAGGATTTTGTTTATCATCAATCGAAGCATTTCCAAATCTTAAATTCAAAGCAAGGGAAGCACTTGTTAAGTTTATAGCCCCAACAACATCAACAGGAACAACAGCAAAATCAACCTTACTGTCTAAATTAAGATCAATACCTACCCTATCTCTTCCAAGATATGCACCAAATCCATAATTTTGATATTTACCAAAAGCAGAAGCATAATTATAATTACCATAAACTGTGTTTTTTGGGATATTAGGAATTTCAATAGTAAAGTGAGAAGGGAATTTAAAGAGAGCAGAAGGGTAGAATTGGATTATATATTCATCATCCAAGATGAAGTTTGCATATCCGAATCTATTTGAATTTTGGGTTAGAACATTTACCC
>Ga0101941_1001836_pt1 | contig 12257 bp, 13 predicted proteins | sample DewCreD2012metaG_3_FD_75242 | JGI IMG/M metagenome (GOLD analysis project Ga0101941, IMG submission 75242) | Hot spring sediment bacterial and archeal communities from British Columbia, Canada, to study Microbial Dark Matter (Phase II) - Dewar... ...
CGGCGTAGCGGGTTGCCTTGCGCTGCAGCAATGCTGGCAGCGCATCCGCCGGTAGGCCGCGAGCAGCCAGGTACTCGGCTAGGGCGCTGTGGTCGGGCCGGCCGAGCATCCAGCGCGCGTAGTCCGCCTCGTCGAGCGTGCCCAGGCCGAGATCCTCCAGCGCTGCCCGCGTCGCCGCGAAGTGGGCCGGCTCGCTGTCGATCAGCACGCCGTCGAGGTCGAACAACACCGCCCTGCCGATCGTCATGTCCTGCGCTCCTGATCGATCCCAGCGTCGTCCCCGGCCCGGCCTGGCGGCCGCGTGGCCGTCCCAGCGTAGCGCACCCCGCCGGCAGCCGCCACGGCCTCTTGCGTGGCGGCGGGCGCACGAGCAGCGGCACGCGCGCGAGCAGCTTTCTGGCGCGGCAACGTGCTCGATCTCATTCATTACTAATCATCTCTCATTTATCACTTGACATCGGTCAAGAATATCGCTATGCTGGAACCCAAGGAGGTGACCGATGCGCCACGCGCCGCAACAGTGCCCGACCTGCGGCCAGCCCCTGGAGATCCGCGAGCTGGCTTGTCCCGCCTGCGCCACCGTGCTCCGCGGTCGCTGGGTCGCCAGCCCGTTCAGCCGGCTCAGCCCTGACCAGCAGGCCTTCCTCGCGCTCTTCGTCCGCAGCCGGGGCAACCTGAGCGAGGTCGAGCGCGCGCTGGGGGTGTCCTACCCGACGGTGCGTGCCAAGCTGGAGGAGATCATCGCCGCGCTGGAGGAGCCGGAGCCCGCGCTTCGCTCTCCGGCTTCCCGCTCCGAGATTCTCGAGCGCGTCGCCCGCGGCGAGCTGAGCCCGGCCGAGGCGCTGGCGCTCCTTCGCCGGTCAGGCGAGCAGGCCCCAGCGGGCTCATCGGAGGAGGTTCCTGATGAAGACGCGCCAGCGTCGTGAGATTCCGGCGAGTGGCATTCGCCGGGTCGAGCTCGAGGCCGACCAGGCCCGCGTTGCTGTCCGCTGGGCCGATACCGACACGATCGCGATCGAGCATGATCCCGAGCTCGAGCTCTCGGTCGAGCCGGCTGACGACCAGCTCTATATCGGCGCGGTCGGCCCCGCAGGCGGGGGTGTCAGCCGGCTGCAGGTCAGCGAGCAGGGGATCGTCGTCCGGCTGGGCGATCGCGGCGGTATCTCGATTGGCCCGCAGGGCATCGAACTCGAGGGCTTAGGGCTCGGCCGCCGGAGAAAGGCGCCGGTCGTGCCCGGTGTCTACCCGCTGGCACTGACGCTGCCTCGCTCGCTCCCGGAGCTGGTCGCCGCCGTGCGCCGCGGCGCGCTGCTACTCGAAGGGGCGCGGGGTCGGGTCAAAGCCAGCCTGGATGACGGGGATCTGACCGTTCAGGGGGGAGAGGGGCAGTTTGCCGGCGCAACAGGTAGCGGCGATGTCCTGGTCGAGGGCTTTTCCGGGGAGGTCGACGTATCCAGCGGCTCCGGAGAGGTTGCCCTTCGCGGCGTCGCCGGCCCGGTCACGGTCAAGACCGGCAGCGGCGACGTGATTGCCCGCGAGGGGCGCGGCCCGCTGGCGATCATCGTCGGCTCCGGCGATGTCCAGGTCATCGCCTGCGATTGTCCCTCGCTCTCGATCAAAGCAGGCAGTGGCCAGGTGAGCGTGCGCGAGAGCACGGTCGAGGAGACGACGATCAAGGCCGGCTCCGGCGACATCTCCGCTCAAGCCTGGCTCGGTCTCGGCCGGCACGAGTACGCGTCGGGCAGCGGCGACATCTCCGTGGCGCTCCCGCGTGGTCTCCCAGCCCGGATCGAGGTCACGACCCGCGGAGACGTCGAGTCGAGCATCCCGCTGGTCGTCGTCGGCCAGCGCGGGCCGCGCAGTGCCTTCGGCCGGCGGCTGGTCGGCAGCGTGGGGGAGGGCTCCGGGCAGCGGGCCGAGGTGATCGTGCGCTCGAACCAGGGCGACGTTCGCCTGGGCTGGCTCGACCGGCCGGCCCCGGCGACCGCGCGTCCGGCACCGCCACCGCCCCCGCCGCCACCGCCTGAGAGCGGTGGTGGGGCCACTCCGGCACGCCGGGAGGCCACGACGACCGCTGACGACCAGGCGCGCGCCATCCTCGAGGCGCTGGCCCAGGGCGAGATCACCGTCGAGGAGGCCCAGTTCCTGCTCGACCGGCTGTTGCGGTGAGGCAAGCGAGGGTGGCTGGGAGGGAGAGTGCCATGCACGCCATCGAGGCCGAGCATCTCCGGCGCACGTTCCAGCGCCGCGGCTGGCTGCGGCGCCGTGGCCCGGAGATCGTCGCGGTCGATGACGTCACCTTCGCCGTCGAGGCGGGCACGATCTACGGCCTCCTCGGTCATAACGGCGCGGGGAAGACGACCACGATCAAGATGCTCTCGACGCTGCTCATTCCCACCAGCGGCCGGGCGAGCGTGGCCGGCTTCGACGTGGTGCGCCAGGAGCGGGAGGTGCGGCGCCGGCTAGGCGTGGTGCTGGGCGGCGACCGCGGCCTCTACGGCAAGATCTCGGCGCGCGACAACCTGCTCTACTTCGGCCGGCTCTACGGCCTGCCACGCGAGCGACTGCTGCGCCGTGTCGAGGACCTGCTGGAGCTCGTCGGTCTGGCTGGCCGAGCCGACGACCGGGTGGAGGGCTTCTCCCGCGGGATGAAGCAACGGCTGCACCTGGCCAAGGCCCTGCTCCACGACCCGCCGGTGATCTTCCTCGACGAGCCCACTATCGGCCTCGACCCAGCGGCCGCCGTCAGCCTCCGGCGCGCAATCAAAGCCCTGGCGCCCGAGCACACCGTGCTGCTTACGACCCATTACCTCCACGAGGCGGACGAGCTGTGCGACCGGATCGCCATCATCGACCACGGCCGTATCGTGCTGGAGGACACCCCGTCCGGCATCAAGCGCCGGGTGGATACCGACCAGCGGCTGCGGCTCCGCGTCAGCGGCCTGCCGGCGGCGACGCTGGCCGCCATGCTGGAGTCCTGCCCGGCCGTGCGGTCGGTCGCCCTTCCGGCGAGCCGCGACGGCGAGGCTGAGCTGGTGCTCCAGTGTCACGATCGGGCGCGGGCCATCGACGAGGCCGTTCGCCTCGTCCACCGGCAGGGCGGGCGAATCGAGGTCATCGAGGCGCTCGAGCCGACGCTCGAGGACGCCTTCCTGGCCCTGACGAGCGGAGCAGTCGCATGCGTCTAGCCGCCGGGGCCGTTGCGCGGCGCTCGTCCGTGGCCGACTTCCTGGCCGTCGTCCGGGCTACTGCCGAAGCCGAGGCCCGGCGCCGCGTGGCCTACACCATCCACATCGTCCGCGGGCCGGTCTTCCCGGCGCTCTACTACCTGACCCTGCTCCTCGCGTACCGAGCTGCCGGCCGGAGTGTCGTCGCCGGGGTGGACGTCGAGGGCTACCTGCTGGTTGGGACGATCGGCATCCTGCTCTGGTCCTCCAACCTCTGGGCGAGTGGCTACGCGATCGAGCACGAGCGGCAGGAGGGGACGCTGCTGGCGCTCCTGCTCACCCCTGCTGGCCGGTCGGCAGTCGTCTTCGGTTACGGGCTCGGCGACTGGGCCGTCTGGGTGCTGCCGAGCGCCCTGGTCACCGGGCTGCTAGCCTGGGGCTTCGGGGTGGAGCTGGTCGTGCGCGACCCGCTGGCATTGCTGCTCGCCGCGGTTGGCCTGCTGGGGAGCACGCTGGCGCTCGGCTACGCGCTCGCTGGGTTCTTCGTCCTCTCGCGCCGGGCCAACCTGCTGGCCAACTTCCTCCAGAGCCCGATCTACCTGCTCGGCGGCATGGTGGTGCCGGTGTCCGCGCTGCCGGCGCCGCTCGACCGGTTCGCCGCCGTCTTTCCCATCAGCGCTGGGATGGATGCCCTGCGCCTAACCCTGCTGGCCGGCGCTGGCCTCGGCGCCATTGCCCCGCTGCTGCTCGAGCTCGCGGTGCTCTCGGCAGTGCTGCTCGTCGCCGGGTTCGCTGGGCTGCGGCTGGTGGAGCGGGCAGCCAAGCGCGGCGACGAGCTGGGGCTGGAGTGAGCGCGATGCGGGACGGGCGGATGCTCCACCGGGCGATCTCTGGAACCGATCGGCCTCCGCGCGCGTTCTACTCCTTGCCGCCTTCTTCCGCCGGCACTCGGGTCGCGGCCGGAGCGCGAGCCGCGGTCGCCTGCCTGGCCGGCGCGGAGGAGGCGTCCTTGTCCGTACGCCTTGGCGACAGGAATGGAGGCGCTGCTCGCGAGGCGAAGAGAGGTGGTGTGCGATGACGCTGAACCCGTTGATCTCCGAGCTGATGGTGGAGAGTCGCCGGCGCGAATTCCTCGAGCGGGCCGCTCGGGAGCGGCGTGCCCGCGAGGCCGAGCTCTCCCCGCGCCGGCCCGGCCGGGTGCGCCGGGAGCTGGGAGGCGCTCTCATGCGGCTCGGCGCGCGGGTCGCTGGGGTACCCCCGGCCCACGAGCCGTCCCCGGTCGGGTGAGCCAGCGCCGGGCGAGCAGAGGAGAGCGGGATGGAATCGGCAGGCTGGACGAGCGCCATAGCCCACGAGCTGGCGGCCGTACGCGCCTCGTGGGTGGTGATGCTCAGGGAGCGACTCGACTTCATCGCCCGGGGAGGCTACCTCCTCATCTGGGCCATCCGGCCAGTCTTCGACCTCACGATCGCCGGGCTGATCTATGCCAGTGGGCGCCGCGATCTGCTCCCCTACGTCGTCGTTGCCCTGATTGCGAACTCCGCGCTCTGGATCAGCCTGTTCTGGGTCGGCGAGGTACTCGACCGCGAGCGGATGCGCGGCACGCTGCCGGCGCTCTTTCTGGCGCCCTGCTCGCGGCTGAGCTGGCTGATCGGCTTTGCCGCTGCCGGCGTGACGGAGGTCGTGGCCGGGGCGCTGACCGTGGGGCTGGCCGGCGTGCTGCTCTTCGACGTCCAGTTCGACCCGAACCCGCTCTCGCTCGCCGTGGCCTTGCCGCTCTATCTCTGTTCGGTGGGCGGTCTGGGCGTGGCGCTCAGCGGGCTCGGCCTGCTGGTCAAGAAGGCCAACCATCTCTCCAATCTGGTCTTCCCCGTGGTCATGCTGCTGGGCGGCATCTACTATCCGGTCGCCGTGCTTCCCGAGCCGCTGCGCCTGCTGGCCCGGGCGTTACCGATCGGCTACGGCATGGAGACGCTCGCAGCCGCCACCCTCCACCGCGCCACGCTGGCCGATCTCGCCCCCTCGCTCCTGCCGCTGGTCCTGTCCGCGCTGGTCTGCCCGCTGCTCGGCGCGGCCGTCTTCGCCTGGATCGATCGCCTGATCCGCCGCCGTGGCGAGCTAGACCTGTACTGAGCACTCGGCGAAATCGGTACCATCAGCCCGCTTCCCTAGTGCAAAGCGAGCAGGTATGCTAGCGGTGTTCGTGTCACAGCGGGTTCGTCGTGCATCGAGGGGGATCGATGAACTCCGCGCTCTCTGTCCTCGTGCTCGTCGTCGGCTTGGCTGCTCTGATCATCGCGGTTCTCGTCCTCGTCCTGGGACTGAGGCGGTCGGGCGCAGACGGCGGTGTCGGAGCCGAGCTCCAGCAGCTCCGTGACGCGATCGCTCAGCTTCAGGCCGAGCAGCGCCGGGTGGCGAGCGATCTCGGCCTCGTCCAGCAGGGCATCGTCAAGCTGGAGAGCGGGCTGGGACATACCGAGCAGCGCGGCCAGGAGCTGGCCAGCTCCCTCCAGCAGCTTAGCCAGGCGCTCGGAGCCACGCGCGAGTTGCTGGCCGAGATGCGGCGTGGAGACGAGGAGGCTCTGCGAGGCCAGCAGCAGATGGCCGACGTGCTGCGGCGCCTGGAAGGCGTGATCGCCGGGGCTCGCTCCCGCGGCGCGGCCGGGGAGCGCATTCTCGAGGCGCTGGTCGAGCACCTGCCGGCTGACTTCAAGGTCTTCAACTGTTCGATCAGCGGCAAGACAGTGGAGCTGGCGTTCCGCCTCCCCAACGGAAAGCTGGTACCAGTGGACTCGAAGTGGGTGGCGGCGAGCCAGCTCGAGGAGCTGGCTGCCTGTGAAGACCCGGCCCAGCGTGAGCGTCTCGTGCGGGAGATCGAGAAAGCGTTGGAGAAGAAGATCGACGAGATCGCCCAGTACCTCCACCCCGAGCTGACGCTCGGGATCGGTGTGGCGGCGGTGCCGGAAGCGGTCTACCAGAACACGCAGCGCGCGCACGCCTACGCCCTGCGCCAGGGGGTCGTCGTGATCTCCTACAGCATGGCCGTGCCCTACCTGCTCACGCTGCTCCAGCTCGCCATCCGCTTCGTCCCGCGCAGCGAGCTCGACCCGGCCCGGCTCAGCCCGCTGTTCCAGGCGTTGGAGAATGCACTGGCCGACATGGAGAAGGAACTGAATGGCCGCCTCTCGCAAGGCCTGACCATGGTGACGAACAGCCGGGGTGCGCTCCAGCAGCACGTCGGCACGGCGCTGGAGACGCTCGCCCGTCTCCAGGGTGTCACCATGCTCCAGGAGCCCGAGCAGCTGGCCGCGTTGCCAGCACAGCCCCCGGCGCTCGAGGGCCCCGCCGAGTCGAGTTGAGATGCCCTGTCCCTCCTAAAGGCTCCACCTGCCGCTCCTGCTCACTCGCCGGTCGGCCGTGATCGGCATGCAGCCCCACACCCGCTCCTCCATCCGCGGGAGACCGCTCCTCGGCACTAGCTTGGCGGGCCAAAGCCGTAACCTGCACTCTTGTAGGGGCTCTTGGGGCGAATGATTATTCGCCCCTACACTACAGTAGACATAACGCTCTCCGAGTGGCAGGCTCCCTCCTGCGGTATGCCGGCATGCACTGCCATGACGGGCGCACCGCGTTCCCGAGAGGCGCAGCCTGCTGCCGTCTTCCGTGGGGTACATTCCCCGTGTGGTAGAACGCTCCCGCGAACCCTGGTATAGCCGCGGGAGCCGCGGCGCGGGGATGGACCGCGTGGAGAGGAGGGAGTCGTATGCTGAGCCACTGGGAGCGGGTCGAGGCGGCGCTGCGCGGCGCTGAGGTCGATGTCCCGCCGGTCAGCCTCTGGCGGCACTTCCCGGAGCGAGACCAGACTGCCGGGGATCTGGCCGCGGCCACGCTGGAGTGGCAGCGGGCGTTCGACTTCGACTTCGTCAAGCTGATGCCGCCGGGCGACTACCCGACCATCGACTGGGGCGCCGAGAGCGTCTACCGCGGCAGCCCCGGCGGCACCCGCGAGACCGTTCGCTACCCTGTTACCTCGCCGGAAGACTGGGCGCGGCTCGCGCCGGTGCCGGTCGATCGCGGCATGAACCGCGAGGTGGTGGAGGCGGCCCGGCTGGTCAATGAGGCGTTGCACGGCGAGGTGCCGGTGCTGCAGACGGTCTTCAGCCCGCTGACGGTCGCGATGAAGCTCTCGGCCGGCCGGGTGATCGAGCACCTGCGCGAGCGCCCTGACCTGGTCCACCAGGGCCTGGCCGTCATCAGCGAGGTGACCAGGGCCGTGGCCCAGGCCAGCCTGGATCGCGGCGCCGCTGGCCTCTTCTTCGCCACCCAGTGCGCTACCACTGACCTGCTGACGCTCGAGGAGTATCGTGCCTTCGGGGTGCCGTACGACCTCCAGGTGCTGGAAGCCGCGGCCGGCTCGCGTTTCACGTTGCTGCACCTCCACGGCCAGGGGATCATGTTCGAGGAGCTCGCGCGCTACCCGGTCCACGCCCTCAACTGGCACGACCGGCGTACCTGGCCCTCGCTGGCCGAAGGCCAGCGGCTGAGCGGTCGCTGCGTCGTCGGCGGTATCGACGAGCGGGCGATCGCGACGATGATGCCAGCGGAGGCCGCGGCCCAGGCGCGCGACGCCGTGGCTCAGCTCGACGGCCGCCAGATGATGGTCGCGCCTGGCTGCGTCATCCCCATTGCGACGCCGGAGGCCACTGTCCGCGCCGTGGTCGACGCCGTGCGTTCCGGACGCGTGTAGGGTGGCCGAGGACAATGACGATTTCGTCCCCTTCACCCCGCGCTTCGATCGGCGCGTCGTTGCTCTGAGCCGTCTGGTAGATCAGATCGCCTCTCGATGAGGTCGACGGCCTCATGGCAGGTCATCCAGCGCTAGTCGCCCGGCGCGCAGGTCGGCGTAGTGCGCTTCGAGCCAGTCGCGCTGCTCGGCAGGGGAGAGCCGGCTGAACCGCTCGACCGCCTGGCAGATCTGGGGAGTGGGCATGCCGGCCAGGTTTGGAGATCCAGGCACGAACTCATGCAATGGACGCCAGGAATCCTCGGTGACTATCGCGGGTATGCCCTCGTGGCACCCGAGGGTGTGCGCGTGCCGGATCCTCGCCCGCTCGATGAGCCAGATCCGTATGGCGAGCTGAGCTTCGTTCACTATCGCACCGTCTACCCTCGACTCCGGCGCGGCCACGAGGTCATCGGCGAATGCCGTGACGGAGAGCCAGCCCTGGTTCCCTACCTCGAAGAGCGAGGGGCTCCCACCGCCGACGAAGCCGACATTGCCCTCCTCCGCCCGCATCGGAACGCCTGGGAGCCCGAGCAGCGGCTCGACCAGCCGGTTCGCCTCCTCGACCGCCTGGTCGAGGAGCGGCAGGTACTGCGGATGCACGCAGACGCTCACCGGCGAGCCCCGGCAGACTGGCTGAGTAGCAGGGTTTGGCGGTGTGATAGGGCGACCCCAGCCGTCGCGCATGAGGCCGGTGGTCGGATCGTAGCGAGGCCAGGAACCCCAGATCATCACCGCTCCGGCGAGCGCCAGCAGGGCGGCGATGGCCAGGGCTGCCAGGTGGATCTCCGTTCTGCGGTGCCGCAGCGCTGAGCCGGCGAGTGCCGTGATGGTCAGCCCTATATAGAGGAGCATCTGCCAGGGGGCGGCCTCAGGCGTCGTCTTGTCAGGGGCGAGGTAGTTGACCCAGGACGGGTTCGATTCTCCGCCAGCGGCCGGTACGCGGTAGTTCGCCACGAACTGCATCGATCCCAACCCAGCGACGGTAACCAGGGGTGGCGTGAGCCGGCTGGGGATCAGTCTTCCAATCAGGAAGCCCCAGGCGGCCCCGGCCAGGATCGCGGCGAGCACGATCGCCACGCGCCAGAGATCCGGCCCGCCCCAGGTCGCTGAGAGGGCCGTCCGGCCCATCATATAGGTGGCGAACGCGGCATACGCGAGCACTCCCCAGGCGGCCGTGGCTGCCCACAGCGCGATCTCCCGGGTCGCAGGCGAGGCTGGAGTGCTGTCGATCAAGTCCTCGATTCCCCGGCGGCGATCGCGCCCGGCCATCCAGGCCGCGACGCCAGCGACGGCGGGAACCGCGAAGGGTGCGACCGCGGCCTGCAGTTGCTCGTTGGTGCTACTCCACAGGATCGCGACCCATCCCCAGGCGCTGAGGAGCCACCAGGAGACGAGCGGGATGGCGACGACGAGCCACACCCCAGCGTTCCGCCGCGTCTCGATCGCCACCAGCCGGTATAGTCCGAGGCTCATGCCACCTCTCCTTCGCTCGCGCGCTGCCAGTTCCTGGCCGGTAGGATCATTGCCAGCCCGATCGCCAGAAGCGCGACCGCGATCGCCAGCGCGGAGTCCCGCGAGGCCGGTTGCCCGGCCCAGGCCCAAGTTCGTTCCAGCCGCTCGCTGGCAGCGAAGACCAGCGAGGCATACCCGACCGGTAGCGCCCAGCAGAAGGCCGAGGCGAAGGCTGGTCCCTGCAGCCGCGCCCCGATGAGGGCCAGCCCGGTATACCCGGCCAGATTGCGGACGAGAACCCAATGGGTGTTGGCGCCGGAAGCGGCCAAACCGGCCAGCGCGAGCGTGGCAGCCGCGCTGGCCAGCAGCCCGCCGAGGTGCAGCAGGCGTAGCAGCACGAGCGGTCGGCCGGCGGTGTCTTCTATCTCTCCCAGGGGAGACCAGGTGCTCGATCCGATCACCACCGCAGGCCCGAGCGGCGCCGTGATCTCGACCAGCGTCCTCAACTGGCGGTCCGGGCTCAGGGCCAGCAGAAGCCAGCCTCCCGCCGCGCTCGCCAGTGTGGCGACCAGTGCCCGGCTTGCCCGGCGCGAGGCCAGGTACAGCCGCGCTATCCTCCTGAGCTCTCCTGCGCCCGGCGAGCACGCGCTCACACCAGCCACCCTCCGTACCATGCCTGCACGATGCTCCGTCCACACGACGCGACGCAGCCGGCATCGTCACCGCTCGGCACCATGGCCGAGCAATGGATCTCCTTTCGCACCGGTCAGGCGCGTGCGCCGGCCCGCGCTCCCGCCAGCACGGCACTGTAGCCGCGCTCCAGCGGGGTATCGCCGGCTCCCGTGCCTTCGCCCAGGGCTGCCAACTCCTCGGGCGTTCCGCGGAAGACCAGCCGGCCGCGGTGCAGCAGCCCGACCTCCGTGCAGGCCGCGCCTACGTCCTCCACGAGGTGCGTGCTCACGATCACCGTGCCCCGCCCGCCAATCTCGCGCAGGAGGGCGCGGAACTCGACGCGCTGCTCCGGGTCGAGCCCGGCCGTCGGCTCGTCGAGCAGCAGCAGCTCGGGATCGTTGACGATCGCCTGGGCAATGCCGACCCGCCGGAGCTGCCCACCGGAGAGCGTCTTCAGCTTGGCCTTGGCCCGGTCGCCCAGCCCCACGCGCTCGATCGCGCGGGCCACCGCGCGCCGGATCTCCCTCGCTGGCATCTCCTTCAGCAGCGCGATGTACTCGACGAACTCGAAGACGGTGAAGTTCGGGTAATAGCCCATCGCCTGCGGGAGATAGCCGAGCCGTCGGCGCAGCTCCCGCCGCTGCTCGGGATCGCCCGGGTCGAGCCCCAGCAGTCGCAGCCGGCCGCCGGCCGGTGCGATGACCGTTGCGAGCGTCCGCAGCAGCGTCGTCTTGCCGGCACCGTTGGGGCCCAGCAGCCCGAACACGCCCATGCCGATCTCGAGATCCAGATCCTCGATCACCGTCGTGCGGCCGAAGCGCTGGCACAGCCGCTCGATCTGCACCGTCACTGCCATGTCCGCCGCTCCATCCGGTGCCCGCTGCTGGCGTGCAACGCGAGCAGCGCCAGCCCGATCGTCCCAGCGAGGTACATCGGCAGCAGGGTGACCTCGGTCACCGCTGCCGCGAGGCGATGTGTGCTCGCTGCTCCGCCCAGCACGACGAGAGCCCAGCCAGTTAGCGCCGCCGCCACGCCAGCGTTCGCCGAGCGCGCCAGGGTTGCCACCGCCAGGCCGAGCGCCGAGATCGTCGTCATCGGGATCAGCCAGCCGAGCGAGAGCCCGCGGATCTCTGGCGTCGCCAGCGACGCCGCCAGCGCCAGCAGCGCGTTGAGGCCGAACACCGCCAGCACGCGCACCAGCAAGACCATCCGGTCGGAGATCGGCAAGGAGCGACTCAGCTCGAACGCTGGGTCAACGCCCGGTCCGTAGGCGTAGGCGATCGCGGCCCCGGCCAGAGCCGGGGCCAGCAGCGGCACCCATGGCGTGCCCGTGCTCTCAGTCGCCAGCGCACCGATCGCCAGGACGGCGACGCTGGCCAGGATCCAGGAAGGCACCAGCGACGGCGTGGTGACCAGCGCCCGGGCCAGGCCGGGCGAGCGGAGTAGTCGCCGGGCGACTCGCTCGACACGTCCCGCCGGCTTGGTCCAGGCCTCGGCCGCTACCCCGATCCAGACCGCGTCCAGGTTGACGTCCAGCCCTTCGGCCGCGCGACGCCGGCAGACGTCACAGGTACTGAGATGAGCGACATCATCGAGATGGTCGGTCATGCTCAGCTCCTCTCTCGAGCGCTCGCTGCAGCCGCCGGCGCAGCCGGTTGATCCGGCTCTTGACCGTCCCTTCGGGTATCCCAAGAAGCTGCGAGACCTCCTTGCTTGGGTAGCCTGCAACCAGGGCCAGGTCGACCAGCAGGCGGCGGTCGCTCCCAGCTGGCCCGAGCTGGGCCAGTGCTCCCTCGAGGTCGACCCGGTCAATCGCGCGGTCCACCACATCCTCCGATCTCGGAGAATCGAGCTCATCTAGCGAGACCACAGCTCTCCCGTTGCGGCGCAGCCAGGCGGCCGCCTGCCGGCGGGCGATGGCCCAGAGCCAGCCACCGGCTGCCCCTTGCGGCCGGTAGTGCCGGGCGCCGCGCCAGACCGCGATGAACGTCTCCTGCAGCACGTCCTCGACCGCGTCGCGGGGCAGCCGGCGCCGCAGGCGCGCCGCCATCCAGGGGGCGTGCCGCTCGAACAGCTCTCGCAGGGCGGTGTGGTCGCCCGCGGCGATGGCCGCGAGCAGCTCATCGTCGCTCATCATCACCTACTCTATTGCGTGCCGCCACTCTCCGGTTCCCGTTCGA
>Ga0101941_1001839_pt1 | contig 12251 bp, 22 predicted proteins | sample DewCreD2012metaG_3_FD_75242 | JGI IMG/M metagenome (GOLD analysis project Ga0101941, IMG submission 75242) | Hot spring sediment bacterial and archeal communities from British Columbia, Canada, to study Microbial Dark Matter (Phase II) - Dewar... ...
TAGCTAGTCGCGCAACAATTGCTCTTCGGGTCGGATCGGCTAGTGCCGCGAAAGCATGACTTAAAACATCGGTCGCCATTAGCGTATTAATCCATTTGGTTACAAAACCGAATGGTTAAATAGCGTGTGTCGAGGAGACTGTCAATCCGTTAGGGCGTGGGCGCGGCAGCAGTTGGGCAGCCAAGTTCCGCTTCACTGAGTTCGATACCGTCGTCAGGGCCCGGGCTTACGAGGGTGCGGCCATCAGCCCGAAGCGTCTCTTTTCGTTGCGATGCCAACAATCCTGTTCTGGAAGAAAGTTGGCAGGCTGAGAGCGGGAGTTGTCATCTGCCGCCTTGTGACCCTGTCACGACAGGCGAGCTGCCCGAACAAGTGAGATCTTTCTGTCATCACTGCCCCTCCCCGCCAGAACGCCGCATGGAGTTCCCGGTTTTGATTTGAAGTGATGGAGGAATACGGAGAGGTATGTTCTCTCTCATCATCAACCTATTACACCGTCAAGGCAGCGTCCGCGTCAATGATGCGCGGTCCCCAGACTTCACCGCTACGCAACGAAATCGGCTCACCCACGCCCCGCAGGCCGCCCTTGGCGGTCATTGACCCAACGCTCCCTTGTCGGTCCCGCACCTTTGTTTTCATTCAAGGGAGCTGACGATGACCACTTACGACCACATCAACGAACTGCGCGCCGAACTTGCAGCGTCTGTCGACCAGGCCGAGTTTAAGCAGACCGCAGCCGAGCTGGCGGCGGCCGAAGCGAGGCTTGCCGAAGAAGAGGCCGCATTCGATTCGCTGGTCAGCGCCGAGCCGCCCCACTAGGCGGTTCTAACTGTGATCGATCGACGACCGAGACAGGTACGCCGCTCCTACCCTTACGAGGTCATAGGCTTCCACAACTTGCCCTTCGAAGAACCTGTGGAGCGAATTGCGATGATCAACCTTGCAGTTGACGATCCCGCCAGCACGAAGGCGGAAGATCTCACGAGGCTCTATGCCGCTGTTGTCTATCAGCAGGCCCTCGTCCGCGTACCTGAGAGCTTCAGCCAGCTTCTGCAGCGACCCCTCGTAACGTCGCCTGATGATGTCTTCCGGAATATCATGGCCGCCCTTCTCTACCCGCCGCTTAACACGCTCAATGTTGAGCTCGACGGTATCGAGGGCCACGTAATAGAGGCCGACATAGTATCCGGCCGCCTTGGCAGCGCGCATCAGGTTGATTGACTGCTGGCTGCTCAGAGTTGTTTCGAAGACGAACGACTGCCGGGTTTCGATCATCTCCCGGATCTTCATGATAGCCGCCCTGCCCGCTGCCATGGCGGCCACACGGCCATCACTAGATGCGGTCAGCTCTTTGGCGATCTCATCAGCGTTGACCCAAGCGCCGTCGAGCTGCAGCTTCGCATGTGCCGACGTCTTGCCCGATCCGTTAGGGCCGCCGAGAATAATGCAGGTGGGCTGGGGCAAAGAGTTGGGACCTCAGGCGGCAGAGACGCGCTTCTTCTGCTGGTGTTTCGCCTGATCCTCGGCCTCGTTTTTAAGGTCACGAGCGGAGAGCGGCAGGCCCAAACGACGGCTATCCGCAATCGCTTCGCGGCCGATCTGCTTCAGGGCTTCCTTGTTCTCGTCGAACTTCTTCAAGAGCATTCGCTGTCTCCTATACCTCGAATATAGCGCAGCGCGGCGCGGTCGGCAAATCAGGGTTTCACGATATGGAAGAGCGGAACAAACAAAGAGCGGATGGGGCCGCAAATCAAGACAGAAGATTACGCTATCCTAATCCGCAGATGTGCAACTAACGCGAGTGCCGGCGTAGTGGTATCCTATCTAGGCGTAGTCACAGTGGAGAAAATGAGGATCGCTATGGCTGACGAAGTAGAACACCTATCAAATACCTTGATGTGGACGGTCGGAATGATCACTCAGGCTGGGCCAGACGAGCTCAAGCGTATGGCAAATGCCTATCGAGAAGCGCAGGAGCTGGTTTCGCAGCTACCAATTGCCGAGGAGGGTGCGCGACCTCGTATCATCGCTTGCTTCCATCGCTCGAACGAGTATCGCGCCGCAGACGATATCGCCTGCGTTGGATGGATCCTGACAGCAATCCAGGAACGCGTGAACGAAGGCGATCTACGTGACTGGAGGAAGTTGCGAACGGTCGTGAAGCAAATGGTAAAACTGCTTCGGGAGCCGGCGCATTCGGTTCACTGAAGCCGGACTCTTCTGCCGTCACTGTCGAACACAGCGGAACGGTTTTGCCGGGGGAAGTCGGTCCCGGCTTCCGCTTCGCGGCGCTATGCTAAGCCTCCTGCGGCTTCCCTTTATCCGTCAAAACCGTGTCGAGAATTCCCGCTTTCCCGCCCCTGAAGGGGGGCGGCGCTTTGCTGAAAGCTCCGATGTTCTTCATTGTCTTCCTCGGATCTCGGACTGACGCCGATCGATCCGAGCCGAACGGCTCCGCCAGGAGGGCCAGAAATGACGCCGCATAAGCGCCGGCTGTTCGCCGAAGGCGGTCGGCGCGCGGCGGAAACCAAACCCAACCCGCTGAGTGTCATGGCGCGGCTTTCGCCGCGCCATTCCTTTTCTGCCTTCCGATCGTCCGGGGCTCCATGGCTATCACAAGATCATGCACCATCTTCAAGGCCGTATCGTCGAGCTTTTTCAGGTGGTCGACCGTTGCTCCCATCAGCTTGTTTCTCACGTCTTTGCGTGACTTGCCTTTGGGATGAGTAGGTCGTTCGTTTACGAAGGGATCGAAGAACTCTTCCGGAGTGGTGTCCAGGACCTCGAAAATGTGGATGAGCCGTCCCACGGTCATGAGGGAGGAGGCGTTTTCGTATCGGGAGTAGGTTGCCTCCTTTACGCCGAGGAGGGTCGCGACTTTCGCTTGCGCGATTTGTCGGTCGGTTCGCAGGTGACGGAGCCTTTGCGCGACAAGCAGATCCAGTTCCTTGAGATCGATGATCTTTCCGCCGAGACGCTTGCGATAGATCGGATGATCTCTGCTTGGGTCGTCAACGCGTTCAAGTCCGAGATCGCTCACCCACTGCTCGAGTCCAAAACCTGCCATTGCCACCAACCACACTGGAATTTCATCGTTGTTCCTCCGGGACAATTAAAGATGGTGCCTCGAAAGTCTACCCTGAATAGCTGCTTTGGCGCATCGCTTGGCGACCCCGCTCTATGCCTTCGGCACGGAGCCAGCAGGCGCTGTCTCCGCCCATTCGGGCAACGATCGGTTGCGCTGCGGCTTCGCCTTCAATCCCATGCATCTTGGGCAAAAATCGGTTCGGAACATTTACAGCTTTCCGCAATCGACCCATATTGCCCGCTTATCAGGTCAGGTCGTGGCAGATCTCTAGCCCTTTTCTGTCATGTGCCTACGGAGGCCGCCCTGCCTCGTATCGGGGCGGCCTTTCCCCTCCCCTACTGCTCTTCACAGTCATCAGCATCAGCACGGTTTGCCGGGTCTCGGCCAGGATAAAGCAGTGACGCCGGAGGCGTCCTGTCTGTTTCTTTGATGAGGGAAAGAGGAGCGCTGCCCCCTCTCCCTCACAAGGGGAAAAAACGGTCTCCCCGTCCTTCCTCGCGCAGCCTTGGGGCAGCGTTTTCGTGCAGGAGCGCCGCTGACGCGACGCCCCTTCGGTTTTCCCTCGGGCGGGCGAACCCCCTCCGTTTTTATCCCCTTGCCACCCTCTCCCCCGCTGCTCCGCGCGAGCTCGGGAACAGGAGCGGGGCTCCTGCCCACGAGGGGCATGAGAAGACCGCTTCGCGGAATTGGAGGAAGGGTGAGAACTATGACCACAACCGCAACCGTTTACCTGCTGGACCCGGAAGCCGGGACCATTCAAGCCGCAGAGGTCGCCGCGCCAAGCGCGTTCTCTCAAACCTACGGGCTGATTGGATGCCAACTTGTCGAGGTGGTGCCATTCGACACGAACCACGTTCTTTTAGTCGATGAGGAGGGTTTGCGCGACGGCTTGACCGCTTTCACTGTCTTTGACGGCTACCCGCAGCCATTGGCTGGAAAGATCGTTCTTGCCAGCCTGGACGGATCGCATGTCCTACCGCCGCAGATCAGCATTGAAGAAGCAGCGGCCCGCCTGAACGTCTGCAAGCCGGTTCTTGATCCGGTCTTTGCCAAGGCAGACCAGCATTCCCCCAATGGGGTCATTCTGGGCGGCGCTTTGATCGGGTTCCAGACCCGCATCACCCGCACTCAGCCAACCGTCATGGCGGGGGTAGTCCGATGATCATCGCCGTTGTCGAGGACCGCACCCTGTCCATTCTGGCCGGAACCTTTGCCGCGACCATCGCGGCGAAGGACATCGAACATAGCTTCCATGCCCTTACTCATTTTCCGGAGCGGCGCACCCTGTCCGAACTGGAGGAGCTGGCAGAGCGCCTGAACGGCTTTGCCGCCTACATGGTGGAGCTGTGGGAGCAAGCAAAACTGCCCCTGCCGGACGCTGAACTAGAGGCGTTCGCCCGCCGTCATGTCGAGATCACCGCCAAGTATTGGGCAGCGGAAGGCCGTTGCATGAACTGGTTTATCACCGGCCCTGCCCGCTTTCCCGTCGCCCGCAATGAAAAGCGGATGCGAGTTTCAGACGCCCGCCGTGCTGACGTCTCCGCCCATATCGCGACTGCGAAAAAGGCTGTGAAGCGCAAGGCGTTTCCCTACGGAACCGATGACGAGCCGATCCGCTCCGGCGATCCGGCCGCCATGCAGCGCATCGCCTCGCGGATCGAAGACCTGGCACTGTCCATCGACCGGATGAAACGGGCAAATTTCATCATTCGCCGGATGGAGAAGGATCAGGCGAGCGAAGCCGACATTCTGGCCCGTGTGGTGGCAGAAACCGGCATGCACGAGGAGAGGGCATCGCGTGGCGTTACCCTTGCCCCATGGCAGAACCGACGCGGCTTTTCCACCACCAACACCCGGGCCGAGCTGCGCCGTATGCAATCGCGCCTCGCTTCGCTTGCTGCGATGAAGAAACGCGGCGACCGCGCCGAGGACGTCGAGACGGAGGCAGGCGCCGTAACGGTCAAGGAAAACACTGACATGGCTCGCATTCAGTTGCTCTTTCCCGGCAAGCCGGACGAGCAGACGCGACGCACCCTGAAATCTCATGGATTCCGCTGGTCGCCGTCGCAAGGGGCGTGGCAGCGCAACTTGAACGAGGCCGGACGCTATGCGGCCAAGTGCGTCTTGAGATCGATCAGCGGCGACAGCGCCGCTTGATCAGGCCGGAAAACAGAGGATACCCACATGAATGAGCAGATTTTTACAGTCATGGAGTTTTCCGGCCGAGGCGACGCCATGTTCGGCGGCAGTGCCGCCGACTGGAGCCTCTATACCCAAGAAAACGACTCAAACGCTTTCATGAGTGCCGCCGACGCGCAGCGCCGCCAGCTTGTGAAAGCCTATTTCCCGACCAAGGAGGAAGCGAGTGAAGCCGGAGAGGCGGCCAGCCAGCGCAAGGGCCTGATCTCTGTCCTGCCCGTTCGGCGCGTCGATGAGATCCCCTATGCGCAACTGCGCTGGATTGTCGGAAACATGCACGTTGGGACCAGTGATGACGACTTAAAAGCCGACATCAAGGGGCGCGCAAAATCGGGCATGACCGCAAACCCCGACCTGCTGGCGCAGGCTTGCGCTTACGCGCTGGCAAGCCACCGAGCCAATCAGGGCTTGGTTGCCCATTTCCGGCTGTAGGAGGCGAAGCGATGAAAAGCAAAGGTCAGCGCCGAAGCGTTGAGGTGTTCGACACGCCCTCCGGTTTAGGGGGGAGCCACACGGTTGAGGTTGTCGAGAACCTTGGAAACGATAAGGTCAGGGTGCGCGTCTGGTATGGACGCGCCACCGCGACAGGTTGGGAAGCATGGAAAGATTGGGACGGCTACCGCTTTGAGACCGAGCGCGCCAGCCTGACTAACAAGCGGTCAATGCCGCTGTTTAAACAGGACCTGGGCCGCATTTCGATGCGGCCCGACATCAGGAGGAACACCATTGAGCCGCTACACCGTGACCGTGAAGACCGACGGAGAGACCGACGAGAACGCCGTAATCGGCTATGATCCACCGTTGCGCACCTTCTTTCTGCAGGCTTTCCCCGATGAAGAAACCGACGAATACGCGCTGTGGTTCGGGACGCTTCTTGAGCAGCACTCAAGCCTTGAATCAATCATCGAGAGCGCGCGCCGTTTTGGCTATGAGATCGAGGGGCTATCACAGAACGCCATCATCGCCATGACAAAGGAAGCGGGAACGCCGACGCCGCCAAGCCTTGGCGAGAGGTTAGGATTGGTACGCTGACAATTGTTGGATGCTTTGTTGCGGGGCTGGTTCGGAAGAACTGGCCCCGTAAGCATTTTGACAGTTGCGAACCTGGCCGCATCGAGCGGGCTGCGGTCCGCCCGAAGGGAGCCCATGCCCCTCCCCTCGGCTCCCCTCCCGCCCGGCATACGAGCCGCCGTGGGCGGCGCTTGATCATGTCGATCCGGAGGTGGATCAAATCGGGCGATCCGCTATCAATGAACTCATTTCTTTGGCCGAAAGCGTGCCTTTGGTCGCGATCAGATAGGCCGCGAGATAGGTGAGCTTCAGCTTAGCCTCTCCGTCACCCTTCGGCTTGTAATTGATGATTTCCTGGCGGCGTGCCGTCGCCCTTCTCCCCTCTTGAACTGCCGTAGAATGCTGCCCGATCAGCTCGCGAAGCGAAGGCCCCTCTTTTGTCGTGCTGACTGCGACCGTCTCTCCAGCTTTGGTAGGCGTGGATAATGCCCGAGCCGCTTTGTTGCCACGAGCGGCAACTGCTTCATTGGTCGAACGCGAACTGGATGACGACGGTAGCATGGGAGATGCCTAACGGATCTAGTTGCATTGGGGACCGTTTCAGACCATCAAAACGTCCACAACGCACGATAGGATACGAAACGAGACGAAATCTGGGGCTGTAAACCATTGGAAAGAAACGGTAAGATTTTTGTTTCCCCGCCTGAAGACGAAAGCGACTTCAAGGAACTGTTCAAAAATATGGCTGCCGCGGGTGCCGGGCGCCCCTTGGGTGAAGACGGCTTTCCACAAGGACCATGGACACCAGAGCTGTTGGCGGATGCCATCTCGAAGATCGACGCGAACCGTGTTGGGGTGGATCTGCGGACAGTCCAGCTATGGTTTCAGGATAACGACAAGGGCATCAGCACCACCAACATCCGCTGGCTCGCACGCATCTTTGGCTGCGGCGACAAGGAGGCGACGAATGATTGGATGAAGGCGCTCAGTGCAGCGCAAGCGCGCCTGACCGCCAAGCGACGGGATAACAAAAAGACTGGCGGCGCAGACACATTGCGAGTGCCGGAAATGCCGGCGCCAGCTGCAAACCATATTCCGCTAACGCCGGTCATCTCGGTGGAGCTTCAACCCATGTCGCCGGAGCGGCCTTCGGGTTTGGCAGTCAAAACCGAGGCGATTTTCTCTCATGGATCACACTTAAATCTGCCGTCTTCAGTCTTTGCCGGGTCATCCGCGCTTGGGTTCCTGTCCTATATCCTTGGGATCCACACCATCACCTATATGCGTGAGGACGGTATCGAAAAACAGGTCGGCTTTCTGTGGGCGCCGAACTGGACGTTCCTCTTCATGGTGCTGCTGCCGCTGTTCTTCACCATCGTCATCGAACTTTTGGTTTTCTGGAAACATGATGCGCGTCCGAGGTTTCTGGCACATGCCGATCGACCAAAAAGCGGGAATGCCTGGATTCAAAACCTGCAGGCGAACTCCCATACCTATAGGGCCGTTTTCCTGATCTGCATCTTGTTTGCCGGTCTGGCTCAATGGATTGGGGTACAGCTGATCCCACTGTTAGAACAGGCGCAGGATTTTGCCCCGAGTTGGGGGACGATTGGCATCATACGGCCTGACGTACTTTCGACCCCGGCGGCCATCGTCTTCACCGCCCTCGCCTACCTCTATATGTCTGTCACCTTCTACCTGCTCTTCGCGGGCCTGATCATTCTGCATACGATCATCCATGATCTATGGAAGCTCGGCAGCCCAGCGAAGCCTCGGGCTGTTCAGGAATCATGGCCGGGAGTCAGTGATGCCGGCCTGAGGATCATGCGCGGGGTGTTCCGATGCACCGTTCTCGTCATTCTGGCCGCCATCTGCATGAAGGCGCAGAGTGCTTATCTCGCTTCACAAGGCCCCGACATCATAACATGGATGGTTCGCGATGTTTGGGCTGCCCTTACCACCTACGACGACGGCGATCGCATCTTCAGCTATCGAATGCCAACCCACTATAGCAGCCTCCTTGTCGCAATATCGACCTGCAGTGTCTTCCTGTATGGAGCCATCCGTTTAGGTGGGGACAGACGTCTGCGCGCTCCGTTGTGGAAGATGTCTTCCGCTATTGTATTGCTTCTGGTCTCATACCTCACGATCGATGCCTTTGACGGCTTCTCGGTCTTGCTGATGGTCGCCGCACTGATCGCAACATACGGGCTATTTGATCCGGAGTTTGGATCCGCTTGGCGAGCCGGCGATATGGAAGGCGACAGGCATGTTTCATAACTGGCTGGACCGATGGGACGAGAGCCGCGCCCAGAGCGGCGAAGAGGCCAAGACGGTTACAGGCCTCATTCTGGACGCCGATCGCGCCTTCCCCGGCGTTGGGGCGGCTGAAACGGTAGAGGAGTTTTGCGTACTCGCGGAAACGGCTGCCGCTGATCCGGGCTTTTTTGAGCCGCCTGACGCGAGCGATCATCGGTTCGAACTGCGGGATCGCTGGTTGAAATTCCCTTCGGACGTTGCAACCGATGTTGCTGAAAACAACATCGTATGGGCCAGGATCACCGAGAGCGGAAAACGCGATCAGGCAGTCGTGATCTTCCATCACTGGAACGCGACCAGTCGGAACCGGCAGATCGCCGGGTTCCTTTCCTGGCAGGGGATCACGGTTATTGAGATCGCCATGCCCTACCACTTGGAACGCAAGCGGCCCGGATCGCTCTATGCCGATTACATGCTCAGCGCAAATCTCGGGCGAACAGTTCAATCCGTCAAACAGGCGGTATGGGACGGGCGTAAGCTTATCGGCTGGCTAAAGCGCCAAGGCTATCGGGATGTTTCCGTTCTCGGGATGAGCCTTGGATCTTGGGTTGCAGGATTGGTCGCGGCGCATGAACCCGCCGTCTCGCGGGCGTCTTTGTTCCTCACGGCAGGGAGCCTTGCTGAAATGGTATGGACCGGGCGCGCAACCCGCTCGATCCGGACAAGCCTCGAGCCGCATCTTACGCTTGCCCAACTGCAAAGAGCGTGGGCACCGCTCAATCTCGAAAACCATGCAGACAGGCTGGCGCGGCCAGGCCCCGAACTTCAGGTGATTCTGGCGTCGAGGGATACGGTTGTTCTGCCGGACCTGTCCGAACGGCTACTAGGACGGCTGGAGAATGCCGGAGCCAGAGTGAGCGTGCTGCGGCTGAATTGCGGGCACTACTCTCTTGGGCGGCCACCCTACATCTTGCGAGCCGGATGGAGCTTGAAGCGGTTTCTGTTACGCAAGCGCGGCGCCACTCAGGCTTAGGAGCGATTGAGCGCCGCATCGAGCGGCACCCAACCGCAATGAGGGGAGCCCCCTTCGGCCCCTCCCCTCAAACTCCCCTTCCCCCTCACGACGGAAGCGCCCCGCAAGCGGGGCGGCTCACTGAGGCTTGTTGTCGTTTCCGGCCAGAGCGTCGATGTCAGCTCCCCCACCGCTGCAGCATCACGGCGATGGAGATCCGACCTGGCGGCCGGATCGCGATTTGCCGGTTGAAGGCGAAGGCGACGGCCGGGGCTACGAAGGCCGCGTTTTCAGGCCGCTCCTTAGTGGCCGTACGTAATCTAATGCTGCGCACGATACGGCAGGCCCCGCCTTAGCGTGCAACCCTAAAGGGTTCTCCTCTCTGCTTCGCTCCGTTGCGATCGCTGCGCGATGCACTCGGCGGTTCCAGCCGTATTCGAGCTTCGCGATTACGCACAACCACTAAGGAGGAACCTCTGATGAAAACGCTCGTAACCTTCTGCCAGAAAACCGGCCGTCGCCTTCGCCAGTTCATCAACCGGCAAATCGCGAAGTTGTCCCATAAGGGCCAACTCCGGTTCTCCATCGCCGTGATGCTTCCGCTCATCGCCAAGGTCGAGTTCAGCTATCAAGTCGAGCTCAACAGCAAGGCCGGAAACGACAACAAGCCTCAGTGAGGTACGGCCGCACCCTGCCCTGCAGGGTGCGGCCTATCCGTCGTGATCCCGAACCCGCGGCCTTGCACGCGCCTGCAAGAAGCTTATTTGCTGGAAGATGACAGACTTTCCAAAAGCGCCACCCGAAAAGGACGAAAGCCGCTACATCGCGTGTCAGATGGCGGTTGAGACTGTTTTGCAGGACCTGGTAGAGGACGCCATGCGTCGCGGTTGGGAGGAGACGGAAGTTCTCTGCGCCATTACAGAGGTTTCCGACAACCTCATGCTGGCAGCTGCTGCCAGTCGGGATCTCGACCTGCTTCTTGATGCTCTGCGACGAAATATGCCTCCGCCCAATCTTGCCGATTAGGCATCACCAGCATCGAGCGAGTAAACAGCTCCGGCGTCTTCAGAGTCCCGAACCCCCTTGAATGAAGCATGTCGCAGCTTTTTATCGGACGTCCAACCGCGGAAATCGATCTCAGCGATGAGCGCTGGCGATGTAGCGATCCGGTTCTTTTCTTTGAAGCGGATCACCGGCTTTTTCGTTTTCAGCTTGTCGAGCTGCTTTCGCAACGCTCGCGCTTGCTGATGTTTAAAGCCGGTTCCGACGCTTCCGACATAGACATACTCACCTCCTTTGAGAGCCCCGAGAAGCAGGCTTCCAAAGCCATCTGGCATAGCTGAGGACAGTTCGTAGCCGAGGATGGCAAAGCTTTCTCACTGGACGCACTTGATCTTGATCCAGTCGCCAGTCTTGCCCGGTCTGTAGGGACGATCACGATGCTTGCCGATGATGCCTTCCAGGCCCAGAGCGCAGGCGTGTTCGATTAGTCTTTCGGGATCCTCATTGATCTCCTCAGACAAGCGGATCGCGCCTGTAGCCTCATCCAGCAGATCCTCAAGGATGTGCCGGCGGGCGGAAAACTCCAGCTTCCGCAGATCGTGTCCGTCGAGGTACATGAGATCGAATGCAAACATGAGCGCGGTTCCGGCCGGCTGCTTTCCGGTCCGGCCGCCAAGCGAGCCTTGTAACAATCCGAAGTCCGACCGCCCCATCTCGTCGAGAACGACGGCTTCACCATCGAGGATGAAAGTCGCTGGACCAAGAGCGGCCGCCGCTGACGCAATAGCCGGGAACCTCGCCGTCCAGTCAAAGGCGCCGCGCGTCAGGATCCTCACCTTTGACAGCTCCCGGTGAACAGAAATCCGGTAGCCGTCCCATTTGATGTCGTAGGACCATTCCCGCCCTTTCGGCGGGCGGTTCTTCAAGACGGCTAGGCAAGGTTCGACGCGATCCGGCATGGGATCGAACAGGAGGCGCGGCTGTTCAGGGTCGCGAGGTCTCAGGCGTCCGCTTCGCAGCGGCGCCTTATCTTCCGTCAGAAGCGGTTTCGGCGGCTTTCGCGGTCCTTTTACCATTCCGCCATTTCAGCAGAGACAGCTTAACAACCCGCTTAGGAAGCCTCTGGACCTCAGTCGGCTTGCTCCATAGGGTTTGGTGCCCGGAAACGACGTAGGACAGGCGCTGGTGGATCAGGCAACCGCCCAGGAGCTGCTGAAGCTCATTCACAGTATTGCAGATCCTTGCGAGGATATCATCGCTAAGGCCGGTGTGCTCGCCGGCGATCCGTCCCAACCGCCAGAGATCCAGCAAGCCTCAGCTGACCTGGCTGCGACTGTCGAGCAGCTGTTTCAGATTGCCCACTACATCATGAATGCAACGCCTAGACTGTAGAGGCACGGAACGGTTTTGGCGGGGGAAGTCGGTCCCGGCTTCCGCTTCGCGGCGCTATGCTAAGCCTCCTGCGGCTTCCCTTTATCCGTCAAAACCGTGTCGAGAATTCCCGCTTTCCCGCCCCTGAAGGAGGGGCGGCGCTATGCTGAAAGATCCGATGTTCTTCATTGTTGTCCTCGAATCTCGGACTGGCGCCGATCGATCCGAGCCGGGCGGCTGCTGCCGCTATCGATACGTTGAATCAGGTTGGAATGGAGAGCTGCCCGAGGAGCGGAGCGCTCATCACTC
>Ga0101941_1001849_pt1 | contig 12167 bp, 7 predicted proteins | sample DewCreD2012metaG_3_FD_75242 | JGI IMG/M metagenome (GOLD analysis project Ga0101941, IMG submission 75242) | Hot spring sediment bacterial and archeal communities from British Columbia, Canada, to study Microbial Dark Matter (Phase II) - Dewar... ...
CACCGAAAGCGGCGTCGAGACGCGCGGCGGCTGCGCCGGCTTCGAGCTTGTCGCCGACGCCACCGACGTCGGCGAGCGCGCTGCACAGAAGGCGCTGGCGCTGCTAGATGCGGTCGATGCGCCGACCGGCGAGATGCCGGTGGTGGTGGGCAACGGTTTCGGCGGCGTCCTGTTGCACGAAGCGGTCGGCCACGGGCTCGAAGCGGACGCTGTCCAGAAAGGCGCGAGCGTCTACGCGGGGTTGCTCGGCAAGCGTGTCGCCCCGCCGTTCGTCACCGCTTACGACGACGGCGCGCTCGCTGGCGCGTGGGGCAGCGATGGTTGCGACGACGAGGGAACGGCGACCCAGCGCACGACGATCATCGCCGAGGGCGAGCTCGTGGGCTACCTCTACGACCTCGTGCGGGCGCGCGAGGCCAACGCCGCGCCGACCGGCAACGGCCGCCGCGAGTCGTACCGGCACCCACCCCTGCCGCGCATGACGAACACCTACTTCGCTCCCGGCGACGCCTCTCCCGAAGATCTCATCGCGGGCGTGAGACGCGGCTTGTACGCCGTATCCTTCGGCGGAGGCCAAGTCGAACCGGCGACGGGCGACTTCGTCTTCGGCGTCTCCGAGGGCTACCTGATCGAGAACGGCCGCGTGACCGCACCCGTGCGCGGCGCGACGCTAGTCGGCAACTGTCTGCGCGCCCTTGCGGCGATCGACGGGATCGCCGACGACCTCGAGATCGCCACTGGCTTCTGTGGCAAGGGCGGGCAGTCGGTGCCCGCTGGGGTCGGCCAGCCGCACGTGCGCCTGCGCTCGATCACCGTCGGAGGGACGCGGGCGTGACGGGGAAAGGGCAGGAGCGAGTGAGCGCCGGCGGGGGTGCCGCCGGCCGGCGGCACGAGCTAGCCGCCCGCGCTGCCGCGGAGACCGCGCTCGAGGCGGCGGTCGCTGCCGGCGCCGAGGCGGCCGACGCGTGGGCGGAGCGACGTCGCAGCCGTCGCGTCGTCGTCTGGCGCGAAGCCGTCGAAGAGCTCGGCGAGGCGGTTTCTTGCGGCGTCGGGGTGCGGGCGTTTGTCGACGGGCGCTGGGGTTTCGCCTACGCCTCCGGCTTCGCCAGCGACGAGCTTGCCGAAGCGGCGCGGGCGGCGGTCGCCCTCGCGCGGATCGCCGATCGCGAGACAGGCGCTGGTTTGCCCGACCATTGTGGGCAGGCAGAGGTGCCCGACCTCGCTGACGAACGTCTGCTTGCGGCGAGCAGCGACCACTGTGTCGAGCTGGCGCGGGCTTGCGAGCGCGCGGCGCGCGCACAGCGTGCCGTCACCGACGTCGAGCAGGTGGTCTACCAGGACGCCTGGCTCGAGGTGGCGCTCGCCAACAGCGCGTCGTTCGCTGGCGCCTTCACCGCGTCCTCCGCCTGGATGTACTGCACCGCTTTCGCCGGCGAGGTTGGCGAGCGGATGAGCGGCTTCGGTCTCGACATCGCGCGGGCGCCGCAAGGGCTCGACCCGGAGCGGATCGGCCGCGAGGCAGGCGAGCGGGCAGCGCTACTCGCCGGTGCTACGAAACCGCCGAGCCGTCGCTGCGCGGTCGTGTTCGACGCCTTCGCTGCCGCTGCCCTCGTCGCCGCCGTGGGCGAGATGCTCTCGGCCGAACAGGTCGAGCGCGGCCGCTCGCCGTTCGCCGACAAGCTCGGTGCCGAGGTCGCTTCTTCGTCGCTGACGATCGCCGACGACGCGACGCTGCCCGACGGTCCGGCGAGCGCTCCGTTCGACGGCGAAGGATCGCCCACAGGGCGCACCGAGCTGATCGCCGGGCTAACGACCTTCATGGTCATGGCGTACATTATCTTCGTCAACCCGAGCATCCTGAGTACGCCCAGCCCGCCGGACAAGCTGCCGATCTCGGCAGTCACGACCTCGACGGCGCTCGTCGCCGGCATCATGACGATCGCGATGGGGTTGGCGACCAACCGGGCATACGCGATCGCCCCGGGGATGGGTCTCAATGCGGTCGTTGCCTTCCAGCTCATGGGCGCGATGGGGCTGACGGCGGCCGAGGCGATGGGCGTGATCGTGGCCGAGGGGCTCATCATTACGCTCCTCGTGCTCCTGGGTATCCGCCGCTACGTGATGACGGCGATCCCGCTGGAGCTCAAGCAGGCGATCTCCGTCGGAATCGGGCTGTTCATCCTCTTCATCGGACTGGTGAACGGCGGTATCGTCGTTCCGGATCCGGCGACGCTCGTGCGGATGGGAGATCTGCGCGGCGTACCGGTCTTCGTGACCGTCGTCGGCCTGCTCTTGACCATGTTCCTGCTCTCGCGCAACGTGCGCGGGGCGCTGCTCTGGGGCATCCTCGGCGCAACGGTGGTCGCGATCATCGCCCGCGCGGTGACCGGCACCGAGGCGTTCCCGCCCGGAGTGGCCCAGCTCCCCTCGCAGTGGCTGGCCGCGCCGGACTTCAGCCGGGTGGGGGACTTCAGCTTTGGCTTCTTCGCCAAGCTCGGCGTGCTGACTGGGATCCTGGTGGTGCTCTCGATCATGATGGCGGACTTCTTCGACACGATGGGCACGCTGATCGGCGTGGGCCGCCAGGCCGGCTACCTGGATGAGCGCGGTGAGCTTCCCCAAGCGCAGCGCGCGCTGCTGGTCGACTCGCTCGCCGCTGTCGCCGGAGGCGCGGCGAGCGCCTCCTCGGCCACGACCTACATCGAGTCGGCGGCTGGTGTGGGCGTCGGCGGCCGCAGCGGGCTGGTCTCGGTCGTCGTCGGGATCCTGTTCCTGCTCTCCATGCCGTTCTGGCCGGTGGTCGGGATCGTGCCGGCGCAGGCGACCGCACCGGCCCTGATTATCGTCGGCTGGATGATGATGGGCGTCTTGAGCCAGGCGGAAGCGGAGGCTGAAGGAGGGCGAGGGGGACTGCGCAGCAGTATCAACTTCGCTGACATCGAGGTTGGCCTGCCGGTCGTCGTCACGATGCTCGTCATGCCGCTGACCTACAACATCACGAACGGGATCGGCGCCGGCTTCATCGTCTGGACGCTGATCAAGCTGTTCCGGGGCAAGACGCGCGAGATCCATCCGGTGATGTACGTGATTAGCCTGGCCTTCCTGGTCTACTTCCTGCGTCACTACCTGGGTGTCGCGATCTGAGGTGCGCGGGCCGAACCGAGCATAGAGCGTGAACACCGGCCGGTTAAGCGCTGCGCTCGCCAGTGTCCGCCGGGTGAACGCGACGCGGGAGTACCGGCGCATGTGGCTGGTCGAGGAGGAGCGTGCCCTGGACTGGCTGGAGAGGACGAACGGTGCCGCCTGGAGATGATTTCGATCGAGCCGTGCGGATCGCGCTGCTCATCGTCCTGGCCGGGACCGTGCTTCTCTGCTGCCTGGCGGTCGTGCTCGTCCTGGCGCTTACGAATCATCTGTTCCGGGATTCACTCGAATGAGGAGGCGGAATTCCTCTGTCTGCAGCGGCGCTGATGGGCGGCGGCCGAGCTCGCGTCCGACGGGATAGAACGGGAGAGAGCTGGCTGTCCCCCGGCTGCGCCGTGCCAGGGTGGTTGACGGTAACTAAGCCCTATGCTGTACTGGAATCCACAATCGTTCCCGGGCGGCAACCGGGAATGTGGTCGAGTGCTCGCCCGGAGACTGATCGAGCACAGCTCTGGCCGTGAGGCCGGCCGGGGTACTGAGAGGGAGGGTGGGATGGGCGAGCTTCATCACAGGCGGAACCTCTATGCGGTCATCCCGGCAGGCGGCAGCGGCACGCGCCTCTGGCCAGCGAGCCGGAAAGGCCAGCCGAAGTTCCTCCTCCCCCTGCCTGGGCCGCGATCGATGCTCCAAACGACCATCGACCGCCTCGCTCCGCTGCTGCCGTACAGCAATATGTACGTGGTGACCGGGAGCGCCCACGCGGTCGCGGTTGCCCGCCAGCTCCCGGAGCTACCGGAAGGGAACATCGTCGTCGAGCCCACGCCGCGCGGAACCGGGCCTGCCATCGGGCTCGGAGCCGCGCTGATTGCCCGCCGGGAACCGGATGCTGTCATGGGCTCCTTCGCTGCCGACCACTACGTGGCCGAGCCGGAGCGGTTTCGGGCGGCGGTGCTGGCTGCCGTTCAGGCTGCCGAGCAAGGGTATCTCGTCACCATTGGGATCAAGCCGACCTACCCGGAGACCGGCTACGGCTACATCCGCTGCGGACGTCCACTGCTGGAGCACGACGGCCTCGTGATCCACGAGGTGGAGGAGTTCAAGGAGAAGCCGGATCGCCAGACGGCCGAAGCCTACCTCCGTAGCGGTCGCTACTTCTGGAACGCGAGCATGTTCGTCTGGCGCGCCTCGACCCTGCTCGAGGCGATGCGGCGCTTGCTGCCAGAGGTCTACCAGGCGCTGGAGCAGATCGCCGCGATCTGGGGCGAGCCTGGCTACGAGGAGAAGCTGGCCGAGCTCTGGCCGCAGCTCCCCGAGGTCACCATCGATCACGGCATCATGGAGCGGGCCGAGCGCGTCGCGGTCGTCCCGGCCGACTTCGGCTGGACGGACCTGGGCGACTGGCATAGCCTGGGCGAACTCCTCGGCGCCAGCGACGGCGCGACGATTGCCGTCGGATGCCCCGTGATCGCCGAGGACACCGAGTCGACACTGGTCTACGGCAGTGGCCGGACCGTCGTGACGCTCGGGGTCAGGAACCTCGTCATCGTCGATACCGAGGACGTCGTCCTGGTCTGCGACCGCTCTCGCGCGCAGGACGTGCGCCGGATCGTCCGCCGTCTCGAAGAAGAGGGCAGGCTCCCGCTCATCTGAGGGAGTGCCCAGAAGCCTGCGTCTGCCTTCATCCTTCCCCTCTCCCTCGCCTCGTGGGGATTGTAGGGGCGAACAAATCATTCGCCCCTGCAATCGGACAGGCTACCCGGCACCGGAGAGGTTGTCCCGCCCTTCCGGCACCCGCTGGGAGTGTCGCTGCGCTGATAGTCTCGAGGCATGGTCGTGCACGCTTTCGCTCGTCGCGAGTCGGCCCGGGCTGGTCCCACCGTGCGGCCATGGTGGTAGACTGCGGCAGCGTGTCCGTCCTAGGGAATAGGGAATGACCGTGAGCCTGCGACTTCTGCTGCTCGGTACCGGGTCACCGCGCCCGACCCTCGAACGGGCAAATACCGGACAAGTCGTCTTCGCCGGGGAGCGGACGATCCTCGTCGATTGCGGCGCTGGGGTCATGCGGAGACTGCTGGAGTCCGGGCTCGACCCCGCGCGTGTGACGCGGCTCTTCTTGACTCACCTGCACTCGGACCACACGCTCGACTATGCCGAGTTCATCCTCGGGAGCTGGGCGATGGGCCGTGAGGAGCTGGCCGTCTACGGCCCGCCCGGGACCGCGCGGCTTCATCGCCTGCTCCTGCTGGAGCCCTATGCCGACGATATCGCCTATCGAGTCTCGCTCGGTCGCTCGCCGGCCGGCGTGCTCGACATCGCCGTGCATGAGTGCCCGCTAGAACCCGGGGTGATCTACGACGATGGCGGGCTGCGCGTGTCGGCTGTGCCCGTGATCCACTCGGCACCGACGCTGGCCCTTCGGTTCGACTACGCTGGCAGGTCGCTGGTGATTTCCGGTGACACGGCCTATTGCCCGGAACTGGTCGAGCTGGCGCGTGGCGCCGCCGTGCTGGTCCACGATGCCTGCCTGGCTCCAGCGCTAGCCCTTCAGCCGAACCCGCTCTGGGGAAACCTGGCCGAGCGGCTGCGCCACCACCATGCGACCCCGGCGGAGGCGGCTCGCGTGGCCCGTGAGGCCGGCGTGCGCACCCTGGTACTGACGCATTTCCTGCGCGGTGTCTACGAGGGGCCGGCGCTCGAGGGGGCGCGGCGCGAGTTCGACGGCGAGGTCATTCTCGGGCGTGATCTCATGGAGATCGCCTGCTGAGCGGCGCAGTGCCGGATCGACCGGCGCTGTGCGTTTACTCTGGGCGTCCCGTATACTCTGGTGTCGTGGCAGACAGGATGGGCCATCCTTCTCCGGCCAACGGCGTTCGGGGCGAGGATGCACCATGAGCGGTGCGGAGGCGAAGCAGTGATGGACGAGCGGGGACTGGAGCGGGACGTCTACGACGTCACGATCATCGGCGGGGGCCCGGTGGGGCTGTTTGCGGCCTTCTACGCGGGCATGCGCGGGCTGAAGACGAAGATCATCGACAGCCTGCCGGAGCTGGGGGGGCAGCTCATCGCGGTCTACCCGGAGAAGTACATCTACGACGTGGCGGGGTTTCCCAAGGTCTTGGCCAAGGACTACGTGGCGGGGGCGGTGGAGCAGGCGCTGTCCACCGGGGCGGTGGCGTGCCTGGAGGAGGCGGTCGTCGGGCTGGAGCGGGTGGAGCCGGAGGGGCTGCTGCGGCTGACGACGGACAAGCGGGCGCACTGGACGCGGACGGTGATCATCTGCGCTGGGGTGGGGTCGTTCGAGCCCAAGCGGTTGGAGGCGCCGGGGGTGCGGGAGTTCGAGGGGCGAGGGGTGCACTACCTGGTGCGGGATCTGGAGGCGTTTCGGGGCAAGGACGTGGTGATCGTGGGTGGGGGGGACTCGGCGGTGGACTGGGCGCTGACGGTGTACCCGCTGGCGCGGCAGGTGACGCTGGTCCACCGGAGCAAGTTTCGGGCGCACGAGCGGTCGGTGCAGGCGCTGCACGCGTCGCCGGTGCGGCTGTACTACCCGTTCTACGAGGTGAAGGAGGCGCGGGGGAACGCGTGGCTGGAGGAGGTGAGGGTGCAGCAGACCCGGACGGGGGAGGAGCAGGTGGTACCGGCGCAGGCGATGATCGTGGCGATCGGGTTTGCGGCGGATCTGGGGCCGATGAAGGGGTGGGGGCTGACGGTTGAGCGCAACAGCATCGTGGTGGATCCGCAGACGATGGGGACGGGGGTGCCGGGGGTGTACGCGGCGGGGGACGTGGTGACGTACCCGAGCAAGTTCAAGCTGATAGCGACGGGGGTGGCGGAGGCGATCATCGCGGTCAACCACGCGGTGGTGTACCTCGATCCGAGCGCGCGGCTGGACGCCGGCCACTCCACCAACATCATGGAAAAGCGGGAGCGCGTCGCTTGAGCCGGTGATATCACCTGGGTCTTACTCGCTTCTTGGCGACGCGAGAAGAATACTGCGCTGCATGGCCTGAAGTGTTGATAGCTTAGCGCCTTTGGGCTGCGAAACCATAGAGGATTACGAGGGGAAGCAACCGAGCTGGCGACGTTTCCCCTGCCAGCCCGCCAAGCACGATCGCCCATGGTACCTCGGGACCGCATTGCGGTGATCGAGGAGGTCCCGGGCGGTTCGTTGTACACGTTCTGGCATTCTTGCCCTTTGAGCAGTGAGTGACCCCAGGCTCGTTCGTATGGCCCGGGGGCTGGCGCAGCGGATTTGGCACGGTAATCGGCAGGGTGGTGTGGCCCAACCTCCGAGCGTAATGCCTCAGCCGTATTGCCCGATACGTTCGACGGCGGTCCGGGACGAGACTGAGACGGGGCGACTGCTGGGCGGGTGGTAGATGGGGATCGATCCTTAGCCCCGGGCCACAAACTGATGCATTCGCAGTCTTTTCATCCGCATCTCGGTCCAGTTCCCCAGGTGTGTGCCGGAAGTCCGGCGAGCGCCGGTATCGCGAGGCTGGCGCCCTGCGCGATTAGAAGGACGATCAATCCGCCGTGAGACGCTGGTTCACTGGATGTAGATCCGGGAGTGTCCCTGCCGAGCGCTTTCGGCTGGAAGTTTGGTCTTCGCGACGCGGGTGCTTGTATCTCGTCTGCGCATGCTTATTCATCGACGAGCGGGGCAAGGTGTCCTCAACTCGCCGTCGAGCTCCGCGCCGTGGGGAGCTTTGCCGTGCTATGGCCGAAGTCGCCTCCTGCCGGGGTTCGCACCCGACTGGTGGAGCTCACGCCGCTTCATTTCCAGGAGGGGTGCGCGGAAATCCTTGGACGAAGCCGAGTCCGTGGACGGTGGAACTCTATTATGGCGTATTGCACCGAGCGGTTGACCAGGGGGTGAAATAGGGGCCAGCCGGGCTGTCAACCTGGGTTGGCGCCACCCAGAGACCGTCCTTGCGGCGGTAGATCCAGCCCATAGAACCCCCTCCCAGCACTGTACCGGTCTTGTACCGGCGCTTTTGAGGCGTCGTGGGGGCTCTTGAACAGACCGAGGGGCCGTTTTTGGCTTTTCGACGGTGCGGAAAGTGGGACTCGAACCCACACGGGGGTTGCCCCCAGCGGTTTTTAAGACCGCCGCGTCTGCCGTTCCGCCATTTCCGCTCAGAATCGCGCTCGCGCAACGTTGGCTGGATCCTGCTTCGCCGGCCGTGTAAGCGACCATCTGCCGGTACAGCGTGCCAGCAGGGCGAAACGGTGCCAGCCTAGCTATCTCACGTCAATTCTACCGCGGATGCGCACCAGAACGAAGAAAAACGGCCTCGGGTGAGGCCGCTCGTCAGACTCTCGCGGAGCGGAAGACGGGACTCGAACCCGCGACCTTCTCCTTGGCAAGGAGATGCTCTACCAACCTGAGCTACTTCCGCCTGCCCGGCGGTCTCCCTTCCGCCGCACAGAGAAGTGTACTCACCATCGCCTCGGCTGTCAAGCATGTCTCGCCAGGTCACCGTTCGCGGGCGGTCGCCTGCCTGCCAACATGAGGCCCGTAAACGGGCCAGGATCGCCAGAGACTCTCCGGCTCCTCGAAATGCCTCACAGACTTACCCGGTTCCATCTTTAGCCGATCGAAGGTAAACGGTTCCGGCCATCGGAGCGGGCGTGGCCGCGTTCAGATCTCAGCCCCACAACGATGTGCCGTGCCGGAAAAACGCTTGTCGGGCGAACCGCACCCCAAACGAATACGGCAACAGGGCGCGCGGCGTTGCCACAGAAGGTTTAGATGGCCGGCCATCCCGCGTGGCTATGGTCCGTGAGCGTCTGCTGCGTATCGAAATAAACCGTCTGAGCCAATTCTCAGAGAGCGAGCCTGCATATTGAAATAGTTCTCTACTGCAACTAACCAGATAAGTTCCACAATCTCCTCGTCAGAGAAGTGCTGTCGGCATAGTTCAAATACTGACTCGCTCAAATCATGATCTCTGGTAACCTCGTCTGCCAGCGCAAGCGCCGCCCGTTCTCTTTCGTTGAACGCTTCGCTCTCTGGCCAGCGATCGAGGCCTAGGAACCGCCCGTACCCAATCTGCTCCTGAACAACTCGTGCCAGGTTCAGATCGTGGCAAAATGTGCAACCGTTGAGCTGGCTAACCCTCGTGGTCACGAGCATGCGCACCGCGGGGTCCACCGCGAGGTTCTTTTCTCGCATCCAATCGATGTAGGCTGTAAGTGGGACCAGACCTGCCTTTCTTGCATAGATAACCTTGAGGGGAGAAATCACGCGTCCGAAGCGTCTCCGCGAGAGCCAATAGGCGAACCGTAGCGCGAGGGATCGCGGCCTTTCGATTGGTGCCAGTCTCGCTACTTCCGTTAGAGGCCTCTGACCAGCTTGATCCATTCGTCACGCACTCTCTACGCACGCTCTAGCCGAGCGCGGGGAGTTACGGCGCCCAGGACAGACCCGAGGGAGCGTCGACGGCCTCCGCCTCGAACAGCCGCTTCGGCGCACTCGCGCGCGGCCTGCCGTCCGGCCCGACCGTAAACTCGACATACTGCGCTTCGAACGTCCCGCCCTCGAGCTGCAAGAAGGCGATCATCGAGCCATCCGGCGACCAGGCCGGCGACGCAATCGCGCCGCTGGTGGTAAGCTGAACCGGTTCCCCACCGGTGGCCGGGACGACGAAGAGGTTGTTCGCCTCGCCCTGCCGGCCGACGTAAGCGATCCAGTTCCCATCCGGCGACCAGGCGGGGGCGTAGCTGCCGTCGCCCCCTTGCACCAGCGGGACTACCTCGCCGGTCGTCAGGTTCAGCACCCACAGGTCGGTCCGACGGCGTAGCCCGTCCTCGGTCGTCGTGCGATGTGCGAAGGCGATCCGCGTGCCATCCGGTGAGACAGTCGGTGACTCCACGTTGTCGCCAGGCACGGTCGAAGCGGGGATCTGCTGCGGCGCTCCGCCGTTACTCGGAATCAGCCAGAGGTAGTTCTTGGCCGAGTTGAGGTCGCTCACGTAGACGATCCGCTGGCCGTCCGGCATCCACGCCGGGTCGAGCGCCCAGACGCTGTTGCGGACATACGCTTCGGTTCCTGGTTGGATCGGGGGCTGGTTCTGCGTGAGCTGCTGCAGGCTCTGCCCGTCGGCGCTTGCGATGTACAGGTCCGAGAAGGCGTCGCCGAAGCGGACGAACGCGAACCGGCTCCCGTCCGGGGACCAGCTCGGTGAGGCGGCATTCCCGAGCTCGAGCAGGCGCCGGATCTTGCCGTCCTGCCACAGGTAGATATCGCCGCGCTGGACGAAGAGGATACGACCCTTCGGCGAGGCACCGGCGACCCATTCAGGGTTGGCGACCGGGTCTGGCTCTCCACAGGCTGCTGCGAGCAACGCTGTCGCGATCAACGCGCTCAAGAGCAGTCTGGCTAACCTCGCTCGCTGTCCACCGTTCCGCTCTCGGTTCATTCGACCTCGCTTCGATAGCCGAGCTCGGCCAGCGCCGCGAGCGCCTCGGCCGACTCGTCCCAGGGACGACGCTCTGAGCCGTAGATAATACACCGCTCGTGACCCTTGCCGAGCAGCAGGACGGCATCGCCCGGCTTCGCCCGCCGCAGCGCCTCCCGGATCGCCTGCGCGCGGTCCTCGATGCGGAGGAAGTCGCGCCCTTCCATGGCCCCTGCTCCCCGCGCACCCGCAGCGATCTCGTCGATGATCCGCTCGGGATCCTCGAAGCGAGGGTCCTCCGACGTGAAGATGGAGAACTGGGCGAGACGGGCGGCGACAGCGCCCTGTAGCGGCCGCTTAGCGCGGTCGCGCTCGCCCGCGCTGCCGAACACGGTGATCAGCCGGCCCGGAACCAGCCCACGGACGAGCTCGAGGATCCGTTGCAGCGCCTCGGGCGTGTGGGCATAGTCAACGATCACCGTGAAGGGCTGGCCGGCGTCGATCCGGCGGAGACGGCCAGGCACGTGGTCCAGGCTCTCCAGCCCCCGGGCGATCTGCTGCGGCGTGAGGCCGAGCAGATGCCCGGCAGCGGCCGCCGCCAGCGCGTTCTCGACGTTGAACCGGCCGAGCAGCTTGAGCCTAACCGGCGCTGAACCGCCTGGAGTGACCAGCTCGAAGTCCGTCCCCGCGGCGTGGGCTCGGATCTCCTGCGCTCTCACTCCAGCCTGGCTCGCGTGCAGCCCGAACCAGATCACCGGCGCCGAGCCGGCATAGCCGGCGATGGAGCGTGCCCCCTCGTCGTCGGCGTTCAGGGCGACGCCGTATGGGTAGGAACGACCATCATCGCGCTGGGCGACGAACTCGAGCAAGCGTGCTTTCGCTCTCCGGTAGGCCTCGATCGTGCCGTGGAAGTCCAGGTGCTCGTGCGTGATGTTCGTCACCACAGCGATGTCGAATGAGCAGCAGTCGAGCCGGTGCATCGCCAGCCCGTGAGAGGTGGATTCGATCACCGCCCACTGCACGCCTTCCCTCCGCATTGCGGCGAGCAGCCGCTGGAGATCCAGCGATTCCGGCGTGGTCTGGCGGGTGTCGTGCTCGATGACCTGATCGGCGATCCTGACGGCGACGGTGCCGACGAGGCCGGTGCGGTAGCCAGCCGCGCGCAGCATGGCGTCGATCAGGAACGTGGTGGTCGTCTTGCCGTCAGTCCCGGTGACGCCGATCACACCCAGGCTGCTCGACGGGTGCCGGAAGAACTCGGCGGCAACCCGGGCGAGCGCCGCGCGGGTGTCTGCGACCTGAGCGGCTGCCGGATACGCGTCAAGCGCGTCGCTCCACTCTTCCACCAGGGCCGCAACCGCGCCGCGTCGCCGGGCGTCCTCGAGATACCGGTGGCCGTCGGTATAGCTCCCGCGCAGGGCCACGAAGAGCGCTCTGGGCGTCGCCTGCCGCGAGTCGTAGCAGACCTCGGCGATCGGCGTATCTAGATCGCCGGCCGCGCGCTCGATCGACAGGGCGCGTAGCAGCGCCCTCAGCGGGATCATCGCTCAGCCCTCCATTGACCGCAGCCGGCGCCAGAGCCACACCAGCGGCCGGGAGTAGATCCGCTCATAGACCCCA
>Ga0101941_1001853_pt1 | contig 12141 bp, 13 predicted proteins | sample DewCreD2012metaG_3_FD_75242 | JGI IMG/M metagenome (GOLD analysis project Ga0101941, IMG submission 75242) | Hot spring sediment bacterial and archeal communities from British Columbia, Canada, to study Microbial Dark Matter (Phase II) - Dewar... ...
GGTAGTGAGGGTCGCGTGTTGCGGGGAGCGACGCTTCATAGGATATTCTATGTCCGATACCCCCGATTTTCGAACACCCTCAGGGGGACGAGTCCAAAATGTGCCCTGCCCACCTTCAGGTAGGCAGGGCGTTCGGTGTTCGTCAAGGGCTTCAGGTCAGCGTCGCTTAGTGAGCAGATTCAGGGGCGAGGTTTCCACTAATAACCGCTGCAGTTCACTTGACGCCAGTCGCGAGTAGTGCTTGAGGCTTTGGTCATCACGGTGCCCTAACGCCTGCCGTATCAGTTCGGTACTCGCGCTCTGAGCAAGGCGTAGGCATACTGAGGTGCTGCGCAGTCGGTGGCAGCCTACGCGCCTGCGGATGGCTCGCGAGAGGCGGCTCAACAGGAGCCTTACGGCGTTCGCACTGAGCGGTTCGCCATACCTGTTGCGCCAGAGAGCATCCTCAGGTTCGAGCTGAACTCCAAAGGCGACTTGAAAAGCGTTCAGGTATCGGCGAAGTTCCTTCAAGGTTTGAGGCGTGAGGTAAGTGGCGTGGGTTCGCCCGCCCTTCGCGCGAACCAGCACAACACCCGAATGCGTGCAGGCGACGGTCATCTGGAGCAGTTCCTGCCTGCGTAGCCCTGAATCGACTGCCGTAAGTATCAGGGCACGATTCCTACGCACAATCCATTCGGGTTGCCCTCTGTCGCAGGCGTCCAGCAGGGCACGAATTTCACTGACGGTCAGCGGTTTGGGTTCGGGTTCAGGCGGTTTCGGTAAGTCGCTTGACTTGACAGGGTTGCTTGCGAGGTAGCCTTCCTCTATGCACCAGCGTAGAAGCTGCCGAACGGTTCTCGCCGTTTGGCGAGGCGTCCAGCCGTTATACCGCTGACGCAGGTAGTCAAGGAACGCGAGCCACTCAGAAAGCTCGAAGTCGCTGAGGTAGTGAACTCCTGCCTGCTCGCACCGGTGCATGAACCTTTTCAGGTGAGTTTGGGCAGCCTCGGTGCGTTCGCGGGTGGCGTGTGGCTTTGATTTCGGTGAGGTATTGCTGTATGAGAAAGGGCACATGCCGAGGGTTGTGGTGAGTGCTTTGACCGACTGGGCAGTTAAAAAACGGGTGTTTTTGAGTTCGGATTGAGGGATCTTCTTACAAGCGGGAGTAGCTCAGGGGTAGAGCATCGGCCTCCCATGCCGAGGGGCGCGGGTTCGAATCCCGTCTCCCACTCCAGCTGAATCTGAACTCACTTCGCACCCTTCGACACCCCACAAAACCCCTGCAGGCCGAGGCTCTTCGAAAACGCTTCTGCATCGCCATCACCTCCTGTTCAGATTGTGGCGAGAGATTCAGAGGGCTTTCTGCAGAGAGGGGCTTTCGGGGTAAACTCCATCTGCTGCAGTCCACCCCTGCAGTAGCACCTACCCGTCGTATCGCCATCACGGCGGGCAATCCCCTTATTCAGCCCCATCGTGAAGATTCCTGCTCGAACACCCGCAAAACGCCTGAATCTTCCGATTCGGGGGTAAACTCAAGGGCGTGGTGCTACAGTCCGAATTCGGCGAAGCAGAACTGATTGAATACCTGCTGAAAATTGGACACGAATGTCCAAAATGTCCAATTTTCCAGTCTACAGCCCCAGAATTTCCCGACGCTCGCCGTCGGGCAGCCCCACAATAAGCACCGAAACCTCAAGCTCACGCTCCCTCAAGCTCTCAATTCGAATGGGCGCTCCCAATTCGGAAACTCCTAACCGTTGAAGCAGAATCTTGTAATCTGGGCCCGAAGTGGTGGTGCAAAAAGTGGCGATTTTGCCATCAGGGCAGGTAAAAGACCAGAAAAAGAAAGGTGTCCCGTTTCGGGGGTTCACGCACCGCATAACGCACCGCAGCCGAACGGGCATCCGCTTCACTTCGAGATACTGCCCCGAAGGGGGTGGAAGCACCTCCAGAACCTCGCCATCCTCTTTCCGCCGATTGCGCTTTGCCATCACGCGATTTACAACGCGAGAGCAAGTTGCTCTTCAGGTTCGGCGTTCGGGTCTATAACCTGCCAATACCGAAGATTCAGGGCATATTGCCTACCGTGTTGCCCGAACTGAATCTCGAACTTTCGGCGGTCGAACACCTGCGCTGAACAGCGGTAGATTTTCCCCGAATCGAGGTCATAGAACTCCAGTTCGGTGAACTTGCCCCTGTTCGCGTCATAAACACAAGCGTCAATCGCGAGTGCGTTATAGCGTCGCAGCAGGTGAAGCGAGGCTCTGAATCGGCGCTTGAATGTGCCCTGCTCTATAATCCCGATGGTCTTGCCATCCTTCGTGCGCAGGTACTCTATAGCCATCTGAATCCCCTCCAATCAGTGGCGGGCAGGCAGGGTAGCCCCCTGCCTGCCGTGCTTTTCAGGGTTTGTGTTGTGCCTGCGGGAGCCGTTCGCGTTTGGTGGGTGGCGGTTCCTGCTGGAGCAGGCAGGTTTCTGCAGGGAACCAGCCTACACATCGGCAGGCAGCCTCAAAGTCCGAAGCAGCCACCCACAAGCGTCGGCGCGTAAGCGTATGCTCCAGCAAGTAGCGCTTCAGATTCTGCGGGGATTGGCTCATAACAGCACCTCCTCAGGTTCCTCAGGCGGTGGAGAGGGGCGTCGCATGGGCAACAGCTCCTGCACGACATTCACCTCGCGTCCATCGGCGGTGGTCTTCAGCACCACAACGGCACGGGCAAGCTTGCCCACAAGCGTCGTAAGGTCTACCTGTTCACCTGCCTGCAAATGGCGTCCGAGTAGTGCTGAAACCCACCGAACACATTTACTCGCGGGGTTGCCTGAGGGGGAAGCGAAGGCGGTCAGAAGGCGTCCTGCGTGTTTTCCCTCAACGACTTCGAGGCGAAACCGCAGTTGCGTGCCGAACTTGCCCTCGACTTCCGTCAGCTCCGTCAGCCGAACAAGGTACTCGCCAACGGGTAAAGGTTGCGTATCCTGAATCGTGAGAATCATCTCAGCACCTCCATCGTTTAGTTTGCAAACAGGCTCGGTTGCACCGTGCCTGAATCGTGTCTCGGTTCTAATGGCGGGGACGGTGTACCGTCCCCGTCCAAAAGGTGAAGCGCGAGTTCAATGGCAGAGGTTCCTGTGGCGTCCTTGAGGAATGTGAGCCACGATTCCACCCCTCCTCAACAAAGGCATAAGGAGCAACATTCAGCGCAGGGAACCCTTTTGCTGACACCTTTTTCCAAACTTCCCTTACCGCTTCTGCTTCACGGAAGGTAATCGGGAAGTACTCGTCATTCTGTGCCTGTTGCAGAAACAGTTCCAGCTCCCATCGGGCTTCGGTGATTCGTGAAAAACCCGAAGGGGGTTCGGATGCGGATGGTGTGTGTTTCTCTGGCGGTGGTGGGGGCACATAGCGCGAACCGTCAGGGTTCCACCGTTTTCGGCACAGGTAGCAGAAACACCCACCGTCGCTTTCAGGGTAAACCCGTTCGGAACCGCATTCGGGGCAGGCACGAAGGCGGGTAGGCTCCTGTTCACGCGAGGGGTCATCAGTTTGGACACCTTGAGAGGGGGTATGTCCAAACTGTCCATGCTGTCCATGCTGTCCATGCAGTCTATACTGTGGCTCGCCTTCGGTTTCAGGTTCGTCTGTTTGGACAGTTTGGACTGCATGGACACTGGAGAGGGTCATGTGTCCATGCAGTCTATACTGTCCATGCAGTCCATGCTGCGCTTCTTCTTCAGTTCCCTCAGGATGGACAGTTTGGACAGCATGGACAGCATGGACAGTAGACGGGGTAGTGTGTCCATCCTGTCCATCCTGTTCGTGATTCGGCAAAATAATATGAATCGTTGGGAGAGCCACAAAGGCTTTTGCGGGGAAGTCTTTTTTCCGAACCACCACCATCCCGCGCTGCTCCCAACGCTTTATTTTTTTCTGGAGTGCGCTCTCGGTCATGACGAAACCCTCACTGCGGAGCTTCGCGTGGAGTTCGGCATAACTCGCCTCGCCTACCTGCTGAAGGTACTGCTTCACGATGTACCACTCATTTTTGGGCAGAGTTTCGGTAAGCGGTATGAACTGGAAGTTGCGTCTTTCGAACTTTGCTTCCCACCGAAACCCATCACGCAGTTTGGGCACGATGAGGCGAACCGCGTCTATACCGTTTTCTGAAGCGAACTTCAAAAGACTAACCGCATCGGCAGAGGCAGCCCATCGGGTATGCCCTCCAACGGCAGTGGCGAGTGGGTTGGAAGCATATTCTGCTTGCTTGCTCGTGTGGCATGTTGCGAGAATGGACACCCCTGTTTCACGCGCCAATCGGCGCACCAGCTCCATCTTCTCGCGTACTTCGGTTCCATCGTTCTCGTCAGCAATCTCTACCCACTGCTGAATCGTGTCCACCACCACCAGCCGAACCCCAAGCTGTTCAATCACACGCTTGTAAGCATAGAAGGTTTCATAACCCAGTGGGTATCGCTGTTCTTCAGGAAGAAGGTAAATCTCGCGTTCCTTCTCGCCGTAATAGGCGTCGAGAATTTCTGCAAGGCGGGGGAACGGGTCATCAAAGTCCAGCCATAAAGTGGGGACTTTCATAACGGGTTGCCCCCACAAGGGTTCACCTGTCGAAACGGAATTGACAAGCTGAAGCGCAAAGACGGTTTTTCCTACCCCTGGTGTTCCTGCAAGCAGGCACAAGCGTCCTGAGTAAAGCAGCCCCTGTACCAGCGGGTCAGCCACATCACGCTCAAGATTTTTGTAGTGAACAGGGGTAATCACGAACCCTTCCTCTCCACTGCTGGACGCTTCACGCTCAGCGCGTTCGGGCAGCGGTTGCGCTTGCCTCACGGCTTCCTGCAGCTGCTGCCGAAACGCCTGTGGGTCGCCACCGTAGGCAAGCCATAACTCGCCTACATCCTTTGTGTCCGAAGGCAGTTGCACCCCTTTCACGCGCTCGCGAAGGCTTTCAGGACAAGATTCAGCGAGTTTTGTGATGGCTTGCCGTCCCGCCTCATCGTTGTCCGTCAGCAGGTAGACCGTTCGGAACCGTTCCGCTGCCGTCCAGAGCCGTTCGAGGCACTCGCGCGAAGGCGAGGCACTCGGCAGCGCGAGGGCGGGTATGCCTGCGTGCCACAAGCACCAGCAATCGCTCGTGCCTTCGGTAATCCAGAGGGTTTCGCCTGTAAACTCATTCAAGCGCCATAGCCCGTAGACGGTAGGCGAGCCTTCCATCCTGAAGCGGTTCGCGCCTGAAACGGCGAGGCGGTATTGGGTACAGAGCAGTTCCCCTGTCTCGCTCAGGTAAGGGATTTTCAGCGCAGGTCTACCGCTATACACCACCTGCTCGACACCCCACGCGCGAAGCAGGTTCGTGTCCAGCATTTTCGCTCGCGCGAGTTCGGCTAAGGTCAGCCCTGCAGGTTCGCTGTGTTCACGACGCGAAGTGTCCCGTCCAGCGAGGTGCAGAAGTTCGTGCCATAGCACATCCTGCGGGCAGCCACCGAAACAGTGAACTAAAATTCCGCCATCAGGGCTTTCAGAAATGTGTAGCGAGGGATGCTCATCATCATGGCAGGGGCAGTTCACAAGGTAGGAACCGTCCCGCTGTCGCACGGCGCGAGGGAAATAGGGTAAAATGGCATCGAGGCGAAGCCTTTCGCCTTGCCTTTCGCGCCGTGCCCCTCGCTGCTGCCCGCGCGGGGGGCTTTGCCGTCTTTCAGGTCTCATCACGCGACACCTCCTCCTTTTCGGGTTTCCAGCCGAGTTCCTCAGGCGTTGCTCCAAGCAGGTTCGCGATACGCACGGCGGTTTCGCGTGAACGCGGGGGGATACCCCAGCGTTCCCAGCACCACCACGAACGCACGGATACCCGTGCGAGTTTGCAAGCGACTTCCAACGGCAGCCCTTGCTGCTTCCGCAGCTCTCTTATAGGATTGCTCATACTCATCACCGCCATAAGGTATACTTTCCCCCATGAAACAAGGAGCTTTCGTGGGGGTAAGAACGGAACTGGAGAGGCTGTTCGGAGAGATTCCTGAGGCGGAATGGCAGGCTTTGGAACGCGAGGGCTACGTTGACGCCTATGAGGTTGCTCTTGACGAAACCGAACGGCAGGAGGCGTTAACCCTTGCCATTCAGTTTCTGAAACGGCGAGGTATCCGTCCACGCAAGGCGGTTCGCACGCAGGGTTCCGCCTACTCGCTTGATGGAGTTTCGGGGGCCATCGTGGCTCTGCAGGCAGCGGAACTGAATCGCGTTCTGAACGCGCCTGTGGGAACGCTTACTGAAACGGAACGCGCCTTGCGTGATACCGTGAACGGCTTTCGCAGGCAATACCTTCCCGAAGGGCTGATACCGCCTGAATCGATTCCTGAATGGCTTCGTGCGCAGTCAGGTGCTGTTGTGAGTGAAACGGCTCTGATACTGCATCCTGAGGTAGCAGGCGAGGTTATAGCGAAGATTCAGCGCAGAGAACCCGTTCAGTTGACGCCTGAACAGGTACAGAGCATTCAGCAGGCGTGTGAAACACTCGCGTATGGTGGAAGGGTCTACCCTGTCCGTGAAGGTGCGTTGCAACACCTGAAGGCGTGCGTAGAGGCGGTTCGTGCTTTCACGCAGTGGGCTGAAGGCGACTGTATCGCCTATGTGCTTTCGGGGGCGGTTCCTGAAGGGTTGCCTATAGACTGGAGCATTCGCACCACCTACCCTGCGAATCTGAGCTTTATTCAGGTTCGGGTTCCCGCCTTTTTCAGGCCTGAAACGGTGGGTAGGCTTTACGCACAGGTTCGGCGAGGGGTTGCACGCGGTTCACGCCTGCGAGGCTTGCAGGAATCTCATATAGCCCTGATACGGTTCGTGGAGCAGTATCGGCTTCAACACCCGAAGGCGCGGTGGAGTGCCATCACAGAGGCGTGGAACGCCGAATGCGAGAAGCAGGGGCGTCCAGAGTGGCGTATGCGTGTGGAAACAGTGGCGAGGCATTATAATGGCTATGTTCGCACACTTCTGAATCTTGCGACGGCGGTTCAGGAATAGCCCTGCCCACCCTGAAAGGCAGGCAGGGCGTTCGGTCAGCGATTGCGCTTAGCGAGAAGATTCACGGGGCTGTGCTGCCTGTGGGCTTCACGAAGGTCATCTGCTTGCAGATTCAGGTAGTGGCGTAAGGTGGCAAGGCTTGAGTGCCCAAGCAAGGCACGAAGGTGTTCGAGGCTACAGCCAGAACGCAGGCTCCAAAGCACATAGGTTCTCCTGAGTGTGTGGACGCTGAATGGAATCCCTGCGCGACGGCTAATCTGCTGAATCGCCTCGAACAGCCCGTCCAGTTGAAGAGGGTTTCTTTGACGGTTCCACCAAAGCGGTTGCTCCTCATCACGAATAGGGAATGGCATCCGTTTCAGGTACTGCGCAATACACACCCGCGTTTCGCTGGAGAGAAACACGAAGCGCGTTTTCTGTCCCTTGCCTGTGATGGTGAGGGTTTCCTTCGTGGCATCCGCAACCTGCATCCTGAGCAGTTCACTCGCTCGCATGCCCGTATCTAATGCCGTCAGCACAAGGGCTTTGTTTCGCCTTGCAATCCAGCCTGAACCGTCGCAGGCAGCGAGTATCCGCTTCACCTCTTCAGGCGAAAGCACAGGACGGGGTTCGAAGGGCACGCGGGGGGGTGGAACCTTTCGTGTGGGGTCTTTCTCGCACAGTTCCTGCTTGACGCACCATCGGAAGTAGGCACGAATGTGGCGGTAGTCTTTGTGTAGCGATTCAGGACGCAACCCTTGTGCCTTACGCTGCAGCAGGTATTCGCGAAGGTGGGCAGGTTGCACCGCGTCCATCGTGTCAATCCCCTGTGCTTCCAGATACTGCACGAACCGTTCCACCACCTGCCTATAAACCCGAAGGGTGGCTGGGGAATGGTCAAGCGCGATTGCGTCCAGCCACAGGCGTAGATACTGCCGAAACTCGCTCTCAGGATTCTCAATCAGTCGCAATCCCCTGTGTTTCGTCATGCCATCTCTCCTGCAGAGAGGCGCGAAACCACAACAGGGAGTGGGTTTTCGGGTTTCTTGTGTCTACATTTAGGGGTTTCAAGCGGAATGGTAGACGCGGGGGACTTAAAATCCTCTGGGGCAACCCGTGCGGGTTCGAGTCCCGCCCCGGGCACATTTGCAACAGGTTTCTCTTCGGGCAAACCAAATAATTCTGCTGTGCTAAAAAAAAAACAACCCCTGCAGGATTTTGCCTACAGGGGGTTGGATTGATTCATCCGGGCACCGACCTATTTTCCCACTCCGTTGCCAGAGCAGTATTTTCGGCGCTGGAGGGCTTAACGGCCGTGTTCGGGATGGGAACGGGTGTTTCCCCTCCGCTATGGGCACCCGAATGAAAAATGGGTTGGTCGTGACAATTGGGCAATCGTGTTCACTCTGGTAAGGAACGCTTTGGAAGTGCGTCTCGTGGGCAAGCCCTCGGCCGGTTAGTACGGCTCGGCTCAACGCATTGCTGCGCTTACACGTGCCGCCTATCGACCCGGTCATCTACCGGGGGCCTTACTCCGTTGACCGGATGGGAGACCTGATCTTGGGGTGGGCTTGGCGCTTAGATGCTTTCAGCGCTTATCCCGTCCCGACATGGCTACCCAGCGACTGCCCCTGGCGGGACAACTGGTACACCAGCGGTCGGTCCAGCCCGGTCCTCTCGTACTAGGGCCAGCTCCCCTCAAGTCTCCTGCGCCTGCGGTGGATAGGGACCGACAATCTGTTACTTTCGGCGCACTTGGTGCGCCTACTGACCCCGTGCATTGCACGAGGCGGGCAAGCCTTTCGACTTGCCTCTGCATGTCGCCATGCAGTTCGGACTGTATCTTCACCTTCGGGCTACTTCGAAGGTGTCTGGCGTACAGTCTCTGAGGGTTCCAGATGAGCGTGGATGCTTGCGATATCGATGCGCCGATAAGCACCGCCATCGTTCATGCTAGCTGCGATTTTTAGAAGGGCACGAAACCCTTCAGGTGTTCGGTGTTCGTTCGCAGCCATTTTACGCACAATGCAAGCAAACTTTTCGAAGTCTTGGCGTTTCGTGGTGCGTAGTGGGTATCGCTCAAAGAAAGGGATGACTTTCTCCAGCAAGTCTTTGCGCGATCGTACCACAAGCACCCATGTTTTATCGCGAGGATCGTTGCGAGCGTTCGGCTTCAGATAGCCACATCCCAACGCCCTGCGTATCAGTTCCAGCACGTGTTTATTGCATTCGTGCTGCGAGATATGCAGTTCGGGGATGATTTGCCATCCAAGCATGGTTGTGGGATTCCGTTGAATCGCCACATGGAAGCTACCTTCGCCGTCAACGAATCCTGCGATATAGTAGCCAAGCCGCTCATCTGGCCTTCCCTGCTGATCGCCTGCACCTGACGCATTGTCACTCATGCCAAGATTATGGCATGAGTAGCGCAGGATCCTAACCAGGCTTCCCAGCATATAGCCAGATTTATAGACAGCACGGTTCCATACTGTCTCACGACGTTCTGAACCCAGCTCGCGTGCCGCTTTAATGGGTGAACCCCCCAACCCTTGGGACCGACTTCAGCCCCAGGATGCGACGAGCCGACATCGAGGTGCCAAACCCCGCCGTCGCTGTGGACGCTCGGGCAGGATCAGCCTGTTATCCCTAGGGTAGCTTTTATCCGTTGAACCCTGGCGTGCCCACGCACAGCCAGAGGGTCACTAGGCCCTGCTTTCGCATCTGCTCGACCCGTTGGTCTCACAGTCAAGCCCGCTTATGCCCTTGCACTCGACGCGCGATTTCCGACCGCGCTGAGCGGACCTTTGGACGCCTCCGTTACCGTTTAGGCAATTGCGTTCGCCCAGCAGGCGGCAGCTTGTATCGCATTTCAGGGATCAGGTACGGCTCTACCAGTTCGAGGAACCGCTCGAGGCTTGCGCCCCGAATGACGACCTGATGCCCTTCCGACTGGCGACGCAGATAGGTCTCCAGCGCAAACTTTTCTGTGAGCGTTTGCGCCAGTCGCGCGACCTCCGCCTGTGCAAAGCCTTGCGTGTGGAGAACCACAGCTCTGGAGTGGCGGTCTTTAGTGGAACCGTCGTCCATGAACCAGTACGCTAAGCTTCGCGGTTTGAGCAGGCGATGAATCTGCGCAGGGACGACCTTGCGTCCGTCGCGATAAAACTGCTGCGCATAGTAGCGGAACGCGCCATGGCTAATCGTCTGAAACCACCACTTGCCTGTGGATTTTTGTTGTGGCGGTGTCAGTACCCACGCTTCGAAGAGGGTGTAGAGGTGCTGCACATACGCGGCGTGCTTGTCCGACTGCTCGATTTTGAGGCGATAGGTGCGCCCTCGGTTTTGGGTTTCGAGGTGCGCGTCGCCCAATAGCAGACCGACCAGTGTTTCGCGCTGCACGCGGGTAAGTTTCAGCGTCTCTTTGTAGGCTTCGAGTGCGTGGTTGCGTGCCATGTCGTCCTCCGCTGTGTTGCTGGACGCCTCATGGAGAGGCTTCCGATCGCTCGGAAGTTCAGACTGTCTCACCATCCATGCGCTGCATGGATGCTCGGCGTACAGTCGTTGAGGGGTCACGAAGACTTCCCTGCTGATTGTCCGCGCCAGTCGCATTTTCAGTGGCGTGTTCGCCACTAGCGCTGGACACTACACCCCTTCCTTCAAGCACGGAGAGGGCTTGAAGTGAGGGGACGGACTTCCCAGCATATAGCCGAGTTTGCCCCTGATGTTGCCATCAGGGCGCCCCATGTTGAGGCGACCGCCCCAGTCAAACTACCCGCCTAAGACTGTCTCCACGCCGGATCACGGCGCAGGTTAGCATTCCAGTAGGTCAAGGGTGGTGTTCCATTGGCGCCGAGGCTCCCACCTACGCTCTACATGACATACCGAAATGCAATCTCAAGCTGTAGTAAAGCTCCATAGGGTCTTTCCGTCCTACCGCAGGTAACCCGCATCTTCACGGGTGCTACAGTTTCACCGAGAGTCCCGCTGAGACAGTGGCCCAGTCGTTACGCTTTTCGTGCGGGTCGCAATTTACGCGACAAGGAATTTCGCTACCATAGGCAGTTGCCCCCTATGTCGCCATAGGGACTGGACCATATCATCACTCCGCAGGGTGTTGCGGAGCGTCTGGCGTATGGTCTCTGAGGATTCTTGAAATCACCTCTTGCAGCGGTCGAAGCCGTTGCTTTCCCTTAGCGGCTGGGTTCATCGCATACGCCTTCTCGACGATGCGCGCCAGCCCCTCAGGGCGGCGGTGTTCCCCTTGGTTCATCAGCTCCAGGATTTCGCGGAACCGATAGAAGGTTTCGCGCTTGCATGAAAAGGGCGCCACATACTTTTCGAAGTAGGGCACGACCTTTTCCCACAGGCTACGCCTACAGTGGATGGCGTAGACATAGCAGTTGGGGCTTCCCGGTTTGGGGAAGATGCGTCCTGTGCCGAAGACTTGCTGGGCGAGTTTGAGCAGGGGCAGTCCGCTGCAGTGTTGCACCAGATGGAACTCTGGGTCAACATAGTATCCGTAGCGGCTGGTTGCGTGGTGTTTGATGCTCACCAGCAGCGAGCCTTCGCCTTCGATGAACCCGGCGAGGAACCATTTCGCCTCTTCGGTGACTTCAAGTCTTTCCTGCTGATTGGCTCCACCCATCACATTGTCACCTCCTCGGTAGTGTGGGATACACGAGCTGTTCCAGCATATAGCCAGATTTTACAACGGCCCTGTGACGAACCGTTAGAGTTACGGCCGGCATTCACCCGGGCTTCAGTTCAGGGCTGCACCTTGCGGCTGACCCCTCCCCTTAACCTACGGGCATTGGCCAAGCGTCGCCCCCTATACATCGGGTTTCCCCTTCGCAGAGAGCTGTGTTTTTGGTAAACAGTCGCCGGGCCCGCTTTGCTGCGACCTCTTTCGAGGCACCCCTTCTCCCGAAGTTACGGGGTCAATTTGCCGAGTTCCTTAGCGGGACTTCTCTCGCGCGCCTGAGGCTCCTCGCCTCGCCTACCTGTGTCGGTTTGCGGTACGGTCAGGTGGTTTCAACGCTACACGGGTTTTCTCGGCTCCAGTCACAGTCGCTTCGTTCACCCGAAGGATCCCTTCGTCGCCCCAGCGTTGCCCCTGAGGCGAGCGCAGCCTTCCAACTCTGCGCCCGACCGATTCTGA
>Ga0101941_1001858_pt1 | contig 12116 bp, 15 predicted proteins | sample DewCreD2012metaG_3_FD_75242 | JGI IMG/M metagenome (GOLD analysis project Ga0101941, IMG submission 75242) | Hot spring sediment bacterial and archeal communities from British Columbia, Canada, to study Microbial Dark Matter (Phase II) - Dewar... ...
GTCTTGCTTTCACATCAGGCAGCCTAACCGCTCGCTCCAGCCGACTGCTCCCTCGGCGGCTCGCTTTGCTTGCCGCCTTCGGTCGCAGCGGCTGAGCTCGGTGCCGTTGGGCCGCCAAGAGCCTATCCAATGAGGCAATAGCCTTGACGAAAGGAGAGGTTAAAGATGAACTACAGGTTTTTACGTGCGTTTTGCGTTCTTTTCATTCTAGCCGGGCTGAGCGCCTGCCAGCCAAAGGAAATTGATTTGCCTTTTGAGACCATCGAGAAACGCGATGCCTCTGGCACTGGACAAGTTTACGAGGGCAGGCAACCGGGCTTGATAATTATTGCCAAGCCCGAAGAAGTAGCTAAGTTGGACGCCTTGGTCACGCCTGATGGCCAAACACGACTGCGAAGCCTGAACTACGATACGCATTTCATCATCGCGGTGTTTCAGGGACGAAAGCCAACCACAGGATATAGCATAGAGATCAAACGCATCATCCGCCACGGAAACACGGTAACTATTTATGCCCTGTCTCAAGAGCCCAAACCCGATGAGGCTAAAGGGGACGAGGAGACCTCTCCCTACCACTTGGTGGGGATAAAAAAGGTGGGAGATTGGGGACAACAAATCAACTTTGATTTGGTTGTAAATGATGCTGTCGTGATATCGCTTTCAGAAGTTATCCCCTGATTTGCGAAAGGAGGGCAAAATGGGTCACAAATCAACTCTGGGCCGCACTCTGCCCCTCATATTTACGTTAGCGCTAACGGCGCTGATTGTTGCCACTTTGGGTGGGACGCACTCTGTGGTTTCCCAAGCAACGCTATTCGATTCGCCCATCTCGCCGCCACCGACACCCACTCCTCAATTGCCCGCGCCTACGCCGCTGCCTGGCCCTTCCCAGGCTGCCCAAGCAGCCTTGGCCTATATCGCTACTCGGGAAGGCATTCCTACAGACGCCCTGCGCATCGTGGCCGATCACCCCACTGAATACCCGAACTTGGACCGCCAATTTCAGGTGGTCACGATATTGGATACTCGCCCCCAAGGCCAGATTTACAAGCTGCTGGTGGATTTGCAAAGCGGCCATATTGAGGAAGACATTTCGGCCTTACTGGCAGCAGAAACTCGCGCCCATGAGTCCCGATATGGCAAACTACAGCCAGCCCTTTACGAGCGGCTGCAGGAACTAAATGATGATGAAACCTTACCTGTCGCTGTCTGGGTCGCGGCCGGACCGGGGCAGAGTCTAGCCGAGCAGCAAACAGCAGCCTTTGCTACATTGGCAGCCAGGTATCCTGAGGTGCGAGCTGCGCTGGAGCGCTTCGGCAAGCCGATGGACGTAAGCGATCCGGCATTACGTCAGCGCATTGAGGCCGAGTATATTGAGCTACTGAATGCTCAAGCAGAGGTACGCTCCCGTCCTCTAATAACCGAATTGACCCGTAGAGGTTTCACCATCACCACTTACCCCGGCATGCCTTCGTTTACTGCCATATTGCCCAAGCGAGTGATTCTGGAGTTGGCTCGACGATCAGACGTGAGCGCGATCTATCTGGTTGAAACAGAAGCGAAACCCGAATTGGACTCTGCTGTACCCAGCAGCCTGGCACCGCTCGTCTGGGCGCGGGGTTATGATGGCAGTGGGGTGACTATTGCCATTCTGGAGCATGGTAACGTAGATCCCAATAACAGCTTTCTCCATCTCTCGCCAGTCAGACGCGATGCTAATAATGGTGTTCAAGATCACACGACCCGTGTAGCCAGTGATGCCGCAAGTTTCCACGATACATATAGAGGAGTGGCCCCTGGTGCAACGATTTTAAGCGCCGGAGAGAACGGCCAACAGGCTGATGTAGTGGCGGCTTTACAGTGGGCATTTGATCAAGGAGCTCGGATCGTCAACATCAGTGAAGGCTATGAAGCGGACAATACTGTGAACTGGCTGGATCGTGCTTTCGACTATTGGGCACGCAACCGTTTTCGGGCGATTGTCAAATCGGCTGGAAACACCGGTGGAAGCCTTACAACGCCTGGTAAAGCGTGGAATGTTATTACTGTAGGGGCTACTGACGACAATAACAACGCAGATTGGTCTGATGACCAGATGTGGCCAGACTCGGCCTACGTGAATCCTGTTAGTCCCCATAATGATCGCGAGAAGCCGGAGGTTGTTGCCGTGGGTGCGAATGTGACGGCGCTCGGGGTCAACAATGTTCCTCAGACTCGTTCGGGCACCAGCCACGCTGCTCCTCAAGTAGCCGGATTGGTAGCGCTGTTGGTTCACCGCAATTCTACTCTCGGTTACTGGCCGGAAGCAGTCAAGGCCATCATCATGGCTTCTGCTACCCATAATATCACCGGCCCCACAATCATCGTGCGTGGACAAGGCGATCTCCGCGATGGGGCAGGGGCTATCAATGCAGTCTTGGCCGACACTGTAGCCCAACTGCAAGCACAGGCCTCGACAACATGCCAAGTATCATGTTGGTGGGGACACTATATTGACAATAGCAACTTTCCTGTTGGCACGGACTTGGAGCGCAATTTTCATGCTGATCGAGGCAACCTCGTTCGAATAGCAATCGCTTGGTGGTCTAACGCCGACATACCAGGCAACAATTACAGTTTCGATCGGTTGGACACCGATCTGGACCTTCGTATCAAAGATCCCAACAATCAGTACATCCCCAACGTGAGTTCGCTGAGTTGGGATAACAATTACGAAATGGTCGAGTTCGTTGCTCCGCAAACTGGTGATTACAGGATCGTTGTACGGAAGGTGCGGGCGGATGAGCCGTCTAATTACCTGGGCATTGCCTTTGTACGGCTGTATCGCGTATATATCCCTCTTGTGCTCAAGGTAGTCTCCCTCTTGAGTGTTTACGGATAACAGGTTATAATGGGGGCATCCTTGGAGCTGGGAGGTCAGGATGTCGGGATTTGTCCATGTTGGTGATTTCTGTCCCAACGAAGCCTGCGCTGACTATGGCAAGCAGCAGGGTGAGCGGCAGAAGAACATCGTCAAATGTGGCCAGACGAAGGCCGGTCGCCAGCGTTACTTGTGCCGCACGTGCGGTCACACGTTCACCGAAACCAAAGGCACGATCTTCTATCGTCGTCGCATTCCTGCGGACGAGGTCATTGAGACCCTCGCCTTCCTGGCCGAAGGGAGTCGGATCAGTAGCCTGAGCCGCGTCAAGGGGCACAAGGAAGACACCATCCTGGCCTGGCTCCGCGATGCCGCCGGGCACGCTGAAGCGATAGAAGAGGAGTTGCTGGCCAGGTATCGGATCGAGCGCGGTCAACTGGACAGCCTGTGGGCGTACGTGGGCAACAAGGGTGAAAAAAAGGCTACCCGGAGACGGCCGAAAGCGGCCAATTCTGGCGCGCCACACTGATCGATATGGACACCCGCCTGCGTGTGGCTCGGGGGATCGCCAAAACGGAGACGGAAGCCAGTCAGCAGGTCTTTGAAACCCTGAAACGGCGGGGGCATCCCGATGCGCCACCGCCACTGGTCTCGGATGGTTGGGGCGGTATTGATGAGGCGATAGTTGAGGTGTATGGGGTGGTCCCTGAATACGCAGGCGTCGGACGACCACCGACCCGGAAGCAACCCCAGGCAGGTTGGCAATATCTGCAAGTGGTCAAACAGCGTGAGAACGGTCGGGTCGTCGGAACGACATTACGCGTTGTCTGGGGCCACAAGGAAGAGGTCTTGGCGCTGTTGGGCAAGAGCACAGCCTACATCGAACGTACCCATCTCACGATGCGGCTCTTCAATGGTCGCCTGACGCGCAAGACGCTGGCGTTTTCCAAGCTGGTGGCGATGTATCGAGCCTCTGCCACTTGGGAGGACCTGGTCTACAACCTGGCCCGATCACTCAAGACGCTGCGTCTGGAGGACCGCAACGCTGGTCACCGTTGGCTACCACGCTCACCTGCTATGGTGGCTGGACTCACAGACCATGTGTGGACTGTTAAAGAGCTGCTCTGGACCGTTGTGCTCCCTGTCAACACTTAACGGGGAGACTATCAATATTGGCATTGAATGGTCTGCCTCATGTTCTTCATGCCGTTGGGAGGAATTTCCCGGTGGGCCTATTCGTACGTACTCTTGGAACGGGCAGTTTGATTATCGGCTCTATCAAGCCATTAACACCTGGTATCAGGACGTATGGTATCGGGTCAGTTACTGGCGATCTAATCACCCTAACCCAACCATCCGGACTCGCCTCCAGAACATGACTCGCTACACTCCGCCTATGGCCGACATCTATCGCAATCTGGATAATGGGCAGAATTTCTACACCTACCTGCAGCCTATGATTGACCTCTACGACTACTTCACTTACCATGTTTATCCCTGGCCGGAGCTTGATGCAGTCAACGGATACGTCAGGAACAACTCCTGGCCCTGGTTCACCAGTTGGCTTCAGGGCCAGATCAACAGTGGTGCTGTGTGGTCACGGATCACCGAGTTTGGTTGGAATCCTGGCCAAATGATCCGGACGGGCACGACCCAGCGAAGTAGCGTGTGGGGCAACGATGGCCGTTGGCATACCTTTTGCCCTGATGCACAAGGATTCATCAACAATGAGCGGCATAATGCTTATGGCGTCATGGTCTTCCTCGTCCAGTCCACTGATCCAGCCCTGGCCAAACATGATGGCCTGGACGATAGTGGCAATCCATATTACTGGTTCAGCTGTTACCGCAGCTGGTAAGGGGAATGGTCAATGAAGCCCAGGGCTCAAGGGTTGTTGTGGGTATTGCTAGGGGGAGTCTGGCTGATGACAAGCTGCATAAATCCCCCAACTCAGCCAAACCCCTCTGCTCTAGCAATTACTCCGACCCCTACGTACGAGGCCCCGCTGCCTAAGCCGCGTTTTTGCACCCCAGTGCCTGACCAGGACGAGCAACTGGCGGCTTTGGGTCGGGAATGGCCCCGGCCCACCTGGCTGCCGGCGCGGGTCAAACTGTGTAACATAGACCGTCGCTGGGAGGACCTAGGGGAGAGGATTGTCCTTTCCTTGGAAGGGGAGGGGCGTTTCTACAACTCCGTCTCAATTTCTATTACTCGCTATATCCCTCCTAAGCAACGAGGAGAAACGGCGGAGCCTGAGTTATTGGAGGTTAATGGGTTAGAGATTCACAGGTCCTTCGCCTATGGACATACTATCCTGACCTGGTCCCTGAACGGGTTCTGGCTTCAGCTAACCTCTCTTGGGGATGCTTTGGATGACGAGGAAGCCATACGAATTGTAGAAGGAATTATCCCACCACCGTAGGGCTGGCTATCTCAGCGCTGGATCGGATGCAGAGAGGACGAAGGCGGCCTAACATCTCGCTGGAGCCGACCGTGCTCCGCTCGCTTCGCTCGGTCGCAGCGGCTGAGCTCGGTGCCATTGGATAGGTTCGTGGAGCTTCTCTTATAGCAAACTTCAGAGTATGCTCTCCGCAGACAGGCCGCCTATCGTGAAACTGGCCAAGGGTGGCTCCACTCACTTTGTGGTGGTCACCTCTGGAAGTGGCACCAGCCCCAGTAACTACTCGATCAACGACCCCTGGGACGGTGCGAGTAAGAAACTGAGCGATTACACCGATAACGGGTGGACACTGGATTCCATCCGGGAATTTGCCAGGCGATAATCGTTTCCAATCTGCCTGGCTTGCTTTACCTTCTTGGAGGAGGTGGCAATGATCAGAAATGCCATGATAAACTTCGCTTTTCTGCTTCCCTGGTTTCTTTTGGGCCTGTTTGTGAGCGGTTGTGTACATAGCAGCGAAATGCTCACAGCCCCACCACTGCCCCCTGAGACGCTACCCACAGTGGCTCCAGGGACAACCGCCATCGTTGATATCTGCGATCAGGACCCTACGTACCCGGGTTGTATCCCGGCAACGACGCAAGATCAATCCACCCCAGTCTGGCAAACTTTCACTGATCCAGAAGGCCGTTTTGAGTTTGACTATCCTACGGGATGGTATACAATGACGGTGACACCGGATCCCTCCGACGGGGTACGGGTAATGGATGCCCCTGCATTGCAAGAGGCAACCCGCTGGATTGCCCTGCAGATTTTCCAAAACCCTAACCGAGCCTCTCTACAGGTGTGGATTGCAGAGCACGGAGTCCCATGGCCCGGCGAGGTGACCGAAGAGCAGGAAGGCTGGGTCAATGGTATACCCATACTCCGTCAGCGATTGGAAAACGACGACCCCAATACGGGCGGCCCCTATATATATGCTCTTGTTTGGTATCCATATGAAGATTTAATCTTGAGGTGGACAGCCTGGCCAGGTGAGCAGGCCGAAATCCGCGATTTGTTAGAGCAGATGGTGTCCGGTTTACGTAAACCATGAAACGATGAGAAAACCATTGCTTTTGTTGGGTTTGTTATGGCTGAGCGCTTGCCGGGGGGTGCTGGAGGTCAGCATTGAGCGGGAGGCATCGCCCCCCGCATCTTTCTTGGGAAAGGTGGCTTACATCGCTGGGGGTGATGTATGGGTGGTGGAGCTGGACACCAACCAGCGAACTCGCCTGACCAGGGATGGGCGCAATAGTCGTCCGATCTGGTCGGCCGATGGGCAATGGATCGCTTACTACAAGGGCGACCAACTATGGGCACTTGAGGTTGGCGCTGGGAGAGAATATCTGATAAGTGACACGCCGGTGGACGAGTTTGCCTGGTCACCGGTTCAGGATCAGTTAGCATACCTTTCAGCAGCGAGTGGCTTGGTGGTATGGCGGGCCATAGAGCAGAGCGCCCAAAACCTGGTTGAGAGTGAGGCAATGATGACATTGGTGCATTTTGCGTGGGATCCTACCGGCAAGTGGTTGGCCTATGAAGCATGGGGGGCAGAATCGAGACTGCACAAGACCTCGCTGGACGGAGTATCTTCTACCTTATACATGGCGACAGATAGGATGCAGATACCCCATCTCGCCAGTTGGTCAGGAGATGGCCGCTGGCTGCTGGTCTGGATGGGACCGGCCTCCGCTCTGGCCGAGATGGATGGTTTACCCTTATGCCTGATAGCCGCTGACGGCGGCACCCCTCGTTGTTTGAGAGAGAAGATGCTGCTCAAGTCGGATTGGCTTTCTTGCTCACCCGAGGGTTCGCTGGTGCTGATTGCCGGCGCAGGGCGGGAGACCTGGATCAACAAAGGGTTGGCATGGATGAATCCAGAGGATATGAAACTGAACTGGTTGGTGAAACCCGAGGAGCAGGCAGTGGGTTACCCGGCCTGGTCCCCTGATGGCAAAAGTATCGCTTACAGCGCCAGTCCATTCTTATCACCCTCTGAAGCCTATTCCCAACGTGAAGCCGCCCTGGCAGGGCGGCGTATCTGGCTCATGGATTTCGTGAGCGGGAGAAGAAGCCCGCTCACCAGAGACGAGCGATACCGGGATGAACGCCCCTTGTGGTCAGCGGATGGACAGCACATCCTGTTTGCGCGAATAAGCGAAACAGGCGCCAGTTTGTGGCTGATGGAGGCAGATGGCGACTCACTCCAGCAGGTAGTTGACGAGTTGACGCCCAGACCAGATCCCCTGGGCGACTACGGCTACATTGACTGGTCAGCCTGGTATGACTGGTGGCGTCCGGGTGTCCCTTGAAAACCTGATATTTCTGAATCTGGCCTGCTATGGATAGATCTTACATCCTCGTTGCTCGACAGGGGGACCTGGAGGCGTTCAACCGTCTGGTTCTGAAGCACCAGGATTCGGTCTACAACCTGGCCTGCCGGATATTGGGCGATCCCCAGGATGCGAGCGATGCCACCCAGGAGGCTTTTATTCTGGCTTTCCGAAACCTGTCCGCTTATCGGGGAGGCTCCTTCCGCGCCTGGATTTTACGCATCGCGACCAATGTTTGTTATGACGAACTGCGCCGCCGCACGCGTCATCCCACCATGCCGCTGATACCTTGTGACCCATCAGGAGGGGAAATCGAATCGCCCTATTGGATCACTGACCAGAGTGACTCGCCCGAGGAAATTGCGCTTCGTGCCGGGTTGAGGGATATCGTGCAGCGCTGTCTTGACGAACTTCCCCTCAAGTATCGCACCATTATTGTGTTAGTGGATATCCTGGGTCTGGAATATTCCGAAGCGGCTGAAATCATTGGCAGGCCAGTTGGCACGGTGAAAAGCCGCCTGGCAAGAGCGCGGGTGCAGTTGCGGGATATGATCTTAGCCCTAAGTGGTCAGGGATTGTGAAATATGCAAGCGTTCGGTAGATCGGGGATAATTCCGCTATATCTCCTGAAATGAGGTCCTGCACACAAGGCAGGTTTTCACCTCAGCGACGCTTCGGTACAAGCATCCTGGCTGAAGCTGAAGAGCAGTAATCGATTGCATTCTTCAACGAGTAAACGCCCGAATTTCGGCGAATCCTCTTTCTATGACGATCACCTCCGGCACCACGCTGGGAAACAACCTGTCTAAATTCGCCGACACCTGCACCAGCAAGGTATCTTCACCCGCATCCGCCGTAATCCCGGTCACCACGTACTCATATTGATGCCCAATCTTAACAGAAATTTGACTCCTGGCTTGTTATGATAACTATATGGTCATATGAATGGCTGTGGCAGACATGCACAACTGGGCACTCAATTGTTGCTATAATCCGTCTATATGAAACTCCTTATCATCAGAAGATGAAGCTGACTTCGCGAATGCTCTGGCGCGTGGCCTGAGAAAGCAAGGCTATGCGGTCGATATTACCACGGATGGCGAGCAGGGACTGGAGCTGGCAGAGGTCAATGAATATGACCTATTGATCCTGGATCTCAATCTGCCTGGCATGGATGGACTCGATATCTGCCGCCAATTGCGCTCCAAACAGCCACATCTACTTATATTGATGTTGACGGCTCGCAGCCGGCTTGAAGATAAAGTGGCCGGTTTAGACCTGGGCGCGGATGATTATTTAATCAAGCCTTTCCATTTTGAAGAATTGAGTGCCCGTATCAGAGCCTTGCTGAGACGTGACCTGCGTGTGCGCGAACCTGTTTTATGCGCTGGCGATTTAAAACTCGACCCGGCCAGTCGTATAGCCTGGCAGGGAAAACGGCGGCTAGAACTAACAACGAAGGAATTGGCTATTCTGGAATAATTGCAGCAGATCAATTATCGCCGACATTGAATGAACCCTCGTCAGTAGCCCCGGTTGCTGAACAGGTTCAAAAGATTGCTATCCGTGAAGTCCGTATGATTTCGCTAACAGGGATCGGGATTTTCACCTTGTTGGGCGCTATCGGCGCTTATTGGATCAGCCGACACGCATTACAACCGGTCCATCGCCTCAGCAACATGGTGCGAAAAATCCAACCAGAAACACTTCATCAACGCCTTTCAGTCGATGGGCCACAAGATGAAGTGAAGGAATTGGCTGACGCTTTCGATGACATGCTGGTTCGCCTGGAACGGGCTTTCGGGCAGCAAAGCCAGTTTGTGGGCAATGCAGCCCATGAATTACGCACTCCACTGGCAACTCTGCGCACGAACCTGGAAGTGCTCCAAAAGGATTCTGAGGCTTCTCTGGCCGACTGCCGCCAGGCCGCTGCTGTCCTGGATCGGGCCTTAACAAGATTGGAGAATTTGGTGGAGGACTTGCTCCTCCTGACCAGTGGAGAAAAAGAAATGCGGCTAGAACCTGTCGATCTGGGTGTCTTGATCGCCGAGGTCTTGGAAGAAAACCGCCTTCTGGCGCAAAACTGTGAGGTGACTTTACACCTGGAGTCAGTTCATGAAGAGACGATTCCGGCCAACGGACCTCTGCTGGTTAGAGCAATAAGCAATCTGGTAGAGAATGAAATCCGCTATAATCATCCCGGTGGTTCTGTCAGAATTGCCGTCCAACGACAGGAAGGATGGATCCTGATCAGAATTTCAGATACGGGAATCGGAATTCCTTCAGAAGAACTTCCCCATATTTTCGAGCGATTCTACCGGGTGGACAAATCACGTGACCAGCACAAGGGGGGAGCCGGGCTGGGCTGCCGTGGCGGACCCCATGGGTGGCCCGGCAGTGGGGGCAAGGGGGATTGTTGACAGAGGATTTTCGGGCCATCGCTCCGAGCTCCTTTTCTGTCTTGCCCCCAATGATACTGATACTACAAATCACTACTGGGGGGAGTGACCACCGCTTCACCTGATAGCCGCAGAAGCCTTACCAGGCTTTACCCGGGACAAATGCCCCGGCAGTGGGCCAGCGTTTAGCCTTTGCTGATCAGCCCCTGCTCCAACGCATAGGTGACGGCCTGCAGCCGGTTGTTCACGCGCAGCTTGTGCAGGATGTTCTGGATATGGTTGCGGGCCGTCGCCTGGCTGATAGAGAGCGAGCGGGCAATGTCGCGAGTGCTCAGGCCCTGGGCGAGGAGGCCGAGGATCTCGCGTTCGCGCTGGGTTAAGCGCACTTGATCGGCCCGGCTGGAGGGGGCAGGAAATGGGGCGGAATGGCGACGCAACTGCTCGGCGGCGTCTAAAATCTGGCGGATGAGGGCCTCGCTGTGCTTCTTCTCGGTCACATCGCGGAACAAGTGGACGATGAGCGGCGCGGCGCCATTGGCGGTGGGAAAGGGGAGGATGCTCACGTTGATCCAGCGCAGTTCGCCCGACTTGGTGTGAGCGCGGACATCGTAGTTGGCCACGCCGTTGCCGATCAGCGTGGCCAGAACGATGCGACAGCGGTAGTGGCAGACCAGGCGGCTGAGTTCATCCCTTCCTTCCAGAATATCCCAGCACTTGCGGCCCACGATCTCGTCGGCGGTGAAGCCCAGAATGTCCTGGGCCGCCCGGTTCCAGAAGAGGATGGTCTGGTTTTCGTCTATGACGAAAGCGCCATCGGCGGCCTGGGCGAGCGCAGTGAATAGCCTGGCTGCGTTTTCCGTCATGGCTGGCGCCTCCCTACCTCTGTCCCTGAAATCAGGGTAACATAATATAGAGATGCCTGGAAGTGATAAATGGCCTGTCTGGCGGTGATAAAAGTCACAAATGGGAGGGGATGATGCTATTCCCCCACCCCAGCCCCCCACAAGGGGAGAGGGGGTAACCCCCTTGCGCTCCGCTTTCCGCTCAACCGCGATCGTGGTATAGTGGAGATAGTCAGCAGAACGTCTGAAGGCGCGAAGGGAATGGTGGCCGAAAGGGGAGAGCGTCTGCAGAAGGTCCTGGCGGCGGCCGGTTATGGCAGCCGCCGCGCCTGTGAGACCCTGATCCGCCAGGGGCGTGTGACCCTCAATGGGCGGCTGGCCCGGCTTGGCGACCGCGCCGACCCGACCCAGGACACGATTTGCGTGGACGGGGCGCCGGTTCAGGTTCGGCCAGCGCATACTTATATCGCCGTATATAAGCCGGCGGGCGTGATCAGCACGCTCTCCGATGAACGGGGCCGCAGAACCGTGCGCGACCTGGTGCCGCTCCCAGGCCGCCTGGTGCCGGTGGGCCGCCTGGATGCGGACAGCGAAGGGCTGATGCTGCTGACAGACGACGGCGCGTTGGTGAACCGGCTCACGCATCCGCGTTACCAGACCGCGAAGGAGTACCATGTGCTGGTCGTGGGCCGCCCCAGTGAGGCCACGCTCTCGCGCTGGCGGCGCGGCGTGATCCTGCCCGATGTGGATGCCGAAACGCACGACGGCGGGCTGACCGCCCCAGCCCAGGTGGAGGTCATCTATGTTGAGGGGGATGCGCGCTCCGGGGAGGGCGGCACCTGGTTGCGCGTGGTCCTGCATGAGGGGCGCAAGCGCCAGATCCGCCGTGTGGCCGCGTTGCTTGGCCATCCGGTGCGGCGGCTCATCCGCGTGCGCATTGGGCCGGTGCGCCTGGGGACGCTCCAGCCTGGCCAGTGGCGGCGGCTGACGGAGCGCGAAGTGAAGGCGTTAAAAGCGTTCGTGATGTAGAGGGCTGCGATGTCCCTCCCTTCTGTGATCGCGATTGACGGCCCGGCGGGTGTGGGCAAGAGCACCATCGGCCAGCTTTTAGCTGAACGGCTGGGCTACCGCTATTTTGATACCGGTGTCCTGTATCGGGCAGTGGCGGTGGAGGCGCTCAGGCGTGGGGTGGCCCCGGATGACGCCGAGGGCCTGGCGGCGTTGGCCAATGCGCTCGCC
>Ga0101941_1001868_pt1 | contig 12005 bp, 11 predicted proteins | sample DewCreD2012metaG_3_FD_75242 | JGI IMG/M metagenome (GOLD analysis project Ga0101941, IMG submission 75242) | Hot spring sediment bacterial and archeal communities from British Columbia, Canada, to study Microbial Dark Matter (Phase II) - Dewar... ...
TATCCCGTGGCGGCCCTGGGGCACGGCTGTGGCGCAAAAGCGGGGTTTGGGAGCAGCGGGTCGGGGAACGTCTGGGAAGAGAACCGAGCCACAGCTCGGCAGTCAGGACAACGGAAAGGGGGCCCCGAGGTTACGACACGGGAGAAAGCGGCATATTCTCGTAGACACGCTTGGCCTGTACATCCTGCGAATATCCAGGATCGGGTTGGGGCCGAGCTGGTGTTAGCTCCGCTGATTGGGCAGTTCCCCGGGCTGACAGCGCTTATCGTGGGCTCAAGGATTAAGTCCCCATGCGGTATACTGTGGGTATGAGTGCGCCGATATTTATCCGACTGACCCCTGAAGAGGACGCCAGACTCCGGGAACTGGAGAACAACCCGCTCATCCACCCCAAGGTCAGGCTTCGGGCCCTCGAAATTCGATTATCTGCCCAGGGCTGGACTGCCCCGAAAATCGCTGAGTTTGTGGGCAGGGGGCATTCGACGGTCTTGCTCGATTTAGGGCGCTGGCTTGAACGAGGCTTCGAGGGTCTGGCCGACGGCAAAGCCCCGGGTGCAGCTCCAAAAATCACCCCCGAGGTCGAAGCTTATCTTCGGGAACTTCTGGCCCAGGATCGGATCTGGACTGCCCCCCAGCTCTGTGAGGCTGGCTTAAAGTCGACCGCTCGACCATCACCCGACACCTGCAATCGATGGGCAGCGCCGGAGGCGCTCCGGACCAGATACGTTCCCATTGGCAAGCCTGACCCGAAGGAGGTTGAAATGTTCCGGTCTGAAGAGAACCGCTGCCGGAGGCAGCTGGGGCGGCCGAAGGCGCCAGCGCCGGAGGCGCTCGGCTTTGGGCGGCTGGACAGCCAGGGGAAAATCCGGTGTAAGGTGTGTGCCCAGGGCCTGGGGCAAGTCCGGTCGGGGAAACCAGACATAAATCGCTTGGCGATTTATGTCTGGTTTGGGCATCTGGAGTGGGAGCCTGAGGGCGACCACCGGGTCAGATTCGGTGTCCTTGAAGGGCCATGCCGGACCGAGCAGGTGCTTTGGCCCGGCAGGCTGAGTGCGGCGGCAAGCCGGTGGTGTTGTTCCTGGACAATGCGCCGTTTCACCGGTCCGGAAGGCTTAGAGCCCGGACAGCCGAGTGGGAACGGATACCTGCCCAGGTACAGTCCGCATCTGAACCCGATGGAGGGTGTCTGGCGGCGGATAAAGGGGTTCTTGATGCCCAGAAGGTTCTATCCTACCGTGGTCGAGTTAAGGGCAGCCGTCACTCAGGTGCTGCGCTTGCTTGAAGAACCCGAACTCAAAATCCAATGCACTGGGACTTAGCTGTTGGCCGGCTTCGGCCCAAACCCACCCCGAGAAATCCCACCTCGATGAGGGTGGCTCCCAAAACGGCCAGGGCGGCCGCCATGATGCCCGGCAGCCCGGTAAAGAGGGTGAGGACGGCGATAAGCAGGGCCAGGCCGACCAGGTAGGCCGTCACGGCTAGGCCCACCGGACCGGTGCGGCGGCGGGCGATGAGCCGGCCCCGGAGGAGGGCCCGCAAGCTCACCAGGACGGGCAGCACGGCCAACACCTGCACGGCCGGGCGGGCAAAATCCACCAGCCGACCGGGCAAACCCAGAAGCCCGCCCAGATAACCGTCGATTAGGGGAGTGAAGGCGAGGAGACCGAGGACGCCCGACCCCCAGATGCCCGCCCCTATGGTAAAAAAGGCAACCCGCCGGCTGTCTCCGGTCCTCCCCACGGCGATGACGGTCTGTTGAAGCATGCTGAGGGGGCTCCCCACCAGGTTCAGGGTTGAGTTGACCACCGGCCAGGCGGCCAGAGACAGCTCCGGCTGGGGCGCCCGGCCGATGCCGGCCGTGATGACCGGGGGCGCGGCGTTTAACAGCACCTGCATCCAGACGAGAGGCAAGTAAAACCGGAGGATGATTCCGGAGGTCAGGGGTGCCGAGCCCCGGGGTGGGTCTTCCTGGAGCACCCGGCCCACGGCGGGTCGGGACCACCAGGCGATCAGGAGGGACTCGGCCGCCACCCCCAGCGCCTCGGCCAGGGTTCCCAGGGCCGCCCCGGGCAGGCGGAAAAGGGCCGGCCCCCAGAAAACCACCGCCCCCAGGACCCCAAGCCGGACCAGGACGGCCCAGGCGATGGGCTTGGTCCGGCCGAAGCGGACCATAAGGCCCTGAAGGAAGCGGCGCAGGCCGATAAGGGGCGGCCAGATCACCAGAAATCGGACGGCCCCGGCCGCCTCCCGGCTAACCTCAGGTGGGAGCCCAAACCCGTCGACCAGGAGCCGATGGACAGTGGGGGTAAAATATAGAACAAAGCCCAGAAGGGTCAGCCCCAGGCCGGCGGCGGCCATAAAGAGGCCGAAGGCGAAAAAACTCTGACGGTCCCGGACGAGGGCGATACTACCCTCCAGCATCGAGATGATGGGGCCTTCGACGAAAACGGCCAGGTTGAAGGCCACCCCGAAGGCGGCCAGGGCGAGGGCGGGCTCGGGCAGACGGCTCAGGCCGGCGGCCACCACCGGGCCTTCTAGATTCATTACAAAGGCGCTGAAGGCCAGGGGGGCGGAGACGACGATAAGCTCCCGGTAGGACGGGTCGGCGGATGCGGCCACCGCCTCCCGCCTACTACCCATCCCCTTCCCGCTCCACCTGCCGGACCACCTGCTGGATGGTGTCCGGGGCGAAGCCCCGGCGGGCCAGCTGGCCCCACAGCCGCCGGCGCCGCTCTTCGGACGGCAGCTTGTCAAGGCGTCGGCGGAGGGACCGGGCCACCTTCAGGGCCGATTCGGCCTCGTCGAAGTCGGCCAGCACCTCCCCGACGGTTTCGCCCGGAAGGCCCTTCTGCCGAAGCTCGGCCCGGAGCAGATGTTCGCCCCGGGGGCTAAAGGCCTCCCGGCTTTCCCGCCAGAAGCGGCCGAAGGCGAGGTCGTCCAGGAGTCCCTGGGCCCGGAGCTTTTCTAAAGCCGCTTCGACCGTGGCCGGGTCAAAGCCTTTTCTAAGCAGGCGGGTTCGGACCTCCGCTTCGGACCGGGGACGGTAGGTTAAAAGCCGATAGGCCGCCGACAAGGCCCGCTCCAGGGCCGACTGCCGCTCCAGTTCGGCGACCTCCTCTCCGGAAAGGACCTTGCCCACGGCGAGGGAATACCGGTGGGCGGTGACCGGGTCCAGGCTGAAGGCGAAGCGGCCATCCAGGAAGACCCTGACAACGGGACCCGAGCGGGTTTCGGCGGTTTCGAGGGCGGTGACCGTTGGCATCCAGCTTGATTATAACCCAAGGACCCACCCAGGCTTTGCGATTTTCGGCCGGAGCCGACCCTTTGTCGGGGCGCACGGCCGTGCGCCCCAAAACCCGTGCGGGATCGGCAGGGACGCGCCTAAAAGGCTTGGGGTGGGCCTTGGCCTCGGCCTAGCCCCCGTCGCCGTGGGGGTCTGGGCCGGGCTCAGCAGGGCCCCCTCAACCGAGCCCCGAAGAAACTGGCGGAAGAGCCGCCCCGGCGGCCGTCGCCGTCTTCGTACGGCCGGGTCGGGTGGTCGCCCTGGCTTGGGATGCCAATCCCCCTCGGCTCGAGCTTTTCGACCCGGCTGAAGGCCGGACGGTGGTAACCGTAGAGATTTCGGCTCAACCCCGCCTATGAATATGGCTGTCCCGACGGCTGGCCGGGCTGCGGGACCTCCTGGGTGGCGGTTATCGACTTGGAGGCCGAAGCCCCGACGCCCCGAATGGTCCGGCTTCCCCGGGGTGCGGCTTAGGTATCCTGACGCCCACCGAAAGCAACACCGTGCTTGCCGCCTGCGCTTACCCGGTCAACGTCTGGCTGACCGACCCGAGCGGACTGTGGTCCGCCAGGACGACTTTACCCAGGAGGTCGGCCGGCTTAAGGGCCGAGGGCAGTCTGGTTATTATGCACGACGGCCGTTTATGCTAAGACGTCTGATGTGTAATTAGATGAGCAGATCGGCCAGTCGACGCATCGGGCGGCTGAGGCAAAAAAGGTTGATATAAAGCCCGATGGTGTAAGCCACGATCCTGGCAGCAATCCGGGCAAGTAACCCGCTTAAGGTGCGGGCCCGGTGGCGTTCAAGACTGAACAGGTCCTTAAGATGACTGACCGTCTGCTCGACTACCTGCCGCTTCCCGGCTGACCACCGGCAGGTCCCCTCATCCCAGGCACGCTTTTCATTACGTCTGGGTGTAGCGATGACCAGGGCGCTGCTGTTCCCATGCAACTGCTGAATGTCCAGGTCGCATGGTCTTTAACCGTGGCAAGCAAAGCATCTGCAATCGGTCTGTCATCGGCCCTGGCCTCAGCTAACCCAAATCTGGTGATGATGCCATCCTGGCTTACGATAAGTCCAAGCTTGAAGCCGTAAACCCACACCGGCCAAAAGTTGCCTGACCGGCAAATAGCCCGTGACGGCAGGCCCTTACCCGATTGATGGCAGGGATCAGGGTAGTGTCCAGCACGTAGTAAATGGCGCTGGTTAACGGTTTTAACACCTGGGCCAGGGCTTCGTTTAGGGCCCGCAATTCAGGCTCCAAAGCCCTTACCCTTCGGTTGAACTGACCCTGGCTTAAGAGTCTCAAAACTTGACATAAGCACTGCTTATGTCAAGTTTGCGAACCTCACAAAGTCCCGCTCGCACCGCCACCTGGGCCACTGGGCCAGGATAGCCAGGGTGAGTACCTCCGACGGGCTCAGCTCAAAGGGTCTGCCCCGCCTGGGCCGGGATCGATGGGTCGCCTGCCACCAGTCATCGACGGCTGTTGACATAAGGCGCAAGACGCCTTATGTCAACAGCGTGACCAGGAAGGAGTCGAGGTCCATCCGGCACCTCGTGCCATTATAGACCTTGGCTCCTTCCCTTGCTGTTTGCCCCAGAATTACACATCAAACGTCTTAGCTGAGCCTCTTGGCTGAGCCCCTTCCCCGGGGGGTGATACTCTTGGGTGATACCCTTGGCCGGGGGCTGATACTCTTAACATTTTTATTTAGCAAGCAGTTAACCAAAATCCTAGCCCAAACCAATGAAAAAAAGTGGTGGAAAAAGTTAGCCGCCCCACCCCTGGGGCGGGCCGGTGGCCTGGGGTTGGGCCTCGGCCCGTTATGGCTGGCCTTAAGGTTTGGGTCGAGGGCGGCGGCTGAGACCAACCCCGACGCGTCCCTGGCGTCACAGTCTGGGGCTCCCCGGACCCTGGCGGTCTTAACATTTTTATTTGGCGGGCCCTGGCGGTGTTGGCAACGTTGCCAAGGGGCTCTGGCGGGTTTCCGCCGGCCCTGGGGGGTTGATAACCTTGGCGCCGTTGGGCCGGCGAAGGGGGACCTGGCCCTCTTGGTTGACCCCCTTCCCCGGGGTTGACCCTCTTACGCCCCCAACCGAAGGGGGTCAGGACCCTCTTGGGTGAGCCTCTTCCCAGGTTGATACCCTTGACTGATACCCTTCCCCGGGGGGGTGATACCCTTGGTTGAGCCTCTTCCCTTTGGCTGATACTCTTAACACTTTTATTTAGCAAGCATTTAACCAAAATCCTTGCCCAAACCAATGAAAAAAGTGGTGGAAAAGTTAGCCGCCCCGGGGGCGGAAGGGGCTGGGGGTGCCGGCTATGGTGGCGGGCGTCGGGGCTTGGGTGGGGGCGAGGCCCCCGTTTTCCGGCTGGGGCGCCCCGGGGCGGGGTCGGGCCGGCGGCCGGGGGCATTGGGCCTTGAAAAAGTACGAAAGTACTTTTGACGGGGGCGGGTTTTGGGTGGTAAAATGGGGTCTGGTAAGGGAGAAACAGCCGAATAGTTGGCGGTCTTGAAGCCCCCGGCCGGGGAAACCCGGTAGGGGGCTTTGGTGTTTGTGTAAAATGCAACTGGGAGGAGAGGGGTGCCGACCCTGGAAGAGAGAATGGCTGCCCTGGAGGCGGCGGTAAGCCGCCTTACGGGGGCCCTGACCGATACGGTCGCAACCTTAAAGGAGCTGGCCGGGAGCTTGAAACCCACGGCCGGCGTCCTCGAGGAGCTGGCTGCTCTGGTCAAAACCCTGGTCGAGGCCCAGGTCCGGACCGAGCGCCGGCTTGAGGAGCTTACGGCCCGGGTCGAGGCCCTGGCCGAGGCCCAGGCGAGGACGGAGGAGCGGGTCGGGCGGCTTGAGGAGGCCGTGGCCCGGCTTAATGAGCGGGTGACCCGCCTGGAAGAGGCCGTTGCCAAGCTGGCCGAGGCCCAGGCCCGGACCGAGGAGCGGGTCGGGCGGCTTGAGGAGGCCGTGGCCCGGCTGGCCGAGGCCCAGGCGAGGACGGAGGAGCGGGTCGGCCGCCTGGAAGAGCGGGTTGGGCGGCTCGAAGAGGCCCTGACGCGCCTGGCCGAGGCCCAGGCGAGGACCGAGGAGCAGGTGGCCCGGCTGACCGAGGCCCAGGCGAAAACCGAGGAGGCCCTTCGGATTCTTGTGGACCGGGTTGGGGAGCTGGACGGCTTTTACCAGGAGCTCCGGTTCGTTCGGCGGGCGCCGGCCATCCTGGGAAGGGCCCGCTTTCGGAGGGTGCGGGTTGTCAACCCGGAGGAGCTGGCCGACCGGCTGGATGACCTGGAGGAGCAGGGTCTTATCTCCCCGGCCGAACGGGACCGGCTGGTCGAAACGGACCTTATCGTCCGGGCCCGGCGGGACGGGCAGGAGGTGTGGGTTGCCGTCGAGGTCTCCTCGACGGTGGATATTCGGGACGTGGAGCGGGCGGCCGAAAGCGCGGCTTTGCTTGCCCGAATCCTCGGGGCCCCGGCCGTAGCCGCCGTGGCCGGCCGCCGCATCGGCCCGGCCGCGGCCGCCGCGGCCCACGACCGGGGCGTGCTTATCCTGAGCCAGGCCTAGGGGCCGGCGGCCCGAGTTTGGGGGGACGAGTCGAAGGGCTCGTCCCCCCGCCTTTTTTGGCGAAGGGGGAGGGGCTGCCCCGGCCCGCTCGGAAAAGTTTAAAATCCGAGGCGGGAGGTTTGATTTTAGATGTCCTTTACGGTGGAGCAGTTTGAGGACCTTTTGAGGCTGCTGCGGGAGCGGCCGGAGTGGCGGCAGCGGCTGTTGGAGGCGCTGCTTACCGAGGAGCTTTTAAAGCTTCCGGCCGAATTTAAGGCCTTCCGGGCCGAGGTCCTGGGCCGGTTCGACCGGCTGGAGAAGGCCCAGGCCCGGACGGAGGAGCGGGTCGGGCGGCTTGAGGAGGCTGTGGCCAAGCTGGCCGAGGCCCAGGCGAGAACCGAGGAAGAGGTTGCGGCCCTGACCCAGGCCATCAGGACCCTGGAAGCCCGGCTGGGTGGGGTGGAGCGGGAACTGGGCCGGCTGCGCAACGACATCGGCCTTCAGACCGAAAACGTGGCCGCCGACGTGGTGGAATACCTGCTGGGGCGCAAGGGTTACCGGCCGATAAGCCGCCCCGGCCCCCTGGAGGCCGACGGGGAGCTGGACCTTGTCTGGGCGGTGGAAAGTCCGGCGGGGGAGCGGCTGTGGGTGGTGGCCGAGGCCAAGTACCGGCTTAAGGCCGAGGATGTGTTGAAGTTTGCGCAGCGGTTCCGGAGCCGGGGCTTCAGGGAGCGGCTCAAGGCGGCCGGGATTCCGGGGCCGTATCTTCCCTACGTGTTCGGGATAGCCGCCGATATCCGGGCCGACGAGCAGGCCCGCCAACTGGGCATCGGGCTAATAACGGCCCGGGGCTAGGTAATCGCGCCCGCAGGCCCCGAAACGTAGCGGCTGAGGGTAGACAGTAGTAGCCGATTTTGTTAACATCTATTCAGCCGAACGGGTGTGCGATGGCTTTTCGGTTTGAGCTGGACCGGGACTTAAATGCGGCCCTGAACTTGAAACTTTACGGATTGGCCCACCTTACGGGCCCTACCGGGAGTTCCCCGGGAAGTCACGCCTGTGGAGATCGGCTCTGCGGCGGAACGGGACGGTCTGAGACCGTCCTGGTCTACGAGCACCCGGTCGCTGAACCAGGAAGTGGCCGGTCATCTATGGAACCCGCCCGGGTGAAATAGATGACTATGCGTCACGGAACGGTTTGCAGAACGGTAACCTATGGCTACGGTCGTGGCTGTCGCGGCCCAGAAGGGTGGGGTGGGCAAGACCACGACGGCGGTGCACCTGGCCGCCGGGCTGGCCCGGCGGGGGGCGCGGGTGCTGCTGGTGGACGCCTGTCCGCAGGGGCAGGCGGCGGTCCACCTGGGGCTTGAGCGGGAGCCGTGTCTTTTTGAGCTGCTCATTCGGCCGCCGGGTTCGGGGCCGGACCCCCTGACCCTTATCCGGCCGGCCCGGGAGAACCTGTGGCTTCTGCCGGGGGACAAGGAGACGGGGGTGCTGCAGGTGGTGCTGGCGGCCCGGATGGACCCCCTGGACGTTTTCGAGCGGGCGCTGCGGCCCCTGCGGGCCCGGTTCCGGTACATCGTCATCGACACCGGTCCGGGGATGGGGGGGCTGCAGGAGCGGGCCCTCTTTGCGGCGGACCTGGTGGTGGTGCCGGTCCAGGTGGACTTTCTGGGGGCGGATGGGGCGGAGCGGGTGCTGGAGACGCTGGGGATTCTGCGGGAGCGGGGCGGGCGGGCCCCCGGCCTGGCGGGGGTGCTGCCCACCTTTTACGACGAGGTGACCCGGGAGAGCCGGGCGGTGCTCTCCCACCTGGTCTCGAGGTTTGGGGAGGCGGTGCTTTCGCCGGTGCACCGGGCGACGGTCTTCCGGGAGGCGGCGGCCCGGGGGCGGACGGTCTACGAGCTCGGGGGCCCGGCCGCCGGGCGGGCGGCCCGGGAGTACGGGCTGCTGGTAAAACGTGTGCAGGAGGTCGCCTGATGGAGAGGATGGAGAGACGGGCGCCGGAGCCTGCGGCGTTCATCCCGGTTGCGGCCCCGCGGCGGGGCCGTTCCCGGGCCCGGGAACGGGGCTGGATGCTCAGGGGCATCCCCGAGGAGGTGCGGGAGCAGGTGGGCCGGGTGGCCGGGGAGCTGGGGGTGCCGGTCTACGAGGTGGTGCGGGCCTTCCTGGAGGAGGGCCTGCGGCGCTACCGGGACGGCAGCTTAAAGCTTGAGCCGGCCCCCCGGGCGGTGCGGTTCACCCTCTTCCCGCCGGGCCGACGATAGCCCCGAAAACTCCCCCTTCTTGCGGCTAACCGTGCAGGTAGCCGCGGGCTAGCCGCAGGCTATCTGCAAAGCTGCTCCTGCGGCTAGCCGCAAAGCTAGCCACGCGGCCCTGTGGGGGCCGTAGGGGGCCGGTTCCGAGGGCGGGTCGGGGAAAAACATCACGGCCGCCGCGGGTCGGTCGCCGGGAGGTCGAATTCGACGGTGTTGGGCCGGCCGTCCAGGTTGAACTCGAAGCGGTAGCGGCCCGGCGGGGCCTTCCCGTCCGGGAGGCAGGCGGCGACGAAGGTGTAGGCCAGCCGATAGCCCAGGCGGCCGCCGAAGGTGTCGGCGGGCAGGGGCGTGCCGTCCCGGCTCACGGCGGGTGCGGTTACGGTCTGGCCTTCCCGGTGGATGGTGAGGGTCCAGGGTCCGCCGGCCCCGCCGGTGGCGGCGCAGGCGCCGCCGAACCAGTAGGTCGCGCCGGCCCAGCGGATGTGCCAGGTGATGGGGAGGTTGACCGGGCCGGGGTCGTCCCGGCCCGAGAGCACATCCAGGGTTGCGGCGGCCCGGTAGGGGCCGGGGGCGTTCGGGTCGTAGTGGCTGCCGAAGCCCGCCCTTTTGAGGGCGGGGTTGAGGATGAGGAGGGCGTGGGTGGAGTTCATCCAGCCGTCCACCGCAGCCTCGGGGCTGAGGGGATGGGTGCTGGCGGCGACGTTGCCGTTTCTGGCCGCCCGGTCCCCCTCCGGGGTGTAGTAGGGACTTTGCGGGTCCTCCCGGTGCTCGACGGTCTGGGTGGCCACCATGTAGCGGGCGTGGGCGGCCGCCCCCGCCGAGAGGGCCGGGTCCTCAACCGCCGGGGCAAGGCCGAGAAGCTGCCGGTAATGGTTAAGGCGCGCAAGCCAGCCCGGGCCGTCCGGGGCATCTCCCTCCGGCTCTAAGGCCTCCTTCGGGATGAGCCCGGCCTCCTTGAGCATGTCGCCCACGTTGGCTAAGGTTATATCCCCGGGGTTGGCAAAGGGGGTTTTTATGAGCCAGCGCTGAAGCACCGCCCGCTGGAAGCGCACCACCTGGAAGTCGCTCCTGAGGCCGACCCCGGTGGGAAGGCCGAACCGGACCTTCCAGTCCGGGAAGGAAAGCACGTAGGCCTTTAGCTCAGGCACGACATCCAGCCGGGAGAGGGCCTGGGCCTCATCCTTCGGGGGCTCATGCCTTGGGACGCCCAGGGAGGCCAGGTAATCGTCTTTGCCCCGGCGGGCAAGCTCGTCAAGGACGTTTACGGGGAGGGCCATTCCCAGCTCCGGCCGCCACTGGAGCGCCCCCTTCTGGAAGGCCTGGACTAAAAAGCCGTCCCAGCTGAACCTTCGGGAGACGGGCGGGCCCAGAACGGCCGCCCCGCCGTAGCGGGCGTACTCCGCGGCCATGGGCGCAACCCCGTCGTCAAAGACCCGGAAGGCCGGCTGCGGGCCTTCGGCGGCGGCAACAGTCGCCCAAAGGGCGGCGAGGAGGGCGGAAAGGGCGAGGAGCCGGCGAAGCCGGCTGCGGGCCGAGCCGCCCGGTGGCATCGGCGCACCTCCTGCTGGCGGCCGGGAGCTCCCGGCCGGTGGGCGTCGGGGGCAGCGGCCGGCTGCGCCCCGTAGTCTGTCCCGGGAGCGGGCTGGCGGCTGTCGCCCCGCTCCCGGGCTGTGGGGAGGACCCGGCGCCGGGTCCTCTGGCGGATTCCCGCTTGAGGGTGCGCCCGGCGATGCCGTGTCTGCGGGTCCGGGCAAGGATATCAGTTGCAGGGCGAAGGGGCTCATCGGCTGGGCCCCTGCTGGCGAACCGGTGCGGAAGGGGTTCAATCTCCGGTGGGCCGCAAGGAGCTCATTCCCCAGCCAGGTGATACCCTTGGCTACCCCGGCAGTCGGCTGACGGTGCTGGATGAAGCTCATGGCCCGGCGGAAGGGGTTCAATCTCCGGTGGGCCGCAAGGAGCTCATTCCCCTTTCGGAAGCTCCCAGAGCCAGGTGATACCCTTCTTGGTGCTCCGGATGCCGAGGGCTGCTTTGGCCCGTTTGAGGGTGATGAGGCTGATGCCGAGGGTATCGGCTTCGGCAAGAATCTCAGCCGCCGGCGCGGGTCCGCCGGCGAGGCGGCGGCGCAGGAACCCTTCGGCCCGAGCCTGTGCCGGATGATTTCCTTCCGCCGGCGGGCAGCCCGCGGTCTGGAGGACCGGCTGCGGTGCGGCCTGAGAGACAACCGTCTCATTGTCGGCGCCGGAAACGCCGGTCTGGCCCCCGACGGTGGGACCGGAGTCCCCCGGCCCCGAGTGGGCCGGGGAGGGCTGGCCGCCGTCGGTTTTGGCGGCGGCTGCGGCCCGCCTATCGGCCTGGTAGGCCTGCCGGAGGTCCCTTAAGGGCCAGTAGATGAGGACGAAGGGGGTCGTGACGATTTCGATGAGGAAGTCTGCGAATTCGGAGATGGGGGTGGCCAGGGCCTCGCGGAAGAGGAGCCAGGCGAGGCCGAGGGCGATGAGGAGAAGGACCCAGCCGTCGTTGGCGGCGATGATGTGGTAGGCGGCGTCCCAGTCGCTGCGGGCCAGGGCCTTAAGGAGCGCGTCGACGTCCAGCGTTCCGCTCATCTTCGCATTGCTGTCCGGATTATATCACGGGTACAGGTCGGGTGCGCAGGGCCTGAAGGGTATCAAGAGTATCAAGGGTATCATGGCCGGCGGTGTTTTCCACCAGCTTGGTGGAAAACTTGGGCCGACCTGCCAATCTCCCAGCATATGAACTAACAAAAATTCTTTTTGGTCCGGGCGGCTGAGACGGCGCGCTGGGGTCTGGGCCGGCCGGGAGGCTGGTCCGGCTCCGGGACCGCCCGCCGGGCCTCGACGGCCCTGGCCTTTGTCGCCGCAGACCGCAGGATTGTCCGGCCCTGGGCCGGGCGCGGCTCTGC
>Ga0101941_1001797_pt1 | contig 11976 bp, 14 predicted proteins | sample DewCreD2012metaG_3_FD_75242 | JGI IMG/M metagenome (GOLD analysis project Ga0101941, IMG submission 75242) | Hot spring sediment bacterial and archeal communities from British Columbia, Canada, to study Microbial Dark Matter (Phase II) - Dewar... ...
CGAAGGGACTGGGCAGCCCCGTGGATCAGCAGTTAATGCATCGTCTGGAGGCGCGCGCAGACGCTGTAATCATCGGCGGTGGCACGCTGCGCGCCGACCCACACCTAAACTACCCAACTCACCTTTATCGCGCCGTGGTAACCACAGGGGGCGACCTGCCTCTGGAGCACCCCTTCTTTGCCGATTCGCGTCGCGCGCTGGTGTTCGCGCCCACCCATTTGCCACCCGATCGACAACTTGCCCTGCAACGGGTCGCCACCCTGCATCTGGTCGGCGAGACGCAGGTGGACATCAGTGAAGTGGTGCGCATGCTACACACTGCCTATGAGGTACGCTATCTGCTGGTGGAAGGTGGGGGCAACTTGAACTTCTACTTTTTCGAGGCGGGACTGATCGATGAGGTATTTCTGACCCTCGCGCCAAAGGTAAAAGGCGGCGCACATTTGCCCACAATGGTGGATGGTGCAGGCTTACCGCGCGAGCGTGTCGCCGAGTTCGAGCTGCTTTCCGCCTATCTGGAGGGCAGTGAGCTGTTCCTCAGATACAGGAGGCGGCGATGACACTGCGAGAATTTGTGCGGGAGCAGATTCAACAAATCTACGAGGCGCTGCGACAGGGACAGGCACCCCCCATCGGCGAATATGACCCGGCAACCCTCAAAGAGTGTATGCGCCGTGCCACCGTGCAAATTGGCACCACCCACTACCACCCCGACAGCATCCTATTGGAGTTCATTTTCACTGAGCCAAGCCAAGGACCTGCCATCCTGACCGTGCGCGTGCCAGCACCAGAGCCGATCGTCTATATGCCCGTGCCCGACTGGGTCATCGAAGATGTGTGGCAGGGAGAGGTGACGGGCACTTATCGCTTTGCCTCGGAGGCACAAGTCCTGCTCAAAAAATTGCACAACCAGATTTTCTCCGAGACGAACATCCTCTACTTCGAGGAGCGTCCCCAGCTCAAACACCGTAATCAGTAGGGAAGGGCGAATGGAATGGTCCGACCGACTGCGTCAGGTGCTTGAGGCGGTACAGACAGGCGCGCTCAGTGTGCAGGAGGCATGGCAACAGCTGCGCGACCTGCCGTATGAGACCCTGGAGTTTGCCCGAATCGATCACCACCGTGTGCTGCGCAAAGGATTCCCCGAAGTGGTGTTCGGACAAGGCAAAACGCCCGATCAGGTCGCGCTGCTGGTGGAGCGACTCGCAGCAAAAGGGCGTGTGCTCGCCACGCGCATCGAACCCACCCACTATGAAGCCGTTCAGACGCGCGTGCCGCAGGCGATTTATCATCCCGAAGCGCGCGTGCTGACCGTGGGCGATTTTCCCGCCCCGCCCGAACATCCCTATGGCGTCGTGGTCTCAGCAGGCACTGCCGACCTGCCCGTAGCGCAAGAGGCTGCCCTGACCGCCCGCTTTATGGGTGTGCGAGTGGAAACGCTTTTTGATGTGGGCGTCGCGGGCATTCACCGTGTGTTAAATCATCGCCAATTGCTGATGGAGGCAGGTGCGATTGTGGTGGTGGCAGGCATGGAAGGCGCATTAGCCAGCGTGGTCGGTGGACTTGTACCGTGCCCCGTTATTGCCGTGCCCACCAGCATCGGCTACGGCGCCCATTTCGGCGGGTTAGCCCCCTTGCTCACCATGCTCAATTCGTGCGCCCCAGGCGTCTGCGTGGTCAATATCGATAATGGCTTCGGCGCAGGCTACTGCATGGCGCTCATTTTGCAGCAAGCAGCCTCACTTACTGAAGGCAAATAGGGTATAATATAGAACGATGGGCAAAATCACAATTGAACAGGCAGCCCAGCGGTTGGGAACATCGCAGACCGTGATTCGCAGCTGGATCGAAGAGGGACTGCTCAAGGTCGAACGGCGAATGTACGGGCACGGCATGCCGTGCCCCAACAGCGCGGTCAGCCCTTCCGAACCCCTCGCCGAATGCTTGACCCCCTCCTACATCAGAGTCACAGTATATGTAGACGAGAACGAGCTGTTTGAGGTTGCTGAAACGGTGGGCTGGCTTATGCTCACCGCCGAGACCTGGCACAAAGATGGCGGTGAAGGCTAACCCTCAGCCAGGCGATGTCATTCTGGTCGAGTTCCCCTTCAGTGATGTGGAGGGCAGCAAACAGCGTCCCGCAGTAGTTGTCAGCGCATCATCTTATCCCGACTGTGAAAACGAGGTCATCGTGTTAATGATAACATCGCAAATACAGCGAGCAGTCTGTGAAACCGATTGCCAGCTGTGGGATTGGCGGGAAGCAGGCTTGACAACACCATCTGCTGTACGTTGTCGCCCTGCCACCATCCGCATGGAGCGAGTCAAGTCAATATTGGGCAGGCTCAGCGAACCGGATTGGCAAGCGGTTCGTGAATGTTTGCGCCGTGCCTTCGGCATTTAACGAGCCTGAATCGCCTCCAGCGCCGCTCGGACAACCCCCCGCACACGCTCCAAATCGGCAGGATCCACATTTTCCAGCACATCGGTCGTCCAGTGCCAGTTGGGCGGGATACCCGGTCGCTGCTCACACCAGAGGGCAATTGCGCGATAGCCTTTCATCAGAAAAGGTAGCGCGTCGGTGTAGGCGCCATGGGGAACCGCGCTCGGCTTCAGCGACCACTCCGAATGTTTAAATGCAACTCTTTCCATTAAAGCGACCATGTCCGGGTGGGCACGCTGACGCGGTAGCATGCCCTCGGCAAGCAGGTAGCGGGGTTCACCCAACCCGACATGATCGATAATCAAAAAGTGGGCATCGCGCAACAGGAGCCGGTACTCGCGCTCAAAGGCGAACGCGCCTGCTGGCGTGCCGACCTCTTCACAACCAGTAAACACACCCCATACCTCCACATCCGGTAGCGGCTGACGCGACAGCTCCATAAGTATGCTCAACACAACCGCCACGCCTGACCCGTTATCATTCGCACCTTGTACCCACTCCATCGCCAGCTCCCGGTGAAGCAGCACAACCACACCCCAAAGCGAGAGCAACATGCCCGGCAGCATCAGCCATCGTATAGGGGTCAGCAGCTCCATCTGCAGAAGAAAACCGAACAGCCATCCCAGCCCTCCCAGCCCATGCAGCGCAAGCAGCACCGTCTGAATCTGGAAACCCTGTCCGAACCGGTGCACCAGTTTCGGATGCCATAACAGGGTCGCACGCTGTGTGTCGATATGCGCCATCAGCACGACCCTGTGCAGCGGCTGATCACGGGCAGGGATGACACCAATCAGATTCGCGCTTTCACGCTGAGGAAACAGCCGCATCACATCCCACCTGCCACTGACCAGCCCCCAGTACAAAGCACAGGCACTCAGACTGGCGAGAGCAGCGCACCCATGCAGCCAAGGGCTTCGGCACAACCACATCAGTGCGCCTGACAGAACAAAGAGCAGCGATACGGTCAGCCAAGGCAGGGTCAGCGAGGGCACACTGCGAAACGGCTGTTCGACGGTCTTAACACCCTGTGCCTGCAGCTGCCGTGCAAGGTACTCTCGCGCTCTGCGCTCTCTCTCCGAGGTGGCAGGACGCGCCCCAAAGGTCTGAATAAACAGCTTCAGCAAGCGATAGGCTTCGTTCACGAAACCCGACATGTCCAAGTTATTTGACGAACCAACGCATCTTTTTGAGAAACCCTGCCAGCGCTGCGGGCATCAGGCTTTTGTTCCGAACTGGCGCACCGCGTGCGCAATAGCGGCTGCATCGATGCCATATGCCGCAAGCAGCTGTTCAGGTTTTCCGGAGCGTGGAATTTCTCGCACCGCCAGCGCATGCACCCGTATACCATGCCCCTGCACCGCGCTGGCGACCGCCTCGCCGATGCCGCCTTGTGGATAGTGATCTTCGACGGTGATGAGGAGACCGTTCGTTTCCTGCCCGCATCGGATCAGTGTCTCGGCGTCGAGCGGCTTGACCGAGTAGAGATCAATCACACGAATGGGGATGCCCTCCGCGTGCAACTGCTCGTATGCTTTGAGCGCCTCGTGCAGGGTGATGCCCGCGCCAATAACCGTTGCCACATCGTGGGAGCTGGCACGCAACACCTTACAACCGCCTATCGGGAACGATTCTCCATTATCGTAAATCACGGGCGTCTTGGGACGGGTGGTGCGCAGATAAGCGATGCCGTGATAACGCACCATCTGCTGCACCAGTTTCACCGTGCTAACAGCGTCAGCTGGGTACAGCACAAGACTGCCGGGGATGGCACGCATCATCGCAAGGTCTTCCAGCCCCATCTGCGAAGGTCCATCCTCCCCGATGGACACACCAGCGTGCGAGCCACACAGCTTCAGGTTCGCGCGTCCTATACCTGCCATGCGAATGAAATCATAGGCGCGAGTGAGGAAGCAGGCAAAGGACGAAGCGAAGGGGATTTTGCCCAGCGTTGCCAATCCGACCGCGACGCCCACCATGTTCTGCTCGGCGATAAAACACTCGACAAACCGTTGCGGGAAGGCGGCGGCGAATTTTTCGGAGAAGGTGGAATTTTTCACATCGCCATCCAGCGCGTAGAGGTGCGGGTTCGATTGCCCCAACGCGACAAGCGCGTCGCCGTATGCCTCCCGCGTGGCGACCATCTGCCCCAGCATGTAGGTGGGCAATCTCGCGTCAGACTCGTCAGACCCCTCCGACAAGGTCGGCATGCCTGCACTTGCGGAGGGCGGGAGGGGGCGCAGGTGAGACGCACGCTCAATCTGCTCCGCCGTGGGCATCAGCTCGGCAATCGCCTGCTCCGCCAGATCGGGCGGCAGAGGCTTGCCATGCCAACCCTCTTTGTCCTCCACAGCCGATGCCCCTTTGCCCTTCAGCGTGCGTGCCAGAATAACCGCTGGCTCCGAAGCCGATTGCGCCTGCGCAAATGCATCGAGAATCTGTTCATAGTTGTGCCCATCGATGGGCACGACCCTCCAGCCAAACGCCGCAAAGCGTCGCGCATAGGTCTCCAGATCGTGCTGCAACATCGTGGGCTGACTCTGACCCAGCCGATTGATGTCCACAATGGCGGTCAAGTTGTTTAGCTGGTAGTAAGAAGCGAAGGCAGCCGCTTCCCAAACGGCGCCTTCGGCAGTCTCGCCATCACCCAGCAGACAGTAGACCCTGGCGGGCAGATGGTCTCGCTTCAGACCAAGTGCGATGCCTGCCGCGATAGACAACCCCTGCCCCAGCGAACCAGTTGCCACCGGATGCCACACGAAGCGCGGGGTCGGATGCCCCTCCAGCTCGCTGTCAAACTGGCGCAGCGTGTCCAGATGCTCCACCGGAAACGCGCCCGCCTCCGCCCAAGCGGCATATAGCAGCGGCGCCGCATGCCCCTTCGAAAAAATGACGCGATCGTTTAACGGATTGTGCGGGTCCGAAAGGTCAACACGCAACACACGAAAAAAGAGTACAGCAACCAGGTCAGCGGCAGAAAGGCAAGTGGTCGGATGCCCGGAGCCTGCCAGCGTGGTCGCGCGAATAGAGTGCACGCGCAATAGATTCGCCTTTGTCCGCAACGCCTCAATCAGCTCAGGTGTGATGGCAACCATTCGTTTGCTCCCTGTGCTGCCGATTATACCTGAGCCGACGAGGCGTTGCGCGTAGACAGGGTTTCTAGTACCGCAAGCGGCGCGGGCGTGGCGGTTCGGGCACCTGCTGACTCAGCCAGCGCAGAATGCCGAACACCACACCACCGCCCAGCAGCAGGAAGCTGCCGAACAACGCGAAGGGGCGCCAGAAGGCAGAACGCCGACATTCAATGTCGCGTGTCGCCTGTTCCATCACCTGCATCCCGTCGATCGTTTTTGGCAGCGGCGCCGTCCCTCCGCTTTGAGGCTGAATCACGAGGGTCGCTGGCACACCTGCAGGGGCACTGCGCGTAACGGCTTCCTCCACCGTCACAGGCACACTCCCTCGCGGAGGCTCCACGCTGGGTGCAGGCTGGATGGGCGCCGCGTTCTCATAGGGCTTCCACCAATCGGGACGCTCATTCGGGCTGCGCCCCTCCGAAACAATGCCCCAACCGTTCGTGAGCAATCCTGTTAGCGCGATAACGGTTATTGCAATCTGCTGTTGTCTCATCGGTCAAACACCTCCCTCTTAGTACACACGCTGCCACGCTATGCGACGCACGGAGGCAACCCGCGGCAGCTCGATATTGATCAGGGGCGTATCGTCCAGACTGCGCTCGCGGATACGCCAGTCATAATTGAGCCACATCGGGATGCTCCACAGCACCATCGCCTCATCCTTGGCGATGATCGTGCCATTGATGACCAGTCCCATCCCGTCAGTGGCGAGGTTCCCACCGCCGACGAAGTTGGTGAACAGGATGGAGTCGATACGGGAGATACCTCGCTCATCGGCACTGATGGAGCCGTTCCGGTCAATGTCGATCTGGGTGGACAGTCGCTCGATATCGCTCTGGTCGGCAGCGCCATAAGCCGATTGATAGCGATAGCGTCCCGTCTCGTCGCGCTCCAGCGCATTAAAGGGCGGGATCCAGTTGCCGTTCTCATCGTAACGTCCTCGCGTGAAGGGGGGTGTCATATAGCGCAGCGGATAAGGGTCGCGGAACTGTCGCGTGTTACCCATCATGATGCTGCCGCGTGCGGCAAGCCCCAGCACATCTTTTTTCTCGACCGAGTTCAGTACGCTGTTGAAGTTGCTCCCACGGAAGTCGGGCGGATTCTTGTAAATAATATCCCCCACAATATGCACATTCCGCCCCGCGTAGAGCGTGCCCTGACCCTGCACATAGCCGCGTATCACCAGGTCCTGGGTCACGGTGACGGGACCGTGGATACGAATCGGGTAGTCTCTGTAGCCAATTAGCGCGACGCTGCCGTTAATGACGCCATTGGTGGAGACGCGCTCATAACGGTTGCGCTGCGGGTTCCACACCTCCACAAACGCCTCCTGATTATAGTAAGGATTCGCGGTGCCGTCCCGATAGGTCGCTTTCGGGTCGCGCCAGGTGCGAGACAGATTGAGATAGTAGTTCAAGTCGTTTAAATTCGGCAGCACCATCTCACGGGTGGGACGATTGTCCAGCACGGTGCCATCGAAACGGCGCGTGCCCCGCGAATCCGCCAGCACAGCACCAAAGGGTGAACCACTGAGCAGCTGTCCAGTAGCTTCATAGAGGTAGTCGCGCCACTCATTAAAGGCGCTGCTGCCGATGGTGCCATGCGTGGAAGGGGAGTAGCCCTGTCGCATGTAAGGACCCTGCCCCTGATAATTATTGTTCTGATTGTTGATATAGGTACTCGTGCTCCACTGGCGGGGGGTGGTTCCTCCCTCCACAATGATGCGTCCCTCAGCACGTGGACTCAGTTTTTCGTTCGCCGCGGCAATAATTGCGCCATTGATCACAGGGCGTCCGTAGCGAAACTCGAAATCGCCGTTCGCGCGCATGTCACCGTTCACGACCAGCTGCTCATTATCAAAGCCATACATCCAGCCATAGTTGTTCACGAAATAGGCGTAGTCGAACACACCTGAACGCGAGAGCTGCAGGTCGAAGGTCTGATCCATCACTTGACGCGGCTCACCGTTGTCCAATCGCCCGTTGCCGTTGCGGTCCTGCCAGCCGATGGAACGAATGGTCACGCGCCGCGTGTACGAGTCGATCTGTTGATAGCCAATAACGGAGGCGGTGTAATTGCCCACCGTGCCCAGCACACCATTCCATGTACGGGTAGGATTGCTGGGGGTGGCGTCGCGCAGCATGCTGTCAAAGGGCTCGAACCGCTGACCCACTTTGAACTCACGCCAGAGCTGCTGCATGGAGGCATTCAGCCCCGCCTCCGCCAGATTCTGCGTGGCGACCTCGCGCAAGCGCGCATTGGCGGTGCGCAAGTCCTGGGTTGCCATTTCCAGATAAGCCGTTGCCGTGACAATTGTTAAACCCCCCGTGATGAGGGTAGTGACCATCGTGCTTCCCCGCTGATGCCGTTTCGTCATCGTTGCTCCCTCCCCAAAGCAAACGGTGTTGGACAGGTCAGACCTGTCGGATCATGGACTACTGGCGTTGCGCAACAAGATAGTCTCCTCAAACCATGCGACGGACGCCGTGTTGCTATTGCCCTGACGCACACTGAGCCGCACATGGAGCACCTGCACACCAGGTGCATACTGGGTCAGCGTGAAAGGGCTATAAAACGCGCCTTGAGGCGTGCGGTCCGAAATGCCCGTCAGCAGCACGCGCATATTGCCGCCGACTGTCATCGTGAGTGTGCCCGTACCGAAGTTTACGCTGAGCGTGACGGGGTTCGTCGTGTCAGGCTGCACGGGCAGCCGAATCGTGCCGCTGGCGTCGCGCAACGGCAGCAACAGCGTGGATTGGATGCCACCGGAGACAGAAACCTGCACGGCTTGCTGGGCAATGTTGCGAACTTCACGCAGGGCGTTATAAGCGCCACGACTGGCAGCGTTGCGGCTGAGCGCGCGCTGATATTCGCGCAATGCGCCCAGCTCCGTCATCACCAGCAAGCCAATGACAATCACAGACAACCCGCTGGCGATAGTTAGTTCCAGCATCATTGAGCCGCGAGCGCGGCTGCGTCTTGTTTTCACTGGTCGCTCCCTCCCCAAGAAACTTTCTGACCTGTCCGACCCGTTCGACAAGCCGAACAGACAAAGCTCTCACTGTAAACTGGCAACACTGGTGGCAAGTTGCACCTGTTGCCAGCGATTGGTGCGCGGTTCCTGCCACCGAATCGTTACAAAAACCGTTTTCAACCCGATGGAAATGTTATTGGTCGTGGTCAGGTTAAACACTTCGATGATGCCTGTAGCGTTGCGCAAGTTGGTGTTCAGGTTGATGGTGCCGCCGGGAGTGGCAATCGTGGTGAAGCTCGCGATAAAGTGGTTCGACTCGTTCAGCACAAGCGTCTGCGCCAACCCGTTCTGCTGCAAGCCTTCGAAAGTGATTTGGCTAAACTCCAGCGTGCGAATACGCTCCAGCACGCTCTGTGCAAGGTTGGTGGCGTAGCTATATTGCTGTGCCTGAGTCTGCATACGGGTGGTCATAGGCGTCACCGCAGTGATGGAAAGCACCAGCAGTGTGACCAGCAACACCGCCAGCAGCAGTTCCACAAACGCGGAGCCTCTTCGACGACGCACTATGGAGCACCTCCCCAATTGACAGTGTGATTGGGCAAGCCGGTGGGGCATACCGGGTCCGTACCGACCGGATTCACCGTATAGGGTGCGCCACCAGCAGCAGGGCAGAACGGCTCGGCTTGCAGGTAGTCCGGCACCAGATTGTTCATCTGGACAGGTGCACCATTTGCCAAGCGGTTTGCTAATGCATATTGCTCCTTCGCTTGATGAATCTGGCGCAGGTTGGCGGAGCAGGTACGCGCTTGCGCCCGCGAACGCGCGTTCATCCAGCTGGGCACGGCAATCGTCACCAAAATGCCCAGAATGAAAATCACAACCATAATCTCAAGGAGCGTGAAGCCCCGCCGTGTTCCCGTTCGGTTTCGCATGAGAGCCTCCCGGCGCCTGCCATGCACAGACGCTCAAGGGCAGAACGCCCTTTGATACCAGGGCCCATCTTTCCACATCGCGGGGCAGGGCTACCTGTGGATTTTGGTGGATTTCCGCGCCGTTTGCTACGCACCGCTCGCTGCCACCAGACGCGCTTGCTCCTCCGCCACCAGCGCGTCGATAAGAGGCTGCAGCTCGCCGTCCAGAATCTCGTCCAGATTATGCAGAGTCAGTCCGATACGGTGGTCCGTCACACGGCGATCGGGGAAGTTGTAGGTGCGGATTTTCTCACTGCGCTCCCCCGTGCCAATCTGACTGCGGCGCAGCTGGTCGCGTTCCTGACGACGACGCGCCTGCTCCATCTCATACAGCTTCGCACGCAACAAGCGCAACGCCCGCTCGCGATTCTGCAGCTGCGACCGCTCATCTTGACAGGAGACCGTAATGCCTGTCGGCTTGTGCGTGATGCGCACCGCCGTCTCATTCTTCTGCATATGCTGACCGCCAGGACCAGAGGAGCGGAAGGTCTCAATCTCCAGATCGTCCGGATTGATCTGCACATCGACCTCTTCGGCTTCAGGCAGCACCGCGACGGTGGCGGTGGAGGTATGGATTCGCCCACCGCTTTCGGTGATGGGGATACGCTGCACACGGTGCACACCCGATTCGTGCTTGAGCTGGCTATACGCCCCCTTGCCCTGCACGCTGAAAGTGATATATTTGTAGCCGCCAAGATCACTCGGTTCCGAATCGAGAATCTCATATTTCCAGCCGCGTCGCTCAGCATAGCGCATATACATACGCGCAAGGTCGCCAGCAAACAGCGCGGCTTCCTCACCGCCTGTGCCAGGACGAATCTCGATAATCACGCTGCGCTCATCGTTCGGATCGCGCGGCAACAGGTGGGCGACCAGCGCACGCTCCAACTGCGCACGCCGCTTCGACGCCTCTTCCAGCTCCTCCTGCGCCAAGGCACGCAGGTCAGGGTCGTCGCTGGTAGCCAGCAGCTCCTCCGCTTCTTGAATGCGTTGTTCCACCTGCTGATACTGGGCGTAGAGTTGCGCCAGCTCACTTAGCTCAGCATGCTGTTTGCCCAGTCGTTGCAGTGCCTGCGGGTCGCTTAGCACGGCGGCATCGGCTAACTGGGCTTCAATCTGCGGCAGGCTTGCCAGCGACTCCTCCAACTTCGCCCGCAATCGCTCCGTCAGCATTCTATTATAGATTTTACCTGCCAACCGTCGGACGCGGCGGTCAACTGCAGAATACCAATGCCTCGCGCAAAGGGTTTCGATTGCACAATCCAAACACGCCCAACGCGCTCTGGAGTGTCCAGTGGGGTGTGGGAGTGTCCCCCAATTACCAGATCGAGCTCCGGACACGCCTCTGCCAGTTTGCGATCAAGGGTAATACCGAGATGGGTGAGTGCAATCAACAGATCCACTTCGGGACGCAGATGCACAACCCATTTACGGGCGACTTCTATCGGCGGATCAAACAGGTAGGCACTGAGCCTCGCGCTCTGCATGCGGAGTGTCACCATCGGCACGGTCAACCCGACGATGCCGATCCGCACATCGGCGCGCTCACCCTGCCATATAGGCTGCACAGGGAGGGGCGTATCCAGGTGTTTAGGACGGATATTGGCGCACAGCAAAGGGCAGGGTGCACCCTGCACCTTCGCCAGAAAACCTGACGGCATAATGTGAAACTCGCGATTACCCATCGTGATCGCATCATAGCCTGCCTGACGCATCAAGTCCCACTCTGCAGGAGGCTTCAGCGGTATAGCAATATTGCCCACACGCAGGCAGTCGCCCGCGTCCAGCAAGAGGGCGTTATATGACTCACGCAATTGACGCAGCCGCTCCACAAAAGGCGTCTTCCAGCGCCCGTGCACATCGTTCGTGTGCAAAATGGTAAGTGTCATCGGCAGGCGTCCATCCATGCACGAATGAGGGGCAGCGGGTCATCCGCCCGCATCAGCGTTTCACCGACCAGAATCGCCTTTACACCCGCTTGTTGGAGTGCGCGCACCTGTTCAGCGGTCTCGATACCGCTCTCGCTGACCAGCAGCACCTCCGATGGAATGCGTGGCAGCAGGTCAAAGGTGGTTTGCAGGCTGGTTTCAAAGGTATGCAGGTTGCGATTATTGATGCCGATAAGCGTCGCCCCCATGGTAAGGGCACGCTCCAGTTCAGCTTCGGTATGCACCTCCACCAACACATCCAGTCCCAGCGATTCGGCAAGTTCGCGCCATTCGCGCAAAGCGGTGTCGCTCTCTATCGCGGCTACAATCAGCAGAATCGCGTCCGCTCCCATCACACGGCTCTCGTAAATCTGGTACGGGTCCACAATAAAATCTTTGCGCAGCAGTGGCAGTGGCACTTGGGAACGAATCAGGGTTAGATACTCCAGTCGTCCCCCGAAATAGGGTTCGTCAGTCAGGACGCTGAGTGCATCAGCGCCCGCCTGATAGTAGCGCCAGGCAATTTCAA
>Ga0101941_1001873_pt1 | contig 11972 bp, 9 predicted proteins | sample DewCreD2012metaG_3_FD_75242 | JGI IMG/M metagenome (GOLD analysis project Ga0101941, IMG submission 75242) | Hot spring sediment bacterial and archeal communities from British Columbia, Canada, to study Microbial Dark Matter (Phase II) - Dewar... ...
TACGCGAACGGCTCGGGTCTTCCCTCGAGCAGGAACTCCTCATAGCTCGGAACGTCTGGGAGCGCGTCCGTGGCCGGTTTCGGCTCCCTGTGGCGTTCCCAGAGGTCGATCCGGACCACCAGCTCGAGCTCGGGGAGCTGGTGGCGGATCGGATCGAGGAGCGAGGCCAAGCTCGCTTCGATCAGCAGCGCCCGCGCACCGGAGTGGTCGAGGATGTAGCGGATCTCCTCGCTGGTGAGCCGGACGTTGATCGGCACCATGACTGCCCCGATCTGCGGGATCGCGAAATGCGCCTCCAAGACCTCCATGGAATTCCGGCAGAGGATGGCCACACGGTCGCCCTCCTGGATGCCTCTCCCACGAAGCGCGCTGGCGAGACGATAGATACGGGCGCCAAATTGGCCATAGGTGAAGCGTCGCTCTCCGTCGACGACCGCGAGCTTGTCCGGGAAGACGTGGAGCGAGCGTTCCAAGAACATGAGCGGGGTGAGATGCGAGCGGTATACGGGCAGGTCCTGCCACTGGTCGCGCGACCAGATTTGGTGGAAGAGCGGCGCTGGAGCCGTGCACATCGGCAGCTCCTCCTTTCCTCGCCGGGCATTCTTCTTCAGAATCGCTTGTCCTCTCGTCTGCGCCAACGATAGCACAGGCGCTGTCTCAACGCGGGGGCGCGACGGCCAACCAGTTCCGTGTTCGATAGTTGAGAGTTGCTCGTGTCCTCCCCGGGTCGACGCAGTCTCCTAGCCAGGAACGGTATGCGCCCACCCGTTACTCTCCAGCCATCGGCCCCTTGTCCATGCAGAAGAAGACGATCACCAGCGCTCGTGGCCGACGCTGCTGTAGCAACCCGCCACTGGCCGACGGTGATCGAGCCGCAGCGACCGGAGTTGACAGCGGCGAGAGAGGGCGGTAGCGTAGGCGCGAGCTATCCCGCAACGATGCGAGGCTCGGCGATCGAAGAACGCTCGCAAGAGCTCGCCGGAGGGCGAGCGTCACGGCGCCGGCGACGCCGCGAGGGCTGCACGCGCGAACCGCTCGCCTTAGCTGCGGGCGGGTGGTTTCCCTGCCCACGGAGGGAGTCCGGAATGGATCTCAGTTATACGCCGCAGGATCAGGCCTTCAGGCAGCGGGTCCGTGCCTGGCTGGCCGAGAACGTGCCGCGGCAGAAGCTCACCACGATGGAGGAGAAGAAGGCCTGGCATCGCAAGCTCTACGATGCCGGCTTCATCGGCATGGGCCTACCCAGAGAGTACGGCGGGCGCGATGCCCGGCCGATGGAGCAGGCCATCGTCGGGGAAGAGATGGTGCGAGCCAAGGCACCGCCGCCTCTGAACGGCCTCGGGATCGCCATCGTGATCCCGACGCTGATCCACCACGGAACGGAGCAGCAGAAGCGGCGATTCATCCACAAGCTGCTGACAGCCGAGGAACTGTGGTGCCAGCTCTACTCGGAGCCGAACGCCGGCTCGGATCTGGCCAGCCTACAGTGTCGCGCCGATCTCGTCGGCGATGAGTTCGTGATCAATGGACAGAAGATCTGGAACAGCGGGGCACACGAGGCGGATTGGGGCCTGCTGCTCGCGCGGACCGACCGCAATGCCCCGAAGCACCAGGGGATCTCCTGCATTCTCGTGGACATGCATACCCCAGGCGTCGAGGTGAGGACACTGAAGCAGATCAGCGGCAGCCAGGAGTTCTGCGAGGTGTTCTTCACCGATGTCCGGGTGCCGCGCGAAAACCTGGTCGGTGAGCTGAACGCGGGCTGGCAGATCGCGCAAACCACGCTCTCCTACGAGCGAGGGGGCAACACCTTGAGCCGCTACGCCCGAATGCTGCAACAGGTCACTCGGCTGCTCGACGTCTGCCGGGTGCTCCAGCGGAACGGCAGGCCAGCCATCGAAGACCCGGTCGTGCGCCAGAAGCTCGGGCAGATCTATGCCGAGATGGAGGTACTGCGCTACGCCTCTTTGCGGATTCTCAGTCGCCTGGAGCGCGGCCTGCGTCCCGGCCCGGAGTCATCGATCGCCAAGCTGCACTACTCGGAGCTGGACAAGCGAGTCCAGGAGCTGATCCTCGACGTCCTGGGACCGTACGGCCAGCAGGTCGGCGGGATCCCGGACGAGCTGGCGCTCGAGCCGGGCGTCGCCTACGGCGAGACGGGGAGCTGGATGTACGCCTTCCTGTGGTCGCGCGCCGGCACCATCTACGCGGGCTCGTCGGAGATCCAGAAGAACATCATCGGCGAGCGCGTGCTCGGTCTACCCAAGGAAGTGCGTGCCGACCGGGTCGCGGCGCAGGTCGCCAGCGCGGCGAGCGGAGACGGAGCGGACTGATGGACTTCGAGTTCACTGAAGACCAGGTGATGCTGCGTGGGCTGATGCGGGAGTTTCTGAGCGAGCAGTGCCCGGTGAGCCACGTGCGCGCCATGATGGACGATCCGCGAGGCTACGATCGCGATCTGTACCGCCGCCTGGTACAGCTCGGCGTCCTGCCCTTCCCCGAAGAGTGCGGCGGCGGGGCGCTCGGGATGATCGAACAGGCGATCGTGCTCGAGGAGATGGGGCGCATCCCGTACCCTGGGCCGTACTTCTCCACCGTGATCCTGGCGGGCAGCGCGATCATGGCATCCGGCGACAGCCGTGCGCAGGCGCGCTACCTCCCGGATGTCTGCAATGGCGATCTGACGATGACGCTTGCCTTCCTGGAGGACGGGATCTCCTGGGGCCCGGACGGGATCAGCCTCTCGATGGCGCGTGAGGGGGAGAGCTACCGGCTCGACGGGGTGAAGCGGTTCGTTCCGTTCGGGCAGTCGGTCGATGTCATTTTGGTGGTCGCCCGCTCAGGCGGGGAGCGCGGAGCGGAGGGGATCTCGCTGGTCGCGGTTCCCACCGACGCGCCCGGGTTGGTGATCGAGCCCGAGGTGATGATGGATCTGACCTCGAAGACCGCGACCTTGCGTTTCGACGGCGTGCACGTTCCGGCAGAGAACGTCGTCGGTTCAGTGGGCGGCGGGTGGCCGGCGGTGGAGATAGCGCTTCGGCAAGCAGCCGTCGGTGCCAGCGCCGAGATGCTGGGTGCGGCGCGCAAGTCACTCGAAATGTCGGTCGATTACGCCAAGGTGCGGAAGCAGTTCGGCCAGTACATCGGGCAGTTCCAGGCCATCAAGCACAAGCTGGCTGAGATGCTCGAGCTCGTGGAGAACGCTCACGCGGCCGTGTACTACGCGGCGTGGGCGCTGGACGCGGGCGCACCCGACGCGGTGCTGGCAGCCTCTGTCGCCAAGTCGACCGTGAACGTGGCGGCGCGCCGCGTCTGCGGCGAGGCGATCCAGGTCCACGGCGGGATCGGCTTCACCTGGGAGTACGATCTCCACCTGTACTTCAAGCGAGCCAAGCATCTCGAGCCGCTCTACGGCGACACCGAGTACCACCGCGAGCGCGTGCTGCAGGAGGCACTCGCTGGCCGCGTCGCCGGGTCGGTGTGAGGTCGCCAGAGCGCGCGAAACGAGAGGAGGCAGTGGTGAGCGAGCCGCACGGGCCAGCCGAGCGCGTGGTCAGGACGGTCGAGGAGTTGAAGCAGCTCGTGGGAGAGGAGATCGGCGTCAGCGAGTGGGTGGAAATTACTCAAGAACGGGTGAACGCCTTCGCTGACGCCACCGGCGACCACCAGTACATCCACGTCGACCCCGAGCGCGCGAAGCAGACGTTCTTCGGCGGTACCATCGCCCACGGCTTCCTGACGCTCTCCTTAATCCCTTACCTCGGTAGCCTGAGCCGGGGGGTGAAGATCGACCTCGGCGGCAAGATGGCGGTCAACTACGGCTTGAACCGTGTTCGCTTCCCGGCTCCGGTCCGGGTCGGCAAGCGTATCCGGATGCGGACGAAGCTGCTCTCGGTCGAGGAGGTCGACGGTCGGGCCGTGCAGATGACTCACCTGCGCACCATCGAGGTCGAGGGAGAGGAGAAGCCGGCCTGCGTCGCCGAGACGATCGGACGCATCTACTTCTGATAGGCACGCCCCGGCTCACCGCTGCCAGACCTTCGGAAACGAGGCGCGGCACGAGGGGAGGAGGTGGCGATGGAGTCCGTACATTCGGCGCCCGGTGGCACGCCAGCGACCGTGCCGGCGAGCGGGCCACGGGCGGAATCGGAGGCCGGGCTGGCGCTCGATGCCGCGTTTCACCGCACGATGCGGGCCTTGTTCTACCCTGAGCGGGTTGCGATCGTCGGCGCCACCCCGCAGGTGGGGTTCGCGTTCAACATCCACCGCAACATTCTCAATTTCGGGTTCCAGGGCGAAGTGTACGGGGTCAACCCGAAGTACCAGGAGGTGCTCGGCACGCCCTGCTATCCCGCGCTCGATGCCATCCCCGGTGGAGTAGACCAGGCGATCATCGTGGTTCCGAGCCATGCCGTCCTCAGCGTGCTGGAGCAGGCCGAGCGGGCTGGGGTGACCGCGGTCAACATCATCACCAGCGGTTTCGGCGAGCAGGACGACGAGGAGGCACGCTGGCGCCAGGTCAAGATCCAGGAGTTCGCCCGCCGTACCGGCATCCGGGTGGTGGGACCGAACTGCCTCGGCCTGGTCAGCACCCCGGCGAGGCTGGTGGCTAAGTCCGGCCCGTACACCACGATCGCGCGCGGGCCGATCTCGCTCGTTTTCCAGAGCGGTCTGCTGACCTACAGCATGATCATTCCCCCGCAGGACCGGGAGATCGGCTTCACCTACGTGGTGACGACCGGTAACGAGGCCGACCTGGAGGCGGCCGACTTCATCCGCTTCTGCGTCGAGGACGAGGAGACCCGCGTCATCGGCTGCTTCATCGAGCAGTTCCGCGACCCGGGGAAACTGCTGCAGGTCGCTGAGCAGGCGGCGGACGCTGGCAAGCCGATCGTCGTGCTCAAAGTCGGTCGCTCGGAAGGAGGCCGCAGGGCGGCGCTGGCCCATACCGGCTCGCTGGTCGGCTCGGACGAGGTCATCGACGCGGTGATGCGGCAGTACGGCCTGATCCGCGTCAGCACGCTCGACGAGATGATCGAGACGCTGGCGGCCTTCCACTCGAAGCGGCTGCCGAAAGGGCCCGGAGTCGGAACGATCTTCGTTTCGGGCGGAGCCGGCGGGCTGATCTCTGACCTGTGCCAGGATCTCGGTGTCTCCCTGCCGGCGCTGGCGCCGGAGACGGTTGCCAAGCTCGAGCCCGTGATCCCGCCCTACGGCACCGTGGGGAACCCGCTCGACACGACCGGCCAGGCGGCCACGCAGCCCGAGATCACCGAGGGCTCCTTGGTGGCGATGGCGGAAGACCCGAGCATCCACACCGTCGTGTACGGGCAGGCCTACCCGAACAAGATCGATCTCGATTCGCCGGTCGGCCGGGTGATCAAATCGATGCCCGAGCGGTATCCCGACAAGGTATTCCTCGTCCTTTCGCTCGTGACGGGCAAGATGCACGACGGCTCTCGATGGGGGCAGCCGCCGGTCGAGCCGGTGACTCACTGGGACGGGGTGCCGTTCCTGCAGGGGGCAGAGAACGGGCTGCGGGCGATCCGCGCGCTCATCCGCTATGCGGACTTCCTGCGAGCGCGCCAGGCTGAGCCGCGTCCGCACCCCGAGCCCAGCGCAGTCGCCGAGCGGGCGCGGGCACTCGTGCGCGCGTCCGGTGGGCGGCCGCTGGTCGAGCGCGAGGCGAAGACGGTGCTCAGTCTCTACGGCATCCCGGTAACGCGCGAGCGGCTGGCCACGAGTCCGGAAGAGGCTCTGGCTGCCGCGCGCGAGATCGGCTACCCGGTGGTACTCAAGGTCGAGTCGCCCGACATCGCGCACAAGACCGAAGCTGGTGGGGTGCTCCTCGGCGTTACCGGCGACGACGCGGTGCGCCAGGGCTTCGCGCGTATCGTAGAGAACGCTCGACGGTACGCGCCCGGCGCGAAGGTCGCAGGCGTGCTGGTGCAAGAAATGGCGGCAGGCGGCCGTGAGCTGATCGTCGGTATGACGGTCGATCCAGCCTTTGGGCCGGCAATCGCGGTCGGTCTCGGCGGAATCTTCGTCGAGCTTCTCAGAGACGTGGCGCTCGGCGTTCCGCCGCTCACCAGGCGTGACTGCCGGGCTATGCTGGCGCGGCTGCGAGCCGCACCGGTGTTGGAGACCGGCGCTCGGGGCACCGGGCCGGCCGACTTGGACGCCGTCGTCGACATCCTGATCCGCTTCTCGCAGCTCTGCATCGATCTTCAGGGCGAGGTGAGCGAGATCGACATCAACCCGCTAGTGGTCTTCGAACGTGGTCTGGGAGCGAAAGTGGTCGACTGCTTGATTGTCCCAGCGAAGGGTGCACGATGAGCCTGGGCCAGGTAGTGGCGTTGTTGGCGGACGTCCACGGCGAGCAGGAGCTGCTCCGCCGCGCGCTCGCGCTCTGCCGAACAGAGAGCGTGGAGACGATCGCGCTGCTCGGCGACCTGTTCGATCGTCCCGACCAGGCAGATCACTGCGCGCTCTTGCTCGCGGGATGGCTAGTTATCGGTGTGTACGGCAACCACGAGCGAGAGCTCGCCCTGGCAGCGCGTCAGCGCGATCTCGGCCTGCGACGGCAGACCATTACACTGCTCCAGGCGCTCCGCGACCGGATCGTCATCGAGGGCGTGTGCCTGACCCATGAGGTCACCGGGGAGGACTGGGCCTTCAGTGACGCACTGGGCCGAGTGGCGTCGGGAGTGAACGGCTCTCACGCTGACCAGCGTCCACGGCTCACGTTTGCCGGACATACCCACTACCGGCAGGCGCGCGACGACCGCGGGTCGCTCGATCTCTCGCGGGGGCGCGTGGAACTCGATCCGCGGCGACGCTACCTGATCAACCCCGGCCCCGTGGTGGCCGGACAGTTCGCCATCTGGTACCGCCAGGCCGATGTCGTCGTCTTCCGAGAGGTCGACCCTGTTGCATCCCTCAGGGTGGCGGACAGGCGGCGAGCTTAGGCGACCTGGTAGTCGGCGATTCGACTGACACCGGACGAAGAGAGCGGGTGGAGACGAGGAGAGAGCGCATGGGGAAGCTCGAAGGCAAAGTCGCGCTGGTGACGGGGGCTGGGCGGGGGATCGGCCGCGGGATCGCCCTGCTGCTGGCCCGCGAGGGGGCAGCGGTGGTGGTGAACGACCTGGGTACCGCGCTGAGCGGTGAGGGGAAGGATGAGTCGGTCGCCCAGCAGGTGGTCGCCGAGATCGAGGCGTTCGGCGGGCGGGCGGTGGCCAACACCGAGTCGGTGGCGGACTACGCGGCCGCTGGGCGCATGGTCGAGCAGGCACTCGAGAGCTTCGGTCGGTTGGACGTGGTGGTGAACGTGGCCGGTATCCTGCGCGACCGGATGATCTTCAACATGACCGAGGAGGAGTGGCAGGCAGTCCTGGACGTCCACCTGAAGGGCACGTTCAATGTCTGCAAGTGGGCCTCGGTGCGATTCCGGGAGCAGCAGTGGGGGCGGATCATCAACATGTCGTCGACCTCGGCGTTCGGTGCGCCCGGACAGCCGAACTACGCGGCTGCCAAGGCGGGGATCATCGGGTTGACGCTGAGCTGTGCCAACGCGCTGGCCCGCTACAACGTGACCGCCAACGCGATTCTCCCGACTGGTTGGACGCGCATGATCGACTCGATCCCCCGGGTGCGCGAGGAGACACTCCAGCAGCACGGCAAGCTGCCGAGTGAGCTGGCGGCAGGCACCGAGAAGGATCCGGTGAACGTGGCTCCACTGGTAGCTTTTCTCGCCAGCGACCGGGCGCAGTCGGTCAACGGCTACCTGTTCGGGTCATTCGGCTACAGCATCGCGCTGATGTCGCAGCCGAAGGTGATCAAGACGCTCCGGGCTGACCACCGCTGGACGGTCGAGGAGCTTTGCGAGGTCGTGCCGAAGGCCTTCGCGCACGAGTTCGAGACCATCACGAACCAGACCGGCTTTTCGAGCGCCATCGAGACCATCCCGGAGGGGGAGTGGATCGAGGTGAAGCCAGGGGTTCGCTTCTGGGCGACCAAGCTGGAACCGTACGGGGAGTTGGTGTGGTGAGACGCCGGCCCGGCGGAGTCATCTCGTCGGCTTCGGAGGCGTACGAGCGAAGGAGGGACGGGTGAGGGAACTCTCGGGAAAGGTCGCCATCGTCGGGGTCGCGGAGTCCGACCAGATCGGCCGGGTACCGGACAAGCCGGCGATCATGCTGCATGCTGAAGCGGCACGCTCGGCGCTGGCCGAGGCGGGCCTGACGAAAGACGACGTGGACGGACTGTTCACCGCCGGTATCCCGACGACCGAGCTGGGCGAGTACCTCGGGATCCAGCCGAAGGTGACCGATAACACGTCGGTCGGCGGCTCCTCGTTCGTCATCCACGTGGGCCACGCCGCGACGGCGATCGCGACCGGCCGCTGCCAGGTCGCGCTGGTGACGCACGGGGAGAGCGGCCGCTCGCGGGTCGGGATGCCACCGCGGGTCACGCCGCCGGATTCGCTGCGCGGCCAGTTCGAGGCGCCCTACGGGCTGCCGCAACCGGTCGGCGCGTACGCGCTGGCCTGTTCGCGCCACATGCACGAGTTCGGGACGACCAAGGAGCAACTCGCAGAGATCGCCGTGGCGACGCGCAAGTGGGCGATGCTGAACCCGAAGGCCTACATGCGCGACCCGATCACGATCGAGGACGTGCTCAACTCCCGTCCCATCTGCTGGCCGTTCAACCTGCTCGACTGCTGTCTCGTCACCGACGCCGGCGGTGCCTTCGTGATGACCTCCCTGGAGCGGGCGCGCGATCTGCGACAGCACCCGGTCGTCGTGCTCGGCTTCGGCGAGAGCCACACGCACGCGATGATCTCGCAGATGCCGAGCTACACGAGCTTCGCGGCGAGGCAGTCGGGCAAGGTCGCCTTCGAGATGGCCGGTGTCACCCACGACGACATCGACCTGGCGATGATCTACGACTCCTTCACGTACACGGTGCTGCTGTCCCTCGAAGAGCTGGGCTTCTGCGGAAAGGGCGAGGGTGGCGCGTTCGTCAGCGGCCAGCGGACAGCTCCCGGCGGGGCCTTCCCGATGAACACCAACGGCGGCGGGCTGTCCTATACCCACCCAGGCATGTATGGGATGTTCGCGGTGATCGAGGCGGTGCGCCAGCTTCGCCACGACTACGCCGATGAGGGGATCCGGCAGGTGCCGAACGCGAGGATCGCGCTCGTCCACGGGACGGGCGGCGTGCTGTCCTCAGCCGGGACAGCGATCCTGGCGCGCTACTGAGCGGAGGAGCGAGATGAGCGGATACAAGAAGCCGTTGCCGAAGCCCGACCCGATCACCGCGCCGTTCTGGGAGAGCGTCAAGGCGCACGCGATGAAGATCCAGCGGTGCAACGATACCGGGAAGTTCTTCTTCTATCCGCGCGGGCTCACCCCCTTTACGCTCTCGGACAACGTCTCCTGGGAGCCGGTCTCGGGGCGAGGCGTCGTCCACGCGTTCACCATCGTCTACCAGAACCGCGACCCGGCCTTCGCGGAAGAGGTGCCGTACGTCGTCGCGATCGTCGAGCTCGAGGAAGGCGCGCGGCTGATGTCGACACTAGTCGATGTCGAGCCAGATCCAGAGCACGTCAGGATCGGCATGCCGGTCGAAGTGGTATACGACGACGTTACGGACGAGATCACGTTGCCCCGGTTCCGGCCGGTCCGCGCCGATTGAGACGCGCGGGGGCGGCTTACTGGGGCTGGTGAAGGGTGCCGAACGCACAAGCTGGAAAGCACTTGCTCAAGGATAGAGGTTCGGGTGCGTAGTCAGCACCCGCATACCACGCAGAGGTGCCACTCTTCTGGTAGGGGCGAGTGAAGGGCTGCCACGACCGCTACGGAGTACGTGCTCTCCAGCCGATCGATGTGGAGGGGCGACAGCCGGTCGCCCCTCGATCGGATTCGAACATGTTGGATGGCCTGGACACCTTTCGACCCCGGAAGACCAGCACACGGGCAGATCCAGCGAGACGGTGTGTGCGGTTCACGCGCCCGGCGTTCACCAGGGGGCCGAAGTACCGCGCTGCTGGCGGGTGCTCCGCCGGCCGGCGGACTACGATGACGCGACCTGTCCGCGATAGATCGTCGCGGCGGCGAGGCGCTTGACGCCTTCCAGCGCGGCCAGGTAGCGCTCGTCGGGTGCGTACGGATCGGCGGGGAGCGGGAAGTTGACCGTGTCGACCAGTCCTTCGAGGCGCGCGCCGACAGCCGCAGCGATGGTGTCGTAGGTACCAGAGATGCAGAAGGCATCCAGCACCTCGTCCGGCACCGCCGCGGCCAGCTCGTCCCACCGGCCTTGGCCTGCGAGGCGGTACAGCACATCGTTCAGGTGTCCCCACCCGTGGTGTTCGAGCACGGGCCGGTAGCTGCGGGTGGAACCGTAGAACGCGATCCGGTAGCGAGCACGCTCGCGGGCGGCCCGTATCTCCTCCTCGGTCGCGCCGGTGGCGATAAAGCCCCCACCCACGAGCTCGAAGTCGTCCAGCGAGCGACCCGCGCGGCTCGCACCCTCGACGACGTTGGGCCAGATCACGTCCCGCGTGTACTCCGGCGTGCTAAACGGGTGGACCCGCAGCCCATCGGCCAGCTTGCCGGCCAGGCGCAGGTTGTACCGGTTAACCCCGGCGAGGTGAATTTTCGGCAGGCCATGCTCGGAGGGCCCGGGGTCGAACTCCGGGGTCATCAACGACAGCGAGTAAAACCTGCCGCGGAAGCTCAGCGGGGTGCCGTGCTGCCAGGTGGCCCAGACCGCCCGCAGCGCCTGGACGTACTCGCGCAGCCGCGGGCCGGGCGAGGCCCAGGTCACGCCGAAGCGCCGCTCGATGTGGCCCCTGACCTGCGTGCCGAGGCCGAGCACGAAGCGCCCCCGCGAGAGGTCATGCAGACCGCGCGCAGTGCAGGCGACGACCATGGGGCTGCGCGGAAAGGCGATAGCGACCGCGGTGGCAAGGCGGACGCGGCGCGTCACAGCGGCGGCCAGCGCCAGCGGCAGGAAGGGATCGCGCTTGAGCTCGGGCTGGGCGATGCCGTCGAACCCCATCGCCTCGATCGCCTGAGCCAGTCCGGGGATCTCGTCCCAGGGCACGTCGCCGAGGGTCGCCTCTACACGCATGCGCTCCGCTCCTAGGGCTGGGCTACGCCTCGGGAGACCAGGTGGTCTCCGGGTCGAGGGGGTAGATAGGCCGGCGCAGCTTGCGATAGTCGAAGCGCTCGAGCCGCGGGCTGCTGATGCCGGGAGCGTCGACTTCGATGACCTTCGTCGCGATCGGCTCGAAGGCCGCCCGGAAGTGGGCGGCGCTCTTGAGCACCAGGATGCGGCGCTCCGTGGGCTCGATGCCGAAGGCGCGGAAGAAGTTGAGGTCGTTCGGATGACCACGCAGCTCGGTCAGTTGCAGCTCGATGCCGTCGCGCCCGCCGATCTCGAGCACTACGGTCTTTCCCCGGCTGGCCACCGTCCCCTTGCCCATCGGGCCGGCGAGCACGAACCTGCCCTCGTGGATGAGCCGCACCATGCCGGTCACCTCGACCGGCTCGCCGTGTAGCCCGTCGTGCTTGCCGCCGACCCGCAGCGTCACGGTCGCGCCGACCCCGGCGTCGATGCAGGCATGCACCGCCTCTGGATCCATGATCTGAGCGACCGCGGCTGAGCGCGCGTTGGCTTCCAGCAATCCCTTCAACACCGCGGTACCGTCGCCAGCCGTACCGCTGGCTCCGGAGTCGGCGATGTCGGCGAGCACGTAGACGCTGCCCGGCGGGGCGGCCATCGCCTCGGCGATCGCCTCAGGGATCGGGGTCGGGTGAACCGTAAAGGCGTCCCGCAGCTCCCAGCAGATCTGGGCCAGCTCGGTGGCGTAGCGGCGAGCGAGTGCCGGATCGTCGTCGGTAACCACGATGGTCGAGACACCGGCGAAGGGGACATCGGCGTACGGGAAGCCGCCCAGGACAGTG
>Ga0101941_1001877_pt1:0-7500 | contig 11941 bp, 5 predicted proteins | sample DewCreD2012metaG_3_FD_75242 | JGI IMG/M metagenome (GOLD analysis project Ga0101941, IMG submission 75242) | Hot spring sediment bacterial and archeal communities from British Columbia, Canada, to study Microbial Dark Matter (Phase II) - Dewar... ...
ATCAGCTTCGGCATGGGCAGTGTCTTGTCGCGTGCCTCGCGCAACGCCACGAAGGACGCCTCGTCCTTTCCGGCGATGTGCGGATTGCTGCGCTTCTGCTCGGCGACGGTGCTCTCCCAGAGGGGTTCACGCCCGTCCGGTTGATAATCATGGCCCGTGAACAGGCGCGTCTCGTCGGGCAGCGACAGGATTTCCTCGATCGAGGCCCAGAGCCGCTCGGCGCTGCCGCCGGGAAAATCCGCGCGCGCCGTGCCGCTGTCCGGCATGAACAGCGTATCATGCACAAAGGCGGCGTCGCCGATCACATAGGTGATCGAGGCTAGCGTATGGCCGGGCGAGAAGAGGATGCGGCCCTTGAGATCGCCGACCGAAAAGGTGTCGCCGGCTTCGAACAACCGGTCCCACTGCGAGCCGTCGGTTTGCAGATCCGGCCAGTTGTAGATCTCCTTCCAGAGCTTTTGCACCTCGACGACACGGGCGCCAATGGCGGTCGGCGCACCGGTCTTTTCCTTCAGATACCGGGCGGCGGAAAAGTGGTCTGCATGGGGATGGGTGTCGAGGATCCAGTCCACGCTGAGGCGCTTTTCCCTGATGTAATCCAGGATCGCATCGGCATTGCGGGTCGCGGTTGCGCCCGATTTTTCATCATAGTCGAGCACCGGGTCGATGATCGCGCATTTTCCCGTTGCCGGATCACTCACGACATACTGGATGCTGAATGTCCGCGCGTCGTAAAAGCCCTTCACATCTGGCTTGGCGGTCATGGTGTTTCCTTCCTCAACGTCCGTCATTTGCGTTTCTGTTGTCCGATTGTCGGGATCGGATTTCTTCGCGCCGTCCGACAGCGCGAAGGTTGCTTTGTGGTGTGCTGCCGGTGCCGGTGGCGGCGCCGGCCAGACGGTGACTAGGCGAGATCCTTGACGGTGAAATACCAGTCCGTGGTCTCGAGCCCTTCCGTCAGACGCTTCTCCACTTCCGCCATGGTCTTCGGCGAGCTGACGATGACCTTGTCGCCGGGTTGCCAGGCCTCCGGTGTGGCGACGCCGTGGGTGAGGCTCGTCTGCAGGGCTCTGACCAGGCGAAGGATTTCGGGAACGCTGCGGCCGTTGGTCATCGGGTAGTAGATCATGGCGCGCAGGATGCCCTTGTCGTCGATGATGAAGGTGGCGCGGACGGCCGAGGTGTCTGAGGCCCCGGGATGGATCATGCCGTAGGCGGTTGCCACCTTCATCGAGAGGTCTTCGATGATCGGGAAGGTGATCTCGACCCCAAACTTCTCCTTGATGTTCTGCACCCAGGCGAGATGGGAGTAGATGCTGTCGATCGAGAGGCCGAGCAGTTCGCAATTGATCGCCTTGAATTCTGCCGAGGCGTTGGCGAAGCCGATGAACTCGGTCGTGCAAACCGGGGTGAAGTCCGCCGGATGGGAGAAGAGCACCAGCCACTTGCCCTTGTAATCGGTCAGGCTGCGCTCGCCATGGGTCGTCTTGGCAGAGAAGGCCGGTGCCGGCTCGTTGATGCGTGGCATTGCCGGGGCTGCGGCGGGTGCCGTCACGGCGATGGCAGGTGCAACTACTGGGGCTTGCGACGGAACGCCGCTTGGGGTGGTGTCGGAGCAGCTCATGGGGATATTCCTTGTGTGGCCCGCTTTTGTGCGAGGGGTGTTTCTGTTTTGACCACCAATACATATGACTATATATATGTATTATGGAAACGAATAAAAGCGGACACACTCATCGGAAAAATCGATCATTGTTGATTTCCACTGAGAGCTGACCCGGCGCAGCCTGATATTTCCATTGAGAATTGACCCATGTTTCAACCGTCCCTCGCATGTTTTCAGCGAGGGCTCTGGAGTGATCGACATGGCTTTACTGAGCGTGATCCGACGCTGGCATTTTCGAGAGCATTTATCGATCCGGGAGATTTGCCGCAGGACCGGCTTATCCCGGAATACCATCCGCAAATATCTGCGCGCCGGCGGCGTGGAGCCGAAGTTCAACGTGCCGGAGAGGCCGAGCAAACTTGATCCGTTTGCAGATCGGTTATCGGCCTGGCTGAAGACGGAGTCGAAGAAGAGCCGCAAGCAGAAGCGGACTATGAAGCAACTACACGCCGATCTTGTGAGCCTGGGCTACGAGGGGTCCTACAATCGCGTGGCGGCATTTGCTCGGGAATGGCGAGACGATCGACAGCGGGAACTGCAGACGACGGGCCGCGGGACATTTGTGCCCTTGGCGTTCGAACCAGGCGAGGCCTTCCAGTTCGACTGGTCGGAAGATTGGGCGATCATCGGCAATGAGCGCACCAAGCTGCAGATCGCCCATACGAAGCTGAGCTACTCCAGGGCCTTCATCGTCCGGGCCTATCTCCTGCAGACGCACGAGATGTTGTTCGATGCCCACAATCACGCATTCCGTGCCTTCGGTGGCATCCCCGGCCGCGGCATCTACGACAACATGCGCACAGCGATCGACAAGGTCGGCCGTGGCAAAGAGCGTGACGTCAACGTCCGCTTCATGGCGATGGCCAGCCATTATGTGTTCGAGCCCGAGTTCTGCAATCCGGCGTCCGGCTGGGAGAAGGGACAGGTCGAGAAGAACGTTCAGGATGCACGTCACCGCTTCTTTCAACCGATCCCGCGCTTTCCATCACTGGAGGCCCTGAACGATTGGCTCGAGCAGCGTTGCAAAGAGTTCTGGGCCAAGACGCCCCACGGTCAGATGCGTGGCACTATTGCCGACATCTGGGCGGAGGAAGTTCCGGCTCTCATGCCACTCTCCAGGCCGTTCGACGGGTTCGTCGAATATACGAAGCGGGTCACGCCCACCTGCCTCGTGCATCTGGAGCGCAATCGCTACAGCGTTCCGGCATCCTTCGCCAATCGACCGGTAAGCCTCCGGGTCTATCCGGATCGTGTCGTGGTCGCCGCAGAAGGCCAGATCGTCTGCGAGCACCGTCGCGTCATCGATCGTTCCCATGATCGGCCAGGACAGACCATCTATGACTGGCGTCACTATCTGGCGGTGGTGCAGCGTAAGCCCGGCGCTCTTCGCAACGGCGCACCGTTCATCGAGCTTCCCGATGCATTCCGGACCTTGCAGCAATACCTGCTCAAGAAGCCGGGTGGCGATCGAGAGATGGTCGATATCCTGGCCCTCGTCCTTCAGCACGACGAACAGGCAGTGCTCTCGGCCGTCGACATGGCGCTGAAGTCCGGCGTCCCGACCAAGACGCATGTGTTGAACCTGCTGCATCGTCTCGTTGACGGCAAATCCTTCACGCCGCCGACCCTTGACGCACCGCAGGCACTGACGCTCACCAATGAGCCCAAGGCCAATGTCGAACGATACGATACCTTGAGAAAGACGGAGGTTCGCCATGCGTCATAATCCGGCAAGCGGCGCGATCGTCATCATGCTGCGGCAACTGAAGATGCATGGCATGGCCCACGCCGTCGGCGATCTGACCGAGCAGGGTTCGCCGGCGTTTGAGGCTGCCATTCCGATCCTGTCCCAGCTTCTCAAGGCGGAGACTGCGGAACGCGAGGTCCGATCGACAGCCTATCAGCTCAAGACAGCACGCTTTCCGGCCTACCGTGACCTGAGTGGCTTCGACTTTGCCAGCAGCGAGATCAACGAGGCGCTCGTGCAACAGCTTCATCGCTGCGACTTCCTCGACGACGCCAACAACATCGTTCTGGTCGGCGGTCCCGGCACGGGCAAGACGCACATTGCCACCGCGCTCGGTGTCCAGGCAATTGAACATCACCACAAGCGGGTACGGTTCTTCTCGACGGTCGAACTGGTCAACGCGCTTGAGCAAGAGAAGGCTCAAGGCAAGTCGGGACAGATCGCCAATCGGCTCGTCCACTCCGATCTCGTCATTCTCGACGAGCTGGGATACCTGCCATTCAGCGCTTCAGGCGGGGCGCTGCTCTTCCATCTGCTGAGCAGGCTCTATGAGCGCACCAGCGTCATCATCACCACCAACCTCAACTTCAGTGAATGGGCAAGCGTGTTCGGCGACGCAAAGATGACCACCGCGCTGCTCGACAGGCTCACCCACCACTGCCACATCCTGGAAACCGGAAACGATAGCTTCCGCTTCAAGAACAGCTCGGCCCATCAGCCCAAAACATCAAAGGAGAAACGCAGGAACTTGACCCCGACCAACAACACGAACGATACCTAAAGGCGGGTCAATTCTCGGTGGAAACGCCGGGTCAGCTCTCAGTGGAAATCAACACCCGTGGCCTTCCTACATTTCGACGCGTTTGAGCGGATCGCCGATAGCGTTCTCAAGAAGCAAATGGCCAGGCACAAGACAGGGGTATCCACGACGGCCGAGGTTAAAGCAAAACTTGCTCAGATCAAGAAAGACCAGCAGGGTATCATCGCCCAGATTTCGCAAAGAGCGGCCGAAGGCCGTCGTCCGCTTTCAGCTCTGGACGACATGCTCGACAAACTTGAGGAACAGAAAGAAGAACTCGAGAATGTCCTCGCACGGGCAAAAGACGACCAGACGAAAGTGAGTGATGAAGACCGTCTGAGGCAACTCCGCCAAGAGATAAACCCCGAGACCGTGGAGACAATCCTGAACGCGGCCGTCTACCTCGCGCGTGATCATGCCGATACAGCGACGAAGCAACCCTTCGTCGACATCATCCGGCAGTTGGTCCAGAAAGTAGTGATTCTCAAGACCCCGGGCCGCCAGCCGGCGGATCTGGAAGTCCATGGCCGTATCGCCTCGATCCTTGCCGCCGTGGAGACGGCGCAAATGATGGAGATGCGTTTCAGGTCGGTGATCGAGCAGCACGTCCTTGCCCGCGAACTCTCTGGCGAGATCGACACGGAGGACAAAAAACAAAAGCTCCTCGCGGGTTACGCAGAGGAGCTTTCAAGGAAGCGACTTGAGTGGCAGCAGATTCAAGTCTCAGTGGTTGCGGGGGCAGGATTTGAACCTGCGGCCTTCAGGTTATGAGCCTGACGAGCTACCGGGCTGCTCCACCCCGCGCCAAGAGCGCAACTTTGTTGCGCCTGAGAGTTGTTACCAAGCAGAAAGGACCGCTTTTGGCGGCCCTAAGATTTCGGCTTGGGCCGATGTTGTGTCGAGAAGATTGTTTTTCAGCGTTTTTAGCTGACAACATTGCCATTAGCAGACCTGGCAGCGACCTACTCTCCCGCGTCTTGAGACGAAGTACCATTGGCGCTGGGGCGTTTCACGGCCGTGTTCGGAATGGGAACGGGTGCAGCCACCCCGCCATGACCACCAGGTCGGCTAAGGGCAATGTTGTTGAGAAGCTGGCACAGGCATTCGCCTGTTTTCTTTTTTTGAACACGTTGTTTTGCGGCTGCGTGGGATTTCCCATACAGGCCGGTCGGCCGTCGCGCCCAGGTTTTTGCCGAAGGCAAAATACCGGTTTGGCGCGCGCCGTCCGCAGCGAAGCGATCAGAGATCGCGACAGCGTGAGGACAAAACAGATGGCTTGTGCTCATCTTCGATGAGCATAAGCAATGAGAACGATCAAGCCAATCGAGCTATTAGTAACGGTAAGCTTCATGCATTACTGCACTTCCACACCCGTCCTATCAACGTGGTCGTCTTCCACGGCTCTGATAGGGAATACTCGTTTTCAGGTGGGTTTCCCGCTTAGATGCCTTCAGCGGTTATCCCTTCCATATATAGCTACCCTGCTATGCCGTTGGCACGACAACAGGTCCACCAGAGATATGTCCATCCCGGTCCTCTCGTACTAGGGACAGATCCTGTCAATATTCCTACACCCACGGCAGATAGGGACCGAACTGTCTCACGACGTTCTGAACCCAGCTCACGTACCGCTTTAATTGGCGAACAGCCAAACCCTTGGGACCTGCTCCAGCCCCAGGATGCGATGAGCCGACATCGAGGTGCCAAACAACCCCGTCGATATGGACTCTTGGGGGTCATCAGCCTGTTATCCCCGGCGTACCTTTTATCCGTTGAGCGATGGCCCTTCCACACGGGACCACCGGATCACTATGACCGACTTTCGTCTCTGCTCGACTTGTCAGTCTCGCAGTCAGGCGGGCTTATGCCATTGCACTCGACGACCGATTTCCGACCGGTCTGAGCCCACCATCGCGCGCCTCCGTTACTCTTTCGGAGGCGACCGCCCCAGTCAAACTACCCACCATACACTGTCCCGGATCCGGATGACGGACCGCGGTTAGACATCCATGACGATAAGGGTGGTATTTCAAGGATGGCTCCACAGAAACTGGCGTCCCTGCTTCAAAGCCTACCACCTATCCTACACATGCCGACACGAATGCCAGTGTAAAGCTATAGTAAAGGTGCACGGGGTCTTTCCGTCTGACCGCAGGAACCCCGCATCTTCACGGGGAATTCAATTTCACTGAGTCTATGTTGGAGACAGCGGGGAAGTCGTTACGCCATTCGTGCAGGTCGGAACTTACCCGACAAGGAATTTCGCTACCTTAGGACCGTTATAGTTACGGCCGCCGTTTACTGGGGCTTCGATTCAAAGCTTGCACCTCTCCTCTTAACCTTCCAGCACCGGGCAGGCGTCAGACCCTATACGTCGTCTTGCGACTTCGCAGAGCCCTGTGTTTTTGATAAACAGTCGCTACCCCCTGGTCTGTGCCACCCCATTACACTTGCGTATAAAGGGGTCACGCTTCTTCCGAAGTTACGCGTGCAATTTGCCGAGTTCCTTCAACATAGTTCTCTCAAGCGCCTTGGTATACTCTACCTGACCACCTGTGTCGGTTTCGGGTACGGTCTGTACGGTGGAGCTATTTCCTGGAACCGCTTCCTCGCCCATTCAATCCAATAAGAATGAACAAGTTACGCAATCCGTCACTACCACCAGGCCCACGAATATTAACGTGGTTCCCATCGACTACGCATTTCTGCCTCATCTTAGGGGCCGGCTAACCCTGCTCAGATTAACTTTAAGCAGGAACCCTTGGTCTTTCGGCGAGGGGGTCTCTCACCCCCTTTATCGTTACTCATGTCAACATTCGCACTTCCGATACCTCCAGGGCCCCTCACAGGTACCCCTTCACAGGCTTACGGAACGCTCCGCTACCACTTGCAGTAAACTGCAAATCCTCAGCTTCGGTGCATGGCTTTAGCCCCGTTACATTTTCGGCGCAAAGACCCTTATTTAGACCAGTGAGCTGTTACGCTTTCTTTAAATGATGGCTGCTTCTAAGCCAACATCCTGGTTGTTTTGGGATCCTCACATCCTTTCCCACTTAGCCATGACTTGGGGACCTTAGCTGGAGGTCAGGGTTGTTGCCCTCTTCACGACGGACGTTAGCACCCGCCGTGTGTCTGCCGACTAGTACTCCCAGGTATTCGGAGTTTGGTTAGGATCAGTAAGACGGTGAGTCCCCATAGCCCATCCAGTGCTCTACCCCCTGGGGTATTCGGTCGACGCTCTACCTAAATAGATTTCGCGGAGAACCAGCTATCTCCGAGTTTGATTGG
>Ga0101941_1001879_pt1:0-7500 | contig 11933 bp, 7 predicted proteins | sample DewCreD2012metaG_3_FD_75242 | JGI IMG/M metagenome (GOLD analysis project Ga0101941, IMG submission 75242) | Hot spring sediment bacterial and archeal communities from British Columbia, Canada, to study Microbial Dark Matter (Phase II) - Dewar... ...
CGGGCGACTTTGATCCTGCCCGCCTGAGGGGAAACGTCGATCGGGATGAAACAGGCCCTCAGTCGACGTCCCTTGAGAAGAACGGTTCGGCGGAGCGGTCAGGTCTAGCCGAAACGCACACACAGAACCCACGGTCATCCGGGCTTGGCCCGGCCGCTCCGCGCCTCCTCACCCATCCTTTCGGGACATCCCGTCAGGCGACAAAGCCGTGCGTCCAAGGTCCTCCCCCCGTGGGGGAGGTGTCGGCGAAGCCGACGGTGGGGGGAGTGATTGGATGACAGCCAGATCCACGATCCGACGACTCCCCCCACCGGCCTTCGGCCGCCTCCCCCACAGGGGGAGGGTTTTCGGCGGGAGCTGCTGGAGAGCCGGGCGGACGCGTGGAGTGAGCCTAGTTCGTCACCGAGAACGTCGCGTTGTTACCAGTGGCGGTGGAGACGCCCACGACCGCGCGGCCAGATCCGCGCACCGTCGTCGTCGCGCGGGCGCTGACATCGACATTGTTGGCCTGGCTATTGTTGGCGGTCGTCGATCCGCCGCACAGGTTGCAGGCATAGCCGCTGACGGCGTTGCCGATCGCCGTGGCGCTGGATCCGGCGTCGTAGCCGCTGTTACCCTCGAAGCTGGCGATCACCTCGACGCCGCCGCCGTCGTTGACCTGGACGTTGTCCAGCACCAGGCCAGGGCCGTTGTAATTGGTGGCCATGGCCGAGTTGCCCACGCCGTAGGCCGTGGCCTGGGCGCCGCCGAATTGGTACGAGCTAGCCTCGGCTTGGGCCCGCACATAGGCGGTGTTGTACTGGTGGCTGGCCACGTCCAGCAGCGTGCCCTCGTTCGCCGCGTTCAGGTTGTTGCCCGAGGCCGTGGCGGCCGTGGTGGTCAGATAGCTGTTGCCGTAGGCGGCGAACTTGGTGGCCGTGACATTGGCCGCGCCGTTGTTCTGGTCGGTGATGACCCGGGCCGCCGACTGGTTGGCGCCGGTCAGCTCGATGTTGTTGCCCGCCGCCGTGCCGGCCACGACAGCCGTGCCGGAGACGTATTGCAGCACCGCCCCGCCGTCGGCGGCGATGTCGGCCTGGTTGTTCTGGCTGACCCGCGCGCCCATCGATCCGTTGACCAGCAGCAGGCCCTGGCTGTTGCCCGCCGCCATCGTGCTCTGGACCACGTCGCCGGCCTGGGCGGTGGGGCCCTCGATCTGGCCGAGCGCGGTCACGGCGCCGGTGTTGGTCTGGACCATGAAGCCGCTCACCGTCGCATAGGCGGCGAAGGCCGTGCCGCCGTTGCCCACGGCCGTGGTGGCGACATTGCTTGAAGCGCCCATCGATCCGGAAACGTCCACGACGCCATGGGCCGAGATGGTCCCCTGGTTGTCCTGGTTGGACGTCACGCCGGCGTCGGCGCCGTGCGCCGTAAGGCCGAAGGTGTTGCCGGCGGCGGTCGTGGTGGCGGTGACGCCTTCCTCGACGGTGACCACGTTCAGCGCCTGGTCGGCGAACAGGTTGCCGACATTAATCTGGTTGTTCGTGCCCTGGACCGTTTGGCTAGTAGCGACCCCGGCCAGCATTACGCACATCGGGATCGCTGCGATCGTTCCAGCGAGACGGGTCTTCGCGGGTCTGCGCATTGTTGGTTCCCAGGTTGTTGTAAGCGGGGACAAAGGCCCCGGTCGCGCCGACGGTGTTGGCGGCGTAGGGGTCGTACTGCAGACAGCTCTGCGGACCCGGCATGCCATAGAGGTTGGCGCTCATCTCGATGGTGGCCCGCTCGATCAGCGAGCGCACGGCCAGTTGCATCGGCTCCAGCGCGCCGCGGCCCGCCGAGATGTCGAAGATGTTGCCGTTCAGGAAGTCGAAGACGCCGAGGCTGATCTCACGGCCGACCACCTGCTTCTGGTAGGAGATCACGTCCACCACCTCCAGCGTGCGGGTGTTGATCAGGCGCAGGTCCAGCGCGATGTTCATCACGAACACCCGGCGGCGGAAGTTGCCCTTCAGGCCGTCGGTGTCCTTGTCGCCGGCATAGGCGTCGACGCCCGACGAGCGGATGTTGTAGTTCAGCTCGGTGATACCGCCGGCCACGTAGAAGTCCGACCCCGGGACCTGGCCCGCCAGGATGCGGCGATAGTCGGCCGGCGCGTCGGCGCCCGGCTTGGGATTGTCGGAGATCAGCTTGTTGTTGGCGTATTTCAGCTCGTATTCCGACACCGAGGTGTCGAAGCGCTCGACCATCGGCATGCCGGCCTTGGCGAAGGCGGTCATGGCCAGCAAGCTCGCGCCCTGGGTGACTTTGCGGCCCGACCCGTCGGACTCTTCCTTGCCGGTGTAGTCGGCGATGCGGCCGATGGCGACGCGCGGGGCGACCACGTGGTTGGCGCGGGCGTACTGGGCCAGGCAGACCAGGCCGGCGGTGTAGGGCGTGGGGTTGGCGGTCACCGGCGCCGAGCCGATCGGCGAGGCGTAGTTGCCGTCCGACATCGACTTGGGAACGCCGCCGCAAGCGCTGAGCGCGGCGCAAGCGCTCGCCATCAGCAGGAGGTTGAGGCGCTTACTGGCCATTTCCCGATTTCCCGACGTTCGTTCCGGCGCTGATATTGCCGTTGTTGATCTGGCTGGAGTTGACGATCACCGTGTTGTTGTTGCCTTGGGTGACCACCGTCAGGTTGTTGCCGATCGCCGTGGAGCTCCCATAGCCTCCCAGGCTGCCGACCCCCGAATAGCTGTCCAGCGATCCTGACGACTGGCTGGACGAATAGACGCTCTGGTCGGCGCCGGTTAGCATGACGCCGTCGACGATGACCCGGTTGCCGTTGGCGTCGCGGGTCGAATACTGGACCACGTGGTTCTCGGAACCGGCCACGCGGCCGTAGCCGGCGTTGAAGGCCGCGGAGTTGCTGTCGAGGCTCTGGGCGCGGGCGGGGCTGGAGAGCACCAGGCCGGTCGCGGCCATGACCAGAGCCAGAACTGCCGCGCTGATCGCTAGAGGGCGCCCGGCGCCCGGCAGTTTCTTCTCGTTCGCAGCCATCTGGAACCTCGTGAACACCGACATGTCCGACGGCTAGCAACACCCGTGCCAATATCGGACAGTGTTCGGTCTAATCCCGAAGGTCTCGCGATTTGGTTAAGTTCGGCGGTCGGGGAGCCGACATTGACGGTGGCGACAATAACCGCCCGGCCGGCGCTCCAGTGATCCAGCCCATTGATAAGGGGAGCGCTTTGCGAGACCCTGTTTGAAAATAAGCCTCAGGGAGGATTAAGCTTTGCTGGTATCTCAGATCCTGAAGGACAAGGGCGATCTTGTCTTTACCGCCTCGCCCAACGAGACCGTGGGCGCGGCCGCGGCCTTGCTGCACAGCCGGCGCGTGGGCGCGATGGTCGTGCTCGAGGAGGACGAGACCATCGCCGGCATCCTGTCCGAGCGGGATATCGTGCGGGTGATCGCGGAGGGCGGAGCGGCCGCCCTGTCGAAGCCGATCTCGCTATGCATGACCCGCGACGTGGTCTTCGCCAAGCCCGAGGAGACGGTCGACGCCCTGCTCGAGCGCATGACCGATCGCCGGATCCGCCACCTGCCCGTCTGCAAGGGCGCGCGGCTGGCCGGCATCATCTCGATCGGCGACCTGGTGAAGTACAAGATCAGCGAGGCCCAGGCCGAAGCCGAGGGGCTGAAGGCCTATATCGCGGCCGGCTGACGCGGCGTTCACGAGGCGCACGGGGCGGCCGAACGGGGGAGCGTCCGCTACTCTCTATACAGGGGCCTATATAGAATGTGGGTCAGCGCGCCGGTTCGCCGATCAGTTCGGCCCCCGATCCGGTGACCGCATCGGCCAGGCTGTAGCCCTCCAGCACCGCCGCCGTAGCGTCGCGGGCCCGCAGAAGAGCCTCGCGCAGGGCGCAGGTGGCCAGGTCGCGACAGTCCTCGCAGCGCCGGAAGGCCGTGCGGCTGACGCAGGGGCTCAGCGCCAGGGGGCCGTCGACCAGGCGAATGATCTCGGCGAAGCTGATCTCGGAGGGCTGGCGGCCCAGCAGGTAGCCGCCGAACTTGCCCCGGCGGCTGGTAACCAGGCCCTGGCGCGACAGTGTAAGAAGTATGGCTTCGAGGAACTTGCGCGGCGCATCGGCGCGGGCCGCCAGTTCGCCGGCCGTGACCTGCCCGTTCTCGCGGGCCAGTTCGATCATGGCGCGCAGGGCGTAACGCGCTTTCTGGGACAACATGGACGCGGGGCCTCCTACTGCAGGGGTCTATGAAGGCAGGGGAGGGGACAGCGCAAGCTTCGTCGCCGGCGGGCACGGGGCCTTGCCTCAAACCGTTCACAGATCCACGCACAGGGAAAGTGATGCGTGCGATTGATCGCGTCGCTTTTGCGGTTGCGACTCTTCGGGGCGGTGGCTAAACACCGCCCTCGCTTCGGGGCCAACGCCCGCCGGACGAATTCAGGGCCTCCGGGCCTTGCATTTGGAAAGGCGGATCGTTAAGCTCCGCGGCTTCAATCGACTCGGTGACGAATTTGCGAAGACCCTGTCTTCAAGGGCTTCGTCGCCGCGCTTTTGTCCTTCGAAGCGGTCTCGGCCAGCTCATAGACGAAAGTGAAAAGGCCGGTTGACATGGGGATGTGGTTTCAATAGAAGCCGCTCTCCTGAGAGTAACGGGTAGTGGTTCGCAAGAGCTTCTTGAGTTATTCTTCTGGTCTCTCAAGAGTTTCTTCGGATTTCTTGCTTGACTGGATTGGCGGTCTTCACTAGAAGGTTGCTTCGGTTTGTTGGGGTTGGCTTTGGCTGGTTCTGACGGATTGGTTCGGACGGTTTTGTAAAAAACGGTTTGACACGGAATTCGAGGTTGGATAGATAGCCGCCTCCGCCGACAACGGGCGCTAAACGGTTGGTTCCGCTGAGAGGCGGTTCTGGGAGCTTCGGCTCTGGGTCTTTGACATTGTTGATTTGGAAAGAGAAACGCAGGCGGCGGCGCTCTGGCGATGACCTCACGGGTCATCTCGATGCGCTGACAATTGCGGTCTCTTGAAGACACCATGAATATCATGGACCGAAACTTAGGTTTCGATCCATTGATGTGATTGGGAACTCGTCAAGATACTATGCAAACCAGAACCGGTTCCTCGGTTTTCCCCTTGGAACTGAAGTCTGTGTTAGCGGTCAACTCAACCTGAGAGTTTGATCCTGGCTCAGAGCGAACGCTGGCGGCAGGCCTAACACATGCAAGTCGAACGGATCCTTCGGGATTAGTGGCGGACGGGTGAGTAACACGTGGGAACGTGCCCTTTGGTTCGGAACAACTCAGGGAAACTTGAGCTAATACCGGATAAGCCTTTCGAGGGAAAGATTTATCGCCATTGGAGCGGCCCGCGTAGGATTAGCTAGTTGGTGGGGTAAAGGCCCACCAAGGCTACGATCCTTAGCTGGTCTGAGAGGATGATCAGCCACATTGGGACTGAGACACGGCCCAAACTCCTACGGGAGGCAGCAGTGGGGAATCTTGCGCAATGGGCGAAAGCCTGACGCAGCCATGCCGCGTGAATGATGAAGGTCTTAGGATTGTAAAATTCTTTCACCGGGGACGATAATGACGGTACCCGGAGAAGAAGCCCCGGCTAACTTCGTGCCAGCAGCCGCGGTAATACGAAGGGGGCTAGCGTTGCTCGGAATTACTGGGCGTAAAGGGAGCGTAGGCGGATAGTTTAGTCAGAGGTGAAAGCCCAGGGCTCAACCTTGGAATTGCCTTTGATACTGGCTATCTTGAGTACGGAAGAGGTATGTGGAACTCCGAGTGTAGAGGTGAAATTCGTAGATATTCGGAAGAACACCAGTGGCGAAGGCGACATACTGGTCCGTTACTGACGCTGAGGCTCGAAAGCGTGGGGAGCAAACAGGATTAGATACCCTGGTAGTCCACGCTGTAAACGATGAGTGCTAGTTGTCGGCAGGCATGCCTGTCGGTGACGCAGCTAACGCATTAAGCACTCCGCCTGGGGAGTACGGTCGCAAGATTAAAACTCAAAGGAATTGACGGGGGCCCGCACAAGCGGTGGAGCATGTGGTTTAATTCGAAGCAACGCGCAGAACCTTACCACCTTTTGACATGCCCGGACCGCCTCAGAGATGAGGCTTTCCCTTCGGGGACTGGGACACAGGTGCTGCATGGCTGTCGTCAGCTCGTGTCGTGAGATGTTGGGTTAAGTCCCGCAACGAGCGCAACCCTCGCTATTAGTTGCCATCATTTAGTTGGGCACTCTAATAGGACCGCCGGTGGTAAGCCGGAGGAAGGTGGGGATGACGTCAAGTCCTCATGGCCCTTACAAGGTGGGCTACACACGTGCTACAATGGCGACTACAGAGGGCTGCAACCCAGCGATGGTGAGCCAATCCCTAAAAGTCGTCTCAGTTCGGATTGTTCTCTGCAACTCGAGAGCATGAAGTTGGAATCGCTAGTAATCGCGGATCAGCATGCCGCGGTGAATACGTTCCCGGGCCTTGTACACACCGCCCGTCACACCATGGGAGTTGGCTCTACCCGAAGGCGCTGCGCTAACCCGCAAGGGAGGTAGGCGACCACGGTAGGGTCAGCGACTGGGGTGAAGTCGTAACAAGGTAGCCGTAGGGGAACCTGCGGCTGGATCACCTCCTTTCTAAGGATACTTCTCCAGGCTCTTGTCTCACGACAATCCTATTGAAGTTCCGATTATATACAGTGAGCGGATCGCCGCCGTCTTCGTTTCTCTTTCCACTCCTCATCAACCGTTCAGGTCGGTGAGGCGATCGCGAGCCCAGGAACGGGTCTCATCTCCCAAGCCTGTTTGGTCTCAAGCCTGCTTGGGGAGTGAGGATCTGGTCTATGCGGCCTATGGGCCCGTAGCTCAGTTGGTTAGAGCGCACGCTTGATAAGCGTGAGGTCATAAGTTCAAATCTTATCGGGCCTACCAACCTCCTGCACATACGGAACGCAACCGACACCCAGCTCTCCTGGGCTTAAGCAACTTACACAGTGTGTGAGGGGCCATAGCTCAGTTGGTAGAGCGCCTGCTTTGCAAGCAGGATGTCGTCGGTTCGAATCCGTCTGGCTCCACCATCTCTTCATTCGGAAGGGGTGGTAACGCGATCGAGGATTGATCAAGTTTGCAGCTGCGACTGTTGCCTCAATGAGGCATGCGCGGTCTGCGATAATGACATCGTGAAGGTAGGGTTCACCCGCCGACATCATCTCCCCTTGGGGATGGTCGAGGTTTTAGGGCGGACTTTGAAGAAGACATCAAATGTCTGACTGTAAAAGCGCATGATGCGGCTCGCTAGAGCCGCATGCATGGGTTTTGCTGAGAACGATCAAGCGCATAAGGGCTTCTGACGGATGCCTTGGCATTGAGAGGCGATGAAGGACGTGGCACGCTGCGATAAGAGCCGGGGAGGCGCGAGCACCCTTTGATCCGGCTATCTCCGAATGGGGAAACCCACCTTAATGACCACTCCACTTGCTTCCGGCTTCGGCCGGTAGCCT
>Ga0101941_1001880_pt1 | contig 11932 bp, 11 predicted proteins | sample DewCreD2012metaG_3_FD_75242 | JGI IMG/M metagenome (GOLD analysis project Ga0101941, IMG submission 75242) | Hot spring sediment bacterial and archeal communities from British Columbia, Canada, to study Microbial Dark Matter (Phase II) - Dewar... ...
AGCGGGATTACTTCATGTCGGCACAGGAAGCCAGGGAGTACGGCATCGTCGATCACGTCCTGGAGTCGCCGAAGCTCGTCGGTGTGTAGCCTGAGGGGATAGTGGGGCGGGAGCGCAAGGATGTCGACGACTCGTGGGGGCCGGATCTTCTACCGCTGCTCCTTCTGCGGCAAGAGCCAGGAGGAGGTGCGCCGGTTGATCGCCGGCCCGAACGGCGTGTACATCTGTGACGAGTGCGTACAGCTCTGCCGGGAGATCATCGAAGAGGAGTCGCCGCCGCGTCGCCCCGCTCCCTCGCTCACCCATATCCCGACGCCCAAGAAGCTCTACGAGCAGCTCAGCCAGTACGTGATTGGACAGGATCGCGCCAAGAAGATCCTCTCGGTCGCGGTCTACAACCACTATAAGCGCGTCCTGATGGGCGACGACGATGAGGTCGAGCTGCAAAAGAGCAATATCCTGCTGCTCGGCCCGACCGGCAGCGGCAAGACGCTGCTGGCACAGACGCTCGCCAAGCTCCTCGATGTCCCCTTCTCGATCGCCGACGCGACGGCGCTCACCGAGGCCGGCTACGTGGGCGAGGATGTTGAGAACATTCTGCTTCGCCTCATCCAGGCGGCGGGCGGCGATGTGCACCGCGCGCAGACCGGCATCATCTACATCGACGAGATCGACAAGATTGCGCGCAAGAGCGACAACCCGTCGATCACCCGCGACGTCTCGGGCGAAGGCGTCCAGCAGGCGCTGCTGAAGATCATCGAGGGGACGATCGCCAACGTGCCGCCGCACAGCGGCCGCAAGCATCCCCATCAGGAGTACATTCAGATCGATACTCGCAATATCCTCTTCATCTGCGGCGGTGCCTTCGAGGGGCTAGCCGAGATCATCCGTCGTCGTATCGGCAAGGACTCGACTATCGGCTTCGGCAAGAGCAAGCAGCAGCGACAGCGCGAGGAGAACGTGCTCCACGACGTGACGCCCGACGATCTGCTCAAGTTCGGCCTCATCCCCGAGTTTATCGGCCGGCTGCCGATCGTCGCGGCGCTCGACCCGCTGACGCACGAGGATTTGATCCGGATCCTCGTCGAGCCGAAGAACGCGGTCGTCAAGCAGTATCAGAAGATCTTCGCGCTCGACAACGTGGAGCTGGTCTTTACCGACGACGCCCTGGAGGCGACGGCGGTGCTGGCCGAGCAGCGCAACACCGGCGCGCGTGGCTTGCGCACCACGATCGAGGAAGTGCTGCTGGACGTAATGTACGAGCTGCCTTCGATGCGCGGAGTGCGCAAGTGCGTGATCACCGGCGACGTGATCTATCGACGCCGGCCACCGTTGCTGCTCGCCGAGAACGACGAGCCACTGGAGAACTACCAGGAGACAGCCTGAACCTCGCCGTCATGGCGCAGGCGTATCCGGCACAGCGCATAGAGAAATCGCAGGGGCAAAAGACATATTCGCCTCTGCGATTCGATAAACCCCCTCGTCCCCGACGGCCGCCGGCGCCAGGGCTGCCCGGCGCTGAGGCCAGCAACTGGCCGACGTCTCTACCCGTCCCGTCTACCAGTGCGCGCTGCCACTCGCGAACGCGGGCTGCTCAGGCTCGTCTCCTTCGACAGGACGCGACTATCGCAGGTGCTTGCGCCGGCTCGGGCTGCGCGTGCGCATGAACTCCAGCACGTCCTTCAGGTGCTCGCGATAATGCTCGTAGGTGTCCCCGGCGACCAGATCTCGCGTCAGCATCGGTGTGGTTTCGAGAAGCTCCATGAGCTCGGAGTGCGTGGTATCGAACTCGTCTCGTACCTCGTCGATCGGCTTCTCCGCCTGGCGGCGTACCACCTCGGCGTTGAAGGCGTCGACATCCAGCTCTGCCTCTTCTATCTCGTTGGTGTCCCTGCCCTCCTCTAGGGCGCGAATCCGCTCGATCAAGAGTCGCTCCCAGGCCGTGATATGAGCCATCAGGTCCTTGAACGACCAGGTCCCCACAGTGTTCGGCTCGACCAGCTCGTGCTCGCTCAAGGCGACGAGCGCCTTGCGGAGTTCGAGCCAGCTCTCGGCGATATCGCGAAGTATTGCCAGCCGCTCCTGCGTGCTGATCGTCATGGTTCACCCCCCTGAGATTGTCGGTTTCCAGCGGAGAGCGTACCACGGCGCCGGCAGAGCGTGTCCTGTGGCGGCCGAGGGGGCAGTACAATGAGGCCAGCAGAGGGGATTGCCTGGTGGAGAGGAGCTGGGCCGTGAGGCGCGTCGTGGTGACCGGTGGGGTACTGGCGCTCGAGGATGGGCCGGTTCGAGCTGACCTCGTCATCCACGATGAGCGGATCGCGGCCATCACGCTCGATGCATCAGGGGTCGAGGCGGACGAGCGGATCGACGCGACTGGACTGATCGTCACGCCTGGCGGTATCGACGTGCACACCCACTTCAAGGAGCCTGCCGACCCGCTGCTCGAAGGCTTCACGACGGGCAGCCTGGGAGCGATCGCCGGCGGCGTGACGAGCGTCGTGGAGATGCCGCAAGCCTCTCCGCCCTCGAGCCGGGGGGCGCACATCCGGGAGAAGCGACGGCTGGGGGAGGCGCACAGCATCGTCGACTTCGCGCTCTGGGGCGCGGCGATCAACCAGCCGCTGGACCATATCGACGAGATGCTCGACGAGGGGATCGTCGGCATCAAGTCGTTCATGGCCGGGTCGAGCCCCGGTTTCCCGGCGGCGACTGACGAGACGCTGCTCCAGGTATTCCGGCGACTGGCCGGTACCGGCATTCCCTATGGCCTGCACGCTGAGAACGACGACCTGCTCCAGGCCGGCATTGCGCGCATGCAGGCACTGGGTCGCAAAGACCCCCTGGCGCATGCCGAGTCCAGGCCGTCGATCGTCGAGGTCGAGGCTGTCCACCGGGCGCTCTTCTTCGCCGAGCAGACCGGTGGGCATGCCTACATCGTCCACTGCAGCACCGTGGGGGCGCTGGAGCTGGTGCAGGCGGCGCGGGCCAGAGGCGTCCGCGTCTCGGCCGAGACTTGCCCCCAATACCTGACACTGTCCGAGGAGGATCTCGTCCGGCTCGGGCCGTTCGGGCGCTGCGCGCCGCCGTTTCGCTCAGCCGCGGAAGTCGAGGGGCTCTGGCGCTTCCTGGCCGATCGCACGATCGACGTCGTCTCTTCCGACCACTGCGGGTACACGATCGAGAGCAAGGAGGCCGGCTGGGACGACATCTGGCAGGCTCCGCTGGGCCTCTCAGGCATCCAGACGCTGTTCCCGGTCACCTTCGACGAGATGGTCAACCGGCGCAAGCTGCCGCTCGAGGACTTCGTCCGCGTGTCGGCCGCGAACCCGGCGCGCATCTTCAGCCTCTACCCGCGCAAGGGGTGTATCCGCGTCGGTGCCGATGCGGATCTGGCCTTCTACGACACGCGGCAGCAGTGGACGATCCGAGCCAGCGACCTCCTCCACCGCAACAAGTGGACGCCGTTCGAGGGGCACACGGTCGGCTGCCGGGTAGTGCGCACGATGATCCGCGGGCGCGTGGTGTACTCCTGGGACGGCGAGCACCGCGTGAGCGCGGAACCTGGCTATGGACGGTTTCTGCCGCGCGGATACGGGCGAACCGGGTGACACAGGCACTTCACGCGTCAACTGTGGCGCGGTGTGCTCTCTATGCTGCGGGCCGGGGCGGCATACGCCCCGGCCCGCTCGCATGCATGAGAACCGGATCGTTGACTAGTCACGGCGCTGCATGCCGGTGACGAGGCTCACCCAGTAGAGGAGTTGCAGCAGGGCAGCCAGGAAACCGGCGATGTAGGTCAGCGCCGCCGCGTTCAAGACCTGTCGATTCTGCTCGTACTCCGTGCGGTCCACCAGCCCCATGGTCGTGAGCATCTGCATGGCCCGGCTGCTCGCATTGAACTCGACCGGGAGGGTCACCAGAGCGAACAAGGTGCCGGCCGAGAAGAAGGCGATCCCGAGCCAGGCCAGCCCGGTAGCCCCGATCACGATGCCGGCGAGGATCATGATCCAGCCGATGTTCGAGCCGAGCGTCGCCGCTGGCACTAGCGCCGAGCGGAGCTGGAGCGGCACGTAGCCGACCTTGTGCTGGATCGCATGCCCCGCCTCGTGCGCCGCAATGCCTAGCGCCGCAACCGAGCGACCACCGTACACCGGCATCGAGAGTCGCAGTACTCGCTGCCGGGGATCGTAGTGATCAGTCAACTCACCCGGCGTGAGCTCGACCGGCACGTCGTAGAGCCCGTTGGCATCGAGGATCATCCGGGCAACCTGAGCGCCGGTCAGTCCCTGGCGGTTGGGGACGTTGCGGTACTTGCCGAAGGTCGAGTGTACCCGCCACTGGGCGAAGAGCATCAAGAGCAGTGCCGGGGCCATGAACACGAGGTACATCGGGTCGAGATAGAACATCCTGCTGGCTCCTTTCTGGCCAGTAACGGTCGTTCCACACGCCTGTACAGACTGTTAACACCAGCCGACGCGGGGCGCGTCGTTCACTGCCCCGCCGCCGAGAGTCGTGCAGAACTTCCCGCTCCCTGAGTATGACCGAAACCTGCGCTCAGTTTCAAGCGCGTCGAAGGCCGGGAGGACGCGGTGGAGGTGAACTGTAGCGGCCTGTGCTCGCGGAATGTGGGATTGCGCTGAACGAGAGACCGGCACGAGGGTAGGATTGAGCGGTGCACTAGAGGTCGTGGCTGAGCGATCGGGGAAACGAGGGGGCATGACGGAGGATCAGCCAGCGCTGCGCGAGGTCGAGCGGTATATGCGCGCGGTCATCGATCGAGCGGAGAGCAGCGGCATGCTCGATGATCGTGCCGCGCTGCCGCTCTACCGCGTGCTGGCCTACCACCTCGGGTGGATGGACGAGCAGTTCCGACCGGCGCGAGTCGACGGCGGCAAGCGCATCCGCCCGCTGCTGTGCCTGCGCTGCTGCGAGGCAGCCGGTGGCGACCCATCGGCGGCAGCCCCAGTGGGCGCGGCGATCGAGCTGCTCCACAACTTCACGCTCGTCCACGACGATATCCAGGATCGTAGCCGGACACGCCGTCATCGGCCTACCGTCTGGGCACTCTGGGGCGAAGCCCAGGCGATCAATGCCGGGGACGCCATGTTCGCCCTCAGCCAGCTCGCGCTGCTGGAGGTAGCCGATCGCTTGCCGGCGAGCTCGGTCGCGCTGCTGCTGAGAGCGTTCAACGAGACGACGCTACGCATCGTTGAGGGGCAGGTACTCGACCTCGGCTTCGAGGACAGGCCATCGGTCAGCGTCGACGAGTACCTGACGATGATCCGCGGCAAGACGGCCGCGTTGACCGCGTTCGCTGCCTGGTCGGGCGCGCTCGTGGCTGGGGCAGATCCGGAGCGCCTGGAGCGTTTCCGGCTATTCGGCGAGGCGCTCGGGCTCGGGTTCCAGATCCGGGACGACTACCTCGGAATCTGGGGGCGTCGCGAGGAGACGGGCAAGGAACCAGCCGACGACATCCGGCGTCGAAAGAAGAGTCTACCGATCGTCCTGCTGCTCGAGTCCATGACTCCACCCGATCGCGAGCTCCTCGATTCACTCTGGAGCGGCCCGGAGGTGAGCGACCAGGCCGTCGAGCAGGTGCTCGAGCTGCTCGAGCGCTACGGTGTCCGCGAGCGCGTCCGAGCCGAGGTGGCGCGGCTGCACCAGGAAGCTCACAGTCTCCTCGCGGAGGCGGCCGCGCCGGGGCCGGCGCGGGATGCGCTGGCCGCGCTGTTGGACCGGCTCGCCACGCGCTCCGGTTAGGCAGCCGGGGCTGGGCGACCGCGCCGGCCCTGCATCTCGCCGGGGTCTCTCTGCCAGGCGCGCGGGGTCAGTCTGCCAGGTGGGCGCCCTCGATGAGCGATGGGAGCCTGGGGGCGAACTCTTCGCGCTCCAGCAGGCGTAGCGTGCCCTCCACGAGGCCGAAGGCGCCTGTCAGCATCATGTCGCCGAACGGCGCGGCCTCGTAGTACCCCAGGCCGCGCGCCAGCCCGCGGTTGGGGCCGGTAACGGCCACGAAGTCGAAGCGGCCGGCGCGGCTGTACGCCGGGTCGAAGGCGGCGCCATGCCCACCGCTAGCAGCGACCTCCTCATGAGTCAATCTGCCCTGCTGTAGTTGCTCGACGAGGTAGGACAGGATCGCTGCGGTGATCCCGCCGGTATGGTGCTCGAAGAGTCCGTAGACACGCTGGCCGCGGACCGCCACGCCGAAGGTGTGCATGTTTCCGATATTCACTAAGACTGCGCCCGTCTCATACGCTGCGCGGGCCACCATGGGGTCGCAGAGGCTGCCGAGGACGGCAGCCGCACCGGTATCCATGATCACCGCGCCGGGCACCAGCCGCCGCGTGGCGCGCATCCGGATCATGAACTCCGGTGGCTCGCGGTAGACCATGTCGTGCAGGTGGCCCCCACGCGCGAGCAGGCCCTGGAGAAACTCGTAACGGAACTCCCGGCCACCGGCATCGGGCAGGTACCCGTGGTCTTGCACGGCGATGGCGAAAAGCGAGGGGAGCGTTACCTCGAAGCACCGCAGTGCCTGGCGAAGTCCGGCGAGATCGATGTCTCCTAGCCAGACCACCTCGGCGCCAGGCGGTGGCTCGTCCCGGAGCTGGATGCCCAACGACTGGACCCGGTTGAGATCGTTGTGGATCGTCCGAGCGGGTTCAGGCGCGGCATAGACCGGGAGCCCCGCGTGCAGATGGTCCAGGACGGCCTCCGTGCTGGCACCGCCGCCCATCAAGCTGCCGGCCAGGTAGAGAGGCCGGCCGCGCTCGGTGACCTCGCGGATGCGAGCGGCCACCACGCGTGGTTGGGAGGGGAGCACGAGCTTGACGCAGTTCTCCGGTTCACGGCCGCTCTCGTAGAGAAAAACGTCCTGGGTACCAGCGCCCACATCGATCGCCAGGATGCGGATCGGCAGTTCCATAGTGCCCCCTCGTGCCGCGATGCGGTGACTATCTTTCAATCAAGTATGCCAGCCGGCGAACGTAGCGCATCGGGTGGTCACACGGCCGGGTCGGATCGGCTGGCTCCGCTGCCAGCTCGATGAGCACGACTTCGGGCGGAGCCAGAAAACGCAGCGGAAGCGTGGTCATGCCGATCCCGGAGCTGACATAGAGCAGCGTCCCGCGCTCCCAGTGGAAGCCGCGCTGCTGGCGTGAAGGAGTCCGACCGCGCGAGAGGTCGAGATACCAGGCGGCATCCAGCGGGGTCAGCCTCGACCAGGGTGACAGGCAGATCTGCCCGCCGTGCGTGTGACCGCTCAGCATCAGGTTGGCGATCCCGCTCGGCAGCCGGTCGACGATGAGGGGAGCGTGAGCGAGCGCGAGCGTCGGAACTGTCGCGCTCGGCGAGTGCCGGAGCCAGGGGTGTAGTGTGGCCCTGCCGGTGTACGGGTCGTCGAGACCGATCAGGCGGATCGTTCCGCCACGCAGATCGAGATCGACCGCCTGGTTGCGCAGCATGACCACCCCTCGCTCCTCCAGGAAGCGCACGATACGCTCGGCGGCGGCCTCGCTCTGGCGATAGTCGTGGTTGCCGAGCACGCCGTAGACCGCTGGTAGCTCGCGCAGATCGTCGAACGCGGTCGTCGGTCGGAAGATGCCCTGGTCGAAGTAGTCACCGCCGAGCAAGACCAGCTCGGTTCGCCAGTCCCGCGCAGCCCGGATGGCCTCGCGCGTCAGCCGCTCGGAGGGGCCGGGCCCGCCGAGATGGAAATCGGTGAGGAACGCCAGCCGCGCGCCTGCGAGCTGCGGTGTGAGGGTAGGGAGGGTGACGCGCAGGATCGTTCGCCTCAGCCGGCGCGGTTCGATGCGCCAGCTATAGCCTGCGAGGAGAGCGCCGAGCGTCGCCGCGCCCGCCAGGGCCACAGTGGCGTTCCGCCCAATCCGGGTTACGCTCAACACGCTTGCCCTCTCACTCTGTGGGTGTTCTAGTCTGGCTGGCCGGTGCCGAACGGCTGTTCTGTCGTATACTTGCCCCGGCAGCGGCACGCCCGGTCATCGGGATAGGAGTTCGCGCCCAGGCACTGCCGAATGGGGAGTGTAGCAAGATCATGCCTGCAGAGCGACGCGCCGAGCGCCCGAACCGGCACGAGGCGATCACCCATGCGATGGAAGACTATCTCAAGGTCATCTACCTCCTGGAGGAGGAACAGGGCCGGGTAAGCACCCAGGCGATCGCCGAGCACCTCAACGTGCAGAGCCCCTCGGTCACGAATATGCTCAAGCGCCTGGCGTCACTGAAGCTGGTCGATCACACGCCCTACCGCGGAGTGACGTTGACACCGGCCGGGCGGCGTATTGCGCTCGAAGTCATCCGCCACCACCGGCTCCTCGAGCTGTACCTCACCGAGGCGCTCGGGTACTCCTGGGACGCCGTGCACGAGGAGGCCGATCGGCTGGAGCACAGCATCTCCGAGGAACTGGAGTCGCGGATCGACGCGCTGCTCGGCTACCCGAGCGCCGACCCGCATGGTCACCCGATCCCGACACCAGAAGGGGAGCTGCCGCTGAACGAAGCGACCCGGCTCGACCAGGTCGACGCCGGCAGCACAGTGACGATCGAGCGCGTGTCCGATCGCAATCCGGAGCAGCTCCGCTATCTGGCAGCTCTCGGCCTCTTGCCCGGGGTGGAGGTGGCCGTGCTCGACCGGCTGCCGTTCTCCGGACCGATGCGGGTTCGGGTCGGGGAGCAGGAGCATTATCTCAGCCGGGAACTCGCGCACGCGGTGTTCGTCAGCGTTCCCGTGCAAGACGGACGCTAGCGCCGTCCCGCCGGGGTTTGCTATGATCTCCTCGGAACGGTGCGAACGTACGCATGGTCGTTCGCGAGCGGGAGGCGTTGGCCGTGGGTATCTACCGGTGGAAGGAGCCGGATCCGCTGCCCGACGCCGCGTACGGGCTAGCTGACGACGCGCTGCTGAGCCAGATCCTGTACCAGCGTGGTGTCAGAACGCCAGCCGAGGCGAGCGCCTTTCTCCGCCCATCACTCGATCAGCTCTCGGATCCGGCGCTTCTCCCGGACGCAGGCGCAGCGCTCGCGCTCCTCCGTCGCGCGGTCGAGCACCGCTGGCGGGTCGTCGTGTTCGGCGACTACGATGTCGACGGCGTCACGGCGACCACGATCTTCGCCCGAGCACTGCGCTCGCAGGGCTTGACTGTCCAACCGGTCATCCCGCATCGGATCCGCGACGGATACGGGCTGCATCAGGCCGATGTGCCGGCCATCCTGGCCACCGGCGCGCGGCTGCTGGTGACGGTCGACTGCGGTACTTCCAGCGGGGAGGCGCTCGCGGCCATCCGGCAGGCCGGCCTCGAGGTGGTAGTGATCGATCACCACGTCGTCAACGGCGATCGGCTACCGGAGGGAGTGGCGTTCGTGTCGCCACAGAGGCCCGACGCCTCGTATCCCTTCCCGAGCCTGGCTGCGGTGGGCGTCGCGTACCAGGTGCTGCGCCTGCTGCTCGGCGATGCGCAGACCGTCTCGTATCTACCACTGGTCGCACTCGGCACTGTGGCCGACGTGGTGCCGCTGGTCGGTGAGAACCGGGTGCTCGTCGCCGAGGGGCTGCGCCGGTTCGCGCGGGAGGCGCCGCTGGGCCTGCGCGCTCTTGCGGAGGAGGCAGGCCTGCAGCTCGACCAAATCACGAGCTGGCACTGTGGCTTTATCCTCGGGCCGCGGATCAACGCCGCCGGCCGCATGGCCGACCCGATGCTGGCTCTGCAGTTGCTCCTCACCGAGGATGACCTGGAGGCGCGCCGGCTGGCACGACGACTCTCCGAGCTGAACGACCAGCGGCAGCAGGAGATCGAGAGGATGCTGGCCGAGGCTGAGCGCAAGCTGCAGCGGCAGGCGGAGCTGCCGCGCGTGCTGGTGCTTGCCGACGAGGCCTGGAATGTTGGGCTGGTCGGACTCGCGGCCAGCAAGCTGGCCTCGCGCTACGTTCGCCCGGTCGTCGTGCTGAGCCGGCAGGCGGAGATCAGCCGCGGCTCGGCTCGCGGCATTGCGCGGTTCGATGTCAGCCAGGCGCTGGCTGCCTGCCAGGATCTGCTCCTGGAGCATGGCGGGCACAGCGGTGCCGCCGGGCTGACGCTCGAGAGCGAGCGTATCGTGGAGCTGGAGGCGCGGCTCCTGGACTTCGCGAATGCCGCCCTCGGCGATGACGACCTCGTCCCCGAACTCGACCTCGATGCCGAGCTCTTCCCGCCGGAGCTGCGCGTGGAGACGGTCGAGCTGCTCACGGCCCTAGAGCCCTTCGGTCACGGGCATCCCACGCCCCGCTTTTTCCTGCGCGACGTCGCCGTGCGCGATCTCCGTCCGAGCCGCAACGGGCGCCATCTGCTCTTTACCGTCGTGCCGCGTGGCGGCTCGCCAGTCAGCGCCGTCTGGTTCGACGGCGCAGAGCACCGGAGGGCTCTAGAGCGACTGGTGCGGGTAGACCTGGCGTTCACCTTGCGGCGGGACTCCTGGGACGGTCTGCCGCGCCTCAAACTCGACGTGCTCGATTTCCGCCCGGCGACGACTGCGCGGCCGTCCGGATAGCACGGGCGAGCATTTCGACCCGGCTCCGGCTGACCCGGTTCTCGATGATTCCCTCCTCTTTCGCCCAGGTTCCGACGATGAAGCCGCTGGCCTCAGGGAGGAATGCAGCCACCCGCTCCGGCGTGATCCCGCTGCCGATGAAGATCGGCACCTCGGGGAACAGCGCGCGCAGGCGCCGCAGCTCTTCGGGATCAGCAGGCTGCCCGGTAGCGCTTCCGGTCAGGATCAGCGCGTCGGCCAGCCCACGCTCGAGCGCGTCGCGGGCAGCCTCCTCTAGGGAGACCGGACCCAGCGGCGCCGCATGCTTCACCAAGATGTCTGCCCAGATCTCGACCGGCGCGTCCAGAAATCGCCGGAGTCTCAGCGTCTCGTCGGCCCGGCCCTCGATGATCCCCTGGTCAGTCAGCATCGCGCCGGTGTGCACGTTGACCCGGATGAACGAGGCACCGGTCGCCGCAGCGATGCTGAGAGCGGCGACCGCATCGTTGCGCAGCACGTTGACGCCGACGGGAAGGCGCACCGCAGCCCGCACCGCCGTCACGACCCGGGTCAGCGCGGCGATGGTGTACGGCTCGACGCGGTCCTTGCGAAACGGGGCATCGCCGTAGTTCTCGACGATGAGCGCGGACGCGCCGCCCGCCTCGTACGCCCGGGCATCGTCGACGGCCCGCTCGATGATCTGCTCCAAATTCAGGCTAGTGCGTGGCGAGCCGGGCAACGGGAACAGGTGGACGACGCCGACGATCGGCGTCTCCCCGCTCCTCGCCGCCCGCGCCTGGCTGATCGCCCTCATCGGCGATACTCCTCCTGGGGAGATGGTCTACCCTGGTCTCAGTGAGACGCCAAGGGATACTATAGCGCCGGGTAGTGGGCGAAGGATCTGCCGGGGCACGGCGATGAGCGAGCGGGGATACCCGGAAACAAGCATGAGCATCCACGAGCTCGCGGCTCGCAGCGGCGTGCCCGAGCGGCGCATCCGCTACTACATCGCCGAGGGCTTGCTGTCACCGCCCCGCGGCCGAGGCCGAGCGGCGCACTACGGTCCTGAACATCTGGAGCGACTCGCCGAGATCCAGGCACTGCGCAGCCAGCATCTGGGCCTGGAGGAGATCAGGCAGCGCTTGCAGCGGCACACAGACAGTGCAAGGAGCCCGGCCGACGGCTCGCTCTGGCGGCACTGGGAGCTCAAGCCGGGTGTGCTCCTGATCGCGCGGGCTGACCTGGTCGAACCTGAGATGCAGCGCGTCGAGGCCTTGGCTAGCATGGCGAGGCAGCTCCTGGGTGATGCCGGGCGGGAAGGAGAACGTCGAGGTGATCGCCGGTCTGCCCGGTGATCAGCGCGAGCACGCGAGGCAGCGCCAGGCACGGGCAGCGCTGCGGCCGATCG
>Ga0101941_1001888_pt1 | contig 11853 bp, 10 predicted proteins | sample DewCreD2012metaG_3_FD_75242 | JGI IMG/M metagenome (GOLD analysis project Ga0101941, IMG submission 75242) | Hot spring sediment bacterial and archeal communities from British Columbia, Canada, to study Microbial Dark Matter (Phase II) - Dewar... ...
GTGGTACCCTATCCACCCTCCAAAAGATCTTGGCACCCCTACAAGAGTCTATATGGACCACCACCACAGAGACGAATACGGTATGGTTTTTCACCTGCCTTGAATCACAGCCCACATAAACGGCAGTCTTCGGAGATGTATTCTTTATAAACTCCTTTACCTCCTCTATATCCCTTATTAGGGGCATGAAAATATTTTAAAGCTACAAATGACCATAAGGATTAAATTAGTTTTTGTGGAGAACATCTTTATGACTTTTCTGTCCTATGTGATCTTTACATCCCACATAGTTCAGATAAAACATAAGAACTTGGCACAACAGGCTGAGTGATAAAACCTTTACATCCCACATAGTTCAGATAAAACCATAAGCTATTACACGGTCAGCCATACAATAGCTTGTCTTTACATCCCACATAGTTCAGATAAAACCGGTTCCAGCTGGCTTGCTGGAATTAAATAAGCTGTCTTTACATCCCACATAGTTCAGATAAAACGAGTATATGTATGAAAAGTATATAAAAAAATATACAACTTTACATCCCACATAGTTCAGATAAAACTGAGGTTATTCAGTAAAGTTGTGCAGGACTGGAATGCTTTACATCCCACATAGTTCAGATAAAACACGCAAGACAAGAAAGCGTGTATTTCTTTCACCCAAACCTTTACATCCCACATAGTTCAGATAAAACCACCTGAAGAGTATCGGAGGCGAGTCATTGAGAGACCTTTACATCCCACATAGTTCAGATAAAACATATACACTATAAAGACAGTTCAGAGAAAGGTTTTTACTTTACATCCCACATAGTTCAGATAAAACATGAAGAAGAGATATTTGACTATCTCGAGCATCTTCACTTTACATCCCACATAGTTCAGATAAAACCAGGCCCAAGCCCAGGCCCACAAGTTATGCAATATGCTTTACATCCCACATAGTTCAGATAAAACGTGATGGTAGAGAAGCTCAAGCAGTGGCAGAAGGAAAACCTTTACATCCCACATAGTTCAGATAAAACTGAAAGTGAAGCTGCATTATAAGAGTTTGAAGCTTCTAACTTTACATCCCACATAGTTCAGATAAAACTAAATACAAAGCGTTTTCAATACCTTTAATTCTCTACGCTTTACATCCCACATAGTTCAGATAAAACGTTGGAAACAGAATTAGTTTTGTTGAATCAATAATCTTTACATCCCACATAGTTCAGATAAAACTGTAATAAGAATGACGAACCTATTGGAAAAGATATATTCTTTACATCCCACATAGTTCAGATAAAACCCTTTTCACCCCCACTCCCTCCCAGAACCCAAAGTTCCTTTACATCCCACATAGTTCAGATAAAACGCTTGTAAAGAATGAAACAGTCAAAAAAGTCCCCGTCTTTACATCCCACATAGTTCAGATAAAACTCATTGAGTTTGTCTCCGTCCGTGCTTGCCTTTGCTACTTTACATCCCACATAGTTCAGATAAAACACAAAATTTGCTTAACATTAGGTAAACAATAAATTCTTTACATCCCACATAGTTCAGATAAAACACAGATATAAATATAAATGTGGAAAATCTAGATATTCTTTACATCCCACATAGTTCAGATAAAACGCCGATGGCAACAAAGCGAATATGTGCCGTAGTAGTGCTTTACATCCCACATAGTTCAGATAAAACACAACAACACTTGAGTATTACAAAAAATATATTACTACTTTACATCCCACATAGTTCAGATAAAACCGGGGGTGCAAAAAAGCACCCCGTGCTTCTTCATTACAACTTTACATCCCACATAGTTCAGATAAAACCCCATCAGGAAGCACAACAATAGGCTGAACATAACCGTCTTTACATCCCACATAGTTCAGATAAAACCCCACACCTACCACCTAAATCTAATATAGATAATACACCAATTTTAGGAATCTGTCAAGTGGTTCAAGTGGGGTTATTTTTCCGCGAACCTCCAGTTGGGAATTGAGATGAAATATCAAAACAATTCTAAGCCTTGACACATCTAATTCAGACAAACATAGGCCATTTTACCCCTTTGCGGAAAGCTTGAGAGACTTGGATTAGAGAATGTTATCAGTAATTTCCTTTTCTATGCCAAGGACTCTTTTTGATAGGTTTTTCTTGTTTTCTACACTATAAAAGTAGATTGAGTCTTCATTTTCGTTGATAGCTCTTTTCAACTCCAGAATGCATTTTTCAAGTTTACCTTCACTTATTTCCCCTTCAAAGACCGAGTTTTGAACCCAAAGAAAATACTTCTTTAATATTTTTCTTACTTTGTTTATCCTCTCTTCACTTATGTCATAAACCACTATTAAATACATAGCCTTACCACCAAGCTTTCAAAGGTTTGTAAATTTCATCTCCAAGAAAATGTTTTATAAGCTTATAACATTCAAGCCTTATTAGAGTTCTATAAGAAACATTTCTATTCAATTTTTTATGCTTTATAGTAGTGTTAAGCTTTTCATCAAAAGCCTTTACAAACTTCTTTTTACCATTATCTTTCAAATAGCAATAGTTCAAATCTTCATCAAAGTCCTCAGGTTTAATAATACCATTATTAACAAGTTTAAATATAAGCTTATCCGCTAATATAGGTTTAAATATCTCCGCCAAGTCCAAGGAAAGAGAAAACCTACGCTCCCTTGGTTCATGCAGATAACTTATAGTAGGATTAAGTTGTGTATGATACAACTCAGATAACACAGTAGAATAAACCAAAGAATTGGCAAAGGATATAAGAGCATTCACAGGATTAGTCGGTGGCCTTTTCTCCCTTTTATCAATATAAAATCCTTCTTTTAGAATTACATTGAAAGCTTGGTAATAAGCCTCCCTTGCTCTACCCTCACAACCCATGAGCTCGCTTATACTCCTTGCCTCTTTAGCCTTTTCAAACTCTTTTTTTATTTTCTCTCTAAACTCAAAAGTCCCTTCATATTCTTTTAAGTTCCAAAGCATATGAAATAAAGCACCTTCTACAAAACAGTAGGCAAGATATAACCTTTCTTCAGGATCAAGGTAGTGTTCAACTTGTTTTATCGCCAGATGACCTGAAACGTTTATATCCCTTGGCACAAAGCTTCCAGAATAAAATCCGTAATAGTTATAAACGTGCACAATTTTATTTTGTTGAGATAAAAAGTTTAAAAGTTTTGTGTTTAACTCTACTTCACCAAAAATATGTATAACCTCTACATCTTCTATTGGAATAGCCTTCTTTTCCCCATTATCCGTTTCTATGTATATGGTGTTTTCCTTGCGCCGAATTCTGCCGTTTGTAAACAAGTAATATGCCCTACCCATGATCAATTACCCAAAGCAGAATTCATAATAAGCACACTTAGTACAGTATGGTTTTTTCACCACCTTCGGAGGCTTTTCCATACTTAAAACCTCTCTAACCCTTACCAATGCTTCCTCAACCTCCTTTTCAGCTTCCGGTGTAAGTTCAACCTCCTCCCTTTTTCTCATCTTAGGATAGTTTATAACACCTTTCTTTTCTACACCAAGCCTTTTAAGATAATAAAGGTAATATAGAAGTTGCATCCTGTGAGCATAAGCCAGCTTATTGGAATATTTAACTTCTCTTATTTCTTCTTGCGCTACTATATCAATCTTTATAAGATTGTCTATCAAAACCTCTTTTGTTTCCTCTTTTGGATAAGAGTATTCCCCCAACAGCTTACCAAGGAGTACCTTATCAGAACTGCGTTCCATCTGAATTCCCCTATCAAAAAGCCAAAGCTTCCTCTCACAAACATAAAGATAGTTTATCTTTATTCCATTAGTCTTTAAAGCCTCAAAGTCAAAGTCCATACCTAAATTATATTATCTTTAGCTTCGTAATTTTCTCCTGATATCCCTTTTAAACCTAACTGTTTATCATAAGCATAAGACCTAACTATGTAAATATCCTCAAGCCAGTTTACAATCTTCTTCCTTATATTCCTATCTTCCAAACAACTTGCTATATAAGAAGCATTAATCAAGTCCTCACCCTTCTTAAGCAAATACCTATAATCCAAATGCACAATGAATTTTGCTAAAATATTCTTCTTAAAGAATGTATAGTCTATATATCCATTTTTTGCAAGCTTCCCTTCCAATCTCTTTAATTCATTTTCTAAATCACTAATCCTATTTTCTGGAATAACAGGCACATCGTATATCTCCCTAAATATTTTCAAGGCTTCTTCCTTGTAGTTTGATTGAAACCCTGCATCAAGTATTTTTAAAGTTTCGTAAAACTTTCTAATATATTCAGAAGAGATATCTTTTAAATTTCTATAAAGCTCTTCAACAAGATCTATCTTATCCCCTTCTGATAATTTAAAAGATAAAGTTCCGTTTCCAATTGATTTTAAAATCTCGGAATAAGCCTTTTTATACTGTTTGTTTGTAATATATTTCTTTAGCTTATCGTCAATTTTTATTTTACATAACAATACAAGAGATAAAATCAACAGATCTTCACTATAAACTCTACCAGCCCCGGAAGAGATTCTTTCTTCATCCTCACCATATACTATGATTACATTTGTTTCATCACGTTCTAATTTCCTCCTTCTTAAAACCCTACCCATTCTTTGTACAAGAACATCAATGGGAGCTAATTCCGTATATAAAATATCCGCATCAATATCTAGAGAAGCTTCCACAACCTGAGTAGCAACAAGTATTTTACCTTCCCTTTCATTCTCTGATTTAGGATTTTTAAATTCACGTAGAATTTTTCTTTCTCTTAATTTTCTATCCTTTAACGTGAACCTGGAATGCAGAAGACAAATCTTTATATTTTTACCTTCAGCCTTCTCCATAATTTTCTCATACACCTTTTGAGCCTTTTCCACAGTATTGAGTATAACTAGTACTCGCTTTCCTTCATTATTTGCTTTGTTAATAATTTCTTTTATGAATTCATCTTTTTCTAGATCACCTTTAACTAATTGAATTATATGCTTTTGCATATTTTTATATTCTTCATATTTATCAATCTCCTCAAAATTCTCTTCTCCAATCCTTTCTCCTAACTCCTCTCTTACGAAGCTTGGTAGTGTAGCAGTCATAAGTAAAAACTTCCCACCGAGCTTTACAATATCTTCTATAAGCTTAACAATAATCGCTACAGCTCTTGTATCGTAAGCTTGAACTTCATCTATAACCAATCTGGAATAGGATAAGGTAGCATAGAACTTTTCATAACCCGGATATTTTAAAGCGGATGGAAAAATCTGGTCTCCTGTTGATACCAAGACAGGAAAGGCCAAATGACGAGCCATATCAAGCACTCTTAACCTCTCACCTTCATAACTTGTAGAATCCTCGTAAAGATAAACATCCGCATCTGAATGTAAAAGTCCCACTTTGTCTTCACCAAAGAGCTCCTTTGCCCTTTTATAGATAGAATTTACAGCACTTCTTAAAGGCAATGTGAAAAATAGCTTTTCTCCCGCTCCCCAAAGGAAAGCAAATTCTGTTTTACCAGAACCGGTAGGAGCTACAAGAATAATATTTTTATCTTTACGTTCTTTCAAATCATCTCTCTGCCAGAAGCTATTTCCAAATTTCTTTTCAAGTTCTTTTTCTATTTTACTATAACATGGTGGCTGTTTTTCTATATCTACATTTATCTTTTCCTTCTGAACAAAAGATGCAAAATGGTCTATCCTTATTAAAAGACCAGCTACGATTGCCCAATCCTTTTTAAAAGATTCTTCCAGCCCTAAACGCTGTGGAAGATGTATATTACCATAAGGTGGTGTAATAAAAGCAAAAAGGTCCTTGTATTCGCCTACGTTGTATGCCAAATCTTCATTAAACCCCAATAATTCCAAGAATTCTTTGTATTCATTTGATTGATCAAATTCCTCTTTTAGATTTCTAAGGAGTTCATTTCTAAATTCTTCGTCTTCCAAAACCTTCTTAACCGCTTCAATAAAATTCCTATCCTTTCCTAGAACAATACTATCAAAGCTATCCCTCCAATGGTGAAAAGCCACAGCTGATAGAACTAATCTTTTATACTTATCTTCATCATCTGGCACATTTTTTAAAAAACTACAAATTTTTTCCTCATTAATCCAAAGCAAGGAAAAGATACTATGCGGTATATCAGGAAAAGGTTTTTTAGGTTCATATTGCCAATTACCTATCACTATTTGAAAAGATGGGGAAACCTTTCCAAGGTCATGAGCAAAAATTGAAAGTTTTAGTAGCTTCCATATATAAGGCTCGATTCTATTGCCCATCACATTAAACAAACTGTCCATTTGTTTTAAAAGCTCCTTTGTGTGTTCACTTAGACTAATTCCATCACTCTTTGCCCAAATCTTTCCCATTTTCTGCACCTCCAGGCAATTTGTAAAAGAATAAAGGAAAGTCCTCATCTTTATCTAAATAAAACTCAAAAGGTCTAAAACTTTGCCCTTCATAAAGCTTTGCTATTACATATTCGTTGAAAATGCGCTCTCCTTCTATCTTTTCATAATATACACCAATCTTAAAAATATTAGCATTCAGATTTTTAAAAAACTTCTCATAACCCTCTTTAAAACTTTTCTCACCATCTTCTGAAAGTTCATAATAGACATACTCTGGAGCTGGAATCCAAGTAAAGTAATTCTTTATAAATCTTATTTTACCAATCACTGGCTTTATTTCTCTAACTTCTTTAATAACTATCCAGTCTTCTGTCCTCCCCAAATGAATAGAAGATAGTCTTTTAGTGTTTCCATTGAAAGCATCTTTAATTCTCTCAAACCATCCACTATCTGTATGGAGTATGTAAACTATAAGTTCCACATTATGAAGAACATCTATTTTTACAGGTATTTGCCCACCAGGATGTTGAATTATGCCATTTATTGACCTATTTCTAACACTCCCAAATTTTTCTATATGGCTTTCATAACTCAAATTTCTAAACCAAATATATTCCTTTACTAAGCTTTCGTATCTTCCATAAATCGCTAAAGATAAACCTTTTTTAAATTCTTTAAACTCATCGTCATTATTTATTCCAAGAAGATTGCAAATTAAACCTTTTACTGTTGAATAAGGTGGTATAGGATAAGTCAATCTTCTTTGATAAGAAAAAGGAATTCTATAGTGAGCCTCAGGTTGATAGATTTTGACCTTTATTATCCGTACGCTCATCTGTTGACAACCCTATTGCCTTAAGAAATTCTTTCCAATCTGTATAAAAGTCTTTTTCATAACCTTCTATATTACTAACAAAGCCACGGCTTTTGAATTTCTCCGATCTAAAGGCATAAATCAACTTCCTACCTTGGTTTGTCCTATTCTCGTTTTGTGCTGGAATACACTGATCTGGCGCCGGTAGAATGTATCCATTTTCCAAGATGGATGTATCCATATAATCAAGCTCCACAAAAGAGTGGAAAATAGGTATCGGTAGCTTCAGAGCGGCAGCTATTATAAAGTGTGGAGTTATTCCCCAATTTTCTCCGCTGGAGTGATAAATTAAACCATTTTTAAGAACGTTTAGGATTTGACAGAGCCTTTTTTTCTTCAAATAATCATTTAATCTAAATATAACCTTCTTTTTTCCAGGTGTTTTATAAACTTCAATATCACCGAGCGTGGCTCCTTTACTATCCTTCACTTCATATACTTCACAGTTGTTTTGGTTATTTTGGCTATATTTCTTTAAGCAATTAATTTGACAAGTCAATACCCTGGATAGTTTCAAGGTCTTTTTAGTAGGATCATACTCATAATTACTAACATTAAATTTGTACTTTTCCTCTTCTTCATTAAACTCAAAATCCCCTTCATAGATTTTGAAAGTGTCCTTTTTCGTTTTCTTGTTGTTTTTATTTTCTTTAGCTTCTTTTGTTTCACCACTTTTTTCTTCTTTATGAATATGAATAAGATCTTTCTTGAATGTTATGAATTTTTTACCACTTTTATCAGCTTTCTCTTCCATTAAACCTTTGTCTACAGACACTTCTGTTCCATACACTTCTATCTTTAATCCTTTTCCTTCTATAGAATAAACATTTTCTTCCTCTATAATAACATTTTTTAAAACAATATCTTCCCCCTTACCTGTTAAAAACAACCTTAATATACCTTCTTTACCATTTTTATCTTCATAATCATAATCCTCAATCCACCACTCGTCCCCTCCAAGCCTTTCCACATCAATAGTAAAAGAAACCTTGTAATATGACACATGCTCTTCTTTATTAACTGGATTTGGATCTGTACCAGGTCTTCTGGCAAGGTCATGATTGGCGTTAAATTGCATATCGCCTTCCCAGGTTTCAAGAGCTATCGCTTTAGTTATACCTACGCAACCCTTCCTGCTGATCCCTTGCTGACCACCAATTGTATACATATACCCAAAAGCATCCAATTCTGCGTGAGTAAGTATATTTTGCTTTGTAATATCAAACTGCACTACTTTGTTATCTCCACTACCAGATTCTACACACCCTGCCGGTTTCCAGTCATCACCATACAATTTATTTAAAGTTTCAAATAGGTAATGTCTCATAGCAACCTTTGATAGATAACTGTAAGTTTTACTTCCAAATCTTGTTAGCTTCTTTATGGATGGTATATTTCCACCTATCTTTTCATCTCTATTGAGAGCAGAAGCTTCAAAAATCATAGTCAAGGTAATTGCACTTGGTAAGCTCCTTCCGCTATTCATTTCCTTCCTCCCTATCCTGTTTTATAAAACCGCTTAAAAAGGCATACATATAAGCTCTAAAAAGATTTTCATCATATTTAGGCTTAATGGCTTCAATAATCTCCTCTGGAAACTCTTCTCCATTTACTACGAAAATCCTTAGCAACATTCCACATACTGAATCACGCTTTCCTAACCTTATTTGTTCAAGCATTCGTAGCATTTGATCATTTATTGCTTTTCTTAAAGATGCATTTTTAGCAAGCCTGTATCCTTTATTCCTCAACCTTTCAATAAGGAAATCTGGATAAATTTTCTTCAATTTGAATAAAATAGCATTGATTCTTTTGATTCTATCATCATTCCTTGTTCCCCTTCTCTCAAACTCAGTTTTCACAGCCTCAATGGCAGTAATGAAATCTTTTAATTTTTCAAACTCGGAAAAAAGCCTTATAATTTTATCCACATCTTCTATCCAGGAGTCGTCCTCAGGATTTATTCTTTTGTATATCTCGTCAAGCCTATTGTAGATTTCTTTATATGCACTCATAACACACGCCCCTCCGCAATACTCCTTTGTGATATTTTAACATATAATAATGGAAGTAGTGTTGTCAAGTATTCAAGCTTTTCTTTATCCCCTCTATTCTTAAGCTCCGACTCCGAAATATAAGCATCATCACACTTTTCTTTCCAGTTGTTTAAACACCTCATAATTCTGTAATTAAGATCTAATAAATAATCAAAATTGCCTTCCAGTATTTTTTCCAAAACCTTAGGCTCATCTGTTTGCTTGATCATGCTAGCAATCTCTTTATCTAAAAGGATAGAAGCTATTTCGTAAGGCAAAGAATAGTAATCAATTGTATCTTTATCTTTACCTTTTTTCCTAATTACCATTTCTATATTCATTAAGCTCCATGCTCCTATAGTAGCCCTTACCCTTTGCGATAAATCTATAAGGCTTATCCCCAATATTTTTCCCAAATCTTTTCCTCCTTCGCTTATTACTCTTTCCGCAAATCTGTTAAGATACCACATAAGCTTGAAAGATGGAGCATTTATGAAGATTTGACTGTTTCCTTCAGAAGATATGAACGCTAAATGGTTATGAATTAAAAGGTATGAACAAAGAAAGCAAATTTTTAATGAATTATTTAAATTCCATAAAGCGTTGGGAAACTTGTTTATTGATGGTCCTAAGCTAGGGAAATGTGGATGTTGAAATGTTGTTAACCTTAATTCAAGCTTACTATTAGTGTTTATCTCTTGTATGTTCTCACCACATAATCCACATTTTAAGTTTGTAGTATTTCTAATAAACATACTAGATATTAATTCTGAAAATTCTAAATTTCTCCACTCATTCAGTTGAACTAAATTTTGATATGGCATATCACTAGAAAAAAGTATGTTTCCAGTAAAATAAAATTTACATGCAAGTTTTTCTTCATCACTTAAATTTTCTGGATTATTGATTATTTTATTGCTATCCAGACCCAAATTTTCCAAGAATTTTTCAAATGCTGTCTTTTCATTAACTTCCTTTTTCTTTCCTTTTTTCTTTTTATTTTCGTCAGTTTGCTCTTGCCTTTGCTCTTGCCTTTTTTCTTTAAGTTTTTTTATCTTTTCAACTTCTTTTTTTATCCTTTCAATCTCATCCTCGATTAAGAACTCTGCAAGATATTTAATACTTTTAGGAATGGATTTATTTCCTATGTTTTCTGTATTTTTGAATATCTCTAAGTAAAGTTTTACACTCCCATCATCTTGAAGTATTTCTTTTTCTACGTAATATTCACCCTCCCCTTTAGCTACCACCTTCAAGAACCCAATCACCGACGCATTATAAAGCCAATTGGATGGATATAAGACTATCTCATTTCTCTGAGTGTTGCTTTCACATAATGTTTGATTTGTGGAAGAACTATCTAACTTCTTGTTAGATGAATCAAATAAAGAACCCTGCCCTGGTATATTTTGCTTACTTTTACCCCTCCTCACCTACACCACCTCCACCATTCCAAAGCCCTGTCCTGTCCTTAAGCCCATACCTGCTTGGTAAAGTATTTTAAGGTCCTCTGGGTGTCCTTGCAAGGTAAAATATCCCTCAAAACATGTAAGTGTGATGTAAGGCTTTCCTACCTTTTCCCTTATCTTCCTCAAGGTGTGTTTTACCACCTGCTTTTTCCACTTTATAGGTTCAAAAAGAAGGCTATCTTTTAGACCTTGGGACCTTAGCTCCTTTAGTTTCTTATCATGGATTATGTTAAACTCTCGGTTGTATGCCTCCAAATCTGTGGGTAAAAGGGGCTTTCCATCTTTGTCTTCTATGAGTATGGGTGATAGAGTTTTAAAGATTATCTTATTGTCTTTTATATCCTTCTCCTTAGGCGTCCATATCCTTTCAATCTCTATATGTCCTCCATTACTAAGAGAAAACCTGCGAAGTTTTAAAAGACCATTGTAAAGGTTTAAAATAAACTCAAAATCGTAAGAGCTTATAAAAAGGTTTATGTACTTGTCGTGCGGTGGGTAAAAGACTATATCTTCTATCTCTTGGTTTTCAATAAGTATTTTTTCCTTTTTAGTCTTTGTTCCCTTTGGGAATACAAGGCTAAAGGTGAAAGGCTTGGGCTTTTTGGTCTTTTCATCATAATAGAGCTGGTTAAGATATTTCTCGTCGTATGTGGAAAGTGCCTCTTTTATAAGGCTCATGATGATATTTCTGTAGAATATGGGTATCTTGTGAGCCTTTAAAAGCACCTTTAACCTCATTGACTAAAATTATAAGCTTATTAAAGCTCTTACCACATTTTAGATTTTTTGAGGCACGCATTGTAGCGTCCATACATTGTTTGTCTAATTTATTTTTAGCAGAAAAATAATAGCCTTAATTGATTTCTCACTCTACGTGTGTTTTTATGAGATAATTTTATGCATGCATCCTATCCTTGAAAAGGTGAGGCTATCGGAAGAGGCATGTCTTTTGAAGATAAAGGCGCCACACATAGCCAGTGCGGAGCCAGGGCAGTTTGTTATGGTTCAGCACACAGAGCTATCCGAGCTTATACCCCTTGCCATACTCTCCACCTATGAAGAGGGTTTTACATGCCTTGTAAAGGCGGTGGGAAGAAGCACCCTTGAACTCATAGAAGAGGCAC
>Ga0101941_1001893_pt1 | contig 11803 bp, 12 predicted proteins | sample DewCreD2012metaG_3_FD_75242 | JGI IMG/M metagenome (GOLD analysis project Ga0101941, IMG submission 75242) | Hot spring sediment bacterial and archeal communities from British Columbia, Canada, to study Microbial Dark Matter (Phase II) - Dewar... ...
ACTTAAAGAAGAACAGAAAAACTTCGCAACAAAAGATGATATTAAGAGAATTGAAGAAAAGATTGAAAAAATTGAAGAAGAACAAAAAAACTTCGCCACAAAAGATGATATTAGAGAGCTAAAAGAAGAACAGAAAAACTTTGCTACAAAGGATGATATTAAAGAACTTAAAGAAGAACAAAAAAACTTCGCTACAAAAGACGATATTAAAAGAATTGAAGAAAGGTTTGAAAAAATTGAAGAAGAACAAAAAAACTTCGCCACAAAAGATGATATTAGAGAGCTAAAAGAAGAACAGAAAAACTTTGCTACAAAGGATGATATTAAAGAACTTAAAGAAGAACAGAAAAACTTCGCTACAAAAGATGATATTAAAAGAATTGAAAAGAGAATTGAAAGACTTGAAAAAATGATTTTAGGACTTTCCATAACTATTATTTCAAGTATCTTATTGTACTTCCTTTCAAGGATATTTTTACCCTGAAATAAAAAATTACTTATGAAAAATTCATTGAAATTGGTGTAAGCTTAATTACAGGGTAAGGATATAGAAATAATAATATTTTCAGAATTATTGGACAAAGCAATTCTCCACTACTTTAAAATTTTAACCTATATGTACACTCCTATTAAAAGAAAAAAAACAAGAGAAGTTAAAATAGGAAAAATTGGTGTTGGTGGAAATAACCCAATTAGAATTCAATCCATGACTACTACAAAAACAGAAGATGTTGAATCAACTGTTAACCAAATAATTCAACTATATGAAGCAGGATGCGAGATAGTAAGGGTAGCTGTTCCAAGTAGAAACCACGTTCAATATGTTAAGGAAATTGTAAAAAGAATTAATGGTCTTATTCCTATTGTAGCAGATGTTCATTTTGATTATAAAATTGCCATAATGGTTGCTGATGTTGGTGTTGATAAAATTAGAATAAATCCTGGAAATATAGGTGGTTTTCAAAAAGTTAGAGAAGTTATATCAGCATGTAAAGCAAATAACATTCCAATTAGAATAGGTGTTAATAGTGGTTCTCTTGAAAGAGACTTAATTGATAAATATAATGGTGTTACTGCTGATGCTCTTGTTGAAAGTGCTTTGAGATGGCTTGATTTCTTTGATAAAGAAGGATATTTAAATGTTGTAGTTTCAGTTAAGAGTGCTATTGTTCCTCAGATGATAGAGGCCTATAGAAAACTATCAGAAAAAACTGATGTTCCATTACATCTTGGTGTTACAGAAGCAGGAACACCAAAAAGTGGAATTATAAAATCTGCAATAGGAATAGGTTCATTACTATACGATGGTATTGGTGATACTTTTAGAGTCTCGTTAACTGCTGATCCATTAGAAGAAGTAAGGGTTGCTTGGGAAATACTAAAAGCTCTCGGAATTAGAAGTAGGGGAATAGATATTATTGCTTGTCCTACATGTGGTAGAACGAAAATTGATTTAATAAGTTTAGCTGAAAAAGTTGAGAAAGCTCTTGAAAATGAGAAAATTCCTATAAAAGTAGCAGTTATGGGTTGTGAGGTAAATGGTCCTGGTGAAGCAAGTATGGCAGATGTTGGAATTGCAGCAGGGAAAGGACAAGGTGTTATATTTAGAAAAGGTGTTCCTATAAAAAGATTAAAAGAAGAAGAATTATTAAATGGACTTCTTGAAGAAATAGAAAAAATTAAAGAAGAAATGGGATATAAATGAAAATTCTTGTAATAGGTTCAGGTGGTAGAGAAAATGCTATTTTACATAAACTTAAATCTGAAAATTGTGATTTATATATAACTCCCGGAAATGGTGGAAGTTCAAAATATGCAAAAAGAATAAAACTAAATACCTTTGATGAAATAAAAAATTTTTGTCTTGAAAGTAAAATAGATTTTGTTTTTGTTGGTCCTGAAAATCCAATAGCAGAAGGAATAACTGATTATCTTGAAAGTTACAATATATTTACAATTGCTCCAAATTTGAAATATGCTTATCTTGAAGCAAGCAAAGGAAAGGCAAAAGAATTTATGAAAAAAAACAATATTCCTATTCCAAAATTTGGATATTTTGATAACTATAATTCAGCTTTGGAATTTCTTAAAACATTAAATCCACCATATGTAATTAAAGCGGACGGTTTAGCTGGCGGAAAAGGTGTTAGCATTATAAATGAATTTGGAATTGCAAAAAATGTTTTAAAGGAATACTTTGAAGGTAAGTTTGGTCAAGCAAGTAAGAAAGTTGTTATTGAAGAATTTATAGATGGTTTTGAAATTTCTGCATTTATTTGTACGGATGGCAAGAACTATAAATTTTTGGGTTATGCAAAAGACTATAAGAGACTATTAGATAATGACCAAGGACCTAATACGGGTGGAATGGGTTCATATGCCCCTGTTAAGATAAATAAAAATTTACATAATAAAATTATTAAAGAAATCATTGAAAAAACTATTGAAAATATTGAAGGTTATAAAGGTTTTTTATTTTTTGGTCTTATAATAAAAGAGAATCAACCTTATGTTCTTGAATATAATATCAGGCTTGGTGATCCTGAAACACAAGTTCTTTCTTTATACTGGAATTTTAAACTTTCAGAGTTATTTTTAGCTATTAAGGAAAAGAATTTAGATAATTTTAAAATTAGTTTTAAAAATGAACACTTTGTGAATGTCGTTTTAGTTTCAAAAGGTTATCCCTTTGAGTTTGTTAAAGGTTATGAAATTAAAAACCTTGATAAAATAGCCGAAAATGAAGTTATTGTTTTTCATGCAGGAACGGAATTTAAAGATAACAAATTTATTACAAATGGTGGTAGAGTTTTAAATATCGTTGGTTTTGGTGAGAATAGAGAATTAGCAAGAAAGAGAGCTTATAAATATGCACAAATAATTGATTTTGAAGGAAAATTTTATAGAAATGATATTGGAATTTAAACAATTTTTGAAAGGAAAATAATAAGAGCCCCCCATATTGAAAAATGAAGGTACCAAATTAATGTCCATTTATAGTTTTTAATTAATAACCAATCTGAAAAAAATGGATTTGAATTCAAAATTACATTTATTAAGATAGCTATTTTTAAAGGTTTATATTTAATCATAAAAAAAATTATAAAAAGTGCTAACAAATCAAAAATTGGACCTGCCAAATAATATCCAATTAAGTTCTTAACATTTATTGCTTTTACATAAATAAATGGAAATGGAAAAACATTAAAACCTATTCCAACAATTTTCCCACCGTTTAATATAGCAAATGTCATGTGAGATAATTCGTGAAAAATAATAAGAATTATCATAAAAATAATAATTTCAATTAGCATATTCTTTCTTATAATTTTCAATTTTTTCATAAATTTCATTTAGTTTTTCCTTATAACCTAAATTTTCATAAGCTATGGATAATAAAGATAATGTCTCAATATAACCCCATCTTATTGGCCAATTTCTTCCTTTTCCATTTTCAAATAAACTTATAGCTTTATTAAATTCTTCAATAGCTTTCTTAGGATTGCCACCAAATGCAGTTGGTTTTACTGCATATACCAAACCAATAAAATAATATAATCTTGGATTATCGGGTTCGATTTCTAATGCTTTCCTTAATAGTTGTGTAACTTTCGGACCATAAACAAAACCCTCTTTTATATTAATTCCAGCTTTCAAAGCATACAAACCTGCTAAAAGTCCCAATCCATCAGCAAATTTCTTATCCAATTCTAAGGATTTTTTGATATAGTTTATAGCTTCATTAAGGTATTCGATCCTATTAAATTTATCTTCCATAAAAATTAAATTAAATACACATAAGGCAATATAATAATTTACAAACTTTTCATTATAATTTATTTTTTTAAATTCATTATAAGTTTCTTCTAATTTTTTTGGATTATATTCCAAAATTGCTCTTTCAAAATCCAAAACTAATTTTGTGAATTTTTCTTCATTCATCTAAATCAATTTCAATTTTTGGTTTCCCTATGACTGCAACATTTATAACAGACTCAAAATTCGGATTTATATTTAAAATTTCATTTTCAAGTTTATAATCATTATATCCACCTCCTATCATACACATGCCAAGACCCAATGCTTCAATAGCAAGATGTAAATTTTGAGAAGCAAAACCAGCTTCCATAACAGCAAATCTATAACCTCTCTCTCCATATTTAAGCATAATTCTTTCAAAGAAAATCGTCATTATTAAAATTGCACTTATATTTTCTGTTTCAATAGTATATTCTATGTAAAACGCATATTTTATATCATCATAAGTTTTAAATTTTTCATTTATGAATTCAAGTGCATGTAAATCCGCTCTGTAATGATAAACTCCACTTTCTAGTTCGGAATTTAGTAAAATCAAATATATTTCTAAGGGATATAAACCTCCCGCAGAAGGAACGGTTCTATGGTCAAAAGGTATTTCATTATAAACAATTTCTTTCCAAGTTTTACCATATGTATAATATAAAAACGTTGAAATTTCTTCTCTTGTTAACCTATATTGAATAAATTGTCTTGTGCTTTTTCTATTTTTTACCAATTTATCAAAACTTTCATTTATTTCTATTGGTTTTGGAAGTTCAATTACATTAGCATATGGATAGGGTTTTATAGGTCTTGATATATTCTTAACCATTTGTGGTAGCAAGAAATAAGCTATATTTCTTCCAAGTATTTGAGAATCTAAATCATTTAATTTACTATTTTCGTGGAATGTTAAAGCTTGTGAGTTTTCAATATCAAGTCTCGGAAATCCAATTCTATATTTATTTAGTATCTTCTTTATATCCATAATTCACCTCCTTTTATGGGAAAGGATAAGGAAACTTATTTAATTGATGAAAACGTTTTCCAGTTAGTTCGTATATCCTTCTTGAGCCTAGAAGCGGATATTTATATTCAGCATGAATTGGAACAAGTTGAGGAGATATAATTCTAACCACATAAAATCCAAGTTCTCTAATATCAGGACTTGTCATATCTTTTATTAAAACATTATAATGTTTCTGTTTGAAAATTTTTATAATTCTTTTAATTTCACTTAAAATTTCATCTTTTTCTTTTAATTCTTTTTCATTTTCATTAAAATTTACTTCTAGATCTGGCTCTTTATTTAAATACTTACCAAAAGCAGGTCCAATATATTCTTTCTTTATATTGTAAAATGCCATACAATCATCAAAAGATTTAACATCTTCAAAACTTGGATCCCAACCATTTTTCGTTCTCTCATTAATTAATGCCCTTATATATATTCCAACTTGTCCAACCTCCTTTAAAACTTTCTTCATCGCTAAACTATAAGTACCTCTACATGAAGTTGTACTAAATATACAATCACCGAAATCAGTATTTATTTTTACAATAACCCAGATTGATGGTATTCCCAAATCACTAGTAATATCAATAAAATGAAACTCATAATTTGGAGGAAATATTTTTCTTATATAACTTTCAAGCTCTTTATTTATTTTTATTTTAGGAAGATCTAAATGGCCTGCCCAAGCTATCATAAATGCATCCCTTTCAATAATTTCATATAATCCATTTAAGACTGCTCTAAAGAAATTCGTATGATTTGATAAGCCATTTGAAGTAGTAAAACCTATATTTGGTTCTTTCTCTAAAAATGGTATATATACAAGTCTTGCTGGATAGAGTTTGTATTCATTTTCTGTTATGTCATAACAATATGTCCAATGAATTTCTAAATTTTCATCTAATTTAATAAATGGAAAATTTTCTTGTTTATATTGTTCTTCATGAAATAAAGATATTTCATTTATATCAATTGCTTTATCTTTTATTCTCTTATAAGAAGAGAAAATTAAGTCATTTTTATTGTAAAAACATGAGGAATATCTCTCAACAAGTTCTCCAAATGTTGAAAATAATGCCTCATTTATCGTTAAACCAGCACCTGAACTTCTTAACGATATCTTAAAAGCTAAGGGCTTACCAACAATAATACTAATATCTGAATTCATAGCTCCATAACTATGATAATAAGCATCACCATTTATGTAATCTCCACCGCTTACAAATCTCGCTATCCCAGTAAATGGAGACAATGTTTTAAGAAATTTCTTTAATACAACTTCTTCCATTAATCACCTCCAATTGTTGAAAGGTCAGGAATCCAAGGTAATGGTCTTAAACTTGTATCTTTTGAACAAATTGGACAAGCCGGAACTTTTAAAACATGATTTATTTTGACATCGTAAGTGGTAAAATCAATGGTCAAGAAATTTCTATATATTACAGGAAATGAAAATTGAGTTAAAAATTTTATTGTTTCAATTGTAACAATACTTGAAATAAAATTATAAACAACAAGAGGAGCACCACTATTAGTCGCAGATTTTCTTTTTTCAATTAGGTACTTTTCAAAACTTTCAAAATAAACAAAAAACTCTAAATTACTTTTTATTCTCCTCATTAAGCATTCAAAACATAAACTATCATAAGTAAAAATAGGACCAATACTTATTATTGTTTCATCTATACCCATGCTAATAAGCCAAGGTTTTTTCATTTCATAAGCTTTTTTGTTAAATTCATAAAGAAATGAAGGATTATATTTATCTGCATCAACGATTATAAAATCAGATTCATTCAATATATCAAAAAATTCTTGTGGAAATCCATAAACTGTTTTAACATTTTTAAATCCACTCATAATTAAATTGTCATTTATTAGTTTAACAAGTGATGTTTCACCAATAATAGTTATTTTTGATTTTTCAAGAATATTGTAATAGTCTTTTAAATTATTTCTTAAAACGAATGTATTTTGGTCTTTAAGCCAATCAGAAACATCAAATTTCAAGTTATATTCAACAATAATTCCATTCTCTAACATCTTATCCAAGACATCTAAAACCTTTGTTTTATCAAATTCATTTTCAAGGATTTCCCTTAACTTAGAAAAATTAACTTCTGAATTTCTTATTATTTCTAATGCTTTTAAAAAGATATTTCTTTTTTCCTCTTCAAAAAATTCAACAATTATTACATCACTTTTACACCTTATCTGAAATACACCCTCTTTTTCTTCAAAAATTTCATATCCTTCTCTCAATTTTAAAACCATATTAAACCTCCTTTGTTTTTATTAGGAGGGGCAGGGCTGGGTTAAAAAATTAGCAGTGACAACAACAGTGACAATGGCAGCAAGCACCAGCTGCCACTGCTACAAACATATTCTTCTTAGAAAGTTTTACTACTCTCATCTTAGAACCTCCTTTTTTTATTTAGAGATATGTTATTGTACTTCCTCCTTGCCCCGGGGCTTTGGTTGTGACTGAACCACTTACACTTGGACCCTTTTGCCCTACCCCTCATCAAGTGCCAAAATTATAAAGGACAAATTTTTTTATTTCAAATTGTCAAATTATTTTAAGTTCTATCGTACTCACCCCAAACTTCTCTCAGAGCATCTGATATTTCACCAAGTGTAGCCTTATTTTCAATTGCATTTAATATATAAGGCATTAAATTTTCATTAGTTTCTGCTTTATTCTTTAAGTCATTAAGTGCTTTTAAATAACTCTTATCTCTTGAATTTTTATATTCTTTTAATCTATTTAGAATTTTTTCAATTGCTTCTTCTGATAGTCTAAATATCTCTATTTTTTGATTTTCTTCTGTTCTGAAAACATTAACGCCTATTATAAATCTTTCTTTATTTTCAATTTCCATTTGATATTTATATGAGCTTTCTGCTATTTCATTTTGAAAATATCCATTTTTTATACATTCAATAGCACCTCCCATTTTTTCAATTTTTTCAAGATATTCAAAAACTTTTTCTTCTATCTCATCAGTTAATTTTTCAATAAAATAGCTTCCTGCAAGCGGATCAACGGTATCAGCAACACCTGATTCATAAGCTATAATCTGTTGTGTTCTTAAAGCAATTTTTGCAGACTTTTCAGTTGGTAAAGCAAGTGCTTCATCATAAGCATTAGTATGGAGACTTTGCGTCCCACCAAGAACTGCAGCTAATGCTTCAATTGTTGTTCTTATGATATTGTTTTCAGGCTCTTGTGCTGTTAGTGAAGAACCAGCGGTTTGAGTATGGAATCTAAGCTTCATAGAATTTTCATTTTTTGCTTTAAATTTATATTTCATAATTTTAGCCCATATTCTTCTTGCCGCTCTAAATTTTGCAATTTCTTCAAAGAAGTTTATATGTGCGTTAAAAAAGAATGATAATCTTGGAGCAAATTCATCAACATCTATACCTCTTTTTATTACCTCATTAATATAAGCGATAGCATCAGCAAAGGTAAATGCTAATTCTTGAACAGCATTTGCACCTGCTTCCCTATAATGATAACCAGAAATTGATATTGGATTCCACTTTGGCATATATTTGGAACAAAATTCTATAATGTCTCCAACAAGTCTAACAGATTGTTCCACAGGATAAATATAATTTCCTCTTGCAGCAAATTCCTTTAATATATCATTTTGGGTAGTTCCTGACAAGTTTTTAATATCTAAATTTCTTTTTTTTGCTATAAATATATAAAATCCAAGAATTATACCAGCTGTTGCATTTATTGTAAATGATGTAGATACTTTATCAAGTTGAATATCATTAAAAAGAATATCCATATCTAATGGATTCGAAACTGAAACACCAGCCTTTCCTATTTCTCCTTCACTAAAAGGACTATCTGGGTCATAACCTAATTGCGTAGGTAAATCAAATGCAGTTGATAAACCTGTTTGTCCCTCGCTTATTAAAAATTTAAATCTTTCATTTGTTTCTTCAGCACTACCATAACCTGCATATTGTCTCATAGTCCATAATTTTCCTCTGTACATATTAGGATATATTCCCCTTGTAAATGGAAATTCTCCAGGTTTTCCAAGCTTTTCATATTCATTAAAATCTTTTAAATCTTCCTTAGTATATAGCTCCTTAATTTCAATACCTGATGTTGTTATAAATTTTCTTTTCATATTATTTCAAATTTTAAAGTTAAGGTTTTTGTATTTTTGCGTTGTATAGTAATTCTAAAAATATATATTTCCCTACCCTACGAAATAAGCCAAGACAGAGGAAAAATGTTTTGTCTAATAATTCTGAAAATATCATTATTTCTTTAAATAAAGCTTTCGGATTATTTAAACATCCTCTAAAATTTTCATTATGGAAAATGAAGTGAAGCAAATTTTAGATTTTTATAAAAATAATATAATTTCCTTGTACCTTTATGGAAGCTATGCGGTTAATGACCAAATTGAAGGAATTTCAGATTATAATTTCTTTCTTGTTTTAAAGAATTATCATTTTAGTAAAGAATTATCCTTAAAATTTCCTCCCTTTATTTTTACAAGAGATGAGCTTTTTTCTTCAATAGATACATTTCCTATTGAATTACTTGACATTAAAGAAAGGGGACTATTACTATTTGGAGAAAATATTCTAAGTGATATTGAAATTAATGAGAGTGATCTAAGAGACCAAATTGAAAGAGAATTGAAAGAAAAACTTGTAAATTTCAGAAGAATTTTAAACACTTATGATAAACATATACCAAATTTTCTTTTTAGAACTTATAAATCTTTAACACCCATTTTAAGGGCAATTTTATATCTTAATAAATTAGATAGACCAAAAAAACGAATTTACATTTATTATCAAATTTCAAAACATTTTGATTTGGATTATCATTTGTTCTTAAAAATTGAAGAAACAATAAGAAATTATTCAATTGAAAATTTAAATGAGTTTGCTTTTCAATTTTACGAATTTTTAGAAAAAATTTCTAAAAAGTACTGGTAATATAAATTTCCATTCCTTTCATAATCAAAATAATTATTTGAAAACTCAAAGGCTCTTTTTGAATAATCAAAGAATAAATTTTCATTTTCAAATAATAGGATAATTTTTTCAATCATTTCATTTAAGTTTTTAACCTTAAATCCAATTTTATATTTTTCAAGAATTGAAAAATCATCATTCAAACAGATAGGAACATTACCTCTCATCATAGCTTGGATAATAACATTTGGTATTCCCACTTCACCTTCACTCGTATTTAAAATAATCCAACTTTTTTCAAGAATTTTGTTTATTTCTTCATTTTTAAGCTTTCCAAGAAACTTTAAATTTTCAATTTTTTCATATCCTTCAATTAAATTTAAATCACCATAGCCAATCATTAAAAATTTATATTTTTTCAATTTTTGAGCTATCTCAATGAAAAGTTGTGGATTTTTCCACTTTGTAATTTGACCAATCCAAATAACAATCTTTTCGCTTTTTTTTGGATAATTTTTTACCCTAAATTGAAGATTTGGAATAATAATAGCATCTCTTTTCCATATTTTTTTTGCTTCATTTCTTTGAAATTCATTTTGAACAATAATTAAATGTGAATTTTTTATTCCGATTTGGACAAGGAAATCTAATATCAAAAACGGAATAAATAATAAAATTTTTTTAAAAAAATTTCTTTTACTATAAAATAACTTTGAAATATGTTTAAATTTTCTTAAACCTTCCTGTGCATTTGAATTAAAAATATAGGGTTTTTTGGTTAAAAATGCAATAAATAATAAATAACTTCTACCTCTTGTATAAACTAAATCAAATTCTAAATTTTTGATAAATTTCAAAACTTCAAAAAAGCTTAAAAAAACATTGTTTTTTTCTTTAAGTAAATAAACTTCAAAATTATCATTTTCTTTGAAACTTCTTGGAATTTTACTTAAAGAAACATACATAATTTTAAATCCTTTTTGAGATAAAAATTTTGCTATCAGATAGCTTTGATAAATTGAACCTGTTATATTAGCATATTCATCGTTGTAGTAATTTTCAGAAAGAAATAATACTTTCATGTTTTAAAAGGATTTTTTTTATTTCAATTGAAGGTGTATAGCCTCCAATTCCTGATTTTGAAATTACTCTATGACAAGGAACAAAAATTGGAATTACATTAAGACTTAAAATTTTCCCAACATATCTTGGAAACTTTGAAAAATCAGAATAATATAAAAATTTTCCAAATGGAATTTTAAGTGTTTTTTTTAGAATTGGATTTAATGAGTTGTAATCTATAAATTCAAATTGATACCAAATTTTTTTTTCGAAATAATTAATTAAAAATTCTTCTGCTTTTTTAAGAATTTGACAATCATTTTCTATATAGTGAAAATTTACTTTTTCATAATTTAAAAAAACTAATTTTTTTAAAAAAATTCCATCAGATAAAATTAAAACATCTCCTACTGGTAAATTATAAACAACTTTTCCTCTTATAAAATTCACTTAATTTTTCTTCATTCAAAAAATACTACTCCCACTATCAACCCACTCATAATCAATTTTTAAAAAATTTGGTAGTCATCCTTAATAATAGTCCCAACTTTCCTAATTTTACTTAAAAATTCATCTGTTTTCTTACTTCTTTTCTTAAATTCATCATATGTCCATCCAATGACTTCTATATTTGGAAATAATGAACTTACTGAAAAAATATAAGCTTGCCTTTTTTCCATATTTGTTGAAAATTCCTCAGATATTATAAGCAAGTTAGCTTCTTCGTCATCTGAACCTGCCCTATATAGAACAGCGGTATATTTTTTTAATCTTAAAAGCTCTAAAAGTTTCTTTGCATCTTGCAAAATCTCTTCAAAGGTAATTTTAATCATAGTGAAAATTTTAAAGCATAAAAAATTAAGGTAGATGCCTTGTCCAATAATTCCCCTTTTACTCCCCTTATAGGCACCCCCCCTAACATTTCAACCCATCACCACCCCTTACCATCCCCTCAAATAGTCAAAT
>Ga0101941_1001902_pt1 | contig 11673 bp, 11 predicted proteins | sample DewCreD2012metaG_3_FD_75242 | JGI IMG/M metagenome (GOLD analysis project Ga0101941, IMG submission 75242) | Hot spring sediment bacterial and archeal communities from British Columbia, Canada, to study Microbial Dark Matter (Phase II) - Dewar... ...
AGCGCGCTCTCGAGTGTGATCCCCAGAGCGCTTTCGGGGGCGTCTACTGCTTCAACCGGCCGGTCGACGAGGATCTCGCCAAGCGCTTGCACGAGCTTTTCGTGGAGCTCGTGTTCGCGCCCGGCTACGACGACGCGGCGCTCGAGATCCTGATGCGCAAGCCGAACATCCGCATCCTCTGGAACCAAGAGCGGCGCCGAGCGGTGGCGGGCGAGCACGACTTCAAACGTGTGCGCGGCGGGATCTTGGTGCAGGACCGTGACACCGGACTTGAGCCGCGCGAGCAGATGCGCGTCGTCACACAGGGGCGGCCAACGGAGCGGCAGTGGGGCGATCTGCTCTTCGCGATGCGGGTGTGCAAGCACGTGCGTTCGAACGCGATCGTGCTCGCTCGCGACGGCGCGACGGTGGGCATCGGCGCGGGGCAGATGAGTCGTGTCGACTCGGTGCGGATCGCGCTCGAGAAGGCGCGCATCGCCGGTCTCGACCCTGCCGGGGCGGTGATGGCGTCGGACGCGTTCTTCCCGTTCCCCGACGGGCCGGAGCTAGCGATGGGAGCCGGTATCGAGGCGATCATCCAGCCCGGCGGGTCGCAGCGCGATCCCGAGGTGATCGCCGCGTGCGACCGGCGCGGAGTGCCGATGGTGTTCACGCGCCGTCGTCACTTCAAGCACTGAGCGGTCGCGAGGTGCGGGGCGGCCCGCGCCGCGTTTCCGGGCGCGCTGTGTCCGCCAGCGATCGACATGGTGACCGGCGCACGCTGGGCGGCTATCGCGGTGCGCGCGTCGGGACGGCGCTTCGCGCGGGCTAGGATCGTGCCCGCATGTCCTTGGAGGCCCGGCGATGAGGGAGCCGCACCACCCGCCGCGGGCGGGCATCGAGCTGGCCGACGTTCTGCACGCTTTAAGCGATCCGGCGCGGCTCGCGATCGTGCGCACGTTGCGTGCCGACGGCGGCGAGCTTCCGTGCGGCGCTTTCGAGCTCGGTTTGTCGCGCGCGACGCTTTCGCACCACCTGCGCGTTCTGCGCGAAGCGGGGGTGGTGCGCACTCGTCCGGAGGGCCGCAAGCGGCTCGTGTCGCTGCGTGTCGACGATCTCGAGGCGCGCTTTCCGGGCTTGATCGACGCGATCCTCGACGTGCCCGAAAGCGCGTCGGCAAACGGTGCGGTGCGCGCGGCCGGCGAGCGGTGGCACGGTGCGCGTCGCGCCGGGGCCGCGCCCGACGCAACGGTTCCGCCCGCGAGCGTCTAGCATCGCGGCGGGCCGCTAGCTCAATTGGTAGAGCAACGGGCTTTTAACCCGGTGGTTCTGGGTTCGAGTCCCAGGCGGCCCACTTGTTCCCCACCCGGTTGCGAGGCGACGCTACGCCCAGGGCGCCACGCCCGGGCGCACCCGGACGTCACTCGGCACGCGGACTAGCCGTCCCGGGGCGGTCCGCTCGGGACCGGAACACCTAGACTTGGCGCACCCCGGGGGCGTGGTCCAGAGGCCTAGGACGCCGGCCTTTCAAGCCGGAGGTCGCGGGTTCGAATCCCGTCGCCCCTACTGTTCCTAGCTGGGTCTCGTGGGCGGCGCTTGCTCGCTGCGGCCGGCGCCCGGCTCGGTGCGACTGCGGCCCGCTCCGCCCGTCGGCGGCGGGGGCAGGGCGCGCTCCACGCCTATCCGGCTGCGACAGGTGGCTCTGTGCGCTGCTGGGGGTCGGCGCGGTCAGGGGGCTTCGGTCCGAAGCGCAGCGAGATCCAGGCCGTGGCACCGAGCACGACGCAGATGACGATCAGCGAGAGCCAGATCGGCGGGTGCCAGACGTCGACGAGCAGCATCTTCACCGCGATGTAGCCGAGGATGACGGCGAGACCCTGCGAGAGGTACACGAACTTCGACATCAGCCCCGCCACCGCGAAGTAGAGGGCGCGCATTCCCAGAAGCGCGAAGGCGTTGGCGGCGAAGACGGTGAACGGCTCGGTGGTTATCGCGAAGATCGCGGGAATCGAGTCGATCGCGAAGACGATGTCGGTAGTCGCGATGACGACGAACACGGCAACGAGCGGCGTGGCGAGCCGGCGGCCGCCCTCGCGCACGAGCAGCCGGTGGCCGCGGTAGTCGGCGGTCATCGGGATGCGCTTGCGTACGACGCGCAGCGCCGGGTTGTGCTCGGGGTCGATTTCGGTCTCTTCGTGGCGGAAGAGTTTCCAGGCGGTGTAGAGGAGGAGCAGACCGAAGGCGTAGAAGGTGATGTGGAGGGCGTTGAGGAGCGCGGCGCCGAGGACGATGAACACGAGCCGCAGCACGAGCGCGAGCGCTATTCCCCACGCGAGCACCCGCGGTTGTACCGCCAGCGGAACTGCGAAGTAGCCGAAGATGACAGCGAAAACGAAGATGTTGTCGAGCGAGAGCGAGCGCTCGACGATGTAGCCGGCCAGGTATTCGGCTCCGGCCGCATGCCCTTGCCAGGCGGCCATCACCCCGGCGAAGGCAAGCGCTAGCACGAGCCAGCCAAGCGACCAGATCACCGACTCGCGCAGCGTCACCTCGCGCCGCCCGCGGCCGAAGATCGCGAAGTCGACGACGATCATCGCCACGACGAGCGCCGCGAGCAGCGCCCAGGCGCCGACGTGAACGTCGAGATCGGTTCCGATCTTGGTCGCCTCGCTGGCGGCGACGGGTAGCTCGAGAGCGGCGGCGAGTGGGCTCACAAAGCAGCTTCCTCCTCTGGTCGTGCGTGCTAACCGGAGAAGGTTTCTCCCGCCGCTTGGGCCGGTGGCGCCGGGCCGCGCGGACAGGCGCGACCGTGCTGACGCACGCCACCCGTCGGGGATACTTCCCTTCGAGCGCGCGAGAGTCTAGCCGGTGGCGCCCTGCGCTGCCGAGCGGCCGGCGGCCGCTCAAGGCCGCTCGCGTCCCCTCACGGCCGCTCACGGTGGCCGCGCTACGACCTGGTGCCGCAGGTCGGGCGACGCTCAGCCGCCGGTCCGCTCGTCGACGAAGGCGGGGTAGCCGGCGCAGGAGGCGGCAAAGACGAGCAGCGCCGCCACCATCCCCGCCCAGTGGGTGGTGGCGAGGAAGACGAGCGCGCCGGCTACGCCCCCTGCCAGGGCGCAGAAGAGCGCGAAGGCGACCGGCAAGCGAAGGATGCGTGCGCTGACAAGCGCGCAGAGCGCCCAGGCGAGGGGCCCGGTGACGTAGCCCCAACTGCGGAAAAAGCCTTCCGGCAGGGGCAGCGCGACGAGCAGGGCGAAGAGCGCGAGAACGAGAACGCCTTGCGCCGCCAGCGCACGGATGAAGAGCCGCCTGTCCACGCGCCGGATCGTAGGGACCCTTGCTCGCGAGGCGCTAGGCGCGCTCGCCGGGCCGGGCGCGCTACCCTCGGTGGCCCCGCGGGCGGTTAGCTCAGCTGGTAGAGCGCCTGCCTTACAAGCAGGAGGTCGCCGGTTCGAGTCCGGCGCCGCCCACTCGCAAAACCCCTGCAAACCACGCGTTTTGTGAGGGGCCCTCCGACGCCTGCCGAACCCGAGAAGGACGTTTGGCAAGCGTATGGCAAGCATGAACACGCGGAGGGCACAACATGAGCGGAGAGCTGATCGCTGAGGGCACGGGCGGCAGCTACGGTCTCCCCGGCCAGGGGTTCGAGGTGGTTGAGGTGCGGGTTCGCCGCCTCGGTGGCCGCTACGCCGCCGAGGGTGAGTGGGTTCAAGGCGCGAACCAAGGTTGGATCGAGGAGCACCACCGCCTCGAACTCGCGGCGGTCGCGAGCGACCCCTTTGACGCGGTGCGGGAGCTGCGCTGTGAGCTCGAGCGGGTGGGCGCCCCCACCGCCGAGACCGCCGAGGCGTGCTCCGGGGCGCTCGTCGAGCTCGCGGAGCGGTTCGCCACCCAAAACGGGGACCTCGAGCGCGCCACAGTCGGCTAGGGTCACCGCCGGGCGCAGCGCGGGGGCGGGCCCCTGGCTGGGCTCGCCCCCGCCCATATCGGGAATTTCGGGAAGCTGTAACGCGCGCGCGTGAGCGTTGCGAATGTCGCCGAAGCCCCCGGTTTTTTGAGGGCGTTCGAGCCCAGCGCGCCGGCCCCTTGTGGCGCGCGCCGGCGGGAACACACACAACGTCCGCGGGGGTGGTGATGCTTGGGGGGTGCCCGAGGGTCGCACAGACCGGTTGACGGACAGGGTGTTGGCGCTCGCTTTGGGTGGCGCGTCGCTGCGGGATTTGGCGCGGGAGTGTGGGGTGAGTTATGAGACTGTGCGGCGGTGGGTTGAGCGTGGCCGCGGCGAGTGGGCGGCGCTTTCTGTGTGTGGGCGGCTGGCTGCGGCGCTCGAGCTGCGGGCTCTAGAGGGCCGGTTTGTGCCACAGGGTGAGCTTGAGCCTGGGGAGCTTCGGTTGCTTGTGTCGCGCGCCGCGAGAGCCGGGGATGTTCGCGCAATGAAGCTGGCGGTCGACCTCGGGTTGGGCGGGGATTCGTCCCGGGACGAGCTGGCGGACCTTGTCGGTGAGGTGGTGCCGCTCCCACAGCGGCGGGAGCGAGGCGGTGGTGGGCGAGCCGCCTAGCGACCCGGTGGCGCGCGCCGAGGTGTACCGGTTGATGCGGCTGGTTATCGAGCACGCCGACTGGGTGGACGAGAAAGCGCGCGCGCCTCGGGTGGGATCTGCGGCGGCAGGCGCGCACGATCCACAAGGTGGCGGTGGACGTGATGCGCAAGGCGGGGTTCGAGGTGGACAAGCGGGGGCGTCTTGTGCGCGACTAGCCAAAGCGGCGTGTCACGGCCGTTTCACGGCCTTTTCCGCGGGCGGATAACCCCCCTTTTCTCGGAAGCCCATCACAGGCGTTTCCAACGGGCTCTTTCGAGCGCCGCGTCGCGTGGCGTCGGCGAACCCGGGGCCACGGGCCGCGGGTGGTCGCGGCGGCGCCCTTGTGGCGGGGGTTGAGCTCATAGCGTCTGCGCGGCGCTAACGATTGCTTGTGCGCCGCCGATCTGCTGAGATGAAGGCGGGAGCCACACGCCCCGCTTCGAGCCAATGCCTGCGACAGCTGCGACACGCGAGGAGGTGCAAGCGCAGGTCCGCGAGGCCGTTGAGCGGGCCGCGGCCGAGTGCGGCCACGTCGAGGTGAAGGGTGTTGCGTTCGATCTTTGGTGGACCCTCGACGGGGAGCCGAACCTGCTGGTCGAGGTGACCCTCAACGACCCGCCTGAACCTGAGGGCACCTGGCCCGACGAGTGTTTGCGGGCGATCGAGGACGCCGTTGATGAGGCGCTGGATCGGGTCGGTGGCTGGGACGTGCTGGGGGTGGAGGACACTTTCGTGCGGTTCCGTCCCGAGCACATCGACCCCGCTGACCTCGAGTAGCTGCCGATAACCCACGGGTGTGGCTAGCGGCTATTCGGTAGCTCCCGGCTTTTCGCCCCAAAAGCTGCTCGGACACGCGCGGGACTTAGTGCCGAGCGCAGCGGGTCGCGGCAGACCCCCTCAAGTCGGGCTGCGTCGCGCAGTCTCGGCCGCCTACTACGCGGTATTCCACGCTTTGACCGAGCGGCTGGCGGGTGCGTCGCTCGCGCACCTGGCGCCCGGCGATCTCTCTGTGCTGCGCCGACAGATCGATCACGCGGCGCTCGATCGGGCGCTGCGTGCCGCATCCGGCAGGGGCGCCCCGACGCTTCACGACCCGCGCGCGAAACAGCTTGGCCATCTGGCGCGCGCAACCCTTGCCCGCAACGCAACGGTGCGAGACCTCGCGAAGCGTTTCAGCACGCTCCGCAAAGAGCGGGAGGCCGCGGACTACGACCACGTCAAGATGTTTAACCGCGGCGAGGTGCTCGAGCTTGTGCGCAGCGCGGAGCTCGCCCTGCGGGCTGTGGGCTCGCTTACCGACGAGGAAGCGAGAACACTGTTCGCGCTCGCGCTTCTGGTGCAGCGCCCCCCGCGCTGAGCCCCTGAACCCGGGGTCCGCACTTACGTCTGGTAAGCGCGGTACCGTTGGATGTGTTCTGTGTGTGCTGCGGGGGTCGCCGCCCTTAGCGGGCTGCGGCCCCCAAGCGCTTTTGTGCGGTGTAGCTCCGAGATTTTTCTTTCCGTCCGCAAGGGGGCGCATCCTTGCCTCGGTGCGTCAAGCACACACAAAACACGTAGCTGCGACACGGCCGCATCGCGCCGAGCGTGCGCCCAGCGGCTGGCCCCACAGGCCGGGGTTGCTGGCGCGTGCACGCCCCGGTCGCCGCCGCAGCCTGCCGGGTAGACACCTCGAGCGGCTGCGCCGCCGAGTGCGCGCTCTTGACGCCGCGCCGCGTCCGGGATCCTGGGGTTGGCGGTTGCGTGACCGCGGGGTGGCGCTCCGGCTACTGGACGCTCTCGAGTGGGAGCTCGCATCCCTGCTCGCAGAGATCACCCACCCAATAACCCAGATGGACCCGGTCGCGTGGGATCACCTCGACCTGACGGAGCTCGACTGGGAGGAGCGGGAGTGTGCGCTGCGGGCGCAGGAGGTGGGCTACCGGCTGCGCGCGCTCCGGCGTCTGCTGCGGCACAGGGTCGTGAGCGAGAGTGCCGCGCGCGCAGCTTTGGGGGATGAGGCGGGGCGAGTGTGTGAGAGGGTGCGGGTCGCGGCCCCAGTGTCGCCGAGGCGCGCCTTCGCGAAACCCAAGGGGCGGACGCTTTGCCTGGTGGCGCGCCGCGCACGCCGCCCCCGCCAGCGTGCCCGTCGCGCGGCTAGGCGTGGCGCGTGCCGGGCTGGGCCGGGCGGCGACCCCGACGCTGACGACTCATCTTGTGGTGGCCGCCGCCGCTGGGGTTGCCGGGGCGGCCGGTGGCCGCAGCGTGTTGTGTGTTGCGCGTCTCGCCCCCGTGTTTGCGGCGAGTTCATTAGAGCGTCTTCACGTGAGCCCGGCCTAACGCCGGGTCTGCGCCCACACGTCGAGGTGTGGGCGCTCGTTGGGCGCACCCCCACGCGGGGGTGCGTGAACAGACACCAAGGAGGGCAGACATGAACGCTCTAAAAGGAGGCGCCCCCGCCGCGCTCGGCGAGGGCGCACAAGACACTCTCTCGACGCACCCTACCAGCCTGCCGGAGGGGCTCGCTTGCTACACCGGAACCTACGGCGTGGCGTGCCGCCTGGCGCGCCTGGGGTTCCCGGTGTTCCCGTGCCGCAAGGGCGGGAAGGAGCCCGCGACACCCCACGGGTTCAAGGACGCCACGACTGACACCGACCGCCTCGCGGAGTGGTGGGCGGTGAGCGACGATGGCACCACCCGCCCGTTGAACCTGGGGCTGCCGACCGGCCGCGCCTCGGGGGTGTGGGTGCTTGACCTCGACGGCCCTGAGGGGCTTGAGACCCTGGAGTGCCTCGAGCAGGAGCACGGCCGGCTCCCCGACACGGTGACGGTCGGGACGCCGTCGGGCGGGCGCCACCTCTACTTCCGGCTCCCGCCGGGGGTTGAGATCCGTTGCGCGGCCCGAGTTCTCCCGGGTGTTGATGTGCGCGGCGAGGGCGGGTATGTGGTGGTGCCGCCCTCGCGGGTTGGGGGGCGCCCCTACCGCTGGGTGCGGCTCGGCGAGGTTGCGCAGGCGCCCGACTGGCTGCTCGAGGCGCTGCACCGCCCCAGCCCGGCGGCACAAACCACCGCTTTCTCGGGGGGTGCTGTGCGGTGGTGTGAGGGTGAGCGCAACACCCGCCTGTTTCGGGAGGGGTGCGCTTTGCGCCGCCGCGGCTACAGCGCCGCGGAGATCGAGGCGGCGCTGCTTGTTCTGAACGCTGGGCGCTGCGACCCGCCGCTTCCGGAGGCGGAGGTCGAGAAAATCGCGCGCAACGCCGCGCAATACCCCCCTGGGGGGGTGGCGGGTGGTGAGGAGCTCGAGCCCGACGCCGCGCCACGTCTCGCTCCGCCGCCGGAGGTCCCGCGCGACGCGCTTCCCGACCCGCTGCGCGACCTCGTCGACCGCGGGGCCGAGGCGGGCCTGCCCGCGGTCTGCCTCCTCGGGGCGGGGCTCGCTGCCGCCGCCGGGGCGATCGGCGGGGGTGCGACCATCAAGCGCGCCGAAACCTGGAGCGAGCGACCGAGCTTGTGGTGCGCGATGATTGGGCCCCCCGGGGCTGGCAAGTCGCCGGCGCTGCGGCTCGCGACCCGCGTTCTGCACGAGCACGACGCTGCGCTCCTGCGGGACGAGGAGCGATGGGAGAGCGGCCGCGTGTTGGCGAGCGACACGACCCTTGAGGCGCTCGCCCGCGCCCTCCGCAACGCGGGCGGGGCGCTGCTCCTCGAGATCGACGAGCTAGCCGAGCTGCTCGAGGGGTTAGGCCGCTACAAGCGGCGCGCGGACAGCGACCGGGCGCGCGCCCTCGCGCTGTGGGACGGCGCCCCGTGGGTTTACGAGCGCGTCAACGGCGGCGGGCCCAAGAACGCGCTCAGGTTCGCGGTGCCGCACCCGACCGTCCCGATCGCCGGGTGCCTCACCCTCGAGCGCCATAGGCTCCTCGGTTCGGACAGCGACGGCATGCGCCCGCGGTGGCTTGTGTGGGTGACCACCCGTCCCGCCGGCGCCGGACGCGGCGGGAGCGTGCCCAAAATGTGGGAGCGAACCGTTAGACAGCTCCTCGAGGCGCGCCACGCCGCCCGCACCTGGGCGCTCGACGAGGGGGCTGAAAAGGTCCTCCGAGCCGCGCAGCGGCGGTGGGAGTCCGAGCGACGCACCGCCACCGCGCAGCTCGCGCGCGCCCTCGATAAGGCCCCCCGGCAGGCGCTCCGCATCGCGCTCGTGCTCGCAGAGCTCGACAATCCCGGCGCGGGCGGCGCCGTCGGCCCGAGCGTTGCGGAAAGCGCCGTCGAGATCCTCGGGGTGGCGCTAAACGGGTGGAGGGCCCTGCCGGAGGGGCGCACCCTCGCGCTCTCGCGCCGAGACCGCACGCTCGACAGCGCGCTCGACGTGCTTGTGACGTGGCTCGACGAGCGCGGGGGCAAGGCCACGCGGCGCGAGGTGCTACACGCACACGTTGCGGGAGTGCGCAGCGCCCGAGACCTCGACGCTCTCCTCGAGCGCTACGAGAGCGTCTACCCGGGGTGCGTTACGCGCGAGATCCCGCCAGGCGGAGGGCCACCAGCGGTCGTTATCCACTCCCCGCGTATAAGCGTTGTTGCCAGTGGCAACAACGTAAATAAGCGGGGGGGTCTGGCGCCCCGCAATCCCAGTAGCGAAGCCAAAAACGAGCGAGCCAAAACGTTGGTGCCACCTGGTGGCAACAACGCGTTGGTGCCACCTGGTGGCAACAACGTTGGCCCACCGCGCGGGTGTGTGCGGCGCGCGTGCGCGGCGCACGTCGACCCCGAGGCCCCCGACAACGGGTTCAGGCCGGGGTGCCGCTTTTGCGCCGCGGCGACCGAGCGGGTTTCGTCCCGGGACGACACCTTGGGGGGTGGTGGCTTGTGAACGGCCAGCTGCCCGACCCGCTCGCAGAAACGCTGCGCCACCTGTGGCCCAACCCGCGCGACCGCGCACCGGTCGAGCGGGCGTGGCGCAGGGAGCTCGCCCAACAACCCGACAGGTTCGCGAGCGACCTGCTGCCCGCTTGGGCGCCCGAGGCGCTCAGACTCGCTTTGTCGGCCCGCACCCTCAAAGGGGGGTGGTGGGGGTGAGGTGGCGCCGCCTCCTCGAGCGGCTCGAGGTGAGCGACCCAGCGCTCGCCACCCTCGCGCTCGAGCGTCTCAAACAAGGGGAGCGCGAATACCGCGACCACAGCCTCCAACGCCCCCCAACCAGCCTTGTCGCAGAGGCGCTCGAGGAAGCCGCGGACCTTGTGGGGTGGCTCGCGCTCCTGGACCGGGCCCACCCCCTCGACGGTGGGGCGCTCGCGCTCGCCCAAACAGCCGCCCGCCGCGCCCAACAGGCCCACACAGCGCTTGACGCGCTCAAACAGCGCCTCGAGGAGGGGGAGCGGTGAGCGCGCCCCGCGACCTGCGCGACGAGGTGGAGCGGATGCGCCGCGAGCTCGCAGAGCTCTATGCGCGGCACGACGAAAAGCTGGCAGCGCTCGCAGCGCGGCTGGACGAACCCCGCCCCGCCGGCGGGGAAGACCGCTGGCTAACCACCCGCGAGGCCGCCCGCTACCTCGGCGTGAACCCGAAAACGCTCTCGAACCTCGCGTCGAGGGGTGAGGTGCCTTCGGTGCAGCACTCGCCGCGGGGGCGCCGCTACTTTCGCCGCAGCGATCTCGACCGGTGGCGCGAACAGCGGTTGCCTCGCCAAAACCCCCGGCTTAGGGTGGTTGGGTGACCGCGCGGCGAACACGGGTTGAGCCCCACATCTACCGCCGCCCCGACGGTGCGCTCGAGGTGGGGTTGCGCGACGTGGACGGCCGCCAGCGGTGGTTTCGCGCCGGCCGCAGGATCACCGACGCCCGCAGGTTGCGGGACGAGCTTTTGGGTCGCCGCGCCCGCGGCGAGCCGCTGAGGGCCCCGGCGGCGGTGCGTGGCGCCCCAACCCTCGGGGAGGCGGCGGAGCTGTGGCTTTCCGAGGCGCAAGGCCACCTCTCCGCCTGGACAGTCCGACGCTACCGGGAGGCTGCCCGCTACCTCGGGCCGCTGCTTACGCGCCGCGTCGGGTCGATCGAACCCTCCGACCTCGCCGCCCAGATCGCCCAGATGCGCCGCGAGGTGTCCGACTCCACCATCCGGATGGCGCTCACCGTCGTTCGCCGCTCCTACCGCTGGGTGGCGAGGCGCCAAGGGCTCGTCTACACAAGCCCCGTCGACCTCTTGGAGGCCACCGAACGGCCCAGCCAGCTCCCCGCCCGGGAGCGGCGCAGGCTCAACAGAGAAGAGCTCGCCGCGCTGCTTGAGGCGGCGCCCGAGGGGCGGTGGCGCACCTTGTTCGAGTTCGCCGCCGTGACAGGCGCCCGCCTCGGGGAGGTGCTAGCGGTGCGCTGGCGCGACCTCGACCTCGACGACCGCCCGCGCGTGAGGATCGAGTGGCAGATAGACAGGGACCGGGTGTTGCGCCGCCCCAAAACGGCGCGGTCGGTGCGGGAGCTGCCCCTACCTGTGGGTACCGCCCGCCGCCTGCTTGTGTGGCGCGCCCGCACCCCCTGGTCGCAGCCCGACGACTTCGTGTTCGCGTCAGAAAACGGGACGCCGCTCGACAGATCCAATGTGCGCCGCGCATTCAGTCGCGCCGTCCGGACCGCCCGGCTTCCCGACGGGCGCCCCGCGTTCCCCGAGGCTCTCGGCGCGCGCCAAGGGCCCGTACCGACCTTCCACTCGCTGCGCCACACCGCGGCAACGCTGCTGCTCGCCGAGGGCGCGGCGCTCACCGAGGCGTCACGCCACCTCGGGCACGCAACCCCCAACGTCACCCTCGCGGTGTACGCCAGGGAGCTCCAAAGCGCGGAAGCCGAACGGGCGCGGCGCGACCTCGTTGAGCGCGCGTTCAGGGGCTTCACCGAGCCCGCTTCCATGGAAGCGCTATGGAAGCGTTATGGAAGCGCCAGCGCTTCCACGGGCGGGAACTGGCGGGAAACATGAGTCGCGTTTTCCCTGCAAAACGGGAACTTCCGGGAACCGGCGGGAAACATCGGGGCGAGTTCCCAAGCCGAAGGTCGCGGGTTCGATCCCCGTCGTCCGCTCTCGCAAACCCCCTGCAAAACACGGGTTTTGTGAGGGGCCCTCCGCGCGCTTCCAGCCCCCACAAGTCGGCTATGGA
>Ga0101941_1001904_pt1 | contig 11661 bp, 15 predicted proteins | sample DewCreD2012metaG_3_FD_75242 | JGI IMG/M metagenome (GOLD analysis project Ga0101941, IMG submission 75242) | Hot spring sediment bacterial and archeal communities from British Columbia, Canada, to study Microbial Dark Matter (Phase II) - Dewar... ...
TCGCGACCGGCCGAGCCGCCAAACAGATGGGTGACCACGGTCGAGACTAGGATCAGCGGGGCCATGCGCAGCGGCACGCCGCCACCCGGCTCATGGATCTGTTCGACGATCAGGTTGTTGCCGCCTTCGGCCGGCTTGCCCACCCAATGATAGACGAGCCCGACCGTCAGGCCGGCGACGGGCAGGCCAAACAGCAGCCAGGGATGGGCAAAGCGCGCGCGCGTGGCCTCGTCGAGCGCCCACAGGAAGAGCGCGCACAGCGAGCCGATGGCCGCCGCGGTTGGCGTCAGGATCAGCGCCCATTTGAGGCTGGTGGCCAGGTGCGTGAGCCGCGCGCGCGCGAACCGGCGCAGACCGGAGACATTGATGCGGACGGACAGGGGCGATGGCTCAGACACGATTCCTCTTTCTCGCGGCGCGCCGCGTCAAAGTAGGAATCATCGGCCCCTTCCCGAGGAGCGGTTCGGCATGACGCCAGGCGGAAATCCATCGCCAAGTTCGGCTTCTAGGGTGGAGGCGGCGGCGGTGTCAACCCGCGCTCCGGCTTGGCGGCTTCTACGCCCGTCGGCCGCGCCTCAGCGATGGCGCCGGCCCGCTTCGCGGCCGATGCTCACAGGCTGCGCAGCCGCCGCTCGCACGGTTGTAGGGCGCTCGATCGTCGATCCGGCCGATCAAGCGTTCGCGAAATCGGCGTCTCGATCGGCCGCTTCGGGTTGGCAGGGCTTGCACAGACGCAGCACGGTCATGCCCAGCACCGCCGAGGCGACAGAACCGATCAGCACGCCGATCTTGGTTTCATCGATCAACAAAGGGTCGCCGAACGCCAGATTGCCGATGAACAGGCTCATGGTGAAGCCGATGCCGCACAGCACCGCCACGCCGTAGAGCTGGGCGACGGTAGCGTCCCGGGGCATGTCGGCCCAGCGCAGGCGAACGATGGCCATGGCCGTCAGGAAGATCCCGATCTGCTTGCCGAAGAACAGGCCCAGCGCCACGCCGAGCGGAACCGGGTCGAGGGCCGCCGCCGGGGAGATCCCGGCGAACGACAGGCCGGCATTGGCGAAGCCGAACAGCGGCACGATCAGGAAGGCGACGGGCTTGTGCAGGGCGTGTTCGAGCCGGTGTAGCGGCGAGGTCGCGTCGTCGGGGCAGGCCGGGCTCTTGCGCAACGGGATCAGCATGGCCAGGGCTACCCCGGCCAGGGTGGCATGGATGCCCGACTCCAGGACCAGCCACCACAGCACCACCCCGCCCAGCAGATAGGGCCACAGGACCATGACCTTCAGGCGATTGAGCACCAACATCGCGATCAGCACGCCGCCGGCGGCGGCCAGGAACACCAGGTGCAGCTGGGCGGTGTAGAAGATCGCGATGATCACGATGGCGGCCAGATCGTCCATGATGGCGATGGCCGTCAGGAAGATCTTCAGCGAGCTGGGCACGCGCTTTCCCAGCAGCGCCAGGACGCCGAGCGCGAAGGCGATGTCGGTGGCCGACGGGATCGCCCAGCCGTCGCGGCTGGCGGGTGAGCCGGCGTTGAAGGCCAGATAGATCAGGGCCGGCACGATGACCCCGGCCAGGGCCGCCACGCCGGGCAGGATCACCTTGGACGGCCGAGATAACTGACCGTCCAGGACCTCGCGTTTGATCTCCAGCCCGACGAGCAGGAAGAAGATCGCCATCAGGCCGTCGTTGATCCAATGCAGGGTGCTTTCCCGCAGATGCAACGGGCCGATCGCGAACCCGAACTCCGCCTTCAGCGCCGCGAAATAGCCCGCCGCCAAGGGCGAGTTGGCGACTACCAGGGCCAGGGCCGCCGCCGCCATCAGCACATAGCCGCCCGACGCCTCGTGGTGCAGGAAGGCGCGCAGGGCCGAGAGGGGACGGACGCGCGTGGCCACGGGCTTGATCATGCGTGTTCCGTTTAGGTTGGTCAGATCAAAGCTAGTGATTAGCGCCTTGCGGCAGGTGTGTCTTGTCGTGCTGGCCGATGCGACCGATCAGGGTGGTCGATGCCTCGTTCATGCCGATCAAGTCCACCTCGGCACCCTGGCGGCGATAGCGGAACACCACCTTGTCCACGGCGCCGGCCCCGGTGACATCCCACAGGTGCGCCTGCGTCATGTCGCTCTCGACGCGCCGGGGATGGCCATGGTTGCGCTTTGTCGTGAAGGCCGCCAAATCCCCGCTTGTTCGCGCAAGGGCACGAAATTCCCGCACGCGAATCGCCCTGCGGGGGTCAGTGCGGGGGTCAGATAAGGGGTGTGGCTAGAAAATCTATTGAAAAACAATAGGTTATTGGGGTGCGGTGGCGGTGAGAGAGGGATTCGAACCCTCGTTAGGCTTTCACCTAAACACGCTTTCCAAGCGTGCGCCATCAACCACTCGGCCACCTCACCATGCGCACTTGAGTCGGAGGCGGTTGAGGCCCCCGTCGCAGGAAGGGGCGCAATATACTCAGGAAGGTTGCGGTAGCAAGCGGCCATACGAGGTGAAACGAGATCGCGAACGCCTTAGTATCGATGGCTTGAGTTTCGACCCGAGAACCCGCCATGGCTTCCGCCCCCAAAACCCTCGAAACGCCGACCATCGACACCGCCTTGCCCGGCCGCGCCCTGTCAATCCCGACGGCGCGGACCCACTTCGTCAACGGCCATCCGCTGAAGGGGCCCTATCCCGACGGCATGGAGGTGGCGGTGTTGGCCATGGGCTGCTTCTGGGGCGTGGAGCGGGTGTTCTGGAAGCTCCCCGGCGTTTATGTGACCGCCGCCGGCTACGCGGCCGGGATCACGCCGAACCCGACCTATGAGGAGGTCTGCACCGGCCGCACGGGCCATGCCGAGGTGGTGCAGATCGTGTTCGACCCACGCGTGGTCACCTACGAGACCCTGCTCAAGACGTTCTGGGAGAACCACGACCCGACCCAGGGCATGCGCCAGGGCGGCGACATCGGCACACAGTACCGCTCGGGGATCTATGTCGCCTCCGACAGCCAGGCCGCCACGGCGGTGGCGTCCAAGGAAGCCTACCAGCAGGCGTTGAACGACCAGGACCTGGGGACCATCACCACCGAGGTCGGCGCGGCCGGGCCGTTCTACTTCGCCGAGGACTATCACCAGCAGTACCTGGCCAAGAACCCCGAGGGCTATTGCGGCATCGGCGGCACGGGCGTGGTCTGTCCGATCGGGACCGGTGTGGGGGCATGAGCCCCGAAGCTTTTCACGCCGCCGCCCTGGCCCTGCCGGGCGCGACCATGACGATCCAGTGGGGCGACGACCGCGTCTACAAGGTGGGCGGCAAGATGTTCGCCGTGCTGGGCGGAGCGGTCGGACGCAACGGCTTTTCGCTGAAGGCCTCGGACGTGGCGTTCGAGGTGCTGGGCGAAAGCGGCCGCGCCGTTCCCGCCCCTTATCTGGCGCGGGCCCAGTGGCTGTATTTCGCCGACCTGGCCGGCGAGGATTCCGACGAGGTCGCCGACTGGCTGAAGACGGCGCACGGTCTGATCGCCGCCAAGCTGACGAAGAAGGCGCGGGCCGAGATCGGGCTGTAAGAGCCTTCTAGGCCTTGTCGCTGTTGTTCTTCGTCAGGTGCGGCCCGATCACCACCGGCTGGCGTTCCAGGATCTGACGCACCTTGCGCACGGCGGCCGAGGCCGGGCTTCGGCGCTGACGCCAGAGCAGCAGGATCATGGCCCCGCCCGTCGCCACCGCGAAGGCGATGGGGCCCAGCAGCCAGGCCGCCGCCGCCAGGGCGAAATAGTAGCCGCGCACCCCGGCGTTGAAGGCCGACAGCGCCGGATTGAGCATCGCGCCGGCCGCCTCGGCATATTCCTCCAGCACCGCGCGCGGGGCCCACATCGGCGTCGCGCCGATCGCGGCCAGGCAGTAGTTCATCTGGCGGATGGCCCAGATGAAGTCGAGCAGGCCGCGCGCCAGGGCGATCAGCACCACGCCCAGCTTGATCTGGAACACCAGGGCCGAGGCCGGGGCCAGGACGGCGATGCCCTCGATGGTCTTCAGCGCGCTGTCGCCGCCGAACAGCACCCCGGCCGCCGCGGCGATCAGGATCAGGTTGGACGAGGCGAAGAACGAGGCCGAATTGATCGCGTGGCCCAGAAGTTGGCCGTCCAGCAGGGCGATCTCGCGCACCGCCATCTCGGCCATCCACCGGCGGCGGATCACCGTCATGTCGGTGTTGATGACGTTCTTCTCGTGCCCCAGCCGCTTGAGCAGCGGTTCGTAGAACAGCCAGCAGAACAGGAAGAAGCCCAGCACCACCAGATCGATGATCGGCAGGCTCAGGAACTGCTGGGACAGGGCATGGGAAAGCGAAGAGGGCATGGCGCGAACTTAAGTCCGGAACGAGAGTCGGTGAAAGGGCCCAGTCGACGATGCGGGCGGTATCAGTCCTCGAGGATCAGGCTGTGCTTGCCCGTATCCCTCAGCAGCAGCGAGACCAACAGGCCCACGGCCATGATCGCCGACACATAGAGGTAGAAGCCGCTCTCCATACCCTCGGACTTGAACCACAGCGCCACGTACTCGGCCGTGCCGCCGAACGCGGCGTTGCCGATGGCGTAGGGCAGGGCCACGCCCAGGGCGCGCACATGGGTGGGGAACAGCTCGGCCTTCACCACGGCGCTGATCGAGGTGTAGGCCGATTGCACGAACAAGGCCGCGAAGATCAGGCCGAAGGCGACGGCCGGGCTGGTCGCCTTGGCGGTCAGGCTGAACACCGGCCAGGCGATCACGGACCCGACCCCGAAGGCGAAGACCAGCATGGTCTTGCGGCCCAGGCGATCCGACGCCCAACCGAACAATGGTTGGATCAGCATGAAGCCGGCCAAGGTGGCCAGGTTGATCGCCCCGGCCGTGGCCTTGTCGAAGCCCGCGGTGTTGGTCAGGAACTTCAGCATGTAGGTGGTGTAGGCGTAGAAGGCCAAGGAGCCGGCGGCGGTCAGGCCGATGATCGCCAGGGTCTGTTTGGGGTGTCGCGAGACCAGCGGCGCGGCAAGAGCCACATAGGTGGCCACCAGCAGCGCCACCGCCCCGTACTGGGCCGTCGCGGCGAACGGCGCCTCGGTGAAGCCCAGGATCATGGAGCCGACCGTGGCCAGCAGCAGGCCGCTGACCCAGGTCACCTGCCGGCGGCTGACCGGGTCGTGGGCGGTGGTGACGTTCTGGTGCGAGACGCTTTCCTCGATGCCGGTGCGGATCCAGAACACCACCACGGCCAGGGCCGCGCCGACGAAGAACGGGATGCGCCAGCCCCAGTCGGCCAGGTCTTCCTGGCTCAGGGTGTTCTGCAGGATCACCAGGACCAGGGCGGCGACAAGCTGGCCCATGATCAGGGTCACGTACTGGAAGCTGGACCAGAAGCCGCGACGCTTCTTTCCGGCCATCTCGCTCATATAGGTAGCGCTTGCGCCGTATTCGCCGCCCACCGAAAGGCCCTGAAGCAGGCGGGCCAGCAGCAGGATGACCGGGGCGGCGTTGCCGATGGTCGCGTGCCCGGGACATAGAGCAATAATCAGCGAGCCGACGCACATCAGGCCCACCGCGACGGTCAGTCCAGCCTTGCGGCCCTTGCGGTCGGCGTACAGCCCCATCAGCCAGGCCCCAACGGGACGGGCGCCAAAGCCGACCGCGAAGATGGCGGCGGTCTGCATCAGCTGGGCGGTCTGGTCGCCCTTGGGGAAGAAGATCTTGGCGAAATAGATCGAGAAGGCGGCGTAGGCGAACCAGTCGTACCACTCGACCAGATTGCCGGCCGATCCGCCGAGGATGGCCCGCGTCCGGCGCCAGGCGCTCAAGGGGGCAACGGCCTGGGGCGGCGTCGCCTTAGCGGTGTCTGTCATGTCGCCCCCTCAAATCGTTGGGGCGACCTTAGGCGAACATCGATCGTTGGGGGAGAGGCGTCTGAGGGGTAGGGGACGCACGGCGTGCGTCCCCCAGATCCCTCCCAGGCGTCGCTAGAGCCTGCCCATCAGGACCAGGATGATCAGGATGACCAGGATCAGGCCCAGGCCGCCGGACGGGAAATAGCCCCACGAGCGGCTGTGTCCCCAGGTCGGCAGCGCGCCGATCAGGGCCAGGATCAGGATGATGATGAGGATCGTGCCGAGCATGTCCGTCTCCGTTGCATCCGAGCGCCCTGCGCGTCGGGGTTAGGCCGAGGGAATGCGAGAAGTGCGGTCAAGGTTCCGTCGCGGCTTAGGGGCCGCGGCTTGAAGGCGGCGCCTGGGGAGGCGGAGGCGTGGCCGTGGTGGCCTTGGCCGCCTTTTGCCGCCTCCACCAGCGGCGCAGCTTGGCGCGGTTGGTGAAGACGACGCCCAGCAGGGTCAGCACCCCGCCGATGACCCAAACGAGGCCCTTGGTCTGCTCCATCTGCCAGGTCAGCCAGTCCAGCACTCCGATCTTCACCGACATCTCGCGGACCAGGGCCGGCCGCTCCAGTTCGATCGGCCCGTTGGGGGTGACCAACTCGTTGAAGATCCGCAGCGTCAGCACGGTCTTGCCCGGGCGCGTAGGCTTAACCAGCCACTCGAAGGTGACGTTCTGCAGGCGGGTCACGTCCCGGATCGTCTGCTCGGGCTTGACGATCTCGACATTCTCGCCGGTCAGCTCGGCCCGGACCTTTCGACCGATCGCCACGGTCTGCCGGTCGACATGCTGGTCGGCGAAGGCCTTGTCGATCGACGCCTCAGCCGTCGCGCGTTCGGCCGAGGCGATGACGGCTGTGATGCGGGTCTGTTCGCCCCAGCGCAGTTCGTCGCGCCAGCCGACGAACACCGGGATGTCGCGAATCTGCCGGCCCGCCAGGTCCGCCAGATAGGCTTCGCGCTCGATGTCGTCGCAGGGCTGGCCTTCGATGGCACAGGGCGATGGAGAGCCATTGGTCTCCGCCTTCATGCGCGCGACGTCGCCGCCGACGAATAGCAAGCCGGCGACCAAGAGAAAGGCGGCGAAAGCGGCCAGGGCCGAGAGCAGCACGACGATGGTGGCCAGGATCGGCGGAAGCCGGCGTCGCAGGAAGCGGACATACGCCTGGCTGATCAGGCCGAAGATCGCGAAGCCGCCGAGGGCCACCACCCAGAAAAGAACGTCCGCCATGGCCACGCCCTCCAGTGAGCACGCCATAGTCTCGCTATGCGGGCGTTTTATCAATCCTCGCGCGAATCGTCGCGCAAGCCGGTCAACCGCCTGGGCAGTCCTCGGCCTTGCGCAGGCCCACGGCCCACAAGGCGCCGATCACCGCGCCCTTGACGCGGGGCAGCAGTATCAAGGTCAGGGCGGCCAGCGGCACAACGGTCAGCGGCACCACCAGCACCGGCGACATCTTCCAGATGAACGGGAACAGCAGCAGCGGCGCGACCACCAGGTGGCCGATGATCAGGATGGTGAAATAGGCCGGACCATCGTCGGCGGGATAGCGCGCCAGGTCGTGGCCGCAGACCTCGCAATCGAGATCGACCTTCAGATACCGAGTGTACAGCCGCCCCTCGCCGCAGTTGGGGCAGCGATGGCGGACGCCGCGCTTCATGCCGGTCAACATGCTGACCGGTTGAGGGCTGGAGGAGGACGGCTGGTCGTTCATGGGCGTTGATATGCCTCCGCGACGGTCCTGGCGAAAGAGGGCGCGCGGTCGCATGCGCCATTTTGAATCAGGTTTCGTTGAGATGAACCGCTACCGGGCCAAGCATTCGCCCGCAAGGCGAGCGATTAGAAACGCTGTTACTCGAGCTTGTTAACCACAACTGTTTCGGGCGTCTGTGGATAAGCCACGGTCGGCCTTGGCAAAACGCGGCGCGAGCGGCGGCGTACGGGACGCCAGCTTAACAATACCAAGGTTCGCGGACTCCGGTCGCCCACAGTCCGCAACTCTCGATCTTGCGACTATTTGGCGTCCTGGGCGGTGCTGGTCACGGCGCGGCCGGCGGCCGAAACGTCCTGGCCGACGCCGGCGATGGTGTTGCACGCCGAAACCATCAGGGCGGCGGCCGCGGCGGCGAGGATCATGATCTTGCGCATGGAGAGTCTCTAAAGGTGAATGGCGGCGGACCTTAACCTTGGCCCTAGTCCAGGTTCAAGCGCGCGACCACGGCGAAGTCATGGCGCCGAACACCGGCGTCCACCGTGCTCGATCCGCGATCCGCCTTCGCCGCCATCCCGCACAGGCGCTCGGCGCGCGACTCCGGATCGATGGCGGATTTGAACCTATGGACAGAGGGGGCGGGTTGGAGGCGCGGAAGCGCCGGGCGCGGGACTAGCTGTCGCCGTCTCCACCGGCCGCGTTGCGCAAGGGGCCATCGACGACGCCGAAATCGCGCGACCGCATCTTGCCGTCGGCCAGTTGGACGCCTTCGGCCACCAGGCCGCGCTTGAGCAGCTCGCGCACGGCGGCGGCTCGGCTGGGCATGCGGCGAGCGAAGCGCCAATCATCCAACGCGGCGAGCTCCTCCTGCGTGAGCATGATCTGCAGGCGTTCGGGGCGGGTCAGGTCGTTCATGGGTCTCGGCCCCCGGAAAGGGGGCTGCTCTCCTTGTTGTCCGGTGGAGCTAACGCGCGAGCGCCGCCATCGGGTTCCATCGACGTCAAAGCCTCACTTGGCGATAAATGTGCAACTTACTCATTAGCTTCACAATGAGTACTTCGCTAAGTAGGTGTCAAGTTATGTAAACGCATAGTTTAAGTCATGAGTCAGTCGAGTTCCCGACACTTGGCTGTGTGTCCAGGGTAGATAAATAAAGCCGGGAATCCACGTCAAACAAAACCATCGCATTTTTGCTTGGTTTGTGTTTGTATGAGGTGACGGAATATCCTGCCGCCTTACTGAAAGCCCCCGAGTCATGGACGTCGAGCACCGAGAATTCGGTGGTGCGGCCGTTCGCCATGTCGGGTCTGACGACCGGCTTAGCGAAGCCCAGCATCGCATCGCCAACAACCTGGCCCTCATCGCGGGCTATACGCGGCTGCAGGCCACGCGCCTGAACAAGGCGGGAAGGCCGCTGTCGGCCCGCGAGGCTTGCATCGTGCTGGAAGAAGTCGCGGCGCGGATCGAGACGGTCGGCGAACTGCATCGCCTGCTGTCGAGCGCGCCTGGCGATGTCCAAGGCGGCATTGATCTGGGACGATTCCTGGCCAAGCTGTGCTCCAGCCTGATGGAGACCGTCAGCTTCGCCGGCGAGACCACCATCACCCACAGGGACTCTGGCGGCTGCATGGTGCGGCCGGACCAGGCGACGCCTGTCGCCCTGATCGTCAGCGAGTTGGTGACCAACGCGCTGAAGTACGCCCATCCCAGCGGCGTCGCCGGCCGGATCCGGGTGTCGTGTCGGTCGCTCAGCGGCGGGCTGGTGGTCGAGGTCACCGACGACGGCGTGGGGCTGAGCGAGGGCTTTAACCCGCTCACCGACGGCGGCCTTGGCTTCCGTGTCGTGCGGGGCCTGGCCCGGCAGCTGGGCGCGGACCTGGTCTACGAATCCAGGGGCCTCGGCCTGACCGTGCGGCTGACGCTCGGCGTGGACGACGAGCATCGAGTCATCCCCTTGTGGCCTGGTCGGGACTAAACGGTCGTCGTCTAGGGTTTTACCCGATGGCGGCCCGGATACCGATGCTGCAACCTGGGCGGGCTTGCAGACGTCGAGGTGTTCTCCCCCGATTCCCCTCGACGCGCCGGGCCGCCTAATTCCGACGGGGCGCGTCCGGCCGCAAGCCGAGAGCCGGCCGGGGTGTCCCGACGCACGAATTCGGCCGGCTCTCCCCCACTTCCTTTCAGACGAAACAGGCGCAAGCTGATGAGGCGCGCCCGGCGATGTCTCAGGGCGCGGTTCTGGACGAGTCGGGCGCTTCCTCGACGGGCATGTCCAGGCCGCTAAGGCCCGCGGCCTTGAGGGCGTCGCGCAGCGTGGTGACGGGCTCGCCGGTTCCGGTGGTGAAGGTCAGGGTGCTGGGCTCGGCGCGGTTTTCGGCCAGGTTGCTGAACGCGGGGCCGCCGGGCGTGTCCGGGTTCAGGGCGATGGCGTAGGTCTTGCCCGGAAGCGTCGTGCACAGCAGGACGAAGGTCTTGTTGTCGTTCAGCAGCCGCGGAGTCTTCAGACAATTCAGCTTGTCGCCGTCCGCCCCCAGGCCATAGGCGAAGTCGCGGGGCGTCATCTGCTGGTCGAACACCACCTTCAGGACCAGCACGCCAGGCGTGATTGTCTCGCCGCCTGCCGGCCAGGTGGCGACCACCTTGGGCTTCTGCGTCGGCGGCATGACGGTGACCGGCGAAACCGGCGTCGGCGCATCGACAGGCGGTCTGGCCGTCTGGGCCAGGGCCGGACCGGCCGCAAGGCCGAGAAGCAGGGCAAGGGGGAGGGCGCGCATGGTCCTCAACGTGTGGTCAAAGCGCGGCGTTCTCAAGGCGCCGCTTGGGGGAAACACGCTCGGTCCGTCGCCTAGCGGGTCATCCAGGGCTTGTTCTTGCTGTTCGAGGCGGCCGCCGCGGCCTGCTCCCGCTGGAACCGGCCGCCGCGCGGCGGCTTCGGCTTGGCGGCCAGGGCGGCCTTCTTCAGGCGCAGGGCGCGCTGGATCGGGGTCTCGTTGGGATCTTCAGGCTGGTCGGTCATGAGCGGCTTCTAGCACGCTCGGCGGGATCTGTCCGGAGGCCGCCGAGCGCAATCCTGGCGTCCGGGCCCGGCTTGGGGCATCGTCGCGCCGTGGGCGACTCGGCGATCAACGGCAAGACCTGGAACGAAGCCGAGCACGACATGGTGGTCGGCGACTATCTGGTCATGCTCGACAAGGTGATGACCGGCCGCGCCTACGATCCGGCGAACCACCAGCGGGCCCTGCGTTTCGTCACCAACCGCTCGGGCGGGGCGATCACCTTCCTGCAGGGTGAGATCTCGGCGGTGCTGACCCTGATCGGCCTGCCCATCCTGAAGGACCACCCGCCGCGCTGGGACTTCGGCGACGACCTTGTGGACTCGATCGACCGCTGCCTGACGGCCAGGCCCGGCGCACTCAAGGACCTGGCCCAGCCGCCGGCCCTGCTGGGCCGCGCCGCCGTCCCCGCCCTGGCCGAGGGCGCGCCCTCGCGAGCTCATCACGCGCCGCCCAGCGAGCGCGCGGAACGGCTGGTCGCCAAGTTCGACCCGGCCGCCCGCGACCTGGAGGCCCGCATGCTGGCCCGGATCGGCGTCGCCGCCGCCCTGGTCTACGAGCAACGCCGGCTGGAGGAGCGCGGTCGCCAGGATCTGGCCGCCCAGATCCGCCTTGCCTTGCCGCTGGACGAGGAGGGCTGCGACCTGGTCAGCTTCAGCCGCACCGGCGCGCCCCGCCGCATCGCGGTCAAGACCACCACCGGCGGCGCGGCCACGCCGTTCCGGCTGACGCAGGCCGAGGAAGCCCTGCGCGAGGCCCAGCCGGGAGCGTTCATCGTTTACCGCCTGTACGACGTGGCGCGCGAGGCCCGGGTGTTCCGGGTGCGGGGTCAGCCCCAGGTCCAGCCCGACCCTCAGCCGTCGATATCCCAGCCCAGCGCGACCCTGCCCGAATAGCGCCGCTGCGGCGCGTCCTGCAGGGGGTGGAAGCGCGCGCCCTGGATGTCGCGGAAGGCCCGCTCCAGGCCCGTGTCGCGATAGAACGAGATTCCGCCCGCCGCCTCCATGGCCCGTTC